>ERZ724512.1498-NODE-1498-length-10900-cov-12.802674_pt1 | contig 10900 bp, 8 predicted proteins | sample MGYA00376045_ERZ724512 | MGnify/ENA primary metagenome ERZ724512 (study PRJEB28724, sample SAMN07190883) | activated sludge metagenome | isolation source: activated sludge of sewage treatment plant in Hong Hong | place: Hong Kong | collected 2016-03-17 ... | reverse complement strand
CCTCGACGCTGAGGTCCTCGGCGAGGTTCTCGACGATCCACTGCAGCAGCGGTCCCAGGGTCTCCGCGTCGCAGTCGGGCACCGACCGCACGATGAACTGCGCCTGGCCGCCGTCGCGGTGCGGCGGCACCACGATCCGGCGCGCGGTCGCGGCCGCCACGGCTGCGCCGTACTGCTCGCGCAGCAGGTGCAGCGAGGCGTCGATGCCGGCCGCCGACCCGGCCCCGGTGAGCACGGTGCCGTCGTGGCAGTAGAGGACGTCGGGGCTGACCTTGGCCTCGGGGTAGGTCGCTGCCAGCAGGTCGGTGTAGCGCCAGTGGGTGGTGCACTCGCGGCCGTCGAGGAGGCCGGCCGCGCCGAGGTCGAACACGCCCGAGCAGTGCGCGTAGATGATCGCGCCGCGGTCGTACGCCGCGCGCACGGCCTCGAGCACGGCCGGGTCGTGGCGCAGGAACTCGTGCTTGGGGCTCAGGCAGACCAGGTCGGCGTCGGCCGTGGCCTCGAGCCCGCGCTCGACGTGGAGGTCGTAGTCGGACCGGCCGCGGACCCGCCCCGGCCGCGGGGTGCACACCTGGAAGTCGAAGACCGGGGTGGCGTCCTCGGGGTGGTAGGGCTCCCCCCACACCTCGACCAGCGACCCGAGCCCGAACGGCTCGGCCCCGTCCTGCACGACCACGGCGACCTTCTGCACGGACCCAGCGTGCCGGAACGATGGCAGAAAATCAATGCACGATGACTTTCCTGCCACTCGTGGCGGGATCACGATGAGCGCAGGATTACTGCCATGAACATCATCCTCCTGGTCCTCGCCATCGTCGCCGCCGTCGTCTTCACCCTCGCGGTCACCGCGCTCGTCGACCTGCTCCGTCACGACGGCGCCGGCCGCACCCGGGCACCGCGCAGCCACCCGGCCGACCAGTTCGACCCCTACGCCCAGCGCTTCGGCCGCTCGGCCGCCTGACCCCGCCCCACCCGGCGGGGCACCGCCCCGGCAGCTCGGCTCAGCCCCCGCTGCCGTGGTCCAGCGGCAGCAGGTCGGACCCCTCCGCCTGCTTGATCCGCCGCTTGAGCCGCGCGAAGGTGAGCCGCTGGATGCCCGTCATCTGCGCGGGCCGGTGAGCGAGGTTGTGCCGCTCGAGCGGGTCCTTGACGATGTCGTACATCTCCCACTGGACCGGCTCCACGCCGGCGGGGTCGTAGTACTTCGCCACCTTCCAGCGCCGCTCGCGGATCGCGACGATGTGGTTCGGCGGCCGGATGTAGGGCCCGCTGGACTGGCCGGCCTGCCAGTCGTCGTAGGTGAACAGGATGTCGTCCTGGACGGCCGAGGTCTCGGTCCCCAGCACCAGCCCGGAGTAGTCGACGCCCTTCCAGTCGTCGCTGCGGACGTCGTCGGGCGCCTCCACCAGGGTCGCGAGCGTCGGCAGCAGGTCGATGTGCGAGACGAGCTGGCGCGAGCTGCGGGGCCCGTCGAAGAGCTGCGGGTTGGAGTAGACCAGCGGGATCCGGGTGCTCTCCTCGTAGAAGTTGAAGTTCTTCTGCTGCATCCGGTGCGCGAGACCCATCTCGCCGTGGTCGGAGGTGCGGATGACCACGGTGTCGTCGAGCTGGCCGTTGGCCTCGAGCGTGTCCAGGATCTCGACGAGGTAGCCGTCGACGACCTTCATCAGGTTGCCGTAGAAGTTGACGTAGGCGAGCTTCTGCTCGCGCGTGACCGGCTTGCCGCCCGCCCCGTAGAGACGCGCGAACTGGGCCTGGGCGGCCGGCTTGGTGCGCAGGTCCTCGTCGTACGTCGCCGGCAGGCCGATGTCGCCCTCGAGGTAGGACTCGTCGTACCCGGCCTGCTGCCACTTCGGCGGGTCCATGGTGCGGGGCCCGGGGTAGAACAGCACGTCGTGCGGGTTGACCAGGCCGACGACCAGGCACCACGGCTTCTCGGCGTCGGCGCGGGCGTTGAGGAACGCGATCACGCCCTCCTGCCCGGCGTCGACGTCCCCGTCGTCGTGCATGTAGTGCCCGTCGTGGTCGACGGTGCCGCCGCCCGCCTCGGAGAGGTCCTGGTTGCCGCCGGAGTCCGGCGGGTCCCACCGGGCGAAGCCGTAGTCCCCGAGGTCCGAGGGCGCCCAGTCCTCACCGGCCGGCTTGGAGCAGTGCCACTTGCCCTTGTAGACGACCTCGTACCCGGCGGCCGACATCACGGTGGCGAGGTTGGTGAGGTCGGTCGACAGCTCGACCTGCGGGTACTGGTCGGCCGGCATGTCCTCCTCGAGGGTGTACTTGACCCCGTGCTGGGCCGGGTAGAGGCCGGTGAACATGGTGGCCCGCGACGGGGAGCACATGCACGCGTTGGTGAACGCGTTGTCGAAGCTGACCCCGTTCTGCTTGAGCCGGGTCAGGCCGGGGAGGTTCTCCTCCTCCCAGCCCTGGGGGAAGTGCTGGGTGGCCCGCTGCTGGTCGTTGATGAAGATCAGGATGTTCTTGCCGGCCACCGCGGGGGCGACCGCGAACCCCGGGCCGCTGAGCCCGCCGGCGAGGGCGACGGCCGGCGGCGTCGCGGCGGCCGAGGCGAGCAGTCTTCTCCGGGTGATCATGGGGGAGCTCCTCCGCTGGGTGTGCATCGCACCCTAGGGGTGGAGGAGCCCGGTTGCACCGAAATGCCGACGACCCGTCCGGATGATCCGGACGGGTCGTCGGGTGGTTCAGGTCAGCTCACGGCCGGGTCACTGACCCCCGGTGAGCTTCTCGCGGAGCGCCTGCAGCGCCTCGTCGGAGGCCAGCGAGCCGGCGGTCGAGGACTCGGCCTCGTCCGTGCCGCCGCTGGAGTACGACGTGGCCTCGCCGGCCTCGACCTCGGCCTGCTTGGCCTCGGCCTGCTGCTTGACGTGGGCCTCCCAGCGGGCGTGCGCCTTGGCGTACTGGTCCTCCCAGGTCGCGCGCTGCTCGTCGTAGCCCTCGAGCCACTCGCCCGTCTCGGGGTCGAAGCCCTCGGGGTAGACGTAGTTGCCCTGCTCGTCGTACGTGGCGGTCATGCCGTAGAGGGTCGGGTCGAAGTCCTCGACGTCACCCGCGGCGGCGGTCTCGTTGGCCTGCTTGAGCGACAGCGAGATCCGGCGACGCTCGAGGTCGATGTCGATGATCTTGACCATGACGTCGTCGTTGACCTGGACGACCTGCTCGGGGATCTCGACGTGACGCTCGGCGAGCTCGGAGATGTGCACCAGACCCTCGATGCCCTCCTCGACGCGGACGAACGCACCGAACGGCACCAGCTTGGTGACCTTGCCCGGGACGATCTGACCGATCTGGTGGGTCCGGGCGAAGTGCTGCCAGGGGTCCTCCTGCGTCGCCTTGAGCGACAGCGAGACCCGCTCGCGGTCCATGTCGACGTCGAGGACCTCGACGGTGACCTCGTCGCCGACCTCGACGACCTCGGACGGGTGGTCGATGTGCTTCCAGGACAGCTCGGAGACGTGCACCAGGCCGTCCACGCCGCCCAGGTCGACGAACGCGCCGAAGTTGACGATCGAGGACACGACGCCCTTGCGGATCTGGCCCTTCTGCAGCTGGGTGAGGAAGCCGTGGCGGACCTCGGACTGGGTCTGCTCGAGCCACGCACGACGCGAGAGCACGACGTTGTTGCGGTTCTTGTCGAGCTCGATGATCTTCGCCTCGAGCGTCTGACCGACGTAGGGCTGCAGGTCGCGCACGCGGCGCATCTCGACCAGGGAGGCCGGCAGGAAGCCGCGCAGGCCGATGTCGAGGATCAGGCCGCCCTTGACGACCTCGATGACGGTGCCCTTGACGGCCTCGTCCTTCTCCTTGAGCGCCTCGATGGTGCCCCAGGCGCGCTCGTACTGGGCGCGCTTCTTGGACAGGATCAGGCGGCCTTCCTTGTCCTCCTTCTGGAGGACCAGGGCCTCGACCTTGTCACCGACCTCGACGACCTCGTTGGGGTCGACGTCGTGCTTGATCGACAGCTCGCGCGAGGGGATGACGCCCTCGGTCTTGTAGCCGATGTCGAGCAGGACCTCGTCCCGGTCGACCTTGACGATGGTGCCATCCACGATGTCACCGTCGTTGAAGTACTTGATGGTCTCGTCGATCGCGGCGAGGAAGTCCGCCTCCGACCCGATGTCGTTGACCGCGACCTGCGGTGCATCGGTGATGTCGGGGAGGGTCGAGATGCTGCTCGTCATAAGGAAGGGTTGTCCTTGGGTGGATGGAGTCGTGCGGGCACGTCGAAAGGTCCTGTTTCGCCACCCCTGGGAACGCGTCCTGCGGGACGGCGAGCGAGTGTCCACTCCGTCTGGGACCAGGCAGACCTTCGGCGCACCCGCAAGGGTACGCGGCGCGCGCGACGTACGTCCAACCGAGGGGCCGTGGGTGCAGCGTAACCCCGGAGCGGTCCGGGGTGTTGTCGGGTCATGGATCTCGCGGTCGTGGTCACCTACCCGCTCCGGGTCGCCGTCGCGACGACCCGCGCGTCGCTGAGCAGCTACCTGGGCACCTCGCTGGGCATCGCCTCCATCGACCGGCTGGCAGCTGCGGTCAACGAGCTGATCGCCCCGGACCGGCCGCTGGGCCGGATGATCGCCCGCGACGGGGTCCTGGACCGGCTGATGGCCGAGGACGGGCCGCTCGAGCGGCTGCTGTCCGAGGACGGTGCGCTGGACCGCATCGCGGCCACCGAGGGCGTCCTGGACCGGCTGCTCGCGCCCGGCGGTGCGCTGGACCGGCTCACCACCGAGGGCGGGCTGCTCGACCACCTGCTGCGGCCCGGCGGCCTGGCCGACCGGATGCTGAGCGACGACGGGTACGTCGAGAAGCTGGTCGCCGACGGCGGCACCCTCGACCAGCTGGTCGCCCTGGGGGCGACCCTCGAGACGATCCAGCCCCGGCTGGCGGAGCTGGCCGAGATCATCCCGGCGCTGTCCGCGTCCGCCGACGCGCTCGGCCAGGCGGTCGGGCCGCTCGGCGAGCTCGCCGGCCGGATCCCGCTGGCCCGCCGCCGCTCAGCGGTCGGCTGACCTCTAGGCTCGGCGCGTGGAGAACCACCTCCCGCAGCGCGTCCGGGTCGAACGGAGAGCGGTCACCGAGGACGAGTCGCGCCGGGCCAACGGGCCGGACTGGGACCGCTACGCCGACGAGTACCAGGCCACCCACGGCGAGTTCCTCGGCGACGCCGGGTTCGTCTGGGGACCGGAGGGCCTGACCGAGGCGCGGGCCCGGGTGCTCGGCGACGTGGCGGACCGCGACGTCCTCGAGGTCGGGTCCGGCGCCGGACAGTGCTCGCGCTGGGTGCGGGCGCAGGGCGGTCGCGGCTACGGCCTGGACCTGTCGTTCCGACAGCTGCAGCACTCCCGCCGCATCGACCTCGACTCCGGGATCGCCGTGCCCTCGGTGCTCGGGACCGCGACCGCGCTGCCGTTCGCGGACGCCAGCTTTGACGTGGTGTTCTCGTCGTTCGGGGCGTTGCAGTTCGTCAGCGACATCGCCGACGCGGTGGTCGAGACCGCCCGGGTGCTGCGTCCCGGGGGGCGGTTCGCCTTCTCCATCACCCACCCGACCCGGTGGATGTTCCCCGACGATCCCGGCGAGGCCGGGCTGGTCGCCACCCAGTCCTACTGGGACCGCACCCCCTACGTCGAGGTCGACGACGCCAGCGGCACGGTGTCGTACGTCGAGCACCACCGCACCCTCGGCGACTGGGTCGCGCTCCTGGCCGGTGCTGGGTTCGTGATCACCGACCTGCTGGAGCCGGAGTGGCCCGAGGACCACGACCGGGTGTGGGGCGGCTGGTCCGCGGTCCGTGGCCGGTTCACGCCGGGCACGGCCATCTTCGGCGCCGACCTCCGGGCCTGAGCCCGCCCGGTCAGACGGCGCTGGCCGCCTTCTCCTGCTCGACCGGCGTGCCGCCGGCCGGGCGACCCCGGCGCCGGGCCGACATCAGCAGCAGGGCACCGGCGATGATGCAGAGCGCGCCGGCGACGAACCCGATGAGCGGCATCCAGAACGTGACGACCTGCAGCAGCCGCATGTTGGTGCGGGCGTCCTCGGCGAACTGGTCGATCTGCTCGTCGGTGAAGCCGATCTTGAGGTCCAGCACCTGGGTGCCGTCATCGAGGTAGCGCTGCTGGTCCTGGGTCTGCTGCTGGATGGCGCCGGTCTTGGGCTCGACCCAGATCTCGACGGAGTTGTCGTAGGTGCCGTCGATGCCCTCGGCGATCTCGATCGGCACGTCCTCGAACGAGAAGGTGTAGACGTAGCATTCGATGCCCTCGAGGGTCTCGGTGCGGTCGTAGGTCGCGTCGACCGCGTAGCCCGCCGTGCCGTCCCAGTAGGGGTAGGTCGTCTTCTCCGCGTCGAACGGGAACTTGTTGACCAGGCCCTCGTGCGGGACGGCGTCCGGCGGGAGGCCCTTGAAGTCGGGGATCGCGAGTGCGGAGACGCGGTCGGTCGCGAACACGTCGGTGCTGGCGCTGATCAGCCGGGGGTCGTCGCCGTCGACGCAGTCGGGGGCGTTGTCGATGTCGGCCACCACGCACGTGGTCCCGACCCACACCGCGGTGTCGTCCGTGGAGGCGTCCGAGTCCACCTGGGTGATGTTCTGGACCTTGACCGGGTTCTCCTCGAGCTCCCCCGTCTCGGCGTTCAGCTTCTTGACGGTGCCGTCGAGGTGGGTGACCTGGTTGACGTCCAAGGGGGTCTTCTTGACCACGCCGGGCGCCCAGGTCACACCGAGAACTCCGACGACGAGCAGGAATGCACCGAGTCCGAGCAGCACGATGCCGAACCACTTACGCTTCACGACGAGCCCTCCCAGGTGTGGATGGGGGGACGCTAGCACTACCGACCGGTAGACATGCGACTTCCGTCACAGCCGTGACCGAAAATTGCCCGGACCCCTGTGGGACACTCCCGGCGTGCTCCGCCGACCCGACCGCTTCCTGCTCGCCGGGGCTGGGCTCATCGCGGTCCAGGTGGCGTTCCGGGCCTGGGCGCTGTGGGGGTCGTGGTTCTACTTCGACGACCTCGCGTTCATGTCGCGGGCCATGAACCAGCCCTTCGGCGTGGCCTACCTGACCGAGTCCTACGGCGGCCACCTGATGCCCGGCGGCTTCGCGCTCGCCTGGCTCCTGACCAGGTGGTGGGTCTACGACTGGGCGCCCTGGGCGATCACCCTGCTCCTGCTCCAAGCGGTGGCCAGCGTGGGCGTCTTCCGGCTGCTGGTGTCGATGTTCGGGCGCCACCGGTTCGTGCTGGTGCTGCTGGCGGGCTACCTGGCCTGGGTCTTCACGCTCCCCGCCGGGCTCTGGTGGGCGGCCGGCATCAACCAGGTGCCGCTCCAGATCGCCCTCGCGTTCGGGCTCACCTCGTTCCTCGGCCACCTGCGGACCGGCCGGACCCGTCCGCTCGTGGCCTCGGTCCTCTGGGTCGCGCTCGGTCTGCTCTTCTACGAGAAGACGATCCTCGTCGTCGGGATCTACGGGCTGGTCGCCCTCGGCTGGTTCAGCACCGGGAGCACGCCCCAGCGGCTGCGGGGCCTGTGGGACCGCTACCGCACCGCGGTCGTCGTCTACGCCGGGCTCGGGGCCGGCTACCTGGCCCTCTACGCGGCCTTCGGTCTGGACTTCTCGCCGGGCCAGACGGCCGACGTCGCCTGGGGCCCGATCGCCTGGAACCTGGTGGCGGTGGCGATGCTGCCGGCGATGGTGGGCGGTCCGCTCGCGTGGCAGTCGCTCACGGTCGGGTCGCTCGCCGATCCCCCCGACGCGTTCATGGTCGCCTCCTGGGCGGCCGTCGGGGCGCTCGTGTTCTACGCGTGGCGCAGTCGCACCATCAGCAAGCGGGCCTGGGGGCCCGTGGTGCTGACCACCGTCGCCAACGTCGCCCTGCTCGCCTCCGCACGGGCGGGGACCGTCGGCCCCGACATCGCGCGCGAGTACCGCTACCAGACCGAGGCCGCCGTCGTCCTCGTGCTCGCCGTCGGGCTCGCCTTCCTCCCCCTGCTCGGCGCCACCGAGCAGAACACCGTGCGTCCCGACGCGCCGGAGGGGTACGAGGACCGCCGCCTGGTCGGCGCGATCTGCGTGGTCGTCGTGGCGCTGAGCGCCTGGTCGAGCGTGCGGTACGTCGAGCGCTGGCAGGACCGCAACCCCACCCGGGCCTACCTCGACCGCGTCGAGCGTGCCCTGACCTCCTCGGACGAGCCGGTCCCGCTCGTCGATGCCGGGATCCCCCAGACGTTGCTGTGGTCGTTCCGCTACCCGGAGAACACCTACAGCCACCTGTTCCAGCCCTGGGCGGACCACCTGGCCTTCCCCCGCAACGCCGTCGACGACCTCTACGTCTTCGACGACGCGGGTGACCTGTCCCCGGTGCGGCTGGACGTCGCGCGACGCATGGAGGTGCCCGAGCACGCCGATCCCGACTGTCCCTACCCGTTGGACGGGGGCATCGTGACCATCCCCCTCGACGGCCCGGTCATCGGCGACGGCTGGTGGATCGCGGTCGACTACGACAGCCCGGTCGACACCCCCTTCCGGCTCGTCGCCGGCGACGAGGCGCACGACGTCGAGGTCCCGGCCGGACGGCACACGGCCTGGTTCCAGGCTGCGGGCACCTTCGATGAGGTCAGGATCACCTCCTTCCCCGACGACACCGGCCTGTGCGTGACCGGTCTGGCGCTCGGCTCCCCCGAGCCGGAGCGGTGACCGCCGTGAGCGCGCCCTCCCGGCAGTCCCTGGACCGTGACAGCGGCCCGGGCTCACGCGCCGTCCTCGCGACCGTGGCCGTGCTCGTGGTCGGGCAGCTGGCCTACCGGGGCTGGGCGACCTGGACGAGCTGGTACCACTACGACGACTTCAACTTCATGTCCCGGATGTGGAACCAGGGCCTGTCCCCCTCGGTGGCCTTCGAGGAGTACGCCGGCCACGTGATGCCCGCCGGCATGTACCTGTCGTGGCTCGCCAGCGAGCTCGCGCCGTACGACTTCCGGGTCACCACGGTCCTGCTCCTGCTGATGCAGGCCGTCGCCGATGCGGGGCTCGTGGTCCTCCTGGTCCGCCTGTTCGGCGTCCGCCCGGGCATCCTGCCCCCCTTGTGCGTCTACCTCTTCGGCTCGATCTCGGCGCCGGTGGCGATCTGGTGGGCGGCCGGGGTCAACCAGCTGCCGATGCAGGCCGCGCTCTTCTGGTCGATCGCCTGCTTCGTGCCGTACCTGAGGACCCACCGGGTGCGGCACCTCCTCAGCACGCTGGCCTGGCTGGTGGTCGGGCTCGCGTTCTACGAGAAGACGCTGCTCGTGCTGGGGGCGCTCGGACTCGTGACGATCTGCTACTTCACCTCCGGCGGGGTCCGACAGCGGCTCGCGACGATCTGGAGGCTCCACCGCGTCGCGCTGCTGGCGCTGGTCGGCCTGGGGCTGGCCTACCTGGCCCTCTACGTCCGGTACGCACTCACGTTCAGCCCGGCCGGCGTGGGCAGCCCCTCGCTGCCCGAGGTGATGTCGAACATGGTCACCCACGTCTACCTGCCCGCGGTCTTCGGTGGGCCGCTGCGCTGGTGGAAGCTCGACCAGTGGGCGCTGCCGACCCCCGGCGGTCCGATCATCCTGGTCTCCCTGGTCCTGGCCGGCCTGCTCGTCAACGAGATCCGACGCTGCCGGACCCGGTCGCTGCGGGCCTGGTCGCTCGTCGTGTTCTTCCTGGGCAGCGACGTGCTGCTGGTCGTCGCCGGCCGGGCGTCGTTCGTCGGCGCCCTCATCAGCCTCGACTTCCGGTTCCAGGGCGAGATGGGGGCCGTCACCGCCGTCGCTCTCGCGCTCGCGACGATGCCGATCATCGGGGCGCCCGAGCAGGTCGAGGTGCGGCGTCGCGGCGAGTTCCTGGGCCGACCCCGCCTGGTCACGGCGGCGGTGGTGGTCGTCAGCGCGCTCGGCCTGGTGTCGTCGACCCAGTACGTCCTGCATTGGCGCGACAGCGGCCCCGCGGAGGCGTACTTCGGGCACCTCCTGCCCGCCCTCGACGACGCCTCGACGCCGATCACGCTCGCCGACGACACGGTGCCGCCCGGCGTCATGTGGGGTCTCGGGTATCCCGACAACACGCTCAGCCACCTGCTCCGGCCCTACCCGCAGGTGCACTTCGCCGACGTCGCGAGCGACCGGATCGGGATGGTCGCCGAGGACGGCACCGTGTCCGTCCTCGCGGTCGACAGCGTCCGGGCGAGCACGGACGGCCCGCACCGTCGCTGTGGCTGGCGGGTCGAGCAGTCGCCGGTGACCATCCCGCTGGACGGCCCGGTGGCCTTCGGCGGCTGGTGGGTCCGGATCGGCTACCTGAGCAGCGGCGACAGTCCGGTGCGGGTCACGGCGGGCGACGTCGTCCACGACACGACGGTGCGGGCCGGCGTGCACGCGCTGTACTTCGCCGGCGGCGGCTCGTTCGACTCGGTCACGATCGGGGGTCTGGCTGACGGGGTCAGCCTGTGCACCGATGATGTGACGGTGGGCCGTGCGGTCCCGCTGAGCGAGCTGGAGGAGAAGAAGTGACGTTCCGTGACCGCTCGTTCCCGACCCTGAACGCCGCCCGCGCGATCGGGGCGATCATGGTCGTCCTCACTCACTCCGCCTTCAACACCGGGCAGATCAACCACGGCTGGGTGGGCGCCGTCCTCGCCCGCCTCGACTTCGGCGTGACGATCTTCTTCGTGCTGTCGGGATTCCTGCTGAGCCGGCCCTGGTTCCTCACGGCGGCGCTGGGCCGCCCGGCGCCGTCGACCCGGCACTACCTGTGGAAGCGCGCGCTGCGCATCCTGCCGCTCTACTGGGTGGTCGTCGTCCTCGCCCTCACCCTGGACCCGGCCAACGAGGACATGGGGTGGCAGGACTGGCTCGCCA
>ERZ724512.1496-NODE-1496-length-10904-cov-4.802655_pt1 | contig 10904 bp, 12 predicted proteins | sample MGYA00376045_ERZ724512 | MGnify/ENA primary metagenome ERZ724512 (study PRJEB28724, sample SAMN07190883) | activated sludge metagenome | isolation source: activated sludge of sewage treatment plant in Hong Hong | place: Hong Kong | collected 2016-03-17 ... | reverse complement strand
ACGACCATTTTTGAGACGTCCGAAACCCCGTGAGGGAACGGTGTCTCCGTAACTCGTGTCCAGAACCTCGGGGTTTGTCGACGGGTCTTGCTACACCTGCCAACTGAGCTGGCTGAAGGCGGGAAGGCTGGGTGACCTCCAAGTAGAGTGGCGACAAGGGGACTGGGGGTTGCTTATGAAATCGATGGCTGTCATTTCTGCGGTCACCGTGCTGGTGGGTCTGGTCGGTAGCCCCGCCGTGGCGGGTCCGAAAACGACTGTCCGTCTGAATGTGTCCGGCTGTGAGGGCTGCACGTTTGTCGCGCACGACGGCCGGACTTGGGAGAAGTCCTGGGAGAAGGTGGCGACAAGCACTCCTGTGCTTGATGGACGGGCCTCGATTGTGGTGCCGCGCCGTTTGACACCGGTGACGAGTTTCGAGGTGGCGCACCCTGACGGACTTGGCTCGATGAACGCGACCGCGTTCGTCGCCACGAGTTGGAAGCGGGCTAAGAGCAACTATGACGGCAGCCACTACTGGGACGCTGGGATCTGCCTCGGGAAGCGACTGGGTAAGACCGCGACGCTGAATGTGGTCGTCACCGAGTACATGGACCGCATGGGGCCAGGTACTCCGAAGGAGCGGTTCATCAACGCCCGATTGGCGAAGTTGCCGGCGAAGGCGTACGCGGGGGTGAATGGAAGCCCGGGATGCCCGGAATTCAAGAAGAAGGTCCGATGAGGCTGCTCCGCATATGTGCAGGTGGCCCGGTGGGCCACTATGGGCGGCGGCCTCGGGCAGGGTGATGTCGTGAGTGACCCGCACGCTGCATCGCCCGGGCAACCTCGCTACCGCATCTAATGCGTGCTGTTCGTCCTGTTTAGCGGCGACGCTCTCCTCACAACTACGCCATGCTGGCCGCACATAAGGGGCCATTATGTGCGGGTGTGAGGCGGCCGGAAGTGCCGTGTCACAGGTACCGGGCAGACTGGCCCCGCCCGAATAACGAAGGAGGCCAGTGCGATGAGCGCGACGGTCACCCGGCTGCCAGCCACCCCGGCGGTGGGACTGCGGGAAGCGGCGCAGCGATTCACCGGCCGGGACCGGTTCGAGCCCACCACGGTGGCCGCCTACCGGGAAACCCTGGACGCCCTGTGGGGGCACCTCGGTGAGATCCAGGTGGAGACGATCACCGCAGCACAGATCGAGGAGTTCCTGCAGTCGCGCTGGGGGGCCGCGGCACCGGCCACGTTCAACCGGCACCGCGCCGGGCTGGTCGCCTTCTTCACCTACACCGTGCGCCAGGGCTGGCGGGCCGACAACCCCACCCGGCTGGTCGAGGCCCGCAAGGCCCGGCGGCGCTCAGCGACGGCCCGGGCATCCAGGGCGATCAGCCGCGACGACCTCGACAAGCTGTTCTCCCTGGAATCGGTGCCGTTGCGTGATCGGACCCTGTGGGTGCTGGCCTACGAAACCTGGGGCCGCGCCGGCCAGGAACTGCTCACCCTCAACGTCGAGGATGTGGACCTGGCCAACCGGCAGGCCGTCGTGGCCGGCAAAGGCGGCGACAAGGAGCTGGTGTTCTACGGCAGCCGCTCCGCGCGGCTGCTCAAACGCCTGCTCACTGGGCGCACCACCGGCCCGGTGTTCCTGTCCTCACGGCGGGCAGCACCGGGCACCGTGGCGCCGGCGGACCTGTCCCCCGACGGCTACCCGCGGCTGTCCTACCGGCAGGCTGCTGATGCCATCCGGGCCGCCGGCCAACGCATCGACCCGACCGGGCCCGCCTGGACGCTGCACCGGTTGCGGCACTCGGGGGTGGTCCACGCCTGCGACGGCCTGGGCCCCAACGCCTCCTGGTCCCTGCCTGCCATCATGGCCAAATCCCGCCACCAGTCCATCCGCAGCGTCGAACGCTACGCCTACTGCCCACCCGACACCGCCGCCGCCCTCACCGACGACCTCGACCACACCCGCCGCAGGCGGTGACCCGGCGTAGTGGCCACTGCCCCTCTGAGGGACATCCCCCGCCGTTGTGACGATTGACCCTAGCGTCTTCCTAGCCCACCCGGGTGACAGCGAGGTCCTCGATGTCATCCGACCAGCAGGCCCACCGAGAAGACGTAGAGGGCCACTGAGTGTGGCCACCGAAACGGTTACCGTGGAGGTACACCGATAGTGACGGGGAAAGGTGACGCGCTGATGAGACTCAGCAGCATCGTGGCGGTTGCGGTGACCGGGACAGTGGTTCTGGCCGGTGTCGGGGCTGGACCGTTGACGGCGGTCGTGCCGACGGCGAAGTACCGCTACTGCGAGAACTTGTTGAAGGACTGGCCAAACGGCGTCGCGGAGAACAAGGCGGCCGCGAACCGGGCGGTGCGCGAAGGGTTCTACCGGCCGGCCTCCTCGGCGAAGGCCCGCAAGGTGTACCGCGACCACCACAGCAACCTGGACCGCGACGATGACGGTACCGCCTGCGAACAAACCGCTTAACTGAGCGAAGGGGGAAATCTCGATGACACGGAAGTGGGCATCGGCGCTGGCGGCAACGGCGGCCGCGGGAATGGTGATGACCGGAGCGGCCCAGCCCGCCTCGTCCGCTGGGCAGTGGCGCACCGCCTACGCCATCGACGGTGACACGATCACAGTTGGCGGCACCTCGGTGCGGCTGCTGGGCTACGACACCCCCGAAGTCGGGCAGCGCTGCCACACCCAGGCCACCCGCAAAGCCGCCGCGCTGATCCGCAACGGGGTGAAGATCCACCATGTGGTCGGCAAGGACCGGTACGGCCGGACCCTGGCTTATGTGAAGACACGCTCAGGTCGGGACGTGGGCTCGGCGATGCTCAAAGCCGGCCTGGCGATCGCCCGCTACGACTCCTTGGACGGCTACGACTGGCACCCCAAACAGAACAAGTACCGGGCCATCGATGCCCGCAACGGGCAGATCCGCTGCAAGAACGGCACCGGCAACCCCCAGCCCGGGGTTTACTACGCCAACTGCACCGAAGTCGAACGGGCAGGTGCGGCCCCGATCCGCCGCGGTGACCCCGGCTACGGCCCGCATCTGGACCGAGACGGTGACGGGGTGGCATGCGAGCAGTGACAGCCCGGCCCGTGTGCCCGGAGGTGAGGTGACGATGGGGTTCTCCGTGCGGATCGCCCCGGGGGTGCGAGTCCGGGCGTCGAGCCGAGGAATGCGGGCGAGCATCGGACCGCGGGCGGCACGTATCCATATGGGCAGCGGCCGCACCGGGATTTCCACCGGGGTCGGCCCCTTCGGCGCCTACACCTCCCTGGGAGGCAGTAGATCCCGCAGCTCCTCCAGCGGCCGGTCCTCGGCCTACGCCACACCAAGCCCCGCGGCGGTCCAGAAAGCGCAGGAGGCCGCTGAACTCGCCGCGATCATCGAACAGATTCTCAGCGTCCACCACGAGCAATTCCACAACTTCACCCGGCCCATCGCCCAAGCCCGGGCAGTCCCCTCCGTCGAGCAACTGCTGCCCTCGATCACGGAACAGCACCTGCAGGGCATCTCGGTCTTCGCCCGCAAAGAACGCAAAGCCGCACGGCAGGCGGCAGAAGCACACGCCCAAGCCCAGCACGCCGAACTGGCGAGGCAGGCTGTCCAGCAGCAGTCCGCCATGCAGTCCGAGTGGGACCGCTTCTACCAGGCCCTGACAGCCAACGACCCAGGTTCAGTGATGGGCTGGGTCAACAGTTGCTTCGAGGACAACGAAGCCCCTGCCTCAGTCGTCGATGTGCAGGGCACCCAGATGACCGTTCTGCTCACAGCACCCGCCATCGATGCGATCCCCGAACGGAAGCCCGGAACCACCTCGGCCGGAAACCTGTCCATCCGCAAGATGACCAAAACCGACCGGGCCGCTTTGCACTCGGAGCTGATCTGCGGGCACACCCTGCTCACCGTCAAAGAAGCCCTCGCTATGGCCCCGGGAATCACCACCATCCGGGTGGTCACCTTCGGCAACGAAGGCAAGGACGCCTATGGCCAGACCCAGTACACACCGTTGATTGCCGCCCAGTTCAGCCGTCCCCGACTGACCGGTGTGCAGTGGACCAGCACCCCCGCGCTGCGGATCATGGTCGATGTCTCCGACACCCTCCTCATCGACCTCAAACGCGGCGAGATCCAGCCCATACCGTTGGACGACCACCCCGAACTCGAGGAGCTGGCCCATGGCATCGAACGCGACTACCAGTAGGTCCCACCCCACCGAATGCCCTTGGAAGGCGCATCGCTCCCCCGACTTCTGATGGACACCGACGGACGTACCGCCGGTGAAGAGTTGCAGACGAGAGGACCACAGTTGAAAACCCACCATCAAGTGCTTGGCGCGGGGTTTACGGCCGCGGCAGTCCTATTGCTGCCGACGGTGCCGCCAGCGATTGCCGACTCTGGGTTAGGCCAAACGCGCAACTGCAACTATGAAGCCGCCCCGTCCCAAGGCTGCATCGCGGTGGAACACTGGGAGAGCGACGACAAGCTCTTCATTCAGCCACTTCGCCTGCGTCACTCATGGGCCAAGATCAAGGTCTACCAGGACGGGAAACTGATCCGAGTTCAGATCAAGAGGGGCGGCTACGGGATCTTCATCCCCTACCGCGACGGTCGCTACCGGGTCATCGCCAAGACCAAGAACTTCGACGGCTACGCCACCGCCGCGAAGAGTTTCCGCATCACCGACGCCTAGCTGGCTGAGTCGCCCGGGCCCGGGATGACCAGCCCTAAGATATGGGTGCGTGAGGTAGTGGTTCAGGGGGTGCCGGATGGGTGTTGGGATCGGCGGTGGCGGATTCGGGCTGTCCGGCGGAGTAAGCGCCTCGAGTAAGGGCGCGGGCTTCGGGGTTGGAGTTGGGCCCTTCAAAGCCACGAGCGGGTGTGCCCCGCCCAGTGGTTGTGTGGGCTACTTCGCGTTCATGCTTGGGTTAACTCTCGCCTTGATCGCTTTGGCCTATCTCGGTCCGATCGTCATCCTGGTCTGGGCGGCCAGACGCATCTATCTGGCCAGGAAGCAGGACCAGCCCCTTGCACCGCGGACCTTAGGCGGATTGATCGCAGTGGTCGTCGTGTCGGCTGTCTTCTCCGTGTGGATCTGGGGCTACACCATCGACGAAATGTCACACAGCAAAGACCTGCCAAGCATTCACACCGCGACAATCACCGAAGCCCAGCACGAATTGGAACTAGCAGGTTTCACCAACACGATCGTCGACTACGGGAACATCCCCGAAGCCGAACGGGCAGCATCGTGCGTGGTCTCCGACACCACCCCGAAACCCTACGAACACGTGGACACGCGCGATGAAGTGATTCTCCACATTTCATACTGCCCATAGCCCCGTACCTGTTGGCACAGATGTCAGACTTGGGTACACCCTAACCTGACGTCAGGCCTCCTCATTAAACCCCGTCCGAATAGGGTCCGACACGACATTTCCTGACATCTCCACGGCGATGTCGTAGCCAGGTCTTAGAGTCCAACCTGACAGATCACGCAAACGGGAGAGGCCAGGGCTCATGGCACGCGTCGGTTACACCCGGGTCAGCACCGTCGACCAGAACCTGGACCGGCAGCTCGACAGAATCCCCGTCGACAAGATGTTCGCCGACAAGATCTCGGGCAAGAACACCCGCCGCCCCGCCCTCGAGGAGTTGCTGGACTACGTGCGGCAGGGCGACACCGTGGTGGTGCACTCCATGGACCGGCTTGCCCGCAACCTCGACGACCTGCGCCAGCTGGTCCGCACCCTCACCGATCATGGAGTGCGGGTGGAGTTCGTCAAAGAGAGCCTGACCTTCACCGGTGACGACTCCCCCATGGCCACTCTGCTGCTGTCCATTATGGGATCGTTCGCCGAGTTCGAACGGGCGCTTATCCGCGAACGCCAACTGGAGGGCATCGCCGCGGCCAAGAAACGTGGCGTCTACACCGGCCGCAAGAAAGCCCTCACCGCCCAGCAGATCCTCGACATCCGCGGACGCATCGCTGCCGGCGAGACCAAAGCAGCCTTGGCCCGTGAGTACGGAGTCAGTCGCGAAACGCTGTACCAGTATTTACGCTGACCTGATCAAATTCGAAGACCGAAGATCCATTCAGGGGGTCCGAGGCCGTGACTTGCTAAAGCGTGAAGTGGGGCCAGAGACAGTCAATATCCAAATCCGGGATCCCATTCAGAATGTTGCTTCAGCGCTCTCTGGTTTCCCTGTCAGTCGACCACGACGGCAGATCCTCAGTAGAACAACGTGGCGGTTCGGTGGGGATCTTCTTGAGTTGCCACGTGACTTTGAAGTGCGGGTGGCTGCTATCCCACACGGTTCCATTGTTGTAGCAGATCCCCGTAAGGTCCGTGTCTCTCAGGACTGCACCACGCAGATCTGCGTTAACCAGGTTCGCGCCGGTCAAGTCCGCGCCTGTCAGGTCCGCGCTCAATTTCGTACCCCTCAGGTTCGCGTCACTCAGGTTCGCGCCATTAAGGTGCGCCCAGTAGAGGTCTGCGCCGTGAAGGTTGGCGCCGGTCAAGTTGGCGCCCTCGAGTTGAGCTCCAGTGAGGTACATGCCTGAGCCATCGATGTTCGACAGGTTGGAGCGGGTAAGGATCGCGCCAGTCAGATTCGCCATATGCAGATTCGCGCCGCTCAGGTCTGCGTCAGTCAAATCGGCACACCTTCCCCAGGTTTCCTTACCGCGACACGATAGATCCAGATATGCCAGCTGAGCACCCGCGAGATTAAGCCCCATGAACGGCTGCACCTTAACGTCGGGATTGAGGACTACCTCCCTCACGAAACGCGTGTTCTCTAACACCTCTTGCTGGTTGGACCGCCTTTCCTCGATCTCTTGCTGCTGCTGAGCAATTCGGCTCTCCAGCCAGAAAGCGGTAGCAAATCCCGCCAGGACAAGGATCAGCCCGATCACAAGATCGCGGGCCAAATCATTACCGTTCAACGAACGCAGGAGGCGGCGGAGGCGACCGTGCGACTCTGCGGGAGTATCGATACTCAGGCTGCGGCTGTCTTCAACAGCTAAGGTCTTGGGTTCCGAATATGTTGCATCAGCCGATCTTGGATCTTGATTACTGTCGGCGCAGACTGCGCTATCTAAATTATCGCGCGAAGCAGTTCTTGGCTGCTCTCGTGTGGCGAACCCTTGCTCGCCTTCGTCATGCATTCCCCCGCCACCGGTCGACATGGGCCAGACTTTACGTACCGGGAGTGGAAGCGGCCGTCGCGGCCCGCACGATCAGCGAGCCCCAGGGTCGCCGACGCGGTGCGTTCGATGGCCTGGACCGGGTGAGCCCACGGCCAGCGCGTGATGACTCCGGAAAGGCTTTACGGGCGCCGCAAGATGACAGCGGCGGTCCGCCGTAGGCTGTCCGGGGCTTCGCCGGACGCAAACGATAGCTAGTAGAGGTTTTCCATCGCTCGCCATTAGGGCTCGATCGGGAGATCGGTGCCCCAAGGTGTTTGGCAGGTTTCGCACCCGCAGTCTTCGTCGTCGCAGATGTCGAACGCGGTGATTTCGATGAGCGGTTCGGTTCTCATGGTTTCGATGACACTCGTGGCGCCGTGGTGCTGACAAGGGTCTCTCGCGCGGTTGTGGATGGGCGGGTTTCTGCTGTGTCCGCCTGGGTGATCGGTGGTCGGGTGCTTCTCCCGACTTCGTCACGCTGGGACACCTGTCCGTTGTGCCGCAACTCGACCGGGCGGGCCCGCCGGCCCGTCGGTGGAACATCTTCTTCGGCGCTTCGCTTATTTCCTCGAAGATCTTTCACCGCCGTTCCGGTTCGTCGAGTTGCCCCCCATCGGCCTGGTGTCCCTGATCGCGTGCGTCGGGAGGAAGCCCCCTTCCGGCAACCGATCACGAAGGGAACACGTCGATGCCTACCTCACTTCACGCACGCCTTGGGAAGCCGACCTCGTACAGCGTGCCGTCCTATGACGAGCTGGTCGTCGAAGCCACGCAGGCAGCTGGGCAACCGCAGGATCTTGATGCGCCGTGGGCGGTCGAGTTCGTGGGCCGCTGCTTGCAGGTGCTGTCCGGGGAGCGATTCCTTCGGGTGCGGGAACCGAACCTGCACCCCCGCATGCTGGCCAGCATGAACGTCGCTGGGGGCAGCCGCCAGGAGCTGATCCACCCGCGGATCCGGGCGGTGCGTTTCCAGCGCGACCCACAGGTCACCCGCATCGCGGGGGTGGTGCAGTGCGGGGCGGGCTACCGGGCGTTCACCGCGGAGTTCCGGCCCAAGACGTCCGGCTGGTGGCTGACGCACCTTGGAGTCTTGTGACCCCACCTTCGGGGGGCCGGGCAGGGCGCTGGTCGTGCCATTCTCTTCCCGTCCCCTGATAGCCGCCGATCTGACAGCGTCACCTGGTGTGTCAACCCGGAGGGCGCGGGGGAGTGAGTTTTCCGCGCGGAATCAGCGCAGGGGCCAAGGCCCCGGAGCGCGTGCGGGAAAGTCGCGGGGGAGCGGTCCGCCTAGCGGCGGACTTGACTCGGCAGGTGCCGCTGTGAAACTACCGGCGGTAGGGGACGGGGAGCCTCGTTGTGGGAGCCGCTGTTGGGGATGCGTTGGGATGGCCACGCACGTGGCGGCTTCGGAGAGTCTTCTTCATCCGATGTGCCGTCACGTGCTTGATCGGGAATGACGGGCGAGTGCGCTTCCGGGGAGCCATTGCTCGTACTGCAGGCCGCGTGGTCCCTTGTAGCGGACGAGTCCGGTCCAGCTGCCGGTCTGGTGGTCGACCCAGCGCCAGGCCAGCAGCAGGCCGTCGAAGGTGTCGTCGTCGAGTGTGACTGTGACGGGAGTCGATTGTGTAGTGCTCATGAGTGGCACTTCACCAGGCAGGTACGTCTAGACTGGAAGAGATGAGAGAGTTGTACGGAGCAAGCTATACACTTAGCACGGCTAAGTGGGGTACCGCCGCTGTGTGCGGCGGCGGCACACGCGGGGCGTGTGGTCCCACCGGTGACCGGTGGGGCGCTGCGCTGGGCTGGGAGGGTGAGCTGCGTGGCCGCTGAAGAGCTCTCAGAACCGGCGCCGCCGCGGCGGGTGGGCAGGCGGCGGGCTGCGAATGCCCGGGGTGGCCGTCAGCACCGTCATGAGGTGAAGGTGACCGCGGAGGAGGAGGCTCGGCTGCTGGCGTTGGCCGTCGAGCAGGGGGTGACGGTGCCGCGGTTGCTGGTGGAGTCGGCGTTGGCCGGGCCGGTGGGGGAGACGGCGTCGGAGCGGCGGGTGTTGCTGACGGAGTTGTTCGCGGTGCACCGCACGGTCGCGGGGGTGGCGAACAACGTCAACCAGATCGCCCGCAAGCTGAACACCACTTACGAGTTGGCGGCCGAGACGTCGCAGGTGCTGGATGCGGCCCGGTCAACGATGCAGCGCATCGATGGGGTGATCGACCGGCTGGGGATGTCGTGATCCCGAACGTGACCAGGGGCGACCGGATGGGCGGGCTGCTGACGTATTTGGTGGGGCCGGGGAAGCGCAACGAGCACACCGACCCGCATCTGGTGGCCGGGGATCCGGCGCTGCTGGCCTGGCATGACGACCACGAGCTGAGCAAGGGGGACGCGCTGGCGATCGCCCGGCATCTGGACCGGCCCCGCACCGCGTTCGGGGTGGAGGTTGCCGGTGGGCATGTGTGGCACTGCTCGCTGTCGATCCGTGCCGATGAGGGGGAGTTGTCGGATGAGAAGTGGGGGCAGATCGCGGCCGGGTTCATGGCCAAGATGGGCCTGGACGACAACGAGGGCAGCAAGGCGCCGACCCGGTGGGTCGCGGTGCGTCACGGGCTGTCGGCCAGCGGGAACGACCACATTCACCTGGTGGTGAACCTCGTCCGTGAGGACGGCACGAAGGCGAGCATTCACAACGATTTCGCTCGGGCGCAGCGGGCCTGCCGGACGTTGGAGGTCGAGCATGGTCTGGCCCTGCTGGGCTCTGAGGAGCTGGCCGGCCGCGGCTACCGGCCGGTGGAGATTGAGGCCGAGGCCCGCCGCGCCGCGAAGGCCGCGTTCGAGAAGACCCACCCCGGACAGGTCTGGGGGCAGCTGCAGCCTGCTGAGCGCGAGCGGCTGACCATTGCGCACCGGCCGGCGGAAGCAGCCCGGACCCGGCTGGCCCGGATCGTGCGGGGCTGCTCGACGGCATCGGTGGATGAGGCCGAGTTCGTGCGCCGGCTGCGCCGGGCCGGGCTGCTGGTGCGCCCACGGCTGGCCTCCGGGCGAGAGGACGTCGTCACCGGCTACTCGGTGGCGCTGCGGCCGGCCGATGGCAGCACACCGATCTGGTACGGCGGGGGCCGACTGGACCGGGACCTCACGTTGCCGCGGCTCCGCGCCGAATGGGCGGACAGCCCGCAGGCCGCCGCCGAGGCCACCGCGGAGTGGACAGCAGCGCGGCGGTCGAAACGGCCGGTGAACCCGGGCCGGGAAACCCTCGAGGCGGACCCGGCGCTGTGGCAGGAAGCCGCCCGGGAGATGGCCCAGCTACGCGAGCAGCTGCGCAACGTGCCGCCCGGTGATGTGCAGACCTGGGCGCGGGTGGCCCGGCAGACCAGCGGCGCCTACGCCGCCTGGTCGATGCGTGTGGAACCCACACCGGGACCGCTGGCAGCCGCTTCGGCTGCACTCGCACGGTCGGCGCAGACCAAAGCTCCGCCGCCCACACGCCCAGTGCCGGGCCTGTCTTCGACGGCCACCGCGATGCTGCTGGCCGCGGCCGCAGCCGACGACCGGATGGCCCAGGCGTTGCTGCTGCGCCAGATGCTGAACCTGAGCAAAGCGGTGTATGACGCGGCCAACGCCAGCGGCGCCGCCCGCCGCGCTCCCGCGATCCAAACGGCCGTCCGCCAGGACCCCTCCCACGCTGTCGCGTCCTTACCCGCACCGCGCGCTCC
>ERZ724512.1493-NODE-1493-length-10918-cov-5.368683_pt1 | contig 10918 bp, 8 predicted proteins | sample MGYA00376045_ERZ724512 | MGnify/ENA primary metagenome ERZ724512 (study PRJEB28724, sample SAMN07190883) | activated sludge metagenome | isolation source: activated sludge of sewage treatment plant in Hong Hong | place: Hong Kong | collected 2016-03-17 ... | reverse complement strand
CGAATCGAGTACGCCGACGTCATCAGCCGGTCGCGCGCCATCTGGTTGAAGTCGACGAAGATGCGCTCGCCGCGCTCCTCCTTCCACCAGTTGACGGTCACCTCATCGGGCAGGCGGCGTGCCAGTTCCCGTCCGATCGCGATGGTGGCGTGCCGGGCGTCGATGAAGTCCGAGGGCACGATCGGCGCGAACACGTGCAGGCCGCGGCCTCCACTGGTTTTGGCGAAGCCGGTCAGCCCCGCCTCGGTGAGCACCTCGCGCAGCACCAGGGCCGCTGCCACCGCGTCGGCGAAATCCGTGCCCGGCTGCGGGTCGAGATCGATGCGCAACTGGTCGACCAGGTCTGTCTGCGGCGCCCGCACCGGCCACGGGTGAAAGCGCACCGTGCCCAGGTTCACCATCCACACGATCGTGGCCAGGTCGGCCGGGCAGACCTGTACGGCGGGGCGTCCGGACGGAAAACGCACGGTGGCGGTCTGCACCCAATCGGGCATGCCCTTCGGGGCGCGCTTCTGGTAGAACGCGTCGCCGTCGGGATTCGACGGGCTGACCAGTGACGAGCCCTCGCCGACCCCGTTGGGCCAACGCTCCATGGTTGTGGGTCGGTCTTTCAACGCGGCCAGAATGCCCGGCCCGACGGCCAGGAAATATTGGGCCACCTGCAGTTTGTTGAGCCCCAAGCCAGGAAAGTACGGCTTGCTGGGGCTCGAGATGCGAACGGTGCGTCCGTCAACGTTCAACTCCACCGGGGCCTCGGGCATGCCGTTCAGACTACGCACCTACGCTGACATCACCAGCCAGGGCCGGCACCGATCACGAAGGAGCATGCCATGCAACTCGACCCGAAGCAGTTCAAGACCCCCGAACAGTGGCGGGCCCAACTGACCCCGCAGGAATACCACGTGCTGCGCGAGGCGGGCACCGAGCGTCCGTTCACCGGCGAGTACACCGACACCCAGACCAAGGGCACGTACTACTGCAAGGGGTGCGGCGCCAAGCTGTTCACCAGCGACACCAAGTTCGAGTCGCACTGCGGTTGGCCGAGCTTCTTCATGCCCGAAACCGACTCGGTGCGCTACATCGAAGACAAGTCGCTGTGGCAGACCCGCACCGAGGTGCGCTGCGCCACCTGCGACAGTCATCTGGGCCACGTGTTCACCGGTGAGGGCTACGACACGCCCACCGACCGGCGCTACTGCATCAACTCGATCTGCCTGGTGCTCGAGCCCGAGACGGCGCGGTGACGGTTGCGCTCCCCCCGGCGAGTCCCGGTTGCGGACGGCCGGGCCGCGGCTAGATTCACATGCGTGGGAGGAGCGCGCAGAACCATGGCTGAAAGCCCTCGGTTGTTCGACGAAGCGGTTGCCGCGCTGCAAGCCATGCACTGGCGGCCCGAACTGGTGATCGAAGAGATCCCGGCACCGCAGCGCATCGCCCCACACGCCGTGGCCGTTGCCGCCGAGGTGGTGTCGGGCGGGGAAGACCTGGGCAACGGAAGGCTGGTGCTGCTGCACGACCCGGCTGGCAACCCCTCGTGGGACGGCGACTTCCGCTGCGTCACCTACGCCCGCGCCGACGTGGACGCCGAGATGGTCGCCGACCCGCTGCTCACCGAGGTGGGCTGGTCGTGGCTCACCGACGCCCTGGAACGTTACGACGCCGCCTATACCGCACCCAGCGGCACGGTGACCGCGGTGTCGTCGCGGGCGTTCGGCGCCATGTCGGCCGACCCGTCCCGCGCCGAGGTCGAAATCAGGGCCTCGTGGACGCCGGTGATCACCTCATCAGACGACGTCACCCGCCACCTGATGAGCTGGTCGGAGTTGCTGTGCACCACCGCGGGCTTGCCACCGCTGCCCGAGGGCGTCGTCGTCATGTCGGCGCGGCGCCGGCGGTGACCGACCCGGTCGAGGCCGAACTACCCGTCCTCGAAGCGCCGGCCGATGGGGTGCCGGCGGTGGTCGACACCCCCGAGGCTCTCGCTGCGGCCGCCGCGGCCCTGGCCGGCGGCACCGGCCCGGTCGCGATCGACACCGAGCGTGCGCACGGGTTTCGCTACTCGCCCCGGGCTTACCTGATTCAGTTGCGCCGGGCCGGCGCCGGCACCGTGTTGCTCGACCCGATTCCGTTCGCCACCAACGACGCTCCGGCCGACCTGTCGGCGCTCGCGCACGTGCTGAGCGACGCCGAGTGGATTCTGCACGCCGCCACGCAGGATCTGCCCTGTCTGGTCGAAGTGGGCATGGTGCCGGGGCGGTTGTTCGACACCGAACTGGCCGCCCGGCTGACGGGTATGCCGCGGGTCGCGCTGGGCACGCTGATCGAAGAGGCGTTCGGGCTGCGGTTACGCAAGGAGCACTCGGCGGCCGACTGGTCGCGCCGTCCGCTGCCCGACGACTGGCTCAACTACGCCGCCCTCGACGTCGAGTTGCTGATCGACCTGCGCGACTGGCTGGCCGACAAGCTCGACGACCAGGGCAAGACCGAGTGGGCCGCGCAGGAGTTCGCGCACCTGATCGCGCAGGCGCAGGTGGTGCCGCCGCCGCGCCCCGACCCGTGGCGACGTACGTCCGGCCTGCACGCCGTGCACAGCGCGCGGGCGCTGGCGGTGGTGCGCGAACTCTGGACCACGCGAGACCAGCTGGCCTCGAGCATGGACCGCGCCCCGGGCAAGATCCTGCCCGACCGGGCGATCAGCGGCCTCGCCGCTCGGCTGAACTCGCCCGAGGTGAAGCGGCTCGGGCCACAGGACCTGTCGGCGATCAGCGAGTTCTCGTGGCGGGCACCGTCAAGGTACCGCGCGCGCTGGCTGGCCGCGCTCGATCGAGCGGCGGCGCTCACCCGCGATCAGTTGCCGCTCAAGCAGCTACCCTCCGACGGCCCGCCGCCGCCCCGTACGTGGGAAACGCGCAACCCAGAGGCGGCTCAGCGGTGGAACGCGGTGCGTCCGGCGGTGGTCGGACGCGCCGAACAGCTCGAACTGCCGGTCGAGAACCTGGTCAGCCCCGACGCGCTGCGGCGGGTGCTCTGGAAGCCCCCCATGCCCTTGACCGCCGAGAGCCTGGACGCGGCGCTTGAAGCCGAACTGGTGCGGCCCTGGCAGCGCGAGCTGCTGATTCCGCTGATGCTCACGCAACTGTGCTGAGTCAGCGCAACTGAGTCTGCCTATAGTGAGTGCGTGACAGACCCCGGCCATCGCATTCCCGGGTTGTCCGGCGGCCCGCCCCCTCAGTGGGCCGCTCCGCACCGGGTGCCGCCGCCGCAGCCACCCGCCGGCCCGTCCCGCCCGATTCGTGAGCATCGGCTGCCGGCCACGATTCTGCTGATCGTCACCACGCTGGCTTTGTTCGCCGCCTCGGCGGTGGTCGGACGACCCGATGACGGCCGATCGCGCTCACCGGTGATGGCGTACCTGCCGCCGTCCGGTACCCGGGTGGTGCTGCAGACCTCCGACGGCAAAGACGAGGTCGACGAGTACTACACCACCGTGGGCATGGCGTTCAGCCAGAGCGGCCCCAGCGCCCTCGGCTACGGCATCGAGAGCGTCGAAGAAGCCCAAACCACCACGTGGCTACGGGTCTTCGTGACGATCGCGGACGCAGCCGGCACGGAGGCCGAGCGGCAGACCCAGTTGTACGCCGTGAAGCCCACCGGCCTCGAGCTGCGGGTGGCCGCCTGGCCCGACCGCTTTCTGATGTTCAAGCCCGGCCTGCTGATGCTGCCGGCCGGCGTGCAGCCCGGGCACACCTGGTCGGTGGCCGGCACCGCAGGGCTGGGCAGCGGGGCCGCGGTCACCCTCGAAAGCCCGATGAGCGCGTCATTCAGCGCGACCGCTGCCGGTGACGGGTGCGTCGTCGTCGCCGGTGACCTGAGCGTCGGCAGTGGCACCGCTGCGGTGCGCAGCCGGTCGTCGATGACCTGGTGCCAGGGCCGGGGCGCAGTGGCCGGCAGCGACAGCACCCGCACCGTCACGGCGGTGCAGCGTCCGCCGGTCTGGGGTTCGGCGTTCCAGCCGTCCGAGCGCGGGCCGCTGCCCGATCCGGTGGCCGGCGGACGACTCGAGGGTCGCGACATGACCGGGCTGCCGCCCATGGCGCTGGCCGCTGGGCTGCCCCCGGTGGTGCTGCCCGGTCGGGTGCTCGTCTACCCCAATCAACTCAATGGTGACCTGGTCGCCCGCGGCTGGGACGACGGCATGGTCGACGCACGCTGGGCGGCCCAGCCCGGCGGCAGCATCACCGGCCTGCTGGCGATCGACCGCATCGTGGTCGCCACCACCAGCGAGCGTCGCGTCGTCGCCTACGGCGACCAGGGCCAGTACCTGTGGCAAGCCACCCTGCCCGATGCCGCCGAGGCCGACCCGGTACGGTTCGGACGCCTCGTGGTGGTCGGCGGGCTGGACGGCACGGTGAGCGCCTACGACGCCGCCACCGGCACCCTGGCCTGGCGCACGCACACGCCGAACGAGATCCGCCAGCCGCCGGTGGTCACCGATAGCGGGGTCACCGTGCTCGATCAGGCCGGCAACCTGCTCACCCTGGCCGCCGACGGCTCGACCCTGGCCAGCTTCAGCACCGAGCCGCCGGAGTCGTTCACGGTGCGCGACGGGCTGGTGGTGGTGGCCGGACGCACCGACGGCGTCGTGCGTGCGTATCGACTGCCGGACGGCTCGATCGCCTGGCGCACCCCGGTGCTGGGTGCGCGCAACAGCCTGACGCCGGTCGGCGGGGTGATAGTGGTGCAGCAGAACGACAACCTGCGTGCCCTGCGCACCACCGACGGCACGGACGCCTGGTCGAAGTCGCTGCGACCCACCGCCCTGGCCGCCCTCGGCGACAGCCTGGTGGTCAGCGACGTCAGCAGCGTGTACCGGCTGGGCGCCGACGGCAGCACCCTGGCCACCTGGCCGACCGACGCCACCAACCTCGACGAGAGCTTCACCGGCCTCGACGTCGGCACGTCCGACCTGTTCCTGTTGCACAACAACCAGGCCTACCTCTGGGTGGCCCCGTGAAGACGCTCGCGGCCTTCGGCCGGGTGCTGCGCGACCTGGTGCTGCTCACCATCGTCGCGCCGGTGCGCGAGGGCCGTCCACGCACGGCCGGCTGGCCGGCCGGGTTGCGCGCGCTGCTGGTGTTGAGCCTGGCGGTCTATGCCGCGCTCACCCTGGCTGTGGTGTTCGCGGCGCCCCTGCGGGCCGTCGATCGGCTGATCGTGCTGAGTCGCGGCGGCCTGGTGCCCGAGACCGGCGCGATGCTGCTGATCGGCGCGAGCGTGTTCGCCCTGGCGCTGCTGCTGACCGCGGCGCTGCATCTGAGCTGGTGGGCGAAGCTGCTGGCCTGGCTGCTGGTCACCTCGGTGGTGCTCTATTTCAGCCTCGGCGCGTCCGTCGATCCACTGAGCCTGCTGTGGTCGGCGGGCGGGCTGTTGGTGCTGCTGGTCATGATCGTGGTGCGCTGGCGGCGCCGCTACGCCTGGTGGGAGTTCGTGGCGGTCGCGGCGGCCCTGGCCGCTGCCCTGTTCGGCCCGACGCTGACCAGCGAAACCCAGCGGGGCGTCAACGTCGACTTTCGCGGCATTGCCCTCGAGGGCACGCTGCAGGCGATGACCAGCCTGGCGATGCCGGCCCTGTTCGTGGCTGGCGCGGCCCTGGCCCAGATCGCGGTCTCGGCCTCGTTCGCGGGCGTGTCGTCGAGCGTGCGCGAACTGCCCCGCCCGGTCATCGTCGGGCTGGCCTGGCTGGTGCCGCTGGCCGCGGTGGTGACCGTGGTGTTCGCCCTCGGCGATGCCGAGAACAGCCCGCTGGGTTGGGTCGGCGCGGTGGGCGTGCTGCTGGTGATCGGTGCCCTGGCCACGGCCGCCACCGCAGCCGCGGGACGTCCGCCGGCCTGGTCGGACCTCGACGAGGACTCGACGGCGCTCAACTACCTGGTCGCCCTGTGTTCGGTCGCGTTGGCCCTGGTGGGGCTGGCGACGATTCCACTGCAGGCCGTGGTGCCACTGCTGCACGTCGAGGCTCTGCAGTCGCTGCTGGACGGCTACAACTTCGTCGCGCGGCAGGACGCCACCACATCGATTCTGCGGATGCTCGTGGGCGGTGTCGGTTTCGTGCTGGCCCTACCGCTGGCTCGGCGGGGACGGCCGTGGCCGGCGATGTTTCTGGCCGCGGTGTTCGCACTGGCCGGCCTCGCCCTGGTGCGGCTGCTCAGTCGCACGGGCATCGGCGCGCCGGTCGCCCAGGTGGCCGGAGTGCTGACCGTCGCGCTGCTGGTGATCGGCGGTTGGCTGCTGGCCACCTCGCGGTTGAGCCGCGAGGGGGCGGTCGCGCTGGCCTGCGGGCTGGTGCTGTGCCTGGTGTACCCGCATCGGGCGATTCTGGACGACCCGGTGAGTGCCGCGCTCGGCTTCACCGGCATGGGTGCGGTGCTGTTCGGGCTGATCTGGCGGCTGCTCACCGAGGGCGAGATCACCCGCGGCGACAGCCCGCGCTGGCCGATGCCGGCCCGGGTGATGCTGTACTGCGCCAGCGCGCTGCTGGCCGTGACGTCGACGGCTTATGTGGCGCTGACCCGGCAGAGCGGCGGCGACACCGACATCTCGATCTTCACCGACGCCGGCGATTCGCTGCTGGGCACTCCCCTGTTCATCACCGCGGTGCTCGGCTGCATCGGCATCGCGGTGGCCAGGCCGGCCGGTCAGCCGCGCTGATCGGCCTGGTCGGGGGCCGGTTCGGGGTCGCCGGCCAGCACGGTCTCCGCGGCCAGCCGGGCCAACTGCTGGGCGGTCAAGCCCAGGTCGTCGAGAATGCCCGCGCGGGTGCCGTGGTCGATGAACCGCTGCGGAATGCCGAACTCGCGCACGTCGGCCCGCACCCCGGCCAGCCGGCACTCCTGGGCCAGCCGCGAGCCCAGACCGCCGGCCAGGCCGCCGTCCTCGATGGTGAGCACCAGGTCGTGCGCGCCGGCCTGGGCGATCAGGGCCTTCGGGGTGGGCAGGGCCCAGACGGGGTCGACCACGCGCACGCCGATGCCCTGCTGGGCGAGCCGGTTGCCCACCTCGACGGCCATGGTGGCGAACTGGCCCCAGCCCACCACGAGCACCCGGGGGTCGCCGCGTTCGACCAGCACGTCGAGGCCGTCCTCGTGTCGCACGGGGGGCAACGCAGCGGGCAGCGGATCTTTCGAGAACCTGATCGCCGACGGACCGTCGTCGATGCGCACGCATGCCTGCAAGGCCTCTTGCAGCCGCTGCTCGTCGCGGGGCACGGCCAGCCGCAGGCCCGGCACCAGGCCGAGCAGCGCCAGGTCCCACATGCCGTGGTGGCTGGCGCCGTCCGGACCGGTGATGCCCGCCCGGTCGAGCACGAACGTGACGCCCTCGCCGTGCAGGGCCACGTCCATCAGCAGCTGGTCGAAGGCGCGGTTGAGAAAGGTGGCGTAGATCGCCACCACGGGGTGCAGCCCGGCGCGGGCGAGCCCGGCGGCCGAGGCGACGGCGTGCTGCTCGGCGATGCCCACGTCGAAGGTGCGCTCGGGAAAGTGCTTGGCGAACCGGGTGAGTCCGGTGGGGTGCAGCATCGCGGCGGTGATCGCGACCACCCGATCGTCGGTGGCGCCGATGCGGGCGAGCTCGTCGCCGAAGGCCTGAGTCCAGGTGCGGGCCGATGACGTGGTCAGCGGTTCGCCGGTCACCTGGTCGATCGGGCCGACGGCGTGAAAGCGGTCTTCTTCGTGCTGCTCGGCGGCGGCGAACCCACGGCCCTTCTGGGTGATGGCGTGCACGATCACCGGGCCGCCGTCGAACTGTTTGGCCTGCTCGAAGGCCAGTTCGAGAGACTTCAGGTCGTGGCCGTCGATCGGCCCGAGGTACTTGATGCCCAGGTCGGAGTACATGCCCTGGGGCGCGAGCACGTCCTTCACCCCGGCCTTGAAGCCGTGCATCAGGTCGTAGGCCGGCTCGCCGACCACGGGGGTGCGGTTCACCCAGCGCTTGATGCGGGCCAGCGCGCGTTCGTAGCGCCGGTCGGTGCGAATGGCCGACAGTTGCTGCCCCAGGCCGTGCAGCCGGGTGGCGAGGCCGCCGATGGTGGGGTTGTACGAGCGGCCGTTGTCGTTGACCACGATCACCAACCGCAGGTCGGGCTCGACCGAGATGTTGTTGAGCGCCTCCCAGGTCATGCCGCCGGTCAGGGACCCGTCGCCCACGATGGCCACCACGGTGCGTTGCTCGCCTTTGAGCGCGAACCCCTTGGCCATGCCCTCGGCCCACGACAAGGCGGATGATGCGTGCGAGCTCTCCACCCAGTCGTGCTCGGACTCGGCCCGGCTCGGGTAGCCCGACAGACCACCGGGTTTGCGCAAGGTGTCGAAGCGGTGCTGCCGTCCGGTGAGCATCTTGTGCACGTAGCTCTGGTGGCCGGTGTCGAAGATCAGCGGGTCGCGGGGCGAGTCGAACACCCGGTGCAGCGCGATGGTGAGCTCGACGGCACCGAGGTTGGGGCCGAGGTGGCCGCCGGTGCGCGACACGTTGGCGATCAGCGAGGCGCGAATCTCTTGGGCCAGCGTCACCAACTGATCGTTGGTGAGGTCACGCAGGTCGCGGGGGCCGGTGATCCGTTCGAGCAGCGCCATGCGCCGAGTCTAGGGGGACGATTCGCCGGTCGAGCTTGTCGAGACCCCGTTCACAACCGACGCAGGTCGTGCCGTCATCCCGGCGAACGCCGGGATCTCAAGCAGGCCCCTACATCTTGCGCACCCAGTTCTTGCCGCGCAGCGCCTCTTCGACCAGCGTCACCTCGCGCTGCACCCGCACCAGCCACGCCTGCTGCTGCGACCACACGTCCACCGCCTCGGTCACTACCTCGGGCGGCACCAGTTCGGCCAGGCTCACCCGGACGCCGCCCAGCCCGTCGCGTCCGGCCTGCACCTGCGCGTTGACGAAGGTGACGGCGAACCGCGCCAGCACCACCGGGTGCCGCCGCAGCAACTGGTAGCGCCGGTAGTCGGCCGGGCAGCAGTCGAGCAGAAACTCGGTGGCCGTCACCTCCCAGTCGGGCGCCCCCGGTGGACGCACCCGCTCGGGCCACCCGGGCGGTGTGTAGATCGTGGTCTCTTGCCGCTGCATGGCCCTGCGGCGGTCGGCCAGTGACGCCATCGGTTCCTCCTGTGATCGAACGTTTGTTCGATTCTAGATTCGTTGATCGAGCTTGTCGAGACTGAGCCCGGGGAGCGGTCTCGACCTGCTCGACCAGCGCTTGTCAGGTGCGCATGGGTGCTGTGTATCGGGCGTGGACTCTGGGTCGTTGGGTGGGGTCGACGCGTTTGGGTGGGATCACGTGGGGTGGGCCGTCGGAGGGGAGTCGTACTTGCCAGCGGTCGGATTTGGGGTTGTGGCCGGGTTCGACAATGCCGTGGTGGTGGGGGCAGACGAGTACCAGGTTATGTAAGGCGGTCACTCCCCCGGCCCACCAGGGCACGATGTGGTGCGCATGGCAGCCGGTCGGCTGCTTGTCGCAGCCCGGAAACACACACCCTTGATCGCGAACCTCGAGCGCCGCACGAATCGGGGCCGTGACGAGCCGTTGCGCCCGGCCCACATCCAACACCTGCGAGCGTGACCCGAGCACGGCGGGCATGACGTCGGCGTCACACAACAACTGCCGCAGCGTGGACGCGGCGATCGGCTCACCGGTGCCGATCAGTTCACCCCTGAGCAGCCCGGCGTCGGTGGCGGTCTTCACCATCACGTCGTAACTCAACGTGACCACGACCCGGGGCCGGTCACCACCATGACTCGGGGCGAGCGCGTTGGCCAGGTGCCGATCGACCAGCGCCATCAGCGCGTCGGCGCGACGTTGCGCGGGCGTGAGGTTCGGCGCGAGCGGGTCGAGTCTGTCCAGCGCGCGGGATGCTTGGGCGGTGTAGCTGTCGATCAGTTTGATGAATGGCTCCGCATCGGCCACCGGCAGGCTGCCCCTGATGCGCACCGACCCATGATGGTCATGAGCAAAGGTGAGATGCCGATTGTGCTCAGCGGTGCGTAGGTCACGCTCCAACCGGGCCGCTTCACGCGCATCAGCGGTGTCGGGGTCGAGCACCTCCAACAGATACCGCGACAAGGCACGCAAATCGGCCGCATTGTGGGTGTCAGCGAACCCCACCATGAGTTCTTCAGCCTGCCGCAACTGGTCGGTGTCGAAGTCGTCCGGTAGATCCTGCAACACCTGCGTGATCGCCTGCACCTGCTCCGGCACCAAGGCGCCCGCTGCAGCAGCCTGTGCCACGATCGGGAAGCGTTGCAGCCGCTCACCCTCGATCACCATGCGGCCCGCCGCACGCCGAGTCATACGCACCGCGTCAACCAACCACGTCACCGTCGAGGTGCCATGCTCCTGCACGGCGATCTCGCCACGCTCGATTTCCGCGGCGAGCGCCGACAGCCACGCCGTCAGGCGGGCGTCCAACCGCACCGCGTCAGCCAACAGGTCTAGCTTCTGCTTGCCGGTCGACAACCGCACCCGACCATCGCCAAGAGCCGACAGAGCAGCATCCATCACGGCCACCAGGGCCGCATCGTCCAACTGCTCGAAATCCAACTCCATGACTAGAGCCTACGCGGCGCGACTGACAGTTTCGAACATACGTACAGTTATCCACAAGGCTTTTCGAGATGAATATCGGCTGTGGACAACTCAACCTTCCAAGACTTTGGAGATCCCGGCTTTCGCCGGGATGACGGGTGGGGCGGCATGGAGATCCCGGCTTTCGCCGGGATGACGAAAGTTGGGAGATCCCGGCATTTCGCCCGGATGGCGAAAATTGGGAGATCCTGGCATTCCGCCGGGATGACGAGTTGAGGAGACGCCTGGATGACGGAGCACGCCCTCGGGTTGCGAGGCGAAGCTGGCTCAACCGTCGCG
>ERZ724512.1491-NODE-1491-length-10927-cov-5.557303_pt1 | contig 10927 bp, 10 predicted proteins | sample MGYA00376045_ERZ724512 | MGnify/ENA primary metagenome ERZ724512 (study PRJEB28724, sample SAMN07190883) | activated sludge metagenome | isolation source: activated sludge of sewage treatment plant in Hong Hong | place: Hong Kong | collected 2016-03-17 ... | reverse complement strand
GGGTCAGGCCGAAGGCGAAGCGCTGGCCGGGGGCGACGCGGGTCTGGGGCGGCCGCGGGCCGACGACGGCATAGGGGCGGACGACGCTGCCGGGGTTGGTTTCGGCGGCCAGCAGCCAGCAGGCGGGGCAGCTGGCGACGTGTTCGGGGGAGGGCGGGCCGCGGCGGTCGGTCTCCGGGCAGGTGCTATGGCGGATGACGTTGGCGAGGGCGTTGCCCAGGTTGTTGCCGGCCATGTGGCCGTCGAGGAAGACGTCGGTGGTGGCGCGGGCGAGGAGGTGGAGGTGGGAGAGGGAGAGGGGGGTCATGACCATTTCTCCAAGAGCCTGGCCGGCTATCGTTCACGCGCCAGAATATTCATACAGCGAATAGGCCCGACTGGAGCGGGCGAGGCGATAGGGTAGGACGACCGGGTTAAGCAGCCGGCCATCAGGCCGATTGAGCCCCAGCTTCTTGCCACTGTAGATGTCAGCCTGGGCAAAGGTCATAGCTGGGCCACAATCGTCCATCACCTGCATCAACCCGGCAAGGCGAAACGATGCGTTTGGCCGAGGATTGAGGATGGTGTAATCGGCCGGCAGTGTGATAGTCGGCTCGTAGCCGAAGAATTGGATGAACCCGCCTCGCTTGCCGAGGTAGTGGATGTGTGACAGTAGTGCTAATAGCGGTATGTCACTTTCGGCTGCCGTCTCAAGGGCAATAGATAAAGGACCGCCATAGTGCACCAGTTCACGGTAGGCAATAGTGCTACCCATAGACCCCTCTAGACCTGTGCCAACGGTGTCCTTTGGCCCAGACTTATGTGGCCGCAAGATCTTCACAAAGGTGTTGATGACGACCAGCGTCGGCGGCAAGCTCACAGCCACGGTGAGATCCCGGATCGATGGAAACCAGCGCTCGCCCACCGTCCGCCCATGGATGCGGATAGCCACATCCAAGAGCGCCATCTTAAGGGCAAACGGTGTTGGGGCGACCAGGGTCTTGCCGCCGCTCGTCGTCGCGTTGGCAGGGCGCAGGCTAAACAGCGTGCTTGGATGGTACTCGGCCAGATGCCACATGGCCGCCTCCTCAGGCTGGCGCGCCCACTTGCAAGGAGAAGGGGGCGGTGTTGGCGATGAGATCACCGAAGATATCGGCGAACTCGGCCAGACTGTGGAACTCGCGCACTTCGATAGTCGCGCCGTCGCCTTGGTGCAGAGCATTAAGCGTGTCGCGCACACCCTGAATCTCGCCCACAAATTCGGGATTGAGAGGGCTGACGGTGGGGGCCGGGGCAATGCCATAGCTGACTGATACAACGCCGTTGAACGCCGTCAGATGGGGCAACTGGGTGTTACGCATCGCGCCGTTCATCTCTATGAAGCTGTAAAGGAGGCTCTGCAGCAAGGCTGTGTAGCGGGCCTGGCGGTCGACGGCCGCGTATTGCTGCGAGATGTCGTTATAGCCTATGCGCGCCGTCTCGAGGTTACAGACGATGGCATAGACACCGCTGCTAGCCGGGCGGTGGAAGATAGCCTGACCCAGATTCCCTTCCCGCCCGTCCTTATCGGTCGGTTTCTCGCGGCGGTCAGGCACGTACTTGACATGGAAGTACTCCTCCGACGTCGTCGCCTGGGGCAGGCCAACGACCCAACCGAACTCGACGACGCTCTTGCGCGGGGCGGATAGGTTGCCTTCAGTGATCAGGTTGCCTTCTAGATCATCGATCGTGCAGCGATCGATAAGACGGTCTATTACCTGAACTTGGGTAGGCTTGGGCGTGGTCTTGACCCACTCTCGGAACTCGGGGTCGGCGCTCATGCGGTTGGCGTCGAAGCGCTGGCAGGCGGTACACAACGGTAGGCCGCGCTCCACAGCGATGCGGTGTAAATGCTCCGCCTGGATGTGCTTGAACATGTCGCCGCTGATGGCGTTGACGTTAGCCAGGGTCGGCTGTCCGTCCTGGTTATAGTAAACGATGTCGACCATGCGCGTCTGAATCTGGTTGCCCTCGCCGCCCTCGTTGTTGAGGCTATGGAGGTTGAGCAGCGCGCGCGCGGAAACGGAGATAGCGTAGACTTGTCGGGTCATGGGTGTTGCTCCTATTGTTACCGTGGGGAAAGTTACTCGTTCTCGTCGCCGGCCATTTCCGGCTCCGGCTCTCTTGACTCGTCTGTCTGCTCTTGCTCGGCCGTGTGCGGGTCACGGGCGTAGCCGAAGGCGACCAGCAGATTCGCTACGGTCGGCGCGCCATACTCGTCAATAAGACGGACGACGGCCGCCAAGTCATCGATGGTGATATTAGTGCGACGCTGCTGCTTGCGCGTTTCAGCCTTACGGGCATTCTCCTCATTATAGCTCTGGATGAAGCGGCTAAGCTCCGCAGCGAACTCATCGGCATACTGGGCATGGCGCAGTAGCTTGTCACCAAGGCCATAGCGTATTTCGTACAGCAGATCGCCGCCATGAGACTTTTGGTATTGAAGTGAGACGGTACTGCGACGGATGGCCTCGGCGATGCGGCGAAAGCCGGGGTCCTCTAAGATGGGAGATAGGTGACGATTGTGGGCCATAATCAAGACCTCCAGGTGGGGTATAGTAAATCGACGTGGGGGAAAATCGGCGGCGGCCATTTTGCGCATGACGTAGCCGCTGTAGGCGCGTGTGAATTGGAAAAAGGCATGCAGGTCTTGGCCTGACAGGAAGTCGCGGTAGTTGAGTAGCAGTTGGTAGGCGTCGGCGTGGCTCTCGTCGAGGCCGCGAATGACGCCAATGTGCTCTTCTAGCAGCTCAATGAACGCCTGAGCCTGTTCGAGCGTCTCGACCGGCATCCACAGCGGCAGGGCGAGCGTGCTCAGGTTCATCGTCGCGTGGGCACTGCCGAGGTGTTTATAGTAGATGACGCCGATGGCGGCCACGTGGTTGCCAGGCTCGCCACGATAGCGCGCAAATCGGCCGCTGGCCTGGCCCGCTTTCCACTGCTCCAGAAACACACGGCAGTATTGCAGCACGGCCAGTACGTCCATACGCACAGCCGTGCTTTGGAACAGCGTCTTCTGGAATTCGGGAAAGACCTGTTGATGGCGGTTCCAAGTCAGCCGGCGTGGGTAGAGGACGTAGGTTTTGCGATCTTTGCTGCCCTTGACCGTGCGCGGGATGGCGGCTAAGAAAAGCCCGGCGTATTTGAGATATTCCAGCAACCAGAAGCCGTCAAGGCCGCCGATGGTCAGACCATCGGCCTTACTACGGTTGCCCCCCTTGCCCATGCCGGGGTTGACGACCTGGAGCCGGGCCGCGGTGACCTTAGCGTCTATGCCCTGAGCCTTGGCCAACCGCAGCCAGGCTGCCTCGACCGCGGCCACGTCATTCGGACGTGTCGCAAAGAGGTTCAGTACGATCGCCAGCAGGTCGGGGAAGCAGTCTCGGTGGGCATACCACTGCTCGATCAGGCCGTTGTAGGCGTCCACGGCCGACATCTGGTTGATCTTCGCCCACGCCGGCCAATCGGGCACAGGCCCTGTCAGGCCCATCTCGGCCAGAGCGGGCGGCGTTTGCTTGCGGTCTTTCAGGGCTTCATAGTAGAGGCGGTTATTCTCCTGGTGTTGCAGGTAATCGACCCGTTGAAGCGCAGGCAGCGTATCGGCGTGCTTCGTCTTCGTGTCGAGGGCGCGCAGCAGGTAGCGAAACGGGGCGTTGCGGACCCATTCCTCGCGCAGCGGCTGTTTGAGCGACACCTGATAGGCATCGCCCACGTCGGCAATCGTTAAGCCGATGTCGCCGGCCTCTTCGGGGATGACATCTAAGAGGAGCCGGCCCAGCGCATAGGCAATCAAAGGGTCGGTTGGCGTGCCGGTCGATTTGTCGACATACAGTTCTGTGTAGTCCATCTACAGCCTCAGCTCAAAACCTATTCGGCGCTCTGACGGCTGATACTCGATTCTCACGCCATCAGCACCAAATTCATGAGCGCAGAACGCAATTAGGCGGTTGAGATCATGGCGTGGCAATACCATTCGGCGTAGACTCCACACCCATCGCGCGTTAGGGAAATGCGAATAGAACCGATCGCGCAGCGCTTCAAATGCCCCTGGTATGGGTGAGCTCACGTCATCAAATCGAACCAGGACGGTCTCATCTGTCACTCGAATTTTGGCATGTCCTGAATCCATAATGTCTCCCTTATACCTGTAGTACTTAGGAGGAAGTATAAGCTCTATAATCCAGCCTGTCAATAGTGGGTTTTTGTTGTGGACACGAAACTGCTCCATGTGGTATCTTAATTGGAGTAGACGATTGACCCTAAAGAGGGTACTGAAACTTACTGCCTGGCGTACTATAGGGCGAAGTCGATCCGCTAGAGGATACATTACTCACTACGCTCCTGACTCCGCTGATCCGCCAGACGCAATATTCGTACCAATAGGAAGTAGAGCCAAACAGCCTCTGCTCGGCGCAAGTCGAACTCGACCAACAGGCCGGATAGGTCTTCCACACCGTCGGGCGACCACCACGCCTCGGCCGCCAGCCCTTGATCAAGGTCGACGGCGGCCAGCGCTGCGGCAAAGGCCTCGGCCGCCGCGGGGTGGGCGGTGAAGGCGCTGTAGCCGGCGGTCGCGGCATGGTGGTGGCGGGCGATAGCAGTGAGAGAGGCGCGCCAGAGCGGCTCGTTCTCGCCGCACACCCCCAGCAACAGGTTGGCCGCGGCCATGGCACTCTCACCGGCGTGGTGCGGGCGTTTGCCAAGCTTCTTCTGAGCCTCCTTTTGTTCCTTCGATGCATCGTAATCGGTGTGAGCCGCCATATAGCCGGCAGGCAAGGACATATCCACGCCGCCATGAAAACGGCCGACCTGCCGTTGCCAGTCGTGGGCCCACTTCTGCCAGGCAGTGTTAAGCTTGCCCAGGTCGTGGGCGGCGAAGAGCGCACGCGCGACGCGATCCAGGTCGTCCAGCTGCAGGCCAAAGCGGGGTAGCGATTCTAGTCGTCGCACGCAGTAGGCCACTTCGTCCCGCAGGGAAAGACGGCGGACGCCACGCGCCGCGTCCACCGTCGGCCGGCAGTAGGCATGATAGAGGCCGGCGGCGTGTTCGGCGTAGGTCTCGTGGCGATAAGCGTAGTCAGCGTGGCGCTCTTGACCGCTGCGTCGCCGCAGAGAGATGTTGCCGTCCGAAAGCCCGAAGCGCAACCCGACCGCCGGGTCATAACGCACCAACGTCGGGTGGATAGCGACAACAGGCGCACTGTAGACCTCGCCGGCAGTTTTCAAGTACGTCCAGCGGTACTGTGGGGGGATACGGGCCGGCGACTCTTCGCTACGGTCGCCAACGGTTGAGACGCGCTGCATGATCCACGGCGCCTCGCCGATGCCACTTTCGTCAAGCTCCTTGTAAGCCCGACTCAATGTTCCAGGGCGCAGGGCAAAACCTTCATAGTACCACGGATTGCGGGCCAATTGCTCATCGCGCTCTGGTTGGGGGTGAATGAGCAGGAAGCGCGTATCGATGTCGCGAATGAGTTCGGCGGCCAGGCTGCGGTCACCGGTCTGCATGGCGTGGGCCATCTGATCGCGCCGGATGCCACGGCCGGCGGCAACCTGCTCCAGAATCTCCTCATCGATGGGTCGGTGGACGGCGTCGATGAGCGCCTGCTCGCGCAGAAAGCTCATATGTTGGCCAGTAAAGCCGGCGTCGGGCGTTGTCAGCGCGTCCCACGTGGCTGCGCACAGCCGGCGGCCGCGTTCCGTCTTGTGGGCTTGGCGTTTAATAAAGTAGGGTGTGAAGTCGGGTTCACCATTTTCATCGCGCGGCAGATAGACATAGACCTCGCCTTGCTCGTTGGCGAAGCGGGCGCAGCGGCCAGCGCGCTGCAATAGAGACGCGGCCGGCGCAAGTTCCGTATGCAGTACATCACAAGTCATATCCAAGCCGACTTCGACCACTTGCGTGGCAACAAGGATGAGCGGCGGGCCGTCGTACTCGGCCTGGCCTTGACCGAAGTTGGCTTTGTCGCGCACCCAGCCTTCGACGGCATCGCGGTCGGCGCGGAAGTAGTGCGAATGGAGCAGGTGCAGCTCCGTCCCGTCGTTGCGATGCAACAGTTCCTCGTGCAGCGTCTCATAGAGCGTCTGCGCGGCGTGGACGGTGTTGCAGATGCACAGCGTCCGCCGGCCGCGCCGGGCCAGCACCGCCTCGGCTGTCAACGGTTGGTCGAGGGCGTTGAAAACGCGCTGTTTGCCGACCTGCGTGCCAACGTTCAGTAGTTCCCGTCGACGGTCGTCATCCTCGGGCACGACAGTAGCCCCCAGAAGCTCGCCTAGCCGTTCAAGCATGGCCGTCGAGAAGGTGGCAGTCATAATGGCAAAGAGGGTTACATCGCGCAGTTGGCGCAACATCTCTAGCGCTGTGGGCAGCATGACATCGGGGTCGTAGAGGTGAAACTCGTCGAAAACCAGATAGCTGGACAGAACTGCGCCCACGTTCAGATTGCTTGCGCCGCCGCCCAGGGCGTAGGGGATGCCCAGGAAATTGCTTAGTGTCTGGTCGATTGTGGCAAAGACGAGGTCGCCTTCCACTTGGCGATCATCTGGCCGATCGCCGGTCTGGATGTTGACGGCCAGGTTGCGCTGCCAGCCGTAGGTCTGAACGACCTTCCGATACTCTTCGTTGAACTGGTTGGCCAGCACGCGCATGGGTACGGAGTAGAGGCACTTGCGCGGAAACGTGTCGGGGTCAAGGTGGGCGCGGGCGTGCAGATAGGGCAGCAGGGCGGCTCGTGTTTTGCCCGCGCCGGTGGGAGCCTGGAGGATGACGCTACGTCCCGACAGCAGAAATTGGCTTACTCGCTTCTGGTAGTCGTATGCCTCTATGTCGCTCATGACCCGTCCCCAAAGAAGTCGCGGAAGGTCTGGTCAAGGGAGGGGGAGACAGGAGCTTCATCGCCGCGATGGGCGCGCCAACCGTAGCACTCGGCCAGGCGTCGCGCCTCGCCGGTCATCTCACGCCGCATCTCTTCCGGCGCCAAGACAGTTACATCCGCCCCCCACCCCCGCACCCACGGCAGCATCTCCCGCCACTCGTCAACCGGGCACGACCACAGGCAGCCGCCGTCGGCCGTCGGATTGACGGTCTCTAAGGGATGCCACACGCTCTCGCGCAGGCGTTGCGCGGCCATGCCGGAAGCGAATTGCAGGCGCACCATCTCCGGTTCGTGGTCGGTGTACCAAATGCCCCAGGCGTGGCGCAACAGGCGTTGTTCGTCCAGGTCGGTCGGCAGTTCGAAGCTGCCACTCCCCAGTGAGGCGCGAACGATGCGCTCGATCTTGAAGGGGATAATGTCGTCGCTCAGGTCGCTGTGACCAATCAGGTAGACGCTGTCGCTCCACTGCGACGGCTCAATGAGGTAGGGCTTGACACGGTGGCGCTTGGTTGGCTCACCGCGACGGCGTTCGTATTCGATATTGAGAGGAATATGCTCCGCCCATGCCCGAGCCACGGTCTCTATGACCTTGGTGCGGTCAATGGGCGGTTGTTGCTGGTGCACACTCTCGGCCGCGTCCACCAAACGCCTGGCCATCGGTTGGTGGAGGGCGGTGGCTAGCTTCGACAGGGCACTGGCGGCGTGTTGGCGGGCCGTCTGCGTCTGGCGTGAGGCGCGGCGAGCGGCCAGATAGAGCGACAGCGCTTCATAGAGATTTAGCCGCACGGCCGACAGGTAGCGGCTGCGGTCGATTCGCCAGCGGCCGCGTTCATCGGAGATGAGTGGCACCCCGTCGGCGCGCAACGTCTCGCGATCCTTCCAGATGGTGGAGCGGGTGACGCCCATGCGATCGGCCATCTCCTGGTCGCTGAAAGCACGCTGGATGTAGAGCATCTCTTCTTCACGTAGCCGCGCGGCGCGGCTCATGCCTCGGCTCATGGTTTACCTCGTGGCTACATGATAACCCATCGCCGGTCGCAAAATGGAAACAGTCGACCAGCTGGCCGGTGATTCGGGGCTGCGGAAGTGGGAGGCATCATGGCACAGATTTGATTTCGTTGGCGAGCACAGGCAAATCCTATTATAGAGCCGCTTCCTTACGAATCCAATTTCACCAGAGCCTCGCCTTACTCAAACCAATGGAGCCGGCCACGCTCGTCTTCGGTCAGAAGAATGCCGGCGCGGCGCTGGATGATGGACAGGTCTTTGCAAATGGTGGCGGGGGTCACCTTGAGCCGGCGGGCGAGGTCAGCCTGAGTAATGCCCGGCTGCTCACGCACGAGCTTGCCAATCTGGAATAGCCGTTCGAGTTTGTCATCCTTTTTGCCAAACATGTCCTACTCTCCTTATTTCAATTTGGATTGATCGAAGGATGACATCGGCCTGTTTCCAGTATGGAACACTGCATGGGCAATTTCTCCCCGCGCCCCGTTTCCATTCTTCGGGTGTGAAAGCGGTATAGTGTGAATGGCCGAAATAGACCATCCGGCTCATCTGCTGGGAAATACATCGGGTATTACTTACAATATTATGTCAAGTTAAGGAGGTTCCCATGCCCATCATCCACGACCTCATCGCCGACCAGTTCGGCTCCCACGTCGGCAAATACAGCGAGCGCCTCAAGATCACCAAGCAGAAGGAGGTGCTGGCCCAGGCCCCCCTGCTCCACCTGGAGAGCGTCACCATCAGCAGCAGCGGCGTCAGCATCAGCGCCGAGGCCATTCGCGCCTGTGTGGAACACGGCATCCCCATCCACTTCCTCAGCGGCAGCGGCACGCCCTATGCCGGCCTCTATAGCGCCGGGCTGGCGGCCACGGTGCTGACGCGCCGGGCGCAACTGGAGGCGTTTCGCGACGGCCGCGGTGTGCAGCTGGCCCTGGCCTTCGTCGGCGGCAAGATCGAGAATCAGTCGCGCCTGGTCAAGTACGCCGCCAAGTATCGCAAGGAGACCGACGCGGCGTTGCACCAGGAGTTGCGCTGGCTGGCCGGGGAGATCATCGACCACATGGAGGAGGTCTGCGCCGTTGATTTCGTCGCCCTGCGCGAGCATTACGCCGTGGATGACGTGCGCGGCTCGCTGTTGTCCATCGAGGGGCGGGCGGCGCAGAAGTACTGGCGGGCGATCAAGGCCCTGCTGCCGGAGGCGCTGGGCTGGCCGGGCCGCGAGGGGCGGGGGGCGCGCGACCCGTTCAACAGCGCCCTCAACTATGGCTACGGCGTGCTCTATAGCCAGGTGGAGCGGGCGCTGGTGCTGGCCGGGCTGGACCCGTATGCCGGTTTCATCCACACCGACCGGCCGGGCAAGCCGAGCCTGGTCTACGATCTGATCGAGGAGTTCCGCGCGCCGGTGGTCGACCGGACGATCCTGGGCCTGGTGAACAAGGGCGTGGCCCTGGGGCAGGACGAGCGCGGCTATCTGGACGAGGCCACGCGGCGGCTGCTGGCCGAGCGGGTGCTGGAACGGCTGGAGACGAGCGAGCGGTATGAGCAGAAGCGCCACCCGTTGCGCAGCATCATCCAGATGCAGGCCCGCCACATTGCCACGTTTGTCCGTGGCGAGCGGGAGCGCTATGACCCGTTCCTGGCGGCGTGGTGAGAAGCAGTCAACAGTATCCAGTGAGCCAGTCGGTCAGTGTCTTCTATCGAATGCCGATGCTGACCACTGGCGGCTGACCACTGACCATGAACTGCCTGGTCATTTACGACATTGCCGACGACCGCGCCCGCCTGAAGGTGGCCGACGCCTGCCTCGATTATGGCCTCGACCGGGTGCAATTCAGCGCCTTCGCCGGCGACATCTCGCGCAACTTGCAGCAGGAGCTGTTCAAGAAGCTGTCGAAGTTGCTGGGCAAGCGGCCGGGCAACATCCAGCTCATCCCGATTTGCGAGACAGATTGGGGACAACGGTTGGTGATCAGTAAGCAGTAAGCAGTAAGCAGTAAGCAGTAAGCAGTAAGCAGTAAGCAGTGTTCAGTGGCCAGTGCCCTTGAGTTGTCGCTCCTAACGATCCGACCTACTGACCACTGGATACTGACCACTGGATACTAACCATACATGGAGGCAAGAATGATGGAAACGCCGACCCGCGAGGAGGCCGAGCCGTTGGTCTTCCGCGTCATCGATCTGAAGCAATACGTCTACTGTCCGCGTGTGGCCTACTATCATCTGGTTTTGCCGGACGTGAGGCCGATCACCTACAAGATGGAGAGCGGCCAGGAACGGCACGCGGCCGAGGAGGATCGCGAGCAGCGGCGCAGCCTGCGCGCCTATGGATTGGGCGCGGGCGAGCGGGCGTTCAACGTGCCGCTGTGGTCGGCCGAACTGGGGCTATCGGGGGAGTTGGACATGTTGATCACGACGGCGGGCGAGCGTATTCCGGTCGACTACAAGGACAGCGACAAGGCGGGGGCGCACTTCCGGCTACAGCTGATGGCCTATGGGCGGCTGCTGGAGATGGCGGGGGAAGGGCCGCCGGTGAAGCGCGGCTTTCTCTATCTGATGCCGCAGCGCAAGGCGGTCGAAGTGGGCTTCACGCCGCGCCTGCGAGGGGAGTTGGCCGCGGCGTTGGACGACCTGCGGGCGATGGGCGTGCGGCAGCGCATGCCGGAGCCGACGGCGAAGCAGGCGCGGTGCGTCGATTGCGAATTTCGGCGCTTCTGCAACGACGTGGCCTAGGGCGGACGGAATGACACGAGGGCGTGGGGCTTTCGCAAATCGGGGGCGCTGGTGAGCAAAAGACGGCTTGCGAAAAGGGGACGGCCGGGAGGCCCAAAAAGGGTGGCGGCGGCCGAAACGGACACGCCACGTTGGCCCAGGAGCCACGCAACGGGGCACACATGGCAAAAAGCGCGGAGTCATGCTACAGTACACAAACGGGCTTCAATAGCATCGACCCGATAGAGGGTACTGAAACTTCTATTGAGCCGAAGCGCAGCGCCCCTCTGGCCGGGGCTTCAATAGCATCGACGTGATAG
>ERZ724512.1489-NODE-1489-length-10929-cov-13.640427_pt1 | contig 10929 bp, 9 predicted proteins | sample MGYA00376045_ERZ724512 | MGnify/ENA primary metagenome ERZ724512 (study PRJEB28724, sample SAMN07190883) | activated sludge metagenome | isolation source: activated sludge of sewage treatment plant in Hong Hong | place: Hong Kong | collected 2016-03-17 ... | reverse complement strand
CTCCTTGGGCGGCTTCGGCGGCGCGGGCGGCTGCTCGGCGACGAACGACAGGTAGAACGCCCCGATGCCGAGGATCGCCACCGCCGCCGCGGCACCGTAAACGCCGAAAAGCCACGGGCCGGCCTTGTCGAGGCTCAGCCAGATCTCGGCGATCGCCGCTCCGGCGATCAAGACACCGGCCAGCACGTGCGCCACCGCCGACCACAGCCGCAGCCGGAGCGCCACCTCGGGCGTCGCCAGTTCAGGGCGTCGGGTGCGCACCAGTGTCAGCGCCACTGGCAGCGCGGCCAGGGCAATGAGGGCAGCGGTCACCAGGCGCAGCACGGTGCCCAGGGTGTGGGAGGTATCGCCCATCAGCTCCCACCACCGGGGCAGGACGAACAGGAAGTACAGGACGCCGGCTACCGCGGACAACGTCAGGTGTACTGCTGTTGCGGCGGCGCGCCCCATTCCCCTCCTCAAAGCTGCGGTTCTCGGGGTTGTGGTCCGAACTGCGATCAGACCCTTGCTGGCGGAGGATGCGGGATTTGAACCCGCGAGGGCGTTAACCCAACCCGCGTTCCAGGCGAGCGCCATAGGCCACTAGGCGAATCCTCCGTCGGCAATGGTAGCCGACCGCTGCCCACCGTCGTCTCGGCTGGCTGTCCGAGCGGTTGAGGCTGTCTATCGGGCCGCGTACTACACTCGCGATGGACCCCGCGCGGCGTCTATCCTGTGAACTCCCCCAGGGCCGGAAGGCAGCAAGGGTCAATGGGCTCTGGCGGGTGCGCGGGGTCCCCTTCGAAAGGCGCATGGTGTCGTTTCAGTCCCTGGGCCGTGACGAGCTACTAGCCCAGCATGAGGTGCAGCGGCACAACTACGCCGACCTGCAGGCCAAGAAGCTGTCCCTGGACCTGACCCGGGGCAAGCCCTCGAGCGAGCAGCTCGACCTTTCCAACGCGCTGCTGAGCCTTCCCGGGCCGGAGTACCGCGACGAGGATGGCACCGACACCCGCAACTACGGCGGCCTGCACGGCCTGCCGGGCCTGCGGGCGATCTTCGGGGAGCTGCTCGGCATCGGGGTGCCCAACCTCATCGCGGGCAACAACGCCAGCCTGGAGTTGATGCACGACACCGTGGTGTTCTCGCTGCTGCACGGCGGGGTGGACTCGCCGCGGCCTTGGAGCCAGGAGCCGGTGGTCAAGTTCCTGTGCCCCTCTCCGGGCTATGACCGGCACTTCGCCATCACCGAGAGCCTCGGCATCGAGATGATCACCGTGCCGATGCGCGAGGACGGCCCGGACGTCGACCTCATCGAGGAGCTCGTCGCGGCGGATCCGGCCATCAAGGGCATGTGGTGCGTGCCGGTGTTCGCCAACCCCACCGGCATCACCTACTCCTGGGAGGTGGTGCGGCGGCTGGTCCAGATGAACACCGCCGCACCGGATTTCCGGCTGTTCTGGGACAACGCCTACGCGGTGCACACCCTGACGCACGAGTTCCTCCGCCAGGTCGACGTGCTGGGGCTGGCGGCGCAGTCCGGCCACCCGAACCGGCCGTACGTGTTCGCGTCGACCTCGAAGATCACCTTCGCCGGCGCCGGGGTCAGCTTCTTCGGCGGGTCACTGGGCAACATCGCCTGGTATCTGCAGTACGCGGGCAAGAAGTCGATCGGGCCCGACAAGGTCAACCAACTGCGGCACCTGAAGTTCTTCGGTGACGCCGACGGTGTGCGCCTGCAGATGCAGCGTCACCAGCAGATCCTGGCGCCCAAGTTCGCGCTTGCTCTGGAGATTCTCGACCGGCGGCTGGGAGAGTCCAAGATCGCGTCGTGGACCGAGCCGAAGGGCGGCTACTTCATCAGCCTCGACGTGCTTCCCGGTACCGCCAAACGCACCGTCGCGCTGGCCAAGGACGCGGGGATCGCCGTCACGGAGGCCGGGGCGTCGTTCCCGTATCGAAAAGACCCGGAAGACAAGAACATTCGCATTGCACCGTCCTTCCCGACCATTGCGGATCTCAGCGAGGCCATCGACGGCCTGGCCACCTGTGCGCTGCTGGCGGCCACCGAGTCGCTGCTGCGATGATCACCTGTCCGCGCCCATTCACCCGCCACGAATGTGCGTGAACTGACCACCACGGCGGCGTGTCGGCGTACCGACACGCACCGTCGCGTCCGTCGGTGGCTGTCGGTAGCCTGCTGACGTGGCGCTCTACCGCAAGTATCGGCCGGCGACCTTCGCCGAGGTGGTGGGTCAGGAGCACGTCACCGAACCGCTGTGCACCGCGCTGGCGGCTGGCCGGATCAACCACGCCTACCTGTTCTCCGGTCCACGCGGCTGCGGCAAGACCTCGTCGGCGCGCATCCTGGCCCGGTCGTTGAACTGTGAGAAGGGCCCGACGCCGACGCCGTGCGGGGTGTGCGACTCGTGTGTGGCGCTGGCGCCCAACGGGCCCGGCTCGGTCGATGTGGTCGAACTCGACGCGGCCAGCCATGGCGGTGTCGACGACACCCGGGAACTGCGCGACCGGGCTTTCTACGCACCGGCGCAGTCGCGCTACCGCATCTTCATCGTCGACGAAGCGCACATGGTCACCACGGCCGGCTTCAACGCCCTGCTGAAGATCGTCGAGGAGCCGCCGGAGCACCTCATCTTCGTCTTCGCCACCACCGAACCGGAGAAGGTGCTGCCAACCATCCGGTCGCGCACCCACCACTACCCGTTCCGGCTGCTGGCGCCGCGCACCATGCGCGCGTTGATCGAACGCATCTGCGCGGCCGAGGACGTCCAGATCGATGACGCTGTCTTCCCGCTGGTGATCCGGGCCGGCGGCGGGTCGCCCCGCGACAGCCTCAGCGTGCTCGACCAGCTTTTGGCCGGCGCCGACGGCAACCAGGTGCACTACCAGCGGGCGCTGGCCCTGCTGGGTGCCACCGACGTGGCGCTGATCGATGACGCCGTGGACGCCCTGGCGGCCGGTGACGCGGCCGCCCTGTTCGGTGCGGTCGAGTCGGTGATCGACGCCGGCCACGACCCACGGCGGTTCGCCACCGACCTGTTGGATCGCTTTCGCGATCTGATTGTGCTGCAAGCGGTTCCGGATGCGGCCAGTCGCGGCGTGGTCGACGCCCCCGATGACGTGCTGGACCGGATGCGTGATCAGGCCGCCCGGGTCGGTTCGGCCACGCTGGCCCGCTACGCCGAGGTGGTGCACGCCGGGCTCGGTGAGATGCGCGGGGCGACCGCCCCGCGCCTGCTGCTCGAGGTGGTGTGCGCGCGGCTGCTGCTGCCGTCGGCCAGCGACACCGAGTCGGCGCTGCTGCAACGCGTCGAGCGCATCGAGACCAGGCTGGACATCTCGCTGCCCGCGGGCGAGGCGGCGATGAACACCGAGGCGTCGGCACCGGCCCGGCAGTACGTCCGCAAGACACAGGGGTCAACGGCCGCAGCCCCGGAGCCACCGGCCGCACCCGAGCCGGTGGCCAAGCCGGAGCCCGTCCAAGCACCGAAGCCGGCGCCCGCCGCGGCGGCCGAACCGGACCCTGCGCCCCGGCCCGCACCAGAACCGGCCGCATCCGGCGAACCCGGCGCCGCCGCCGTGCGCAGCATGTGGTCGACGGTGCGGGAGAAGGTGCGCGAGCGCAGCCGCACCACCGAGGTCATGCTGGCCGGGGCGATCGTGCGCGCGGTGGAGGGCAACACGCTGGTCCTGGGCCACGAGTCCGCTCCGCTGGCCAAGCGGTTGTCCGAGCAGCGCAACGCCGACGTCATACGCGATGCGCTCAAGGACGCGCTCGGGGTGGACTGGCGGGTGCGCTGCGATCCGGGTGTCGGTGCGCCGACGGCCGAGGCCGACCCCACGCCGGCCGAACCCGCGCCCGATGTGGTGGACCCGCAGCGCGCCGAAGAGGACAGCATGATCGCCGAGGTCGATCGGGATGCCGAGGACCCCGCGCCGCGCCGCGATCCCGAAGAAGTGGCGCTGGAGTTGTTGCAGAGCGAGTTGGGCGCCCGGCGCATCGACGGGTGACGTCCGTCGGCAAGCTCGTTCTTGTCACACCGGCATGGCACAATCGAATGTATGTTCGATGGACTGCATCCGGGCGACCTCGCGGCGGCCGACGACCACGCGGTGGTGGGTGCCGTCGAGGGTTGGGGCCGTGCCGAGGTCGCAGGTGCGGCGCGGCGATTGGCGGCGATCGCCGAACTGGTCGAGCGGCGGTGCGGCACCGAGGATGATCCCGGAGACGAGCGACGGCTGTGGTCCTGTGATCGCTGGGACGCCACGGCCGCGGAGGTGGGCGCGGCGCTGAACCTGAGCGCGCGCCGGGCTTCCTCCCAGATGTATCTGGCCCGATCGCTGCGGGAACGACTGCCGAAGGTCAATGCCGTGTTCTTGGCGGGCAGGATCGGGACTCAGTTGGTATCCACGATTTCGTGGCGCACCCATCTGGTCGTAGACCCGGCCGCGATGGCGGCCATCGATACCGGCATCGCGGCGGCTGCGACCCGGTGGGGGTTGCTGTCCCAGGCCAAGGTTGAGCAGGCCATAGACGCGCTGGTCGAACAGCATGATCCGCAGGCTCGCGAGTGGTTCCGCGCGGCCGAGTGCGGCATGGACGTCCAGTTCGGCAAGCCGGAGGATGACACCGGAACTCGATCCATGTGGGGCCGGTTGTATTCGACGCATGCCGAACTGATCGAACGCAGGCTTGCCGCCATCGCACGCGCGGTGTGCCCCGATGACCCGCGCACGGTCGGTCAGCGTCGCGCCGAGGCGATGGCCGCGGTGTTCGCCGGGGCGGACCGGATCGCCTGCCAGTGCGGGTCGCCGGAGTGCCCCACCCCGACCAGTCCTGCCCTGGCCGGCAGTGTGGTCATTCACGTGGTCGCCGACGAGGCTGCTGTTGTCGAGGCCGGTACCCAGTCCGATGTCGCGACCGACAAACCGGACATCGTGAGTCCAGCCTGCACAGCCGATGCCGCTGTGCGGGCGCCGGCCGCAGTGATGACCGCGGGTGGTGTGGTGCCCACCCCACTATTGGCGCAAATGATCCGCAACGGTGCGAAAGTGGCGCCGTTGCGCACCCCGTGCGAACAAGCCGAGCAGCAGTACCGGCCGTCAATCGCGTTGCAGCGGTTCATCCGCTGCCGCGATATGACCTGCCGGTTCCCCGGTTGTGACGCCCCGGCCGAGCACTGCGATATCGACCACGCGATCGCCTACCCGGTCGGGCCGACCCACCCGTCGAACCTGCGCTGCCTATGCCGCAAGCACCACCTGTTGCGCACATTCTGGACCGGCGTCGACGGCTGGGCCGATCGCCAATCGCCCGACGGCACGATCGTCTGGACTGCGCCGACCGGACGCACCTACATCACCCACCCCGGGAGCCGCTTGTTCCTGCCCGCCTGGAACGTCACGACCGCTCAACTGCCCCCGCCATGCCCAGGCAAGCCAACATCGGAGAACCGCGGCCTCATGATGCCGCGGCGTCATCGAACTCGGGCCGCTGACCGCGCCCAACGCGTCAAAAGTCGCCGGGCACAGAACGACACGAGCTGACCGGTCACGCTCGTCTCGCCACTCGCCCGCTTAGGGCGCTATAGCGGCGCGCCTCGATCAGGCCGTCCACCACTGACGCAACGGCAGTCCGCCGTCGCCGCCCTTGCCGTCCAGCTTTACGGCCAGAACCTGGTGCAGCTGAACGACATTGGTCTCGAAGCCCAGCCGCGAGCCGGCCATGTACAGCCCCCACACCTTGGCGGTGGCCAGGCCGACCTCGGCGACGGCCTCGTCCCAGTTGTCGACGAGGTTGCGGCACCAGTCCCGCAGGGTCAGCGCGTAGTGGTGGCGCAGGTTCTCCTCGTGCGTCACCTCCAGGCCGACGTTCTGCACGGCGGTGATGATGCGGCCCGAGCCGGTCAGTTCGCCGTCCGGGAACACGTAGCGGTCGATGAACCCGCCGGTGGAGGTGGTCTTGTTGTCCGGCCGGGTGATGCAGTGGTTGAGCAGGAGGCCGCCGGTGCGCAGCTTCGACTTCAGGAAACCGAAGTACGACGGGTAGTTGGCCACCCCGATGTGCTCGGTCAGCCCGATCGAGGACACCGCGTCGAAGCCGGACTCGCGCACGTCGCGGTAGTCGCTGTGGCGCACCTCGGCCCGATCGGCCAGGCCCTGATCGGCGATGGCCTTCTGCGCCCAGGCGGCCTGCTCGCGGGACAGCGTCACCCCGATGACCTTCACCCCGCGCCGCGCGGCGTAGCGCACCATCCCGCCCCAGCCGCAGCCCACGTCGAGCAACCGGTCGCCGGCCTTGAGGTTGAGCTTCTCGAACACGAGCCGGTACTTGTTCTCCTGGGCCTCCTCGAGCGTCGCCGCGGCGTTCGGGTAGTAGGCGCAGGTGTAGGTCATCGACGGCCCGAGCACCCACTCGTAGAACGCGTTCGACACGTCGTAGTGGTGGTGGATGGCCTCGGCATCGCGTTTCTTGCTGTGCCGCAGACCCTCGGCGATGCGCCGCCAGCGCGGCAGCGCCTCCTGCGGCGGCGGGGCGATCGGCTTGAGCCGCTCGATGCCGATCGAGCGCACGATGTCGACGAGTACCCGGGCCGGCGGCCGCTTGAAGTCCATCGACTGGTCGAGCGCCTTGAGCAGCTCGTACGGGTCCCCCGGGTGCACACCGTGCACGTCCAGGTCACCCGAGACGTAGGCCCGCGCCAAGCCCAGATCGCCTGGCGCGGTGGCCAGGTAGGTGGTGCCGCGCGGGGTGAGCAGATCCAGGCCCAGCTCGGCGTCGTCCGGTCCGGCGGAGCTGCCGTCGTAGGCGCTGAACTTAAGCGGCAGCTCGCCACCACCGGCGAAGGTCTCCAGGATCTCGGCCAAGCTGAGCTTGCCGGAGGTCGCCCGTTCGTCTGAGAACGTCGTCATCGTCTTTGCACCGCCTTTGCGTAAAGGTCAAGCAGCCGTGAGTCGGGATCGTAAGTCTTCTTTACGGTCTTGTAGGTTTCTCCGCCATACAGGTCGTCAAACTCATCGCGGCCGTAGTAGGCGTCCGAGTACAGCGATTTGTGGCCGTCGAGCTCACTGACCTTGGCCTCGATCAGCCGGTTGGTGTGTCCCGGGACCGGCCCGACCGGCACCGACGACCAGAAGCCGACATTGACATAGGTGTGGCCCGCCGACAGCGGGTACAGCGGCCAGCCGCCCTCGTCGCGCAGCCGCAGCGGGCACAACCAGAGCGGTTCGATGTCGACGTTGGCCAGAAACCAGGCCAGGAACTCCTCGGTGCGCCCGATCGGCACCTCGACGTCCTGGACCACCCGCTCCCTGGGCGGCCGGCCGTGCCGGGCCTCGATCCGGTCGGCGATGTTGAACCTCTGGTCATAGCCGATCAGCTTCCAGTAGAAGCTGCTGCGCCGGTAGCGCCGCGGCCACAACCGGCGCAGCCTGGGATTCTGCGCCCCGAACGCCCGCGAGCACCAGAACCAGTCGGTGTCCCACCGCCACAGGTAGTCGTGGATCGTCAGCCGGTCTTCCTTGACACCGTCGGCGTGCTGGATCGAGCGGTAGTAGATGTCCTGGCCGGTGTAGTCGCTGACCGGGCCGGGTGTGGCGGTCTGCACCCCGACACACAGGTAGCTCTCGTCGGGGCTGAACACCACCCCGTCCAGGTAGTCCACCGGCACACCGTCGTGGCCGCCGGTGTCGATTATGCGGTCCATGGCGACGACAAGGTCGCCCAGGCGATGGAAGCGCAGGTGCCGCAACGTGACGAACGGTCGAACCGGCTCCAGCTCGATCCGCAGTCGTACCGAATAGCCAAGGGTGCCATAGGAATTCGGGAAGGCCCTGAAGAGATCGGGGTGGTTGGTGCGGCTGACGGTCACGATCTCGCCCGCCCCGGTCAGGATGTCCATCTCCAGCACCGACTCGTGCGGCAGACCGTTGCGGAACGAGGTCGACTCGATGCCCAGCCCGGTGACCGCGCCGCCGAGCGTGATCGTCTTAAGCTGCGGAACCACCAGCGGCGCCAAACCGTACGGCAGGGTCGCGTCGACGAGGTCCTCGTAGGTGCACATGCCGGCGACGTCGGCCGTGCGGGAATCCGGGTCGACTGCGATGACATCGGTGAGCCCGGAGGTGTCCAGGCCGGGGGCGTCCCGCTTGGCCCGGGCCCGGAAGAGGTTCGACGTCGGCTTGGCCAGGCGCACCGAGGCGTTCGACGGTATGGCGCGGTAGCTGGCGAGGAGCCGCTCGACGCCGTCGGCGTGCGCGGTCCGGGCTGCGGAATCGGGCACATGACTACGCTAGTCCGCAGCCGCAGTCGGTGCGACCGCACGGCTGCTCACCCGCCACGATGATGGGAGTTGTCAGCGCATGGGACAGGTCAGCGCGGCCAGCACGATCCTGATCGACGCCGAACCCGCGAAGGTGCTCGACGCGGTCGCCGACTACCAGGGCGTCCGGCCCAGGATTCTGTCGCCGCAGTACAGCGAGTACCGGGTGCTGCAGGGCGGCCACGGCCCGGGGACGGTGGCCAAGTGGAAGCTGCAGGCCACCAAGTCGCGGGTGCGCGAGGTGCAGGCCAACGTCGATCTCGCGGGTCACACCGTCATCGAGAAGGACGCCAACTCCTCGATGGTGACCAACTGGACCGTGGCCCCGGCCGGGCCCGGCTCCAGCGTCACCGTCAAGACCACCTGGAACGGCGCCGACGGCGTCAAGGGCTTCTTCGAGAAGACGTTCGCTCCGCTGGGGCTGCGCCGCATCCAGGACGAGGTGCTGGCGAACCTGAAGAAAGAGGTCGAGCGGAGCTAGCTCAGGAGGTTCGCGGCGGTTGCGTCGCCAGGTAGGCCGCGATGCCCTTGACCACGGCGTCCGCGTACTTCTGCCGACCTTCCTGGCTCTCCATCAGCGCCGAGTCGGCCGGGTTCTTCATGTTGCCCAGTTCGACCAGGATCGACGGGTACTGCGCCAGGTTCAGCCCGGCCAGATCCGCGCGGCCGTACAGGCCGTCCGACCCGATGTAGTTCGCCGCCGGGATTCCCGACGCGGCCAGTTGGTCGCGCATGATGCGGGCGAACTGGACGGACGGGCCGGCCTGGGCGGTATTCAGCGGGGGGCTGGAGTAGTTGACGTGGAAGCCGCGGCCGGTGGCGGGACCGCCGTCGGCGTGGATCGACACCACGGCGTTGGGCCGCAGCGAGTTGGCCATCGCCGCACGTTCGTCAACGCACGCCGCGACCTGGTCGTCGTTGCCGCGCGACATCGCCGTGCGCACCCCGAGCTGGGTGAGCTCCTGGCGGATCAGCAGCACGGTGTCCCAGTTGAAGGTGTGCTCGGGGAAGCCGCTCTCGGTGCTGGTGCCGCTGGTCTGGCAGTCCTTGGTTCCGCCGCGACCGGTGGGGACCTGCTTGGTCAGCGAGGCGTCGTTGGCGCCGTTGTGGCCGGGGTCGAGGAAGACGATCATCCCGGCGATGTTCGAGGGCGCGGCGTGGGAAACCGATGCGGTCAGCGTCGAGGCGGCGAGCAGCACACTGGTGGCAGCGGCGGCCGCGACACGCATGCGGGCGGACATAGGCACGGGCGCCACGGTAACCCCTGTGCCGTCTAGGCTTGAAGTTACTGAACGCCTGAATCCCCAGGCGAAACCAAGTCGAGACCAAGATGCAAGGGGACCGTCATGCAACCCGAAGGTCCGCCCGACATGTCGGCGCTGCTGGCGCAGGCCCAGCAGATGCAGCAGCAGCTGATGGAGGCCCAGGAGAAGCTGGCCAACGCCGAGGTGCAGGGGCAGGCCGGCGGGGGCCTGGTGCAGGTGACCGTTCGCGGCAGCGGCGAGGTGGTGGCGATCCGGATCGACCCGAAGGTCGTCGATCCCGAGGACGTCGACACCCTGCAGGACCTGATCCTCGGTGCGCTCTCCGATGCGTCCAAGCAGGTGACGATCATGATGCAGAGCCATCTCGGCCCGCTCGCCGGCGGTTTGGGCGGCGCGCTGGGCGCACCCGGGTTCTAGAGGCACCGCCGTGTTCGAGGGCCCCGTCCAGGATCTGATCGACGAGCTCGGCAAGCTGCCGGGTATCGGGCCCAAGAGTGCCCAGCGCATCGCCTTCCACCTGCTCTCGGTCGAGCCGCCGGACATCGACCGGCTCACCGCGGTGCTCGCCCGGGTGCGCGACGGCGTGCAGTTCTGCGAGGTCTGCGGCAACGTCTCCGATGCCGAGCGGTGCCGGATCTGCGGCGACGCCCGCCGCGACGGTTCGCAGGTGTGTGTCGTGGAGGAACCGAAGGACGTGCAGGCCGTCGAGCGCACCCGCGAGTTCCGCGGGCGCTACCACGTGCTGGGCGGGGCGTTGGACCCGCTGTCCGGCATCGGGCCCGAGCAGCTGCGCATCCGTCAACTGCTGAACCGGATCGGTGAGCGGGTCGACGGTGTCGACATCACCGAGGTGATCATCGCCACCGACCCGAACACCGAGGGCGAGGCCACCGCGACCTACCTGGTGCGGATCCTGCGGGACATTCCCGGACTGACCGTCACCCGCATCGCATCGGGTCTGCCGATGGGCGGTGACCTGGAGTTCGCCGACGAGTTGACGCTGGGCCGTGCCCTATCCGGGCGCCGTCAGATGGTCTAGCCGGGTCGTCGGGCGGGGTAACGACCGACGCATCGCACGCGAAGGCAGTAGCGTGCTGGCAATGAGCCGACGAAACCGGATGGCCCTCGCCGCCGCGCTGGTCGCGGCTGGCGCGCTGGGCGTCGCCGGTCAGGCGGCCGCCGACCCGGCGGTGCCCGACCCGACCGTGCCCACCCCAGGAACACCGCCGACCCCCACGCTGACCGTGATCCAGGGCGATCCGGCCGCCGCCGCTGCCGCACCGGCCCCGGGCCAGTTGGTGATGGGCTCGGGCAACCTATCGGTGGCTCCCGCACCGCCGCCG
>ERZ724512.1486-NODE-1486-length-10932-cov-7.874690_pt1 | contig 10932 bp, 12 predicted proteins | sample MGYA00376045_ERZ724512 | MGnify/ENA primary metagenome ERZ724512 (study PRJEB28724, sample SAMN07190883) | activated sludge metagenome | isolation source: activated sludge of sewage treatment plant in Hong Hong | place: Hong Kong | collected 2016-03-17 ... | reverse complement strand
ACCCGCGTCAAGGTGGTCAAGAACAAGGTCAGCCCGCCGTTCAAGCAGGCCGAGTTCGACATCCTCTACGGCAAGGGCATCTCCAAGGAGGGGTCGCTGATCGACATGGGTGTCGACCAGGGCTTCATCCGCAAGTCCGGCTCGTGGTTCACCTACGAGGGCGAGCAGCTGGGTCAGGGCAAGGAGAACGCCCGGACCTTCCTGCTGGAGAACGCCGACGTTGCGAACGAGATCGAGAAGAAGATCAAGGAGAAGCTCGGTATCGGCGCGGTGGTGACCGACGAGGCATCCAATGAGCCGCTCCCGGCGCCCGTCGACTTCTGAGTCGGTCGACGCTGAGCCGGCCGAGCAGGTCGACCCGGTCAAGCGCGAAGAGCAGGCGCGGGCATTGTGCCTGCGCCTGCTCACCGCGCGGGCGCGCACCCGCTCCGAGTTGGAAGGCCAGCTGGCCAAGCGGGGATACCCCGATGATGTCAGCCGGGTCGTGCTCGATCGGCTGACCGATGTGGGGTTGATCGACGACACCGACTTCGCCGAGCAATGGGTGCGCAGCCGTCGGACCAACGGCGGAAAAGGCAAGCGCGCGTTGGCCGTTGAGTTGCGGAACAAAGGTGTCGACAAGGCGGTCATCGACGAGGCGCTGGCGGGCATCGACGCCGGCGCCGAACGGCAACGCGCCGAGGAACTGGTGCGTGCCAAGTTGCGCCGCGAACGCCTCGGCGACGGAGACGACCCGAAGGTGCTGCGCCGGTTGGTCGGCATGCTGGCCCGCCGCGGCTACGGCCAGGGCATGGCCTTCGACGTGGTCACCGTGGAACTCGATGCGGAGCGCCAACGCCGCAGGGTCTGAGGCGGCATTCTCAGCTAATTCATGGCTGAGGCATCGGGGCAGCTCAGATGGGTGAATCACACTCGTAGGTGAACAACGCTGAGATCAGCGGGAGGACACGACGACGATGACAACGACGACGCCCACCACGGCGACGGTTGTTTCCCTGGAATCGCACCCCACGTGGCGTGCCGGCCGCCGGCGGTCGCACGACATCGCGGCGGCGATGCGCAGGCATCCGTCGTGCTGGGGCAGGAGTCGCCCCGAGACCCCGGCCCGGCCCGGGGCCGACATCCTGGTCCTTCCGAGCCGTCGCGGCGACGGCCGCCCGCACTGCGGATAGGCACAGCCGCGGCAGCGAGTAGATTGCGGCCATGCTGATCTCGGTCAAGCTCGCGCCCACCTACGACTATCCGGTCCTCGCCGAATTCTGGCGAGCCGCCGACCAGCTGGGGTTCCACGGCATCTGGGATTACGACCACTTCTACGGCCTGGTCGACCAGCAGCAGCCCACCTACGAAGGCTGGACCACGTTGGCCGCCATGGCCGCGCAGACCACCAATGCGCGGGTGGGATGCCTGGTCGGGTCGGTGACCTACCACAACCCGGCACTGCTGGCGAAGATGGCCGTCACGATCGACCACATCAGCGGCGGCCGGCTGGAATTCGGTCTGGGCGCCGGCTGGCACGAGCCCGAACACCACGGCTATGGCATCGAATTCCCCACTCCCGCAGCACGAGTCGAGATGCTCGACGAGGCGCTCACCGTGATCAAGCGACTGTGGACCGAGGACAGTGTCACGCACAGCGGCCGGTTCTTCACGCTGCGCGATGCCATCGCCAACCCGAAACCGCTGCAGCGGCCCCACCCACCGATCGTCATCGGAGGGTCCAAACCGAAGATGCTGCGGGTCATCGCCCGCCACGCCGACGAGTGGAACATGGCGGGCGGTCAGACACCCGAGGAGTGGACCCGGGTGAACGCCGACCTGGATGCGGCCTGCACCGAGGTTGGCCGTCCGCGCGAAGCGGTTCGCCGCGGCGTCCAGTTGTTCCTGCACCCGAAGCAACCCGAGCAGATCGACAAGGAACTGGAGACGCTGACCGCCTACGAGAACGCGGGCTGCCAGCATGCGGTGCTGTCGTTCTATCAGCCGCCGGATGCCGAACTGTTGCAGCGCTGCGCCGCGCTGACGTGACTCTCAATCGGCGCGCTTGACCCGGGCGCCCGGCGCGCCTTCCTGCTCGATCGTCTCGGGATCCAATGGCCGTGGCGCCCGCCGCGACCGCCGCAACCGCCGCTCCAGCCGAACCGCCAGCGAGGACAGCGTGAAGTTCACCGCGATCATCAGCGCGGCGATGACGATCAAGGCGGGAACGTAGTTGCCGTATTGCGCTCCGACGACGGTGCCCTGCCGCACCATCTCCACGAACGTGATCTGGTAACCGATCGCGGTGTCCTTGAGCACCACCACCAACTGCGAGATCAGCACCGGCAGCATCGAGGTGATCGCCTGGGGCAGCAGGATGCTGCGCATCGTCTGACCCCAGCGCAGCCCCAGCGACGCGGCCGCCTCGGCCTGCCCCCGTGGCAGCGCATGCACGCCGGCGCGGACGATCTCGGCGATCACCGCGCCGTTGTACAGCGTCAGACCGGTCACCACGCCGGCCAGCGCCAGATGCTTGGACGGAAACAGGTCGTACTGCGCATACAAGAAGTAGGCGAAGATCATCATGATCAGTACCGGCACCGCCCGGAAGAACTCGACCACCACCGAACACGCCGCCCGCACAACGGCATTGGGCGCCAGCCGACCCACCCCCAGCAGCATGCCGAGCACCCCCGCCAGCGCGATGGAGATCGCGGCCGCCGTCAGCGTGCCCTGAATGCCGGGCAGCACATACGTTTTCCAGAGGTTGGCGGTCAGGAACGGTTCCCACTTGGCCGACGTCAGCTGTCCCTTCGCCGACAGCTTCGAATACACCAGCCAGGCGACCGATACCGCCACTATGACGGTGACCGCGGATATGACGTGATTGCGCAACCGCGCCCGCGGGCCCGGGGCGTCGAACAGCACCGAGGTCATCGGGCCACCGCCAACCGCTTACCCAGCCAGCCGAACAACAATCCCAGCGGCAGCGTCAGGATCACGAAGCCGGCGGCGAAGATGCCGCCGATGGCCAACAGCGCCGCAGTGTTCTCGATCAACTCCTTCATCTTCAGCGCGGCCTCGGCCACCCCGATCGCCGAGGCGATCGTGGTGTTCTTGGTCAACGCGATCAGCACGGAGCCAAGCGGGATGATGACCGCGCGAAAAGCCTGCGGCAGCAGGATCATTCGCAGGTTCTGCCCGAACGTGAATCCCAGCGACCGGGCTGCCTCGGCCTGCCCGAGCGGCACCGTGTTGACCCCGGAGCGCACCGTCTCGCACACGAAAGCCGCGGTGTACGCGGTCAAACCGAGCACGGCGAGACGAAAGTTGCTGTCGTCGATCGACGTCATGGACTTCGGGTCGGCCAGCGTGATCCCCAGCGTCTGCGACAACCCGAACGAGCAGAACAGGATGATCAGCGTCAGGGGTGTGTTCCGCACGATGTTGACGTAGGTCGCGCCGATCCAGTTGAGCACCGGCACCGGTGCCAGCCGCATCGCGGCCAGCACCGTGCCGAGGACCAGCGCACCCACCGCCGAGTACACCGTCAGCTTGATCGTCACCCAGAACGCAGCGAGGATCTCCGAGCTGTGTTGGGCCAGAATCTCCATGACGGACCGTGCGGGCTGCGGCTCAGTACCGGTCGACGGCAGGCGGATTCGGCGTGGCGATGCCGGCCGGTCCGAGGTTCTTCTCGAACGCGGCCTTCCACGAACCGTCCTTGGCCATCTTCTCGAGCGCGTCGTTGATCTTGGTGCGCAACTCGGTGTCGCCCTTCTTCAGGCCGATGCCGTACTTCTCCTCGGAGAACGGCTTGCCGACGATCTTGAAGGTGCCCGGGCTCTGCGCCGCATAACCCGCCAGGATCACCTCGTCGGTGGTGACGGCGTCGATGGCGCCGTTCTTGAGCGCCTCGACACACGCCGAATAGGTGTCGTACTGCTGCAGCTGCACACCGGGGTACTTGTCCTTGATGCGTTGTGCGGGCGTCGAACCCGACACCGAGCACAGCTTCTTGTTGTTCTGCAGCGACTCGGCGCCGGTGATGTCGGTGTTGTCACTGCGCACCAGCAGGCTCTGTCCGGTGATCAGGTACGGCCCGGCGAAGTCGATCTTCTCCTTGCGCGAGTCGGTGATCGAATAGGTCGCCGCGATGAACTTCACCTGATCGTTGCCGATCAGCGTTTCCCGCTGCGCCGACGGCGATTCCTTCCACTCGATCTTGTCGGGGGAGTAGCCGAGCTCCTTGGCCACGTACGTCGCCACGTCGACGTCGAAACCGCTCATGGTGCCGTCCGGGTTCTTGATTCCGAGCCCCGGCTGGTCGAACTTGGTGCCGATGACGATCTTGTCGGCGGAACTGCTGCCGCCGCCACCGCCGCAGGCGGTCATCGAGATCGGCAGCACGGCGGCCAGCGCGACGGTGGCCAGCACCCGCAGTTTCAGGGTTCTCATCGAAACGTCCTTTCGAGATCAGTGGTTGAGGATCTTGCTGAGGAAGTCCTTGGCCCGTTCCGAGCGCGGGTTCTCGAAGAACTCGGCGGGTTCGGCGTCTTCGACGATGGCCCCGTCGGCCATGAACACCACGCGGTTGGCGGCGCGGCGGGCGAAGCCCATCTCGTGGGTGACCACGATCATCGTCATGCCACCCTCGGCCAGCGACGTCATCACAGCCAGCACCTCGTTGATCATCTCGGGATCCAGCGCGCTGGTGGGTTCGTCGAACAGCATGACCTTGGGATGCATCGCCAGCGAGCGCGCGATGGCCACCCGCTGCTGCTGGCCGCCGGAGAGCTGGGCCGGGTACTTGTCGGCCTGGTTGGCCACTCCGACGCGTTCCAGCAGAGCCATCGCGTCGGCCCGCGCCTTGTCGGGTGCGACCTTGCGCACCTTCACCGGCGCCAGCGTGACGTTCTCCAGGATCGTCTTGTGCGCGAACAGGTTGAACGACTGGAACACCATGCCGACGTCCGAGCGCAGTTCGGCCAGTTTGCGGCCCTCGGCGGGCAGTTCTTGACCGTCGATGCTGATGCTGCCCGAATCGATGGTCTCCAGGCGGTTGATGGTCCGGCACAGCGTTGACTTGCCCGACCCGGACGGTCCCAGCACGACGATCACCTGGCCCCGCGCCACCTCCAGGTCGACGTCGCGCAGCACGTGCAGATCGCCGAAATGCTTGTTGACCCCGCGCATCGACACCATCGGCACGGTGAGGGAAGAATCCGCCGGTGCGGCCATACGGCCTGACCTTACCCAGGAAACGCACAGCCTGCCGGGAACTCGCGTTCGCGAATTGGGTGACCGGCGACGCCGTCCGTACCATGGTCGGGTGAGTTCACGCCCGGCGACCGCACGGACCTACCAGGTCCGCACCTACGGCTGCCAGATGAACGTGCACGATTCCGAGCGGCTGGCCGGCCTGCTCGACGCGGCCGGTTACCGGCGTGCCGACGACGGCGCCGACGCCGACGTGGTGGTCTTCAACACCTGCGCGGTGCGTGAGAACGCCGACAACAAGCTGTACGGAAACCTCAGCCATCTGGCCCCGCGCAAGAGCGCCGACCCGGGCATGCAGATCGCGGTGGGCGGCTGCCTGGCGCAGAAGGACCGGGCCGCGGTGCTGCAGCGGGCCCCCTGGGTGGACGTGGTGTTCGGCACCCACAACATCGGGTCGCTGCCGGCGCTGCTCGACCGCGCCCGGCACAACCGCGAAGCCCAGGTCGAGATCGTCGAGGCGCTCGAGGAGTTCCCGTCGGCGTTGCCGGCTTCCCGCGAATCCGCTTACGCCGCATGGGTTTCCATCTCGGTCGGCTGCAACAACACCTGCACGTTCTGCATCGTGCCGTCGCTGCGGGGCAAGGAGGTCGACCGGCGGCCCGGCGACATCCTGGCCGAGGTGCAGTCCCTGGTGGACCAGGGCGTGCTGGAAGTCACGCTGCTCGGCCAGAACGTCAACGCCTACGGAGTCTCGTTCGCCGACCCCGAAACCCCGCGCGACAAGGGCGCTTTCGCGGCCCTGCTGCGGTCCTGCGGCCGGATCGACGGCCTGGAGCGGGTCCGGTTCACCTCGCCGCACCCGGCGGAGTTCACCGACGACGTCATCGAGGCGATGGCGCAGACGGCGAATGTCTGCCCGGCCCTGCACATGCCGCTGCAGTCCGGGTCCGACCGGATCCTCAAGGCGATGCGGCGGTCCTACCGCGCCGAGAAGTATCTCGGCATCATCGACCGGGTCCGCGCCGCGATGCCGCACGCGGCCATCACCACCGACATCATCGTCGGCTTCCCCGGCGAGACGGAAGAAGACTTCGCGGCCACGCTCGACGTCGTGCGAGAGGCCCGGTTCGCGAGCGCATTCACCTTCCAGTACTCCAAGCGCCCCGGCACGCCGGCCGCCGAGCTGCCGGACCAACTGCCCAAAGAGGTTGTGCAGGAACGGTATACGCGACTGATCGCTTTGCAGGAGGAGATCTCCCTGGCCGAGAACCGCGCCCAGGTGGGCAACACCGTCGAGTTGCTGGTCGCCGTCGGCGAGGGCCGCAAGGACAGCGTGACCGCACGCATGAGCGGACGCGCCCGCGACGGCCGGTTGGTGCACTTCGCCCCCGGCGCCGCCGCGCCGCGTCCCGGTGACGTCGTCACCACCGTCGTCACCGGCGCCGCGCCACACCATCTGATCGCCGACCGTGTGCCGCTGACGCACCGGCGCACCGCGGCCGGTGACGCCCATGAGGCGGGGCGGCGGCCGCTCACCGTGGGACTCGGCATGCCCGGACTGGGCGTTCCGGCGCCGGTGCCGGCGACGGCCGGGTGCGCACGATGAGCAACCGCGACGACCGGTTCGACGCCTACCGCGCCGAGATCGAGTCCGCCGAGCGGCGCGTCGCGCGCGAGATCGACCCCGGGCCGCGGGCGCTGGTGGTGGCGATCCTGGTGTTCGTGCTGCTGCTGACCTTCGTGCTGCCGCACACCGGGCACGCCCGCGGCGTCGACGTGCTGATGGGCAACCAGGCCGCCGTCGACGCCGGTATCACCCTGCCGTCGCGGGTGTTCTGCTGGGTGACGCTAGTCCTGGCGGTCGGCTTCTCGATGCTGGCGCTGCTGACCCGCCGCTGGGCGGTGGCCTGGGTGGCGTTGGCGGGTTCCTGGCTGGCCAGCGCGATGGGACTGCTCGCGGTGTGGTCACGGCAGACGGCCCCGGTCGGTCATCCCCGGCCCGGCGTGGGGCTGGTGATCGCCTGGATCGCGGTGGTGGTGCTGGCCTTCCACTGGGCGCGGGTGGTCTGGACGCGCACCGCGGCGCAACTGGCCGCCGAGGAGCACCGTCGCCGGCTGGCGGCCGACCAGCAGTCGAAGAATCTGCTCGAGACGCTGGACCCGCCCGACGAGCCGGAACCGCGAACCGACTGACGCCGCCGAGGTAGCCGCGTCAGCGCTTCTTTTCCAGCGCCCCCGCCGCGGCCTCGGCCCACTCACGCCACTGCGCCGCGCTGGCGCGGGCTTCGGCGGCCTCCTTGGTGCGGCCGGCGGCCTCGGCCTTGGCGGCCTGAGCCTCGAACTGTTCGGCACGGGTGACGAACTGCTGGGCGCGGGCGGCCGCTTCCGGATCGGTCCGGTCGGCCTCGGCGGAATCACGCACCTTCTTCTCCACCGCGCGCAGCCGGCGTTCCAGGTCGGTGCGCTCACGCGGCACCTTGCCCAGGGCGTCCCACTTGTCGGTGATGGTCCGCAGCGCCGCGCGTGCCGCGTCGTGGTCGGAGGTGTCGATCCGCTCGGCTTCGGCCAGCAGCGCCTCCTTGGCGGCCGCGTTGGCGACCAGCTCGGCATCACGCTCGGCGGTGACGGCGTTGCGGGCCGAGAAGAACGTGTCCTGGGCGGCCTTGAACCGGTGCCACAGTTTGTCGTCGACGTCCTTGGCGGCCCGGCCCGCGGTCTTCCACTCGGCCAGCAGCCCGCGGAAGGCCGCGCTGGTGGCGGCCCAGTCCGTGGACCCCGTCAACTCCTCCGCGCGCTCGCAGAGCCGCTCCTTGGTGGCGCGCGCCCCGGCCCGCTCCCGGTCCAGGTCGGCGAAATGCGAGCCGCGCCGCCGGTTGAACGTCTCACGCGCCGCCGAATAACGCTTCCACAGGGCGTCGTCGGTCTTGCGGTCCAGACCGCTGATGGTCTTCCACTCGTCGAGGATGGCCCGCAGGCGGTCTCCGGCGGTTTTCCACTGCGTGGCGTTGGCGGCGAGGTCTTCGGCCTCGACGGCCAGGGCCTCTTTGCGGGCGGTCTGCGCGGCGCGGTGCTCGTCGCGGCGCGCCCGGTCCTCGGCCGCGGCCGTCTCGGCGTGTTCGGCGATGGCGGCCAGCCGGGTCGCCAGGGCGTCGACGTCGCCGAGAACGCTTGCGGTGGGCAAGGTTTCGGCCAGTGCGGCGGCCGCGGCCTTGATCTTGCGGGCGTCGCCGGTGCCGGACTGCAGGCGGTGCTCCATGAGCGCGATCTCGGTCGACAGGTCGTCGAACCGGCGGCCGAAATGTGCGTAGGCGGCGTCGGCGTCCCCGGCCTGCCAGGACCCGACGACGCGTTCGCCCGCGGCCGTGCCGACCAGCCACACCGTGCCGTCGTCGTCGACCCGGCCGAACCGGCGCGGGTCCGACGCCGGGGTCGCCGGAGGGCCGGCGCTGGGTCCCGGGGTCGGTCCGGGTCGCGGGCGGGGCCCGGGCCGGGGTATGGCGGAGGGGCGGGGCACGTCGTCGGGTGCGGGGTCTTGCGTTGTCATGAGTACCTACCCTCCGCGCGGAGGTCGCCCTCCGGCACACTGCCGCGCGACGCGGCGCCTGTCGATTGCAGTCTTGAGGGTATTCAAACAGGTCGGGCGGGCGCACGCGGCCATGTCCCTGGTTCTGTTCAGCGCTGGTTGCGGCGTTGTGCGAGTGGCGTTCGCACGGATCGCTGAATAGATGAGAAGGTTTGCAGTCATGGGATCCGCCGGGGTGGCCGCGTTGCTGGCGCTCGGGGCCGCGGTGTTCATCGCGATCGGCGATGTCATGCACCAACGGCAGGCCCACGAGGTCACCGACGAACCCGTCGGCCATCTCGAGTTGTTCCTACGGCTGCTGCGCGACCGTCGGTGGTGGCTGGGGTCCGCGGTGTCCGCCGTCGGGTTCCTGCTGCAGGCGGCCGCGCTCGGCCTCGGTTCGGTCCTGCTGGTGCAGGCGTTGTTGGTCACCTCGCTGCTGTTCGCGTTGCCGATCAACGCCCACCAGCGCCACCGCCGGCTGACCCGGGCGGAATGGATCTGGGCGATCGTGCTGGCGGCCTCGGTGATCGTGATCGTCACGGTCGGCAATCCCACCGCCGGGCATTCCCGGGCATCGTTGGCTACCTGGGCCGTGGTGACCGGCGTGCTGGGCACCGTGCTGGTCGTATGCGTCGTCGTGGCCAACACGGTCGGCGGCCCGGTCAGCGCGGTGTTGCTGGCGGTCGTCTCCGGCACGCTGTGGGGAGTGTTCGCGGTGCTGACCAAGGGTGTGGTGCATCTGCTCGCCGACGGGATCGGGCCACTGCTGCGCTCCCCGGAGCTCTACGCCTGGGCGGCGGTCGCCGTCGCGGGCACCGCCTGGCAGCAGTCGTCGTTCCGGGCCGGTGCGCTGACGGCCTCGCTGCCCGCGATGGCGATCGCCGAGCCGCTGGTGGCCTCGGTGCTCGGCGTGGTGGTGCTCGGGGAGAGCCTGCGCCCCGGCGACGCGGGCTGGGTGCTGCTGGCCATCGCCATTGTCGCCGTGGTGGCCTCGGTGCTCGGGCTGGCGCGCACGGAGGCGGCCGAGGCCGCCGAGCCCGTGGGTTAGCGTGTCAGCGTGTTGACCGCCGTAGCGATCATCCCGTCGGCTCCGGTGCTGGTGCCCGAGCTGGCCGGGGCGGCCGCCGCGGAACTGACCGACCTGTATGCGGCCGTGCATGACGCCGCGGCGGTGCTGCCGCACCGGTGGATCGCCATCGGCACTGACACCACCGAGCAGCGGGTGGGCCCCGAGGCGACGGGGACGTTCGCCGGGTACGGCGTCGACCTGGCGGTCAGGATGTCACCCGTCGCGCACGCCGACGCCTGGTTGCCACTGTGCGCGCTGGTGGCCGGCTGGCTGCGCGGTCAGGTCGCCCCCGACGCGTCCGCCGAAACACTGTGTTATCCAAGCTCTTTGGATGCGTCGGGGGCTCTGGCGAGGGGTCGCGCGCTGCGCGCGGAAATCGACGCCGACGCCGAGCCGGTGGGTGTGCTGGTGGTTGCCGACGGTGCGCACACCCTGACGCCGTCCGCCCCTGGCGGCTACGACGAAGACTCGATTGCCGTGCAGAACGCGCTCGACGACGCACTGGCCGCCGGCGACGTCGCGGCGCTGGCCGACGTGCCTCCCGGTGTGGTGGGCCGCGTCGCGTTCACCGTGCTGGCCGGTCTGGCCGAGCCGGGTCCGGCGGCGGCGCGTGAGCTCTACCGCGCGGCGCCCTACGGGGTGGGCTACTTCGTCGGCGTCTGGCAGCCGTGAGCACCCGGCCGATCGCCGTGATCGGGCCGACCGGCACCGGCAAGTCGGCGCTGGCGCTGGAGCTGGCCGAACGACTCGGCGGTGAGATCGTCAACGCCGACGCCATGCAGCTCTACCGGGGCATGGACATCGGCACTGCGAAACTGGCGCCGGCCGAGCGGCGCGGCATCCCGCACCACCAGCTCGACGTCCTCGACGTCACCCAGACCGCGACCGTGGCGCGCTACCAGCAGGCCGCCGCCGCCGACATCGAGGCCATCGCCGCCCGCGGAGCCGTCCCGGTGATCGTCGGGGGATCGATGCTCTACGTGCAGTCGCTGCTCGACGACTGGGCGTTCCCGGCCACCGACCCGGCGGTGCGGGCCCGCTGGGAGGACCGGCTCGCCGAGGTGGGGGTGGCCGCGCTGCACGCCGAGCTGGCCCGCCG
>ERZ724512.1482-NODE-1482-length-10942-cov-5.550749_pt1 | contig 10942 bp, 9 predicted proteins | sample MGYA00376045_ERZ724512 | MGnify/ENA primary metagenome ERZ724512 (study PRJEB28724, sample SAMN07190883) | activated sludge metagenome | isolation source: activated sludge of sewage treatment plant in Hong Hong | place: Hong Kong | collected 2016-03-17 ... | reverse complement strand
TCAGGAAGCCGGCGACGATGGCTGTCCAGATTCCCGCGCTGGGTGGCGCGCCGGAGGCGATGGCGAAAGCCATCGCGAGGGGTAAAGCGAGCACGCCGACCGTGAGGCCGGACGAGATGTCTGCAACCAGCAACCCCCGACCGTATCCGGGCAGGGTGTCGAGCAACTTAGGTCGGAACGAGAATTCCATGATGCCTCCGCAATATTGGACGATGCATTTCGTGCCTGTGCGAAGGCGCCCGGCTCGGGCTGTGGTTGTGGCGCGCCATCCAGCGCTTGTTCGGTGTCAGGGGCATGGCGCCGTTCAGTCCCTGCCCGCCGCCGAAGTGCCCGTCGGACGGGGCCGCTGTGTGAGGAATTCCTTGAGTATCTCGACGATGGCGTAAAGCATCAATGCAAAACCGAGGGCGATGCAGAACCATGCCTGGCCGCCACTGGACGGAAATCCCGGCACGATCTGCAGGCCGGCAATCAGCCAGAGGCCTCCCAACAACAGCAGCACCAGTCCTCCAAGGTCGACCAGCACCCAGCGCACGATTGCGCGGGAAAGACGCAGTCGTATCGACTGCGGGTTGTCGTGGGCGACCCGATCCGTCGTCACGGATTTACTTGACCCGCATGCCGGGCTGCGCACCGGCGTCAGGCGAGAGGATGTAGAGGCCGGCAGTTTTTCCGTCCGTGTCCGATGCGGCAAGCACCATGCCCTCGCTCATGCCGAACTTCATCTTGCGCGGCGCGAGGTTGGCGACCATCACCGTCAGGCGCCCGATGAGCGTCGCCGGGTCGTAGGCCGACTTGATGCCCGCGAAGACCTGGCGCGGTTTCGGGTTGCCGGACTCGTCGGCCTCGCCGATGTCGAGCGCAAGCCGGATCAGTTTGTCGGCGCCTTCGACGTGCTGGGCATCGACGATCCTCGCGATGCGCAGCTCGACCTTGGTGAAATCGTCGATCGTGATATGCGGCGAGGCGGTCTCCGCAGCCTGGGCCGAATGCTGCTGTTTCTCGGCGTGGCGCTGCTGCGAGGACGCCGCCTCGGTGTCCTTGGCAGGCTCGTCTGTCTTCGCGGGCACCGCCGTCGCCGGGGCGAGCGACTCGCGGTTGGCCTCGAGCAGGGCGTCGATCTGCTTGCGCTCGACGCGGGTCATCAGGTGGCTGTAGGCCTGGATGGCATGGCCGGCAGGCAGCGCCGCCCAGTCGCCCTGCCAGTCCATGGCCGGGATGGCGAGGAAGGTTTCGACCTGCGCGGCGAGCGCCGGCAGCACCGGCTTCAGGTAGCGGGTGAGGTCGCGGAACATGGTCAGCGCGGTGCTGCACACCGTGTGCAGGCGGGCTTCCTGGCCTTCCTGCCTGGCGAGTTCCCAGGGCTTGTGGTCGTTCACGTACTGGTTGGCGAGGTCGGCCAGGCGCATGACCTCGCGCAGCGCGCGGCTGTAGTCGCGCTCCTCGAACGCGGTGGCGACTCGGCCCTCGCTCCAGGCGGCGGCGAACTCGGCACAGGCGGCGGCGTCGGCCTCACCCAGGCGGCCGTCGAAGCGCTTGCCGATGAAGCCGGCGCAGCGGCTGGCGATGTTCACGAACTTGCCCACGAGCTCGGAATTGACCTTGGCGATCATGTCGTCGAGGTTGAGGTCGACGTCCTCCATGGTGCCGTTCGACTTGCCGGCGAAGTAGTAGCGCAGCCACTCGGGGTCGAGCTTCTGCGCGATGTAGGAGTGCGCGGTGATGAAGGTGCCGCGGCTCTTGCTCATCTTGGCGCCGTCGACGGTGAGGAAGCCGTTCACGCACAGCCGGCTGGGCGTGGCGTAGCCGGCGAACTTCAGCATCGCGGGCCAGAACAGGGCGTGGAAGTAGAGGATGTCCTTGCCGATGAAGTGCACCATCTCGGTGCCGGCCGCGGCGGCGCGGGCGGCGTCGGTGTAGTCCTCGACGGCGATCGTCTCGCCCGCGGCGGCGCGCTTGGCAGCGAGGTTGCGGAAGCTGGCGAGGTAGCCGATCGGTGCGTCCAGCCACACATAGAAGTACTTGCCCGGCGCACCCGGAATCTCGAAGCCGAAGTAGGGTGCGTCGCGCGAGATGTCCCAGTCGGAGAGCGTGTTCTCGCCTTCCTCAGTTGCGTTTTCTCCGAGCCACTCCTTCATCTTGTTGGCGGCTTCCATCTGCAGGCGGCGCTCGCCGGCGGCGTTGGTTCCGCGCGTCCATTCGCGCAGGAAGGCGACCGCGCGTTCGTCCGACAGACGGAAGAAGTAGTGCTCCGAGGTCTTCAGCACCGGCTTGGCGCCGGACACCGCGGAATAGGGGTTCTTGAGCTCGGTGGGGGCGTAGGCCGCGCCGCAGGCCTCGCAGTTGTCGCCGTACTGGTCGGGGGCGCCGCACTTCGGGCACTCGCCCTTGATGAAGCGGTCGGGGAGGAACATCTCCTTGACCGGGTCGTAGTACTGCTCGATCGAGCGTGTGTCGATCAGGCCGCCCGCCTTCAGTCTGGCGTAGATGTCCTCGGCATAGAAACGGTTCTCGGCGCTGTGCGTCGAGTGGTAATTGTCGAAGGCGACGCCGAAGGCGGTGAAGTCGCGCAGGTGCTCGCCGTGCACGCGCTCGATGAGCTGCTCGGGCGTGAGCCCTTCCTTTTCGGCGCGCAGCATGACCGGCGTGCCGTGGGTGTCGTCCGCGCACACGTAGTGCACCGAGTGGCCGCGCATGCGCTGGTAGCGCACCCAGATGTCGGCCTGGATGTAGCCCACGAGGTGGCCGAGGTGGATGTCGCCGTTGGCGTAGGGCAGGGCGTTGGTGACGAGGAGCTTGCGGGACATGATGGGTGCGGGAACCGGTGCCGGATAAAGTCGAGAGTTTAGCAAAGCGGCACGCGATGCCGCGCCGTGGCGCGCGCTCAGGGCATGCGCGAGAGGATCAGCTCGATGCGGCGGTTGCGCACGCGGCCTTCCTCGGTGGCGTTGGACGTGAGCGGATCGGCCTCGCCGCGACCGTCGGCGGCGAGGCGGTCGAGGGCGATGCCGCGCTCGCGCAGCCACGCCACCACTGCCTCCGCGCGCGCGATCGACAGGCGCAGGTTGACCATCTCGCTGCCTTGGCTGTCGGTGTGGCCGACCACCCGCACCGCCACTCCGGCCTCGGCCGCGAGCGCGGGCGCGAGCGCGTCGAGCGCGCGTCCGAGCGTCGGACGGATTGCCGGACTGCCGCTGGCGAAGCCGTCGGCGACCGGGATCTGCACGCGGAAGCCCGTGTCGCCGGCGCTGCCGATCTCGACTCCCGCGAGGCCGGTGGTGGCCTTGGCGAGCTGCTCGCGAAGTGCGGCCCAGGACGGTTCGGGCGGTGCGGTCCGCACCAGCGCATGGCGGTGGATCGCGTCGGTGGCCGTGCCATTGCCGCCAGGGCTGGCGCAGGCGGCGAGGAGGCCGGCGAGCAGGGTGGCGGACACGAGGGCCGTCGGGAAGCCGGGTCTGTGGCGGGAATTGCGCAAAGTCATGTGCATGTGGCGCCTGCATGCGGCGCGCGGGAAATTCGTCGAACGGGGTCGGGTGCGGGGGCGGGCGAGAAACCCTGCGCAGAACGCGGATGAGTCCGGCGCTGCGCTCCGGTATGATTCTGCCGCTTCCACCCGGCGGCGGGTGCACCGATTTTCGAGGAAAACGCGATGAGTCTTGATCAGCAAACCGTAACCGAAGCGCTCAAGCAGGTGATCGATCCCAACACCGGCAAGGATTTCGTGGCGGGGCGCAGCATCCGCAACCTGTCGGTGCAGGGTGGCGAGGTCCGCTTCGACGTCGAGCTCGGCTACCCGGCGAAGAGCCAGCACGATCCGATCCGCGCGCTGCTGAGCGAGGCCGTGGCCAAGCTGCCGGGCGTGGAGCGCGTCGCCGTGACGGTGTCTAGCAAGGTGGTCGCGCACGCGGTGCAGCAGGGCGTCAAGCTGCTGCCGGGCGTGCGCAACATCATCGCGGTGGCCTCGGGCAAGGGCGGCGTGGGCAAGAGCACGACCGCGGTGAACCTCGCGCTCGCGTTGTCGGCCGAAGGTGCCCGCGTCGGCCTGCTCGACGCCGACATCTACGGTCCCTCGCAGCCACAGATGCTGGGCATCGGCGACCAGCGCCCGGTGTCGGAGGACGGCAAGACCATGACCCCGCTGCAGGCCTTCGGGCTGCAGGCGATGTCGATCGGCTTCCTGATCGACCCCGATACGCCGATGGTGTGGCGCGGCCCGATGGCCACGCAGGCGCTCAACCAGATGCTCAAGGACACCGCCTGGGACGACCTCGACTACCTCGTCATCGACATGCCCCCGGGCACCGGCGACATCCAGCTCACCCTGTCGCAGAGCGTGCCGGTGACCGGCGCGGTGATCGTCACCACGCCGCAGGACATCGCGCTGCTTGACGCGCGCAAGGGCGTGAAGATGTTCGAGAAGGTGGGCGTGCCCATCCTCGGCGTGGTCGAGAACATGAGCATCCACATCTGCTCGAAGTGCGGCCACGAGGAGCACATCTTCGGCCAGGGTGGCGGCGAGAAGATGTGCGCGGACTTCAAGGTGCCCTTCCTCGGTGCGCTGCCGCTCGACATCCAGATCCGCACCGAGGCCGACAGCGGCGCGCCCACCGTGGTCGCCGATCCGGATGGCCGCATCGCCTCGATCTACAAGCAGATCGCGCGCAAGGTGGCGGTGCGCATCGCCGAGCGCTCGAAGGACATGACGCACAAGTTCCCCAACATCGTGTTCAAGTCCGCCTGATTGCGCAGGCCGCGCCCGTCCGTAGCGGCGGGCGCGCACGTCGAGCGTGCCCGCCGTGCGCCAACTTCGCGCGATCCGGCCGCGATTCGTTTTCCCTCCGCCTTTCGTCCGCCGCTTGCCTGCCTTACACTACGCGGCTTTTCACGGACGGCCTCCGCCGCCCGCACCGCAACCCGCCGGAAGACGCGCCCATGTCCATCAAGTCCGACAAGTGGATCCGCCGCATGGCCGAACAGGCCCGCATGATCGAGCCCTTCGCGCCGGAACTGGTGCGCAGCAACGACACCGGCCGCATCGTGTCCTACGGCACCTCGAGCTATGGCTACGACGTGCGCGTGGCGAACGAATTCAAGATCTTCACCAACATCAACTCGACCATCGTCGACCCCAAGGACTTCGATGCGCGCAACTTCGTCGATTTCACCGGCGACGTGTGCATCATCCCGCCGAACTCCTTTGCACTCGCGCGCACGGTCGAGTACTTCCGCATTCCGCGCAGCGTGCTGACCGTGTGCCTGGGCAAAAGCACCTACGCGCGCTGCGGCATCATCGTGAACGTCACCCCGCTCGAGCCCGAGTGGGAAGGCCACGTGACCCTCGAGTTCTCCAACACCACGCCGCTGCCGGCGAAGATCTACGCCAACGAGGGCGTGGCGCAGATGCTGTTCTTCGAGTCGGACGAGGTGTGCGAGACCTCGTACAGGGATCGCGGCGGCAAGTACCTCGGGCAGACCGGCGTCACCCTGCCCAAGATCTGAGCGCCTTCGCTTCGCCGACCTTCCTCCACGGGGCCGCCTGACGGCCCCTTGTGCTTTTTCGAACCAATTTCGGTAACGCGCGGGCAATCTTCGCCGGAGTACACTGCCGGCTTTACCCGGCCCGCACGGACCCGCTGGAGACGACCAGGATGAGATTCCACTTCCCCATCATCATCATCGACGAGGACTTCCGCTCGGAGAACACCTCGGGACTGGGGATCCGCGCGCTCGCCAAGGCGATCGAGGAAGAGGGCATGGAAGTGCTCGGCGTCACCAGCTACGGCGACCTGACGTCCTTCGCGCAGCAGCAGAGCCGTGGCTCGACCTTCATCCTGTCGATCGACGACGAGGAGTTCTCCTCGCCCGAGGCCTCGGCCAAGGCGATCGCCGACCTGCGCGCGTTTGTCGTCGAGATCCGCTTCCGCAACGCCGACATCCCGATCTTCCTGCACGGCGAGACGCGCACCACGCGCCACATCCCCAACGACGTGCTGCGCGAGATGCACGGCTTCATCCACATGTTCGAGGACACGCCGGAGTTCATCGCGCGCTACGTGGTGCGCGAGGCGAAGAACTATCTCGATTCGCTGGCGCCGCCCTTCTTCCGCGCGCTGGTGCACTACGCGGCCGACAGCTCGTACTCGTGGCACTGCCCGGGGCACTCGGGTGGCGTTGCTTTTCTGAAAAGCCCGGTGGGGCAGATGTTCCACCAGTTCTTCGGCGAGAACATGCTGCGCGCGGACGTGTGCAATGCGGTCGACGAACTCGGCCAGCTGCTCGACCACACCGGGCCGGTGGCGGCCTCGGAGCGCAACGCGGCGCGCATCTTCAACTGCGACCACCTGTACTTCGTCACCAACGGCACGTCGACGTCGAACAAGATGGTCTGGCACACCACGGTGGCGCCCGGCGACATCGTGGTCGTCGACCGCAACTGCCACAAGTCCATCCTCCACTCGATCATCATGACCGGCGCGGTGCCGGTGTTCCTGACGCCGACGCGCAACCACTACGGCATCATCGGCCCGATCCCGCTGGAGGAGTTCTCAATGGAGAACATCCGCAAGAAGATCGAGGCCAACCCCTTCGCGCGCGAGGCGAAGAACAAGAAGCCGCGCATCCTCACCATCACCCAGTCGACCTACGACGGCGTGGTGTACAACGTCGAGGCCATCAAGGAACTGCTCGACGGCGAGATCGACACCCTGCACTTCGATGAAGCCTGGCTGCCGCACGCCGCCTTCCACGACTTCTACGGCGACTATCACGCGATCGGCGCCGATCGTCCGCGCTGCCGCGAGTCGATGGTGTTCGCCACCCAGTCCACCCACAAGCTGCTCGCCGGACTCAGCCAGGCCTCGCAGATCCTGGTGCAGGACTCGCAGACCCGCAGGCTCGACCGCGACATCTTCAACGAGGCCTACCTCATGCATACCTCGACCTCGCCGCAGTACGCGATCATCGCGTCCTGTGACGTGGCGGCGGCGATGATGGAGGCGCCGGGCGGCACCGCGCTGGTCAATGAATCGCTCTCCGAGGCGGTGGAGTTCCGTCGCGCGATGCGCAAGGTGGACGCCGAATTCGGCGACGACGAATGGTGGTTCCAGGTCTGGGGGCCGGAGTACCTGGCCGAGGAGGGCATCGGCGAGCGCGACGACTGGACGCTGAAGGCCGGCGAGCGCTGGCATGGCTTCGGCAACCTGGCCGAGGGCTTCAACATCCTCGACCCGATCAAGGCAACGATCATCACCCCGGGCCTGAACATGGACGGCGACTTCGCCGAACACACCGGCATCCCGGCGGCGATCGTCACCAAGTACCTCGCGGAGCACGGCATCATCGTCGAGAAGACCGGCCTGTACTCCTTCTTCATCATGTTCACCATCGGCATCACCAAGGGCCGCTGGAATACGATGGTGACCGAGCTGCAGCAGTTCAAGGACGACTACGACCGCAACCAGCCGCTGTGGCGCGTGATGCCCGAATTCATCGCCAAGCATCCGCGCTACGAGCGCGTCGGGCTCAAGGATCTGTGCGACCAGATCCACAGCTTCTACAAGGCCAACGACGTCGCCCGACTGACCACCGAGATGTATCTGTCGGACATGGTGCCGGCGATGAAGCCCGCCGACGCCTTCGCCAAGATGGCGCACCGCGAGATCGAGCGCGTGGCGCTCGACGAGCTCGAGGGCCGCGTCACCGCGATGCTGGTCACGCCCTATCCGCCGGGCATCCCGCTGCTGATCCCGGGCGAGCGCTTCAACGCGACGATCGTGCGCTACCTCAAGTTCGCGCGCGACTTCAACGCCCGCTTCCCCGGCTTCGAGACCGACATCCACGGCCTGGTCAAGGGCGAGGACGGGCGCTACCACGTGGATTGCGTGAAGGGCTGAGCCGCTCCCGCCGCAGGGGGTGTCGAATGACGAGGGTCGCGCGATGCGGCCCTTGTCGTTTCTGCGGCAGGGCAGTCGGCGCGGCCGTCGGGCTCAGCGCCGGCCGTAGCGCACGAAATCGAAGTCGAAGGCGTTGTCGGCGTCGGCGTGGTGTGTCTCGCGACGCTCCTCGACGAACCGCGCCGGATCGACGGCGGGGAAGTGCGCATCGCCCTCGACGTCGGCTTTCACCTCGGTGAGCTCGAGGCGGTCGGCGAGGGGAAGCAGCTGGGCGTAAAGTTGGGCGCCGCCGATCACGAACAGTGTCTGGGCCTCGCCGGCCGCGGCGATCGCGGCCGCGGGGTCGGCGAAGCATTCGGCGCCTTCGGCACGGTAATCCGGCGTACGGCTCACCACGAGGTTGCGCCGTCCTGGCAGCGGGCGGCCGAGCGATTGCCAAGTCTTGCGCCCCATCAGGATCGGGTGCCCCAGGGTGAGGGCACGGAAATGCTGCAGGTCGGCCTTCAGCCGCCAGGGCAGCTCGTTATCGCGGCCGATCGTGCCGTTGCGCGCGACCGCGGCGATGAGGACGATCTCGGGCTTCTTCATACCGCCACCGGGGCCTTGATGTGCGGATGCGGGTCGTAGCCTTCGAGCGCGATGTCCTCGAAGCGGAAGCCGAAGAGGTCGCGCACTGCGGGGTTCAGGCGCAGCGTCGGCAGGGGGCGCGGGGCGCGCTCGAGCTGCTCGCGCGCCTGCTCCAGGTGGTTGCTGTAGAGGTGGCAGTCGCCACCGGTCCACACGAAATCGCCCGCTTCGAGCTCGCACACCTGCGCCACCATGTGGGTGAGCAGGGCATAGGAGGCGATGTTGAAGGGCACGCCGAGGAAGATGTCCGCGCTGCGCTGGTAGAGCTGGCACGACAGGCGACCGCCGGCGACGTAGAACTGGAAGAGCGCGTGGCAGGGCGGCAGGGCCATGGCGTCGACTTCGCCCGGATTCCATGCCGAGACGAGATGGCGGCGCGAATCCGGGGTGCGCCGGATGCTTTCGACGACGCGTGCGATCTGGTCGACGCTGCGCCCGTCTGCGGTCTCCCAGCGCCGCCACTGCTTGCCGTACACCGGGCCAAGCTCGCCGTCGGCGTCCGCCCATTCGTCCCAGATCGACACGCCGTTTTCTCTCAGGTAGCGGATGTTGGTGTCGCCCTGCAGGAACCACAGCAACTCGTGGATGATCGAGCGCGTGTGCAGCTTCTTGGTGGTCAGGAGCGGAAAACCGTCCTGCAGGCGGAAGCGCATCTGCCAGCCGAACACCGACAGGGTTCCGGTGCCGGTGCGGTCGGTCTTGGGGTCGCCGTGCTCGAGCACATGGCGCATCAGGTCGAGGTACTGTCGCATCGTCGCTCCCGGAAAAGGCGAGATTCTACTGTGCAGGGCGAAGGATCTGTGATGGCGGTGGCGATACGATCGCTTCGTCCCGGCGTGTATGCGGTGGACATCGCCGTGGACGCTGGTTCAGAATGTGACGAAATCTTTCGTGCGACGCCTGTTTTCCCTGGGGAACACAGGCAGGGCGCGGTTTGTGCGGAGAAAGCCCTTTGGATCAGCCCAGGACGCTCGACTACACGCCTGCCGGTGTGCTCGCTGGTGGAGGCAACCCGGTCGCGGGCCTGGAGGCGGCGACTGCGACGCTGCGGGCATTGTACAAACCGGGAAGCCAGAAGACGGAGGTCGCGGGCTTGCATGTGGTGTCCAGCTTCGACGACGCCTTGCGTGAAGCAGTCGAGCGCTCGGCGCCGGTCGGGGTGCGCGCTCTGGCAGGCGCCGCGCCCGAGCGTGACCACGCGTGGTGGGTGCGTTGGCTCGCAGGGGTCCGGGATGCCTGGATGGCAGTGTGCGATGGCTATTGGTGTCTCTCCCCGTCGAACTCGGTGGCCGCCTCCGAAGAGATCCGGTTGCGTCTCGCGAGCAGCGTGGTCGAGGCGCTGAAGTGGTCCGCCTGCGATCGCTTCGGCCCCGAGGAGGTGCTCTGGGGGCGCATCGGCCAGTTGTTCTCTTCCTCGCCGCAGGCCCGCGACAGCGTCGTCGGCGGAGACTTGCACAGCATCGGGCGCGAATACCTGCGCGCGGTCGCCCACTACAGCATCAACCTCGATCAGGTCGAGCTCGAGATGGGCGTCGCGCTCGGGCACGTGGTGGATATTTGCCTTCCGTTTCTCTCCCTCGATCGGCGCGCGGCGGATGTTCCGCAGTATGTGGTCATCCCCGAGGAGGGAACCATCCCGGTGCGCCAGATGGGCAAGCACCGGGATGGCGAGTGGCGTTTCGCCCCGTGGGCGGCGGGGGAGTTGCTGACCGAGTTCTCGAGGCAGCTCGCGCGCTCGATCGTGCCCGCTCCGTTCGGGCGCCTGCCACTCGAGCATGCCCGCGCAGCCGTCGAATACCTGCGCATGCAGTGGTCGCATACCCCTCCGGTGCGCACACGACGCCGTTACGCCCAGGAGGCGAGCGCAGATATCGCGCGGGGATTGCACGCCTGTGCCGCGGTGATCGGCGGGCAGCCCTTGCCGGTGCCGCGAAACTGGAGGGTGGTCGATTTCAGTCGCAGCGGCCTGCAGATTGTCGCCAACAGCGACCCGACGCGCGCGTGGCCAGACATCGGTGAACTCCTCGGCATCCATTTCGTGGACGGCGAAGGCTGGCAGCTTGGCATCGTGCGCCGGTTGCGCATGTGGGCTGCGCACGCGGGTCTGGGCATCGAGTTGCTGGCTCGCAGTCCGACGCTCGGCGTGATCGATGACGGTCGCGCCAGCGTGGACGGCATCCTGTGCGATCTCCCGAGCAAGGGCGAGGCCTTGCGCGTCTTGATGCCCGCCAATGCGCCTGCGCTCGCCGAGCCGGTCTTCGTCAAGACCGCGGGGGCGGTCCATAAACTACGCTCGCTCGGTGTTCTCCGGCGCGAAGCCGGTTATCAACTGCAGGTGTTCCAGGTTCTGTAAGTCCTTAGGCGCTCCTTGGCCGATCCGACCGGCCGTTCGCGGTTGTCGGATGCAAGGGGGGGGGCGGGGA
>ERZ724512.1479-NODE-1479-length-10952-cov-6.857851_pt1 | contig 10952 bp, 8 predicted proteins | sample MGYA00376045_ERZ724512 | MGnify/ENA primary metagenome ERZ724512 (study PRJEB28724, sample SAMN07190883) | activated sludge metagenome | isolation source: activated sludge of sewage treatment plant in Hong Hong | place: Hong Kong | collected 2016-03-17 ... | reverse complement strand
CGTGGCCGACGACGAGGATCAGCAGAAGCGCTACGGCATGTTGGGCCAGTTGATTCTCGCCGGCCACGACCTCGCGGCGCTGCTGACCACGGCCGACATCACCGCCGCGATGAGCGTCGAGGCGCTGTTGGGCACGCCCCGGGTGTTCGCTCCCGACCTACAGGCGTTGCGGCCGCAGCCGGGCCAGGCGGCGGGCGCCCGAGTCATCGCGGCGATGCTGGACGGCTCAGAGATCGCCGCCGGGCACGCCGACGACGAATGCCCCATCGTGCAGGACGCCTACTCGCTGCGCTGCGCGCCCCAGGTGAGCGGCGCGGCCCGCGACACGCTCGCGCACTGTTGCTGGGTGGCCGAGAACGAACTGGCCTCGGCGATCGACAACCCGGTGGTGACGCTGGATGGCCGGGTCGAAAGCAATGGCAACTTTCACGGCGCGCCGGTGGCGTACGCGCTGGACTTTCTGGCCATTCCGGTGGCCGACGTGGCGTCGATGAGTGAACGCCGCACCGATCGGCTACTCGACGTCAAGCGCAGCCACGGGTTGCCGCCGTTCTTGGCCGACGACCCCGGTGTCGACTCGGGGCACATGATTCTGCAGTACACCCAGGCCGGCATCGTCTCTGAACTGAAGCGGCTCGCCGTGCCGGCCTCGGTCGACTCGATTCCCTCCTCGGCCATGCAAGAAGACCACGTCTCGATGGGTTGGGCGGCGGCGCGCAAGCTGCGTCGCGCGCTCGACGGGCTCACCCGCGTGCTGGCTGGTGAGGCACTCAGTGCGGCGCGGGCGCTGGAGCTGCGCGAGCGTCGTCCGGCCCCGGCCACCGCGGCGGTGCGCGACCGCATTCGTCAGGTGGTCGATGGCATCGGCCCCGACCGCTTTCTGGCACCCGAGATCGAGGCCGTGGTCGAACTCGTGCGTGACGGCGCTCTTGTCGCCGCCGCGGAGCGAATCACCGGCCCGCTTGAGTGATCGCATGTCAGGGGACGGTTCTCCAACGGTTGGGGGACGGTTCTCCGACGGTTGGGGGGACGGTTCTCCGACGGTTGGAGAATGTGAAGTCACGGACCTTCGTAGACGGTTGGAGAACCGTCCCCTTGTTGGTTGGAGAACCGTCCCCTTGTTGGTTGGAGAACCGTCCCCCAACCGTCATTGCAGTCTCCGGGTGATCTCATTGGCGCCGGCCACCAGGTGCCCGATCAACTCGGACGGGTCGCGCAACGCCACCCGTGAGCGCCAGGTGCAGCTCAGGGCGGCCACCGGCTGACGGTGCAGGTCGAAGATCGCCGCACCGGCCGAGCGCAGACCCGCTCCGATCAACTCGACCTCTTCGGACCAGCCCTGCGCGCGTTCCAGGGCGAGGGCGGTCTGCAACTCCTCCAGCGAGCGCGGCCCACGACCCGTCCGCGAGGTGAAGTCGCCCGGCTTGCTGTACAGCGCCCGCAACTGCTCGATGGGCAGGTGGGCCAGAATCGCCCGGCCGTTCGCGGTCAGGTGGGCCGGCAGCAACACCCCGACCGCGGTGACCAGCGGGGGCTCGAGTTCGCTCTGCTTGGCCGGGTACTCCTTCAGCAGGTACAGCGTGCTTGCCCCGCGCAGAATGCCCAGGTGCACGGTGATGCCCGCCGCGGCGGCGACCGATCGCAGCACCGGACGCGCCAGCCGCTCCATCTGGTCGTGCATGGTGAAGGCCGACGAGAGCTGATACGCCGCCGCCCCCAGGGCATAACCCCTTGCCTCGGGCACATAAACGGTGAACCCGCGCTCGGTGAGCACCGTGAGAATGTGGTACGCCGACGACCGCGGCAGTCCGAGGTCGCGGGCGATCGTCGAGGCCGGCACCGTGCCCGTCCGCTGGGCCAGGTAACTCAGCATGTCGAGCGCGCGGCCGACCGCGGGCGACGTGCTCGACTCGTTCGCCACCGTGATGCTCCGTTCTTGCTTCGACCGCGATCACTGTAGGGGCCAGCTGTCTCGGATACCAGATGCGCCAGGTTTGCCTCGTGCATCCACCCCTTGGCCGACCGATGCTGAAGGTGAGAGGAGCACCCATGACCATCACCGCCGACCCGCGCACCACCACCGAGAACGTGTCCGGACCCCGACCCGTCCGCGCTCACCGTGGCACCGAGCTGCACACCAAGGGCTGGCCCCAAGAGGCCGCGCTGCGCATGCTGATGAACAACCTCGACCCCGAGAACGCCGAGCACCCCGACGATCTCGTCGTCTACGGCGGTACCGGACGGGCCGCGCGCAGCTGGGCGGCCTACGACGCGATCGTGCGCACCCTCGAGACGCTCGAAGCCGACGAGACACTGCTGGTGCAGTCCGGCAAGCCGGTCGGCGTGTTCCGCACCCACGAGTGGTCGCCACGCGTGCTGATCGCCAACAGCAACCTGGTGGGCGACTGGGCCAACTGGGAACACTTCCGCGAACTCGAGGCCGCCGGGCTGATGATGTACGGCCAGATGACCGCCGGGTCGTGGATCTACATCGGCACCCAGGGCATTCTGCAGGGCACCTACGAAACCTTCGGTGCGGTGGCCCGCAAGCGCTTCGGCGGCACCCTGGCCGGCACCATCACCCTGACCGCCGGCCTCGGCGGAATGGGCGGCGCCCAGCCGCTGGCCGTCACCATGAACGACGGTGTGGCGCTGTGCATCGACTGCGACGAGACCCGCATCGACCGCCGCATCGAACACCGCTACCTCGACGTCAAGGCCGACGACCTCGACCACGCGGTCGCGCTGGCCAACCAGGCCAAGGCAGCTGGGACGCCGCTGTCGATCGGCCTGCTCGGCAACGCCGCCGACCTGGTGCCCGAGCTGCTGCGCCGGCACAACGCCGGCGACATCACCATCGACGTGGTGACCGACCAGACCTCGGCCCACGACCCGCTGAGCTACCTGCCCCAGGGCTACGCGTTCTCCGACCTCAAGGCCCGCGCCGCCGAGAACCCCGAGCGGGTCACCCGCGACGCCCAGGCGTCCATGGCCGCCCACGTCGCGGCGATGGTCGGCTTCCAGGACGCCGGTGCCGAGGTGTTCGACTACGGCAACTCGATTCGCGACGAGGCCCGCAAGGGCGGCTTCGCAAACGCGTTCGCCTTTCCGGGCTTCGTGCCGGCCTACATCCGTCCGCTCTTCGAAGAGGGCCTCGGCCCGTTCCGGTGGGCGGCGTTGTCGGGCGACCCCGACGACATTCGCAAGACCGATCAGGCGATTCTTGACCTGTTTCCCGACAACGACCACCTGCGCCGCTGGATCACGATGGCCCAAGAACGCGTCGCCTTCCAGGGCCTGCCCGCCCGCATCTGCTGGCTCGGCTACGGCGAACGCCACCTCGCCGGGCTGAAGTTCAACGAGATGGTCGCCAACGGCGAGATCGGCCCGATCGTGATCGGCCGCGACCACCTCGACTCGGGTTCGGTCGCCTCGCCCTACCGCGAGACCGAATCGATGTTGGACGGCACCGACGCGGTGGCCGACTGGCCGCTGCTGAACGCCCTGGTCAACACCGCCTCGGGCGCCACCTGGGTGAGCATTCACCACGGCGGCGGGGTCGGCATCGGCCGCTCGATCCACGCGGGCCAGGTCTGCGTCGCGGACGGCACCGAGTTGGCCGCGCAGAAGCTGGCGCGGGTGCTCACCAACGACCCGGGCATGGGCGTGATCCGGCACGTCGACGCGGGGTACTCCCACGCCGCCGACGTGGCGCGCGAGCGGGGCGTCCGCATACCGATGCTGGAAGGCTGAGCGCCGTGAGCGTGCTGATCGACAACATCGGCTCGCTGGTCACCAACGACCCTGCGCACGGCGGCCTGCTCGGGGCGATCACCGACGCCGCCGTCGTGCTCGACGGCGACCGCATCGCCTGGGTGGGGCCCCGTGCCGAACTGTGCGGCGCGGGCGCCGACGAGCGCCTCGACGCCGGTGGCAGGGCGGTCGTCCCGGGGTTCGTCGAAAGCCACAGTCACCTGGTGTTCGCCGGCGAGCGCGCGGAGGAGTTCGCGGCCCGCATGGCGGGGGAGTCGTACGCCGCGGGCGGCATCAGATCGACGCTGGCGAAGACGCGGGCCGCCACCGACGAGGAGCTGGGCGACAACGTCGCCCGGCTCTCCGGCGAGTACCTGGCCCAGGGCACCACCACCGTCGAGATCAAGTCGGGCTACGGCCAGAGCGTGGTGGACGAGCGGCGCAGCCTGCAGGTGGCGGCTCCGCACACGACGTTCACCACCCTGCTGGCCGCGCACGTCACGCCGCCCGAGTTCGCCGGCCGCACCGACGACTACGTGGCGATGGTGATCGACCAGATGATTCCCGCCTGCGCGCCGCTCGCGGGTTGGGTCGACGTGTTCTGCGAGGTCGGCGCCTTCGACGAGCACCAGTCGCGGGCCGTGCTGGCCGCCGGAAAAGCCGCCGGACTAGGGGTGAAGGTGCACGGCAACCAGCTGCACCAGGGCCCGGGCGTGCAGCTCGCCGTCGAACTCGGCGCCACCTCGGTCGACCACGTCTGCCACACCACCGACGCCGACATCGAGGCGCTGGCCGCGTCGTCCACCGTGGCAACCCTGCTGCCCGCCGCCGACTTCAGCACGCGCAACCGCTACCCCGACGCCCGCCGGCTCTGGGACGCCGGCGTGACCGTCGCGCTCGGGGCGGACTGCAATCCGGGCACGTCGTACACCACGTCGATGCCGTTCGTTATCGCGCTGGCTGTGCGCGACCTGCGGTTGAGCCCCGACGAGGCCCTGTGGGCGGCGACCGCCGGCGGAGCCAAGGCGCTGGGCCGCGACGACCTGGGCGTGCTGCGCCCCGGCGCGGTGGCCGACCTGGCTCTGTTGGACGCCCCGAGTCACCTGCACCTGGCCTACCGTCCCGGCGTGCCGCTGGTCGCGGCCGTGGTCAAGAACGGCGCGCCGGTGAGGGGGCGATGGACGTGATCGACCGCGAACCCGTGCGCTGGAAGGGCCGCGAGGACGGCCCGGGCGTCGAGCACGCCCGCTGGCACCACATCGTGACCGTGGCGCCAGGCGATGTCGCGATCGTCGGTTTCGCCAGCGACGAAGGCGTGCGGCGCAACCAGGGCCGGCTCGGCGCGGCCGAGGGGCCGACGGCGCTGCGCACGATGTTGGCCAACCTCGCCGACCCCGGACGTCCCGTCACCGATCTCGGCGACGTGGTGGTGGCCGACGGCAACCTCGAAGCGGGGCAGGCGCGGCTCGGCGCCGTGGTCGGCGGGCTACTCGACCGCGAGGCGCTGCCGCTCGTACTCGGCGGAGGCCATGCGGTCGCCTACGGCAGCGGCCAGGGCTGGACGGGTCGAGACGAGACCTGGGGCGTGCTCAACCTCGACGCCCACCTCGATCTGCGCCAGGCCCCGATCGCGACGTCGGGCACCCCGTTCCGCCAGCTGGCTGACGATCTCGCCGCCGCCGGACGGCCCTTCCACTACTCGGTGATCGGCGTCAGCCGTCCGAGCAACACCCGGGCACTGTTCGAGACCGCAGACCGGCTCGGCGTCGAGATCCTGTACGACGTCGACACCGACGTGATCAGCGCTGTCGCTGCGGCCGAAGCGCTGCTGCAGCGGGTCGACCGGGTGCACCTCACCCTCGATCTGGACGTGCTGCCGGCCGCCGTCGCGCCGGGGGTGAGTGCCCCCGCGGCCTTCGGAGTGGCCCCCGCGGTGATCCTCGCGGTGCTGCGCACGGTCGCGGCGTCGGGCCGGCTCGGCCTGTTCGAGGTGGCCGAGCTCAACCCGCTGTTCGACGTCGACGCCCGCACCGCCCGCATCGCCGCCCGGTGCGTCGACGAAGTGGTGCGGCACCTGTGATCGTGCTCCTACCGCCGTTGGGAGATCCCGGGTCAAGCCCGGGATGACGGTGGTCGGGTCAGCGGCTGGCCGTCGCCGTCGGCTGGGCGCTGGGTTGGGTCGAGCTGCCGCCGCCGGGCTGGGCCGCCGACGTGGCACCGGCCGTCGCCCTGGTCGTCGTGGTGGTGGTCGTACGCCGCTGGTTGTTGTTGGTGTTGGTCGGCAACTCCGCGGTGTTGTCGGCCAGCACCACCGTGTCACCGGCGCTGATGCCCTGCTTGATCTCGACCCAGCCGCCGCCCACGGCGCCGGTGGTCACCTGAACGGTCGAGGCCGTGGACGAACCCGAGGCCAGCACCTGCACCGTGGCCGTACCGGTACCGGTGGGTGTGACGGCCGAGGCCGGCACCCGCACCGCGTTGGTGGCCGAGGCCACCGGAATGGTCACCGACGCCTTCGCGCCCGAGGCCAGCAACCCGTCCGCGTCGGACACCGTCACCACCGTGGTGTAGGTGGGCGTGTCACCCGCGGTGCCGCTGGTTTCGACGGCGCTGATGCTGGTGATCGTGCCGGCCAGGGCCTTGGTCGACCCCGCCGGGGTCACGGTCACTTTCTGGCCGTTCTTGACCAGCGTGCGGGTGGCCAGCGGCAACTCGAAGCTCACCTGGGCGTTACCGCTGCCCACGATGGTGATCGCCCCCGCGCTGGACGCCGAGCCCTTCGACAGCTCGACCGTGCCGACCGTGCCCGCGATGGGAGCCAGCAGTTCGGCGTTGTCGAGGTCGTCCTGCGCCGCCTGCAGCGCCTGCTCGGCCTGCAGCAGCTTGGCCTTGGCCGACGCCACCTGGGCGGCGCTGACGGTGGCCGTGGTGGTCGACGAACTGCTCGACGAGCCCGACTTGGTGCTCGACGAACCCGACGTGGTGTTGGACGATCCCGTGCCGCTCTGGCCGCCGGTGCCGCCGTTGCCGGACGGCTGCACCAACTGCTGCACCACCGTCTGCAGGTTCGCGGTGGCCAGCTTGACCTGCGCGCGAGCCTCACCGCACGCCTTGAGTTCGGCATCGGTGGGGTCGTTGGCCTCGATGATCGCGTCCTGGTCTTCGACCGTCGCGGACGGGCTGGCCGACGGCGATTCGCTCTCGGTGGGCGTCGGCTCGGCCGACGGGCTGGCCGTTTCGGTGGTCGTCTCGGACGGGCTCGGGCTGGCCGACGGGCTCTCGCTCGTCGACGGGGACGGGCTCGCCGTCGGTTCGGGAACGGCCCCGAACACGGGTTCACAAGCGACCTCTTCGGCCGCGACCGCAGTGGTGAGCGCCGTGGTGGCGGCCAGCAGGGGAGCAGGGTTGATGGTCACCCCACCCTGCGCACCCGACCCGCTGCCGCCAGAGCCGCTCGAACCCGAGCCGCTCGAACCCGAGCCGCTCGAACTCGAACTCGAGCCCGACGAGCCCGTCCGGCTGCTGGTGCTGGTGGGGTTCTGTGCCGAGTACAGGTTCGCCTTGGCCTCGGCCACCGACGTCTCGGCGTCGAGCACCGCCAACTGCAGCGGACCCTTCTTGAGCACCGCCAGCACGTCACCGGCCTCGACCTGATCGCCGACGGCGACCTTCACGCTGCTCACCGTACCGTCGACGGCGAAGCTCGCCTCTGAGGTGTTGGTGCGCGCGATGGTGCCCGAGGTGGTGTAGGTCTGGGTCACGTCGCCGGTGCCGGCGGTTGCGGTGACGTACCTCGTCTGACTGGACGGGTTCGCCACCGCGACCCCCCAACCCACGCCGCCGACCACGGCCAGCGCGGTGCCGGCGATGATCACAGCCCGAAGGCGTCCATTGATGGCCATGTGCTACTCACTCCTCAATGCGTCGATCGGGGCCAACTTCGCGGCCCGCGACGCGGGGTACACGCCGGCCACCAGGCCGATACCCAGCGACACCACGAGCGCGAGCAGGGTGGCGGGTATCGAAATGGCGACCGAGATGCCGATGATCGGGGTCAGAATCAGCGCGCCGGCGACGCCGATGGCGATGCCGAGCAGGCCGCCCAGCGTGCCGAGAATGCCGGCCTCGACCAGGAACTGCTGCCGAATCACGCCCGGTGTGGCGCCCAGCGCCTTGCGCAGGCCGATCTCACGCACCCGTTCGCTCACCGACACCAGCATGATGTTCATCACGCCGATGCCGCCGACCAGCAGCGAGATGCCGGCGATGCCGCCGAGCAGCAGGGTCAGGATTCCGGTGATCGAGGTCGCGGTCTCGACCAGCGACGCCTGGGTGCTCACCGAGAAGTCGGCGTTGTCGCTCGTTACGCCGTGCGAGGCGAGCAGCGCGGTCTTCACCTGCTGGTAGGCCGCCGACAGGCTGTCGGCGTCCTTACCCGACAGGTAGATGGACGAGATGCTGTTGGCGTTGCTCGACGTCGACAACCGGGCTGCGTACGAGGTCAGCGGAACGAGCACGGTGTCGTCCTCGTTGCTGGTGCCCGAGGTGCCCTGGGTGTTCAGAATGCCGATCACGGTGAACGACGAGCCGTTGATGCTGATCGTCTGGCCGACCGGCGAGCCGTCGCTGAACAGTTCGGTGGCGGTGGTCGAGCCGATCACCGCCACGTTGCTCGAGCTGTCGAGTTCGTCGGTGGTGAAGAACCGTCCGGTGCTCACCGTGCGGGCGCGCACCGTCAGCCAGTCGGGCGTGGTGCCGACCACGGTCGAGGTCCAGGTGGTGCTGGAGCTCTGCAGCGACCCCGACGTGCTGGAGGTCGGCGCGACCGCCGCGATGTCGGGGGCCACGGTCTTGTCGGCGAGCATGGTCGCATCGGCCGTGGTCAGGGTCGACACCGAGCCGCCGCCGCCGCGAAAGCCGCCCGACGACGTCGACTGGCTGGGCGTCACCACGATCAGGTTCGAGCCCAGCGCGTTGATGCGTGAGGTGATCGAGGCCGAGGCGCCCTGGCCCAGGCCCACGGTCAGCATGACCGCCGCGATGCCGATCAGAATGCCGAGCATGGTGAGCAGCGACCGCATGCGGCGCGCGTTGAGCGCCGAGATGGCGGTGCTGATCGTTTCTTTCCACTCCATGTCAGTGCACGCCCCCCAGCACCGCGTCGGTGGCGTTCAGCAGGCCGTCGCGAATGAACACCCGACGCTTGGCGTGTTCGGCCACCTCGAGTTCGTGGGTGATGATCACGATCGTGCGGCCGGCCTCGTTGAGCTCGGCGAACAGTTCCAGAATCTCGGCGGTCGAATGCGAGTCGAGGTTGCCGGTGGGTTCGTCGGCAAGCAACAGGGCGGGGTCGGTGACCAGCGCGCGGGCCACCGAGACCCGCTGCTGTTGACCGCCGGACAGCTCGCCCGGCCGGTGTTGCACCCGCTCGGCCAGGCCGACCTTGTCGAGCGCGGCCATGGCCCGCTCGCGACGCTCGGCCACCGGCACGCCTGCGTACACCAGCGGCAGTTCGACGTTGCGCAGCGCGGTCAGGCTGGGCAGCAGGTTGAACTGCTGAAACACGAACCCGATCTTGCGGTTGCGCACCTCGGCGAGCTGCTTCTCGGTCATCTCGCTGACGTCGGTGCCGTCAAGCAGGTAGGTGCCCGAGGTCGGCACGTCGAGGCAGCCGATGATGTGCATCAGCGTCGACTTGCCCGAGCCGGACGGCCCCATGATGGCCAGGTAGTCGCCCTCGGCGACGTCCAGATCGACCCCGCGCAGCGCCTCCACCTGAACCACGCCGGTGGCGTAGGTCTTACGGACGTCCGTCATGTGCAGCATGGTGCTCATCGCGTCGGCCCGTTTCCGCCGGTAACGCCGCCCGGTGGCTGCCCGCCGCCGAGACCGCCGCCGCCGAAGCCGCCGCCGCCGAAACCGCCACCGTTCTGATTATTGGTGCCGCTGCTGCTGGTGCCGCTGGGGCGCGTGAAGGTGATCTGCACGCTGTCGCCCTCTGAGAGGCCCTTGGTGATCTGGGTGTAGGTGCCGAACACCTTGCCCACGGTGACCTCGACAGTGCTGGTGGCGGTGCCGTTCACCTTGGTGACCACGGTCTTGCCGTTCTCGGTTCGAATCGCCGCAGTGGGCACGGTGAGCACGTTGTCGTAGCTGCCGGTGGTGATCACCGCCGTGCCCGTGGTGCCCGAGTACAGGTCTTTGTGGGTGCCCGACAGGTTGATCACCACGGGGAACGTCGCCGCCCCGTCACTGGTCGAGGTCGCCACGATGCCGACCGAGGCGACCGTCCCCTTGATCGCCTCGGCGGCACCGGACGGCGTGACCTCGACCGACTGGCCGGCCTTCAGGCTGCCCAGGTCGGCGCTGCCGACGGTGCCTTCGAGCTTCCAGGTGGCTGTTGAGATCACGCTGAACTGGGCGGTGCTGGTCGAACTGCTCGTCGACGTGCTGGTGCCGCTGCCCGACGAACTGCCGCCCGAGGTGCCGCTCGACTTCGACGATGACGACGACGAGCCGCTGCCGGTGACGCTGTCGCCCTCGTCGGCGTTGACCGCGGCCACGGTACCGGCGATGGGGGAGCGCAGCACCGCGTTGGCCAGGTCTTGCTTGGCGCTGGTCAGGGCGGCCTTGGCCGAGCTCACCTGCGCCTTGGCCGAGGCGATCGCCGCGCTGCTGCCGTCGTTGTCGACGACCTCGTCGTAGTTGGCGTTGGCCGTGGTCAGGTTGGCGCTGGCGACGTCCACCGCGTCTTGCAGGTCGGTGTCGTCGACCCGGGCCAGCTTCTGGCCCTTGCTGACCGTGTCGCCGGCCTTCACATACACCGTGGTGATGGTGCCCGACACGGCGAAGTTGACGTCGGACTGCTTGCGCGGGCTCAGCGTGCCGTCGAGGCTGACCGTCTGGGTCTGGGTGCCGAGCGTGGCCTGTACCGTGCGCGACGTGGTCTGGTTGGCCGCGGTGTTGCGCGAACGCGAGAACATCCAGCCGCCCACGCCGGCCGCCACCAGCACCACGAAGGCGACTGACAGCAACAGCCATTTCTTGCCAGACATACGAAAACGGCGCCGTTTGGGTGGCACCGTCGCCGGGTCGGTCACGTCTGCGCTTTGCCCGTCGGCGGCCGCGCTTGGGTCGTCGGCTGACATGAGTTTCGCGTCTCCACAGCTGTTTACGGCCGCGACACAAGGCCGTGAACC
>ERZ724512.1478-NODE-1478-length-10961-cov-3.277279_pt1 | contig 10961 bp, 12 predicted proteins | sample MGYA00376045_ERZ724512 | MGnify/ENA primary metagenome ERZ724512 (study PRJEB28724, sample SAMN07190883) | activated sludge metagenome | isolation source: activated sludge of sewage treatment plant in Hong Hong | place: Hong Kong | collected 2016-03-17 ... | reverse complement strand
CGACGTGAGCTCGTCGGGTGCGGGTCCGGTGGGCCGTAACGTCGAGCGGACCGCTCGACGGCTCGTCGAGCTGGGCGTCAACGCCTCCGTCGTGCGGCTGCCGTGCGTCCACGGGACCGGCGATCGCTTCACCGTCCCCCGCTACATCGAGATCGCCCGCAGGACCGGACGCTCCGCCTACGTCGGCGAGGGGTCGAATCGCTGGCCCGCGGTGCACAACGTCGACGCCGCCCGGGTCTTCCGGCTGGCGTTGGAGCGCGGGATGCCGGGCGTCCGCTATCACGCGGTCGCCGAGGAGGGCGTCCCCTTCAAGCAGGTTGCCGAGGTCATCGGCCGACGGCTCGGCGTCCCTGCAATCAGCCTTTCGCCGCTCGCTGCACGGCGGCACTTCGGCCTGTTCGCCGGCTACGCGCGCGAGGACGGCCCCGCCTCCAGCACGCTCACGTGCGAGTGGCTGGGGTGGCGTCCGGAGGGTCCGTCCTTGCTCGCCGACATCGACCGGCCCGAGTACTACGAGCCGTAGGCGGCACCTCCCGGGTCGAGCCCAAACGTTTGCCGACCACGGTCGGTTAATGTGAGGATCGGGTCGTGAAGTCGCCAGCGAAGTTCGACCTGCACCATCACGCGGTGCCGGAGTTCTATGTGGAAGCGATGCACGCGGCCGGCATCAAGGCGCTCGGCGGGTTCAACTTCCCTCGCTGGACTCCCGAGCGGTCATTGCGGGCCATGGACGCGCTGGGCACCGAGCGGGCCTGGCTGTCGGTCCCGCCGGGTGTGACGTTCGGCGGCGTCCCGGATCCGCCTGCCTTGGCGAGGCGGCTCAACGATGCGGTCGCGGCGTTCGTGGCCGAGCGTCCCGACCGTTTCGGCTGGTTCGCCACCCTGCCGCAGGGCGATGTCGGTGCTTGCCTGACCGAACTTGAGCGAACGGACGCCCACGAGGTCCTGCTCATGTCGAACGCCAACGGCGTCCACTTCGGGCATCCCGATCTGGATCCCTTGTGGCAGGCGCTGGATGAGCGACGCGCGGTCGTTTACGTGCACCCGCACGGACGCCCCGGGGTCCCCGACCAGGGACTCCTCGATCCCCTCTACTACTGGCAGAACGACACCGCCCGAACGGTGCTGGACTTCCTGCGCGCTGGAGGCCATGTGCGATTCCCCGAGATCCGCTGGCTGCTGTCTCACGCAGGAGGCCCGTTGCCCGTGCTGCGCGACGATGCCCTCCACGGGCTTGGCACGGTCCGCCCGGAGATCGACGCCGAACTTGCGGCATGGCGTCCGCGCGTCTTTCTCGACACTGCGTCCAAGGCCTATGACGAACAGATACCGGCGATTCTCGCGTTCGGCGGGCCTGGACAGGTCACCTTCGGCTCCGACTTCCCGTGGGCGGCACGCAACGCCGGCCGCATGATCGCCGACGCCTGGACCCGCGCGGCGGAACGACTCGATCTGGGTTCCCAGGTCCTGGACGACATCTTTCGCGGGAACGCCTTGCGGCTCTTCGCACGCGAAGACCGACCGGCACCGCGGGGCGTCCCGACAGAACTCTCCGATTTCGCGCCGTATGCGCCATCGCGAACCAGAGTCGATGCCATTCCCGTGAGTTTCTGGGACGCCGATCGGAATGCCGTTCGCGAGCGGATCGTCCGCTACAACGACGAAGCAGTTCCGGACGCCCCCGCCGTGATCGACATGCAGCAGCCCGATTTCTCGCGTGCGGAGTTGGCCCGGGCGCGGTCACGCGGCGTCCGGTGCGTCCGGATCCCGCTGGACTTCTCGGGGCTGGAGGGGCCGAGCGACTTCCTCGATCCCGAACTCATGGACGCCCTCGCGGACGGTGACGAGGAGTTGCGCTTCGAGCCGCGCGAGACCGACGGCGTCCCGCTGCTGGCAGAACGTCGTCTCGACGCGGTGCTGTTCTGTGCCAAAGGATTTTGGCTGCAGCGGCTCGGACGGCTCGACCCCTCGAGAATCGTTCTGGCCGGGACGGCTGGGATCATCCCCTATCTCGCGCGGCCGATCGACATCCTGTACTACCTCGGACGCGGCAAGCGCGGTCTGCTGGCGTACGCGTGGGCGAGCTTCGTCGTCAAGCGCCCCCGGGGTACCGGTGGCTCCGGCGGACTCGACGCGAATAGCATTCAGCGATGCCGCGCACCGCGATCCATCACGAAAGCCGCAAGCGAGAACTCGTGGCGGTCGCCGAGCAGGTGTTCATCCGCCTGGGCTACGCCGAGACGACGGTTTCCGACCTGCTCGCGGCGACCGGCATGTCGAAGGGCGGTTTCTACCACTACTTCGGGTCCAAGGACGACGTGCTCCGTGAAGCGATCGCGGTGGTACTCGACGAAGCGACGGCAGTGATCGATCGGGCCGCCGCGCTCGACGTCTCGGCCATCGAGCAGCTGTCCGCGATCTTCCGCGGCATGCGGGAGCTTCGGCGACGTCACGCGGAGTTCGTTCCGATCCTGAGCGTGGTCATCGGCGACGAGGTGCCTGCCCGCGCGTTTTGCGAGGACGCCATCCGTCACCTCGCTCCGTCACTGGCACGAGTCGTGGAGCGCTTTGGCGTGACCTATCCCCGTCAGACGACCGAGTTGATCCTCGACGCGATGACCTCCCTCACGCGAAACCCGAATCGGGAGGCCTATCTGACCGACGCCGAGGCCGGAGCCGCCTACGCCGGGGCCCTGCGCGAACTGCTCGGTGGTGCACTCGGAATCGGCGCGCATCACCCAGTGCTCGACGACTTCGCTTGGTCCTGATCCCGGGCGCGGGCTTCGTCCTGGCAGGGGGTACGCCCGCCCCTGGTGTCATGAGGTTAGGCTCACCTAACATGACCGGGCCGGCCGGGCGGTGGGCGCTCGGCCCGCGTGGGAGGTGCCATGCTCGCCGACTACGCCCCCGTCACGACGCTCGCGGTCCAGGACCTGGAGCGCGCCCGGGGTTTCTATGAGGGCCTTCTGGGGTTCTCGCCGAAGATGGAGTTCGCAGGGGGAGTGCTGTACGCATCCGGATCGACTGCGTTCATGGTCTACCCGTCCGCATTCGCGGGCACCAACAAGGCCACGGCGATGAGTTACGCGGTGCCGCTGGACGCCTTCGCGGCGGAGGTGCAGGCCCTTCGCGACAAGGGGATCGACTTCCTGACCTTCGAACTGGAGGGCTCGACCTGGGACGCCGGTGTGGCGTCCACGGGTGGCGACGATCGCAGCGTGTGGTTCGAGGATCCTGACGGGAACATCCTCAACCTGGTCACCATGGAGCCCGTCTGACGGAGCGCCGATCCTGACTGACCGGCGGACATCTCCCGAAGCGTCAGACCACCCGGTTGTACAGGAAGCCCCTCACCAAGGGACCACCCAGTAGCATTCGGGCCAGTCGACGACGCGGGAGGCCATCGTGCTTCGGTTCTTCATTCAGACCACTGTCAACCTGATCACCGCTGCCGTGGGCATTCTGATCACCGCAGCGATCCTGCCCGATTTCCGCGTCCAGCCGCTCGGCTTCATCGCCGCGGTCGTGGTCGTGGTCGTCGCGCAGGCCGTTCTGGGGCCGTTCGTGCTCTCGATGAGCCGCAAGTACGCTCCCGCGCTGCTGGGCGGCATCGGCATCATCTCCACCCTGGTGGCGCTGATCATCGCGTCCGTGCTGCCGGGCGGCATCACGATCACGGGCATGGCGACCTGGATCTCAGCGGCCCTCATCCTGTGGCTGTGCACCGCGCTCGGCGGCTGGCTGCTGCTCTTCCTCGCGGCCAAGTACCGCATCGGCGGCTACGAGGGCTGAGGCGCGCGTCGGCGTCCGCCTGTCTTGCGCGCCTGAGGGGCGCCCACGTGACTGTGTCGAGCGGTCGCGCGTTGGGTACCGCTTCGGCACAAGCGAAAGGGACGCCGCTGGCCCGGCCTGGGCGTCGAGAAAGGGACATGCCATGTCGACCGACGCCATCAGCGTCCTGAAGGAGGACCACCGCGAGGTCAAACGCCTGTTCGCCGAGTTCGAGAAGAAGTCGACGACCGACGAGCGCAAGGGCGAGATCTGCGCCGAGGTGCTGCACAAGCTGACCGTGCACACGTTCATCGAGGACAAGATCATGTACCCCGAGGTGCGCGAACTCGTCAAAGACATCGAGGACGACATTCTCGAGTCATACGAAGAGCACCACGTGGTCGACGTCCTGAGCCTCGAGTTGGCCGGCATGACGCCCGACGAGGAGCGGTTCGAGCCGAAGTTCATGGTGATGATGGAGAACGTCCGCCACCACATCAAGGAAGAAGAGGACGGCTGGTTCCCGAAGGTCCGCGAGGCCCTGAGCCGCACCCAACTCGCCGACATCGGAGCCCGCATGATCGCCGAACGCGCGAACGCGCCGAAGTCGGTCCCGGAACCGAAGGGCCTGCGGCAGGCCCTGGACGCCCTCTCCGAGTAACGAGGTTCCGGACCAGCGCTTCACCCGTTCGGCTGAGCGCGTCGTCAGTCGCAGGACGCCGACCGGGACCGTACGCGGCGTCCGGGCAAGCCAGCGCACCGCGCCCTCCAGCCGCCGATCCTCGACGCTCGCGCCCTCGCCACCGGAGTAGCGCCCGCGGGCGTCCTCGATCTCGGCGCAGACGCGGGGGCGTCCGGGACCTCTTTCTTCCGGGGGAGGGGCGGAGCATAGTGAATATGCCGGACAAGAGGTCAAGGGGGCATCCATGTCAACACAGACGTCGCCGGTCCCGACAGGAACCGTGCTCGATCCTGAACTGAGACTCTCGCTCTACGAAACCATGGTGCTGTCGCGCACCTATGAGGAGGCGATCCTCCGGGAGTACCACGCGGACAAGGGTCCAGGCTTCGACATCGGAAAGGGGCTGGTCCCCGGCGAGATGCATCTTTCGGCCGGCCAGGAGCCGGTCGCGGCAGGGGTCTGCATCAATCTGACTCCCGCCGACGCGGTGACCGCGACGCACCGTCCGCATCACTTCGCGATCGCGCACGGCATGGATCTGCGGGCTATGACCGCTGAGATCTTCGGTCGCGTCGACGGCCTGGGGAAGGGCCGCGGGGGACACATGCACCTGTTCGATCCCGCGACGCACTTCTCGTGCTCGGGCATCATCGCGGAGGGGTTCCCGCCGGCGCTGGGCATGGCGTTTGCCTTCCAACGCCAGGGCAAGGATTCGATCGCGGTGGCGGTCACGGGTGAAGGCGCCGCCAACCAGGGTGCGTTCCACGAGTCGCTGAACCTGGCGGCCCTGTGGGGGCTGCCCGTCGTGTTCGTGGTCGAGGACAACGACTGGGGCATCTCGGTGCCACGGTCGGCGTCCACCTCGATCCCGAGCAACGCCGATCGCGCGGCCGGCTACGGCATGCCCGGCGTGCGCGTGGAGGACAACGACGTGGAGGCCGTGTACGAGGCGGCGCGAGTCGCCGTCGCACGGGCCCGCCGGGGTGATGGGCCGTCGCTGATCGAGGTCCACACGCTGCGCATGTGGGGCCACTTCGAGGGGGACGCCCAGGGCTACCGTCCCGAACTGGCCGAGCTGCCCGATCGCGATCCGATCCCTCGCTACGCAGCGAAACTCATCGCAGACGGCGTCCTGGACGAGGCCGCGGTCGAGCGCATCAAGGCCGCCGCGCAGGCCCGGGTGGAGGACGCCGTCGCGTTCGCCAAGGCCAGCCTGGTCCCGGATCCCAGCACCGCCACCGACCATGTGTTCGCCTGAGGAGGAGCCATGACCATCACGGAAGCGCCGGCGGTTCACCGGCTCAGCACGGCGAAGGCCATCGTCGAGGCGATCGATTTGGAGATGGCTCGCGATTCGTCGGTGTTCTACTTGGGTGAGGATGTCGGCAAATACGGCGGCATCTTCTCCTCCACGACCGGCCTGCTCGAGAAGTACGGGCCGAGCCGCATCATCGACACTCCGATCTCCGAGACGGCGTTCATCGGCCTCGCGATCGGGGCCGCCACCGAAGGCATGCGGCCGATCGCCGAGCTGATGTTCACCGACTTCATGGGCGTCTGCCTGGACCAGATCTACAACCACATGGCCAAGATCCCCTTCGAGTCCGGGGGGAACGTGAAGGTGCCGATGGTCCTCACGGCGGCGGCGGGCGGCGGCTACTCCGACGGCGCGCAGCACTCCCAGTGCCTGTGGGGCACGTTCGCCCATCTGCCCGGAATGAAGGTCGTCGTGCCCAGCAACCCCTACGACGCCAAGGGGCTGATGACCGCGGCGATCCGCGATGACAACCCGGTGGTCTACATCTTCCACAAGGGAGTGCTGGGGCTGCCGTGGATGGTCAAGAACCCTCGCGCGATCGCCGACGTTCCGGTCGAGGCGTACGAGGTGCCGATCGGTGAGGCTGCAGTGGCTCGGGCCGGAAAGGATGTCACGGTGGTGACGATCTCCTTGTCGGTTCACCACTGCCTGGATGTGGCGGAGGCCCTCGCGCCTCAAGGCATCGACTGCGAGGTCATCGACCTGCGGAGCCTCGTTCCGCTCGATCGCAAGGCCATTGTCGATTCGGTCGCCAAGACCGGACGGCTGGTCGTCGTCGATGAGGACTATCACTCGTTCGGGATGTCCGGAGAGGTGGTGGCCTCGGTCACCGACGTCGATCCGTCGCTGCTCAAGGCGCCGGCCATCCGGGTCGCCAACCCGGACGTCCCCGTGCCCTACGCGCACGCGCTCGAGTACGCCGTTCTGCCTCGGCACGACCGCATCGAGGCAGCGGTGCGGAAGGTCGTGGGTGCATGACGGAGGTCGTCTTCCCACCACTTTCGAAAGACAGACCGGACGCCGAGGGCGTCGTGACCACCTGGTTCGTCCAGGAGGGCCAGTCGGTCGCGGAGGGCGAACTCCTGGCGGAGGTCCAGGTGGACAAGGTGTCCATGGAGGTGCCCTCACCCCAGGCGGGGGTGGTGCACCTCCTGGCGGCCGAGGACGACGTCGTGACCCAGGGGTCCGTCATCGCCACGATCGAGTAGCAGTTCCGTGATGCGTCGTCCTTCGGGGCGGCGCATCACGCTGTTTCCTGGTCACCCTGCGGTCGGAGTCGACGCTGGGCCGGGAACCAACAGGCTCTCCAGCGGCGCCGTCAGGACGGTGCCCTCGGCCTTGGCCAGGAGGGCGGCGTCCATCGTGACCAGGGCGTCGGCCTGGAGCCGCGCGACGGCGAGGTGCTCCGCGTCGCGGAGGGTGTCCCAGTCGCGCTCCCGCGCGATCCTCCAGGCCGTGGCGCGGGACACCCGGTCGCCGAGCAGCCGGATCTTGACCCCGGTCGCCCGCTCGTGCGCGGCCAGTGCGTCCCGTTCCGATCGGACGCCCGCGCGCACCTCGTTCAGCAGCAGTTGAAGCAGCTCCGACCGGATCGCGTTCGGCGCCACGAGTTGATGGGCGGGGTCAAGCTTCGGGCCCGTGTCGACCAGGCGAAGCAGCGTGGGGGCGTCGATCGCGTACCGCGTCATGCCGCGAGCGTACGTACTTGCGTCTCGAGCGAGGGGGTCGGCGGCTGGGGGTCCCTGGGAGTACCTTCCTCCGTGGCGCCGGGTGTGGTGGTGTGGGGGACGTGTTCGGAGCCGTGATTTACGCACCCGGGGACGTCCGCTACGAGGAGCGTCCCGAGCCCACGATCGTCGAGCCGACGGACGCCATCGTGCGGACCGTCGCCGCCTGCGTCTGCGGCTCGGACCTCTGGCGCTACCGCGGGATCTCGCCGGTACCACGGCCGACCCCGATCGGGCACGAGTACTGCGGCGTCGTCGAGGCGGTCGGGGACGCCGTGGCGACGATCAAGCCGGGCGACTTCGTGGTGGGCGGCTTCCTGCATTCGGACAACACCTGTCCGGTGTGCCGCAAGGGTGCCCATGCGAACTGCGTGCACGGCGGCGGCTACGACGGATGCCAGGCGGAGTGGATCCGGGTGCCGCAGGCCGACGGGACGCTGATCGCGACCCCGGGGCGTCCCGACGACGACCTGGTCCCGGGCATTCTGGCGCTGTCGGACGTGATGTGCACCGGCTGGCACGCCGCCGTCTCGGCCGGCGTCAGCCCAGGGACGAGCGTCGCTGTGGTCGGCGACGGCGCCGTCGGGCTGTGCGCCGTGCTCGCCGCGGTACAGCTGGGTGCCAGCACCGTGATCGCGATGAGCCGCCACGAGGACCGCCAGAAGGTCGCCCTTGAGTTCGGGGCGACCCACCTCATCGCGGAGCGCGGTGATGCGGGCATCGATCGGGTCAAGGAGCTGACCGAAGGGATCGGTGCGGACTGCGTCCTGGAATGCGTCGGCACCGAGTCGGCCCGGGCGCAGGCGGTCGGGTGCGTGCGCGACGGGGGGAACATCGGGTTGGTCGGCGTCCCGCACGGGGAGCTGCCGGTCGATGCGCTGTTCTGGCGGAACGTGGGTATCAAGGGCGGGCCGGCGCACGTTCGCGCTTACCTGCCCGAACTGCTCGAGTTGGTGCTCAACCGCACGATCGACCCCGGACGGGTGTTCGACCTGGAGCTGCCCCTGTCGTCGGTCGGCGAGGCCTACACCGCCATGGACGAACGTCGCGCGATCAAAGTGCTGTTGCGGCCGTGACCGACGGCGGGAGAGTTGGCTGATGAACGCGAAGAGGGACGCCGAGGAGTTGGCGTGGACGTGAAGAAGGACGCGGCGGAGTTCCTCCGGACCCGCCGCGCCCGGATCACCCCCGAGCGTGCCGGTCTGCCCGCGTGGGGTGGCGCCCGGCGCGTCCCGGGGCTGAGGCGGGAGGAGGTCGCATTGCTCGCCGGGGTGAGCGCGGAGTACTACGTCCGGCTCGAGCGGGGCAACCTCGCCGGCGTCTCCGAGTCGGTGCTCGAGGCGGTCGCCAATGCCCTGCAGCTCGACGAGGCCGAGCGGTCGCACCTGTTCGACCTGGCCCGAGCGGCGTCCACCCGGCATCGCGGAGCTGAGCCGCGTCGCGCGGTTCGATCGGCCGTCCAGTGGCTGCTGGACGGGATGAGCGGCACCGCCGCCTACGTGCGTAACCCGCGCACGGACCTGCTGGCCGCGAACGCCCTCGGACGCGCCCTCTACGCGCCGGTGTTCGAGATGGCGGGCCGTCCCAACGTGGCGCGCTTCGTGTTCCTCGACCCGCGCGCACACGAGTTCTTCGCCGAGTGGGACAGGGTCGCCCGCGAAGCAGCCGCCCTGCTGCGGACGATGGCGGGGGAGAACCCGTTCGACGCGGGGCTCACCCGGCTCGTCGGCGAGTTGTCGACACGCAGCGACCACTTCCGCACGCTCTGGGCCGCCCACGACGTCCGGCTGCACCGCACGGGCACCAAGCGTTTCCACCACCCCTTGGTCGGCGACCTGACCCTCGCCTACGAGGGCATGGACCTGACCGCCGATCCCGGCCTGCGTCTCAATGCGTATGTAGCAGAGCCTGGCACCTCCTCGGCGGACGCCTTCGCCCTGCTGGCCAGCTGGGCTGCGACTCGCGCCGACGGCGTCCGGGCGGAACTGACCGCGGTCGAACGCGACTGACGGTCCGCGACGACCGTCGCCCCACACAATGACCTGACGAAAGGAAGAAGCATGAAGCAGCGAACGCTGGGCACCGCCCTGACCGTCTCCGAGATCGGCCTGGGCTGCATGAGCCTCACCGGCGCCTACGGGAACACCACGGGACCGGCGCGTGAGGACGCCGTCGCGCTGATCCGGCACGCCGTCGACCTCGGCGTCACCTTCTTCGACACCGCGGAGGTGTACGGACCGTTCACGAACGAGGAGATCGTGGGCGAGGCGCTGGAACCGGTCCGTGACCAGGTGAAGATCGCCACCAAGTTCGGCTTCGGGTTCGCCGAGAACGGTGCCGAGCCGGGCGTCATCTGGAGCCGTCCGGAGAGCATTCGGCGTGCGGTCGACAACTCCCTGCGGCGGCTGCGGACCGACCACATCGACCTCTACTACCAGCACCGGGTCGACCCCGAGGTGCCGATCGAGGACGTCGCGGCGACGGTGAAGGAGCTGATCGACGCCGGCAAGGTGGTCCACTTCGGGCTGTCGGAGGCGGCGGCGGGGACGATCCGGCGGGCACATGCGGTGCAGCCGGTGACGGCTGTGCAGAGCGAGTACTCGATGTGGTGGCGGGACCGGGAGCACGACACCATCCCCGTGCTGGCCGAGCTGGGAATCGGCATGGTGCCCTACAGCCCGCTCGGGAAGGGCTTCCTGACCGGGAAGATCGACGCGAACACCACCTTCGCCGAGAGCGACTTCCGCGGCCAGACCCCCCGCTTCCAGGGCGAGGCGCTCGCGGCGAATCTCGCTCTGGTCGACGTGCTGAACCGGCTGGCGTCCGAGACCGGAGCCACGCCGGCGCAGCTCGCCCTCGCCTGGCTGCTCAACCAGCAGCCGTGGATCGTCCCGATCCCTGGCACCAAGCGCATCGAGCGACTGGACGAGAACGTGGCCGCCGCCGATGTGGAGCTGACCGACGCGCAGCTCGCCGAGCTACGCGAGGCCGCCGACCAGGTGCACATCGTGGGCGCTCGCTACCCCGAGGCCCAGGACGCCATGACGAACCGAGAGGCGCCGCTGCCAGGGGCGTGACGGGGGGCGTCCGGTCGGTCACTCCAGTCCGAAGTAGGCAGGGTCTGCGAGGAACCGGCGGTACAGCGCGACAACCATGAGCTCGTCCCACCGGCGGGGCTGGAAGCCCTCGTCGTCCAGCTCGATGATCTGCGCGCCGGGGGTCGCGGAGAGGACAGGGGAGTGGGTCGCCATCAGCACTTGGACGCCGTCGGTGCGCAGTTGTGCGAGCTGGTGGGCCAGGTTGATCTGGCTCGACAGGGAGAGGCCGGCTTCTGGCTCGTCGAGAACCAGGAAGCCGCCGCTCCGGACCATGTGGACCAGCTTGTGGGCCAGCACTTCAGCGAACGCCTGGCCGTGAGAGCGCTCGTGGTAGCTGGTCTCGGGGGCGTGCATGGAGGGGTTGT
>ERZ724512.1475-NODE-1475-length-10968-cov-5.101988_pt1 | contig 10968 bp, 9 predicted proteins | sample MGYA00376045_ERZ724512 | MGnify/ENA primary metagenome ERZ724512 (study PRJEB28724, sample SAMN07190883) | activated sludge metagenome | isolation source: activated sludge of sewage treatment plant in Hong Hong | place: Hong Kong | collected 2016-03-17 ... | reverse complement strand
CGACACCCGAAGGACCGAGGGCGGTAGCGTCAGGGCGTGCCTGCCGCCTCCGACCCCTCCGCCGCGCTCGGCGTCCCCGCCGTGGGCGAGCACCGCCGGTCCCTGCTGAGCCTCGGCTTCGTCCTGGTCACCGCGGCGACGCTCTTCTACTTCATCGCCCTCGGTGCCCTGCTCCCCACCCTGCCGGTGTACGTCGAGGACGAGCTCGGCGGCGGGAGCGTGGCCGTGGGCGTCACCGTCGGGGTCTTCGCCGTCTCCGCCGCACTGCTGCGCCCGCTGGCGGGGCGGCTGGGCGACACTCGGGGTCGACGCATCCTGGTCATCGGCGGCTCGTTGGTCATGGGCCTGTCGGTCCTCGCCTACACCCTCGTCGACAGCATCGCGGCTCTGGTTGCGCTGCGACTCCTGACCGGAGCGGGCGAAGCCGCGATGTGGGTCGGCGCCGCGACCGCCATCCAGGACATGGCTCCCGACGACCGTCGCGGCGAGGCAGCGTCGTACTTCTCGGTCGCGCTCTACGCCGGTCTGGCGTTCGGCCCGCTCGTCGGTGAGGGCCTCCGTGACTCGGCCGGGTTCCACGCCGTGTGGATCTTCGCGGGTTGCTGCGGACTGGTCGCGTGCGCTCTCGGCTTCGGGACCCCTCGGGATGTCCGACGCGAACCGCAGCCGTTCCGCCTCCTGCACCCGGCGGCGCTCGGGCCCGGTGCGATCCTCCTCCTCGGGATGCTGCCGTTCATCGGGTTCGCCACGTTCATCGCGCTGTACGGGCCGACGGTCGGCTTCGCCGACGTCGCGCCCCTGCTGCTGGTCTACGGCGTGCTCGTCCTGGTCATCCGTGTCGTCGGGGCCAAGCTGCCCGACCAGCTCGGATGGACCCGGGCGTCGTCGACCGCGTTGTCGGTCCTGGCCGTGGGCGGCCTGCTGCTGGGTCTCTGGTCGGGGGCGGCGGGGGTCTGGCTGGCAGTCGTCGCCCTGGCGATCGGCATGTCGCTCCTCTTCCCGGCCCTGTTCAGCGCCACGGTCGCCGCGGTACCCGAATCCGAGCGGGGTCAGGCCGTGGGCACGTTCTCGCTGTCGTTCGACCTGGCGAGCGGGCTCGGACCCGCGGTTCTCGGCGTGGTGGTGGCGCTCGCGGACTACCGGGCCGCCTTCGTCGTGGCCGGGCTCGGATCCGCTGCCGGACTCGCGTTGGTGGGCCCGGTCGCCCGTCGAGCTGCCGCATCGGCCCCCTCGGCAGGCTGACCGGACAGCCTGCGTCGCTCCGCCCCGACGATTCCGACGACCTCGGCGGGCGGGCATGATGTGACCACCCCGGGGTTCCGGAACCGGGCATCTGAACCGGGGGTCGCCGTGGGCACGAACGAGCGCAGCAAGGTGGAGATGGACCGTGACGAGGTCCGCGACTTCATCGAGCGGAGTCGGACCTGCACCTTGGCGACCCTGAACGCGGACGGCACTCCCCACCTCGTCGCCATGTGGTACGCGGTCATCGACGGCCAGGTCTGGTTCGAGACCAAGGCGGCATCCCAGAAGGCGGTGAACCTCCGACGCGACCCTCGGGTCACGATCCTGATCGAGGACGGCCTGACCTACGACAAGCTCCGGGGCGTGTCGTTGGAGGGGACCGCCGAGGTCGTCGAGGACCCCGACACCCTGTGGAAGGTCGGCATCAGCGTCTGGGAGCGATACAACGGCCCCTACACCGAGGAGATGCGCCCGCTGGTCGAGTTCATGCTCCACAAGCGGATCGCGGTACGGGTCGACGCCAACCGGATCCGTTCGTGGGACCACCGCAAGCTCGGGATGGACCCCCTCGAGCTCGGGGGCAGCACGGCGGAGCACCTCGACGACCAACTGCTCTGACCGACGAACTTGTAGCCCACGCGCCGTCGGGCGACCGGCCAGCTACAAGTTCGGCGGGAGGCAACGAACTTGTAGCCCACGCGCCGCCGGGCGACCGGCCAGCTACAAGTTCGGCGGTGGTCAGGCGATCGGCGTGCCCGGAGCCGGGTCGCCGTCGGGGCGGAGCAGCCGGACCGACCCGTCGCCCTCCACCGCTCCGAGGACGAGGAACTGGCTGCGGAACCCGGCGACGCGCCGCACACCCAGGTTGATCGCTCCGACCACCGACCGTCCGAGCAACTCCTCGAGGCGGTAGTTCGTGACCTGCGCCGAGGTCTCCAGCGTCCCGACCGCCGGGCCGAAGTCGACCACCAGCTGGTAGGCCGGACGACGCGCCTCGGGGAACGGGCGCACGTCGAGGATGCGGCCGACGCGCAGATCGACCTCGAAGAACCGCTCGGGGTCGATGTCGGGTCGGGGTGCCGGGTCGTCCACCTCGGGGAGTGTGGCACGCTGGTCGCACTCCGGAGCAGCATCCGGACCGCCCTCCGAGGAGCACGATGAGCAGCGACTTCCCCTACGCCGAGCGCTTCGCCGTCAACCGGACCTTCCCGGCGCACGGCCGCGACCGTGACGACATCATCGACGAGCTCAGCCAGATGGCCAAGGAGGAGGACGCCTTCTGGGAGACCGGGCAGGTCTCGGGAACCATGTACTGCGGCGACCACAGCCACTACGACTTCCTCACCCGCGCCTTCGGGCTGTTCGCCCACGTGAACGTCCTGCAGCGCGACATGTGCCCGAGCGCGACGCGCTTCGAGGGCGAGATCATCGCCATGGCCCTCGACCTGTTCCACGCGGACGCCATCGACGACGGCGACCCCGTCGGCCTGGTCACGAGCGGAGGCACGGGCTCCATCTCCCATGCCGTGCTGGCCTACCGCGACCACGCCCGCGCCACCCGCGGGATCACCAGACCCAACTTCGTCAAGCCCGAGACCGGCCACCCCGCGTTCGACAAGGCGTGCCACCTGTTCGGGGTCGAGCTGCGTGTCGCCCCGGTCGACCCGGCGACGACCCGGGTGGACGTCGCGGCGATGGCCGAGCTGATCGACGACGACACGATCGCCATCCTCGGCTCCGCCGGCAACTACCCGTACGGCACGATCGACGACATCGAGGCCCTGAGCGACCTGGCGCTGTCTCGCGGCGTCGGGCTGCACGTCGACGGCTGCCTGGGCGGCTTCATCCTCCCCTTCGGCGAAGAGCTCGGGGTGGAGAACATCCCGGTGTTCGACTTCCGACTCCCGGGGGTGACCACCATCTCCGCCGACACCCACAAGTACGGCTACTCGGTGAAGGGCACCTCGGTGTGCCTGTTCCGTGACCGGGCCGTTCGCAACAGCCAGTACTTCTTCCGCACCGACTGGAGCGGCGGCAAGTACTGCTCGCCGGGCATGGACGGGTCGCGCTCAGGTGGGCTGCTGGCCGCGACATGGGCGTCGATGGTGTCGCTCGGACGCGATGGCTACCGCGACTACGCCCGACAGATCTTCGACACCGCCGAGCAGATGCGCCAGACCGTGACGAGCCACCCCGAGCTGCGCCTGATGGGCCAGCCCACCTTCGTGCTGAGCTTCACATCCGACGACTTCGACATCTACCTGGTCAACGACTTCATGCGTCTCCGGGGCTGGCGGTTCAACGGCCAGCAGTACCCCAACGCCATCCACATCGCCGTCACCCGACCCCAGACGCTGCCGGGGGTCACCGACCGGTTCGCCACCGACCTGGCCGAGGCCGTCGTCTACGCCCGCGAGGCCACGGATCGGGGCGAGACCGCGGCGAGCGGTGCGATCTACGGCGGCGTGGCCGGCGGCATGACCGACGAGGCCGACGAGTTCATCCGGATGATCATGAGCGACATGATGGACACCCAGCAGAGCCTCCCGCCGAGCTGATGTCGGCTGTCCGGGACCGACCCCGTTGACCAGCTCGCCCAACCTGGCGGTCCGGCTGAGCCCGGACGCGCTCAAGCACGTCCGTCGGGGACACCCGTGGATCTTCGACGGCAGCATCGAGTCGGTTCGGGGCGGGCGACACGGCGACGGCACGGGCGCACCGGGGGACGTGGCAGTCATCTTCGACGAGCGCCGACGGTTCGTCGCCGTCGGGCTGTGGGACCCGAGTTCACCGATCCGCATCAAGGTGCTGCACGCCGCCTCTCCGGTGACCGTCGGCGCGGACCTCTGGCACGACCGGCTCGCTCATGCGCTCGCGCATCGATGGGAGCTGCTCGGATCCGCCGACACCGACGCGCTGCGGATCGTCCACGGCGAGAACGACCGCCTGCCCGGGCTGGTGCTCGACCTGTACGGCACGGTCGCGGTGCTCAAGCTGTACTCGGCGGCCTGGGTTCCCCACCTGGACGAGGTCCTCGGGGTGATCCGCTCCACGATCTGGTCGATCGACGGGATCGTGCTCCGCCTGGCCCGATCGGTCGCCGCGGCTCCCACGGTGCGGGGAGCGGACCTCGCGGACGGCGCCGTGCTCCATGGCGTGGTGCCCGATCGCCTCGTGGAGTTCCGCGAGCACGACCTGCGGTTCACCGCTGATGTCCGTCGAGGTCAGAAGACGGGCTGGTTCCTGGACCAGCGCGACAACCGGGATCGGGTCCGCGCTCTCGCGGACGGGGCCACCGTGCTCGACGTCTTCTGCTGCGGAGGTGGGTTCAGCGTCCACGCGGCGGCCGGCGGCGCCCGTCACGTCCACAGCGTGGACCGGAGCCCCCACGCCATCGACGACACCGTCCGGCACCTGTCGATGAACCGTGACGTCCCCGGGGTCGCAGCGGTCGACGCCCGACAGACGGTGGGCGACGCCTTCGAGGTCATGGACGACCTCCGCCGCGCCGGTGACCGCTACGACATGGTGATCGTCGACCCGCCCTCCTTCGCGTCGCGGCGGTCCGACGTCCGGGGAGCGCTCCAGGCGTACGCGGCGTTGACCACACGGGCCGTCGAGTTGGTGGTGCCGGGAGGCACCCTGGTCCAGGCATCGTGCTCCAGCCGGGTCCACCCCGACGACTTCACGACCATCGTCGAGAAGGCCGCCGGTCGCGCCGGCGTCCACCTCGACGTGTTCGACCGAACCGCGCAGCCCATCGATCACCCGGTCGGCTTCCCCGAGGGCCGGTACCTCAAGGCCGTCTTCGCCCGTGTGAACCCCTGACAGGATCCCGACATGCGATTCTCCGTGTGGCCCAACCTGATGCAACCGGTCGAGGACGTCCTCGACGTCGCGCGGCACGCCGATCGCACCGGGTGGGACGGGGTCTGGGTCGCGGACCACTTCATGGGCGACGGTGCCGGCTTCGGCGCGGTGGAGACCCCGACCCTCGAGTCGACGGCGGTCCTGTCGGCCCTCGCGGTGGCCACCGAGCGGGTCCGGATCGGCCCGCTGGTCCTCGGCGCCACCTACCGGCACCCTGCCGTGGTCGCCAACTGGGCGATCACGACGGACCGGCTGAGCTCGGGTCGGCTGGTGCTCGGACTGGGAGCGGGCTGGCAGCGCAATGAGCACGACCAGTACGGCATCGACCTGCCCGCAGTGGGGGACCGGGTGACCCGGTTCTCGGAGTACGTGCGGGTGGTACGTCGTCTGTTCGAGGAGCCGACCGCGGACTTCGACGGGCGGTGGTTCCGTCTCAGCGGGGCCAGGTGCGAACCCAAGGCGGAACCCGGGCCCGGGCGCCCGGGTGGGATCCCGATCCTGGTCGGCGGCAAGGGCGACCGCATGATCGCCCTCGCCGCCCGTCAGGCCGACGAGTGGAACATGTGGGGCCTGCCCGACGTGATCGCCGAGCGTTCAGCCGTCCTCGACCGGGGCTGCGAGGCGATCGGGCGGGACCCGGCGTCGGTGGGCCGCAGCACGCAGGCCCTCCTGCTGCCGACAGCGGACGACGCCCGCGCCCGCCGGTTCACCGATGCTGTCGCACCCCGCGCCGCGGTAGCGGGCCCGGCTGACCGGATCGCGGACACGGTGGCCCACTGGGCCGAGGTCGGCGTGGGCGAGGTGATCGTCCCCGACTCCCCACTCGGTCGAGGATCCGAACGCAGGGATCACCTCGACGCACTGGCCGAGGTCTTCGCTCCGTTCCGGGGCTGACGCCGATCCCGGCGTCAGCCGGCGCGGCGGTCGTCGGCCCCGAGCAGGTCGTGCAGCTCCCGGGCGGGGCCGTCGTGGACCAGCTCGCCGTTCTCCAACATGATCCCCCGCTCGAAACGGTCGATCACGTCGGGGTCGTGCGTCGCGACCACGACGGTCGCACCGTTGGCGCGCGCCTCGTCGAGGAGCTCGAGCAGGGCCAGCCGTCCGGAGGCGTCGAGACCCACGAACGGCTCGTCGACCAGCAGCACCGAGAACGGACGGCACAGAGCGACCGCGATCGCGGACTTCTGGCGCAACCCCCGGCTGAACTGCGACGGAAGGTGATCGCGGCGATCATCGACCCCCAGCCGTTCGAGCAGCTCGTCCAGGAAGGGATCGTCACCGGTTCCGCCGTGCATCCGGTTGATGAACTCGACGTGCTCCCACAGGCTCAGGTCGTCGTAGAGGACGGGGTTGTCGGGCAGCCACGACAGCTCGGCGCGCGCCGAGAGGGTCCCGTTGTGCTCGCCGTGCACGAGGACCTCGCCGCCGGTCGGCTCCAGGACGCCCGCCGCCATCGACAGCAGAGTCGACTTGCCGGAGCCGTTGTGGCCGACCAGGACGACCGACTGTCCGAACGGCACCTCGAGGTCGGTCTCCTCGAGGGCGGCGACGTCGCCGTAGAACTTCGACAACCCCACCACCTCGAGCGCGGGCGGCTCGGAGATCTCGGGCTGTCGGCTCTTCCTGGGACTCACCTCTCACCTCTCTGACCGGGTGCCGGGATCGAACGGGCAGTCATTCGGCACCACCTCCGGTGGCGGTCACGCGGCGCCACCTCCGGTGGCGGTCGCGATCGACTCGTGGATGTCGGCCCGGAACCGCACCCACCCGACGATCAGCATCCCCAGGACCACGACGGGGATCGCCCACGTCGTCACCGCGGCCGCGGGATCCTTGCCGGCCTCGGACGCCACCCGGGCCGCGAGGAGGGGGAGCATGCCGATCACCGCGACGGCCGGGGGCCACACGGTCCGGAACAGCAGTCGGGGCCCGGCGACCTCGGGAGGCATCACCGCGTCATCACCGGTGCTTGTGTCGACCTCGGACACCACCGTGACCGCGGCTCCCCCCACACCGGCGAAGGCGGCCGGCAGCACCATGGGCAGGCCGACCTGCCACACCAGCGGGTCCGGCGACACCGCATAGGCGGCGCCCACCGCCACGAGACCCACGCCGACCATCACCAGGACCGGCTCGGCAAGGTGCTTGACCATCACCATGCCCTCGATCTCGGGCAGCGAACCCAGCAGACCGGGGTGGTCGACGTCCTGCGCGAGAGGCTCGATGGCGTCGAGCGCGACCACGTAGGCGAGAGCGCCCATCACCAGCACCAGGGGAGTCGTCCCCGCCCACGTCGCCCGGGCGACCACGCCGATCGATGCCCCGAGCACCAGCACGCGGGCGACCCGGACGATGGGCCAGCGCGCGACGCTGCGCATGTCACGAGCGAAGACCGGGAACCGACGAGCGACCGGCCCCGGAGTCGCGGGGAACCAGGGTCGGGTCCGTGGGCGCTCCTGGGCGAGCTGACGTCGCAGCAGGACGACCGTGCGGAGGTCCTGCTGGGTGACGGCGAAGCGGAGCTGGCCCACCAGCGCGGTCCGACGGGTCGCCGCCTCGACCGACAACCCGCCGATGGTGAGCAGGCCGATCAACGGCAGGGCGACCGCCACGCCCACGGGGACCAGTCCCAGCAGATCGACGCTGAGTGGCCACACCACGTTCGAGCCGAGCCAGGTCGTCGGCGCGGTGGGCGCGTAGCCGGTGGCGTCCCCCAGAGCCCACAGCACGAGGACCCAACCGATTCCCAGGGGCACCCAGCGCGACGTCAGCCGCGACGAGGTGAGGAGCCCGGCACCTACCGCCAGCGCGGCGATCGTGGCGCCGAAGAGCGCGCCGCACGCGAACCACGGAAGCGATGCGCCACCCAGCCGTTGGTCGAACAGACCTGCTCCCAACCCGGTCAGGATCGCGCCTCCGAGACACGCGTAGCTCACCAGCCCGACGGCAGGGCGTCGCAGGACGAAGGACCGATCCACCGGAGCCAGGAGGAGGTGGTGAACGTCCTGTCGCTCCAGGGCCAGAGGACCACCTCGGGCGCCGGAGCGGATGCCGATGAGGACGATCACCGCCGCGCCGAGCCCGAACCAGGCGGGCGCCTGGCGAAGGAAGTCGGCCCGGGCCGAGGCGTCGAGACGGTCGTCGCCGATCAGACCCGACGCGAACACCACCGCGACGATGGCGGCCAACGTGGTCGTGTAGACCCGGTAGGCGAGCTCACCCCACTCGTGGTTGCCCAGACGTCGTCGCTGACGACGACGTCGCATGTCGACGACGGCCTGACGCATCGCCGGTTCGTCGAGGGGCCGCAACGATGCCTCGTCGGTCGGTCCGGCCGACGATATGGGGACTTCCGACATCACCGGCAGTCTGGACCTCGGGCCCGGCGTCCGTCGAGACGGGGACCGGGCGCTCACCCGCCGTCAGTCGGCCCACCGGCGTCGTCGGCCGCGGCGACCCCCTCGATGGCGTCGCCGCCGTTGCCGTCGCTGTCGGTGTCCACCGAGGAAGAGGGCTGCTCGGTCTCGGGACGGTCTGCCCAGCGCACCGTCGACAGCCTGGTCCGGCCGATGCCCTTCAGGTCGTGGAGTCGTCTCACGGAGCGAACCTGCAGGTCGGGTGAGTCGGCCAGCTCCCTGGCGCACTCACGGGGGATCACGACCGTGCCCCGTCGAGCCACCCCGGTCAACCGGCTGGCGAGGTTCACCGTCGGTCCGAAGACGTCGCCACCCATGGTGATCGTCGGACCGTGGGCCACACCGCAGTGCAGTTCGACGGGGAGCTCGGCCGCGGCGGCACGTCCCTGGAGCTCGAGGCCGATGCGGACCCCTGACGGCAGGTCGCGGGCCACGTACATGACCGCGTCGCCGATGAATTTGACGACCCGGCCGTGGTGCTCGGCGATGACCTCCAACGCCGCGGCCTCGAACGCGTCGACCACTTCGGCCAGGTCGTCGACGTCGATCCGACGGGTCATCTTGGCGAACCCCGCGATGTCGACGAAGCCGACCGTCGTCGCGGACGGACCGTGATCGGCGTCGAGCGGATCAGGTGCATCGACCTCGCCATCGCCGTCGCCTTCGACCTCGTCGGCGGTCGAGGGCGGAGCGGCGCCGGAACGGATCTCCGCCGCGGCGTCCTCCTCGACGCGGAGTCGCCGGCCGAGAGCGGCGAGCAGGTGACGGCGCCACACGTAGACGATCGACTGCTCGAGCAGGTCGAGCAGCTCGGCATCGTGCAGCGCGGTGGCGATGTCGAGCACGTCCGGAGGAGGTGACCCGTCATCGGCGCGCCCGGCGCGGGCCGCGTCGGTGAGGAGCGCCACCTGCGCCTCGGCGATCCGGGAGAACGACGAACCGAGGACCCGCGCGAGGCGCAGGACGTCGCGGTCGTCGACGGCGCCGCCGCCGAGGAGGGCGCCGAGCGCGACGGCCATGCGGATGTCGTCGTCGCCGAAGGCGACCTCCTCCTCGGGGACCTCGGCGAGTCCGATCGCCCGCCACCAGCGCAGCATGTCGGTGTGGGGGATTCCGACCAGCGACTCGACGTCGGCCCGGCGGTGCCTCGCCGGCTCCAGCCCGACCGCGGCGGCGAGGTCGGCGACGTCGCGGGGCCCACTCATCCCGGCGATCGTAACGGCGACCGGACGGGCTGACCCGTTCGGGTCCGGCGGACGTCCGACCGGGTCGGTCAGACCCCTTCGGCCGAGCGGGTCACGCGCACCGTGACCTCGCCGATGCCGTCGGCCAGCACCGTCAGTCGGCCCGAGTTCGGCGCCGATGTCACGGTCCCGCCGGACACCTCGACCCGGTAGCCGTCGGGGTAGACACGTTGGGGCACGACGATCGACGTCGGTGCCTCGACCGACGGATCGGGTCGGTAGCGGAAGGTGAACGAACCGGTGGACGGCTCGAAACGCTGCTCGAGCGGAGTCCCCGCGGTCGCCTGGGCGTAGGTGCGGACCAGTTGGCTCTCGACCACCGAGGGATAGGTCCCGTGGTGCCAGTGGAACCACGAGAAGAGCTGCTCGTCGGCCATCCGGGTGGTGAGCGTGGAGTTCAGCGGGCTGTTGGATGCGCCGAACTCGGTCATCACCGCCGGGGCGCCCCAGGACCGGCCGACGATCAAGCCCCGGTTCACCCCCTGGGAGATCTGGGCGTCGCAGTAGGCCTGCGAGGTCGGATCGGGCAGCTCCGGCTTCCCCGAGTCGGTGCCGAGGCAGTAGATGTGGAACGACGAGACGACCTGTCGGCCGTCGGCGGTCGGGGGCACGTCCGGCTGAGGCGGTGTGGCGTCGGTGAAGTTGGGGAACAGGGTCTCCTGCTCCCACCACAGGGGCATCTCGGGTGCGGAGGCCCGGATGACCGCCGAGATCTGCGCGTTGCGGGCGCCGACGGTGGCGTCGAGATCGGGGCAGTCGCCGATCAGGCACTGCAGCGCCGGACTGCCCGGGAAGGGCTCGTTGATCAACTCGAGGCCGATGACCGCGGGGTCGGAGTCGAATCGGTCGGCCAGAGCGGCCGCCCCCTGGGCGTAGGCGTCGACCACGCCCAGTCCGGGAGCGACCTCGGCGTTGGCCCACCAGTCGTCCCACTGCTTCAGGGAACGGGGTGAGAAGTACGCGGCCGACCACCCGATCGCCGCGGCGAGGCCCGGATCGGCCTCATCGCTCAACGCCGCGGCGGCCGGCGTCGTGGCCCACTCCGGCATGCCGTGGAAGACGTCCTGGTGCAGGTCGAGCAGAACCCAGATGCCGTGCTCGGACAGGGCGTCGACGGTGACGGCGACCCGGTCGAGGTACTCCTGGTCGACCTGGCCAGGAGCCGGCATGAGAGCCGCCGGCCAGACGCCCAG
>ERZ724512.1472-NODE-1472-length-10972-cov-14.039297_pt1 | contig 10972 bp, 12 predicted proteins | sample MGYA00376045_ERZ724512 | MGnify/ENA primary metagenome ERZ724512 (study PRJEB28724, sample SAMN07190883) | activated sludge metagenome | isolation source: activated sludge of sewage treatment plant in Hong Hong | place: Hong Kong | collected 2016-03-17 ... | reverse complement strand
GCCGCCGAGGCTGTCGAGGCCGCCGCGGCGACCGAGACCTCCGAGACCTCCGAGGTCGACCGAGGCCGCCGAGGCTGTCGAGGCCGCCGCGGCGACCGAGACCTCCGAGACCTCCGAGGCTCCTGCCGAGGCGACCGAGGAGGCCGCCGCCGAGACGACCGAGGCTCCTGCCGAGGCGACCGAGCAGGCCTGAGCCCCCTCCGTATCCCGACGTACCCGAGAAGGAACACACATGGCTTACACCGCAGCCGACGTCAAGAAGCTCCGTGAGCTGACGCAGGCCGGGATGATGGACTGCAAGAAGGCGCTCGACGAGACCGACGGCGACTTCGACAAGGCCGTCGAGCTGCTCCGCGTCAAGGGAGCGGCCAAGGCCGCCGCCCGCGCCGCCGAGCGCGAGGCCTCCGCCGGCCTGGTCGCCGCCTCCGGCAACGCCCTGATCAGCCTCAAGGCCGAGACGGACTTCGTCGCCAAGAACGACGCGTTCATCGCGGCCGCGCAGCAGATCGCGGACGCCGCCGACGCCCACCAGGTCGGGGACGCCGAGGCGCTCAAGGCCGTCTCGCTCGGCGACAAGACGGTCGGCGAGACCGTCGAGGAGCTCGCCCGCACCATCGGCGAGAAGATCGAGCTCGGCGAGGTCGCCTACTTCGGCGGGACCACCACGGTCTACCTGCACAAGAAGGCCTCCGACCTGCCCCCGACGCTCGGCGTCCTGGTCGAGTACGAGGGCACCGAGGCCGCCGCCCGGCAGGCCGCCCAGCAGGCGGCCGCGCTCAAGGCGCAGTACCTCACCAGCGACGAGGTCCCCGCGGACATCGTCGACGCCGAGAAGGACGTGCTGACCAAGAAGACCCTCGAGGAGGGCAAGCCCGAGGCTGCGGTCGCCAAGATCGTCGAGGGCCGGATCAACGCGTTCTTCAAGGAGATCGTCCTGCTCGACCAGGAGTCGGTCTTCGAGGCGAAGAAGTCCGTCAAGCAGGTGCTCGACGCGGCCAACACCGAGGTGAAGCGGTTCGCCCGTTTCGAGGTCGGCGCCTAAGGCCCACCGGTCAATCCGTGACCTGCTGCGCGCCGTCTGGCGGGCACCTGGCTGCGTTGTCGTCGGTCGCCGGGACTCCGTCCCGCCTCCCTCCTCCGCCTTGCCAGGCACTCCGCCAGACGCCGCTCGCGACGGCCACGGATTAACAGGTGGCGCCTGAGCGGATAGGTTCTAGCCAGACGAACGACGAGGAGGCCGGTTCGATGACAGCACCACTGATCATCGGACCGGCCTCCTTCGCGTCTCCCACCCCGCACCCGTCTCGAAGGAGCCGCCCGTGACCGGTTACCAGCGCGTCCTGCTCAAGCTGTCCGGAGAGGTCTTCGGTGGCGGCAAGGTCGGGGTCGATCCCGACGTCGTCCAGGCCGTGGCCCGCGAGGTCGCGGCCGTCGTCCGGGCCGGCGTGCAGATCGCGGTCGTGACCGGTGGCGGCAACTTCTTCCGCGGGGCCGAGCTCCAGCAGCGCGGCATGGACCGGGTCCGCGCGGACTACATGGGCATGCTGGGCATCGTCATGAACTGCCTCGCCCTCCAGGACTTCCTGGAGAAGATGGGCGTCGAGACCCGGGTGCAGACCGCGATCACCATGGGCCAGGTCGCCGAGCCCTACATCCCGCGGCGGGCGATCCGCCACATGGAGAAGGGCCGGGTCGTCATCTTCGGTGCCGGCATGGGCATGCCCTTCTTCTCGACCGACACCGTCGCGGTCCAGCGCGCGCTCGAGAGCAAGTGCGACGTGGTGCTGGTCGCCAAGAACGGGGTGGACGGCGTCTACACCGCCGACCCCCACCTCGATCCGACCGCCACCAAGTTCGACGAGCTCACCTACGAGGAGGCCATGTCCCGCGGGCTGCGGATCATGGACCAGACGGCGTTCGCGCTCTGCGGGGAGAACAAGCTGCCGATGCTGGTCTTCGGGATGGAGCCGGAGGGCAACATCCTGCGCGCGGTGCAGGGTGAGAAGATCGGTACGCTCGTGAGCGCCGGCTGACCGCGCCCGAGCAACCAACCAGTGACCAGCAGTGACCGAGCAGTGACCGAGCAGGAGAAGCCGTGATCAACGACATCCTCAACGAGGCCGACACCAAGATGGACAAGTCGGTCGAGGCGACACGCGAGGAGTTCGCGGCGATCCGGGCCGGCCGGGCACACCCGAGCATGTTCAACAAGATCGTGGTCGACTACTACGGGTCGCCGACGCCGCTGCAGCAGCTCGCGTCGTTCACCTCGCCCGAGGCACGGGTCATCTTGATCTCGCCGTACGACCAGGGCGCGATGCACAACATCGAGAAGGCGATCCGCGACTCCGACCTCGGCGTGAACCCCGCCGACGACGGCCGCATCATCCGATGCGTGTTCCCCGAGCTCACCGAGGAGCGGCGCAAGGAGTACACCAAGGTGGCGCGCCACAAGGCCGAGGAGGGCCGGGTCGCGGTCCGCAACCTGCGCCGGACGGCCAAGCAGCACCTCGAGCGCCTCGAGAAGGACGGCGAGGTCGGCAAGGACGACGTCACCGGTGCCGAGAAGCGGCTCGACGGCATGACGAAGAAGCACACCGACACGATCGACGAGCTGCTCAAGCACAAGGAGGCCGAGCTGCTCGAGGTCTGAGCCGCTCGACACCCCATGAGGACGTCATGACCGACGCCACGTCGCCGGCCGCCTCCGTACCCGCGAACCCACCGCAGAAGGACCACGGCCGCGCCGGCCGTAACCTGCCCGCGGCCGTCGCGTCCGCCGTGGTGCTGCTCGCGGCCATCGCGCTGTCGCTGCTGTTCTGGAAGACGGCGTTCATGGTCATCGTCGCCGCGGCGGTCGTCGTGGCGATCTGGGAGCTCGGGCGCGGTTTCTCCGCCAAGGGCATCGACCTGCCCGAGCAGCCGCTGATGGCCGGCGGGGTCGTGATGGTCGTGGTCGCCTACTTCTCGGGCTCGCCGGCGCTCGTGACCGCGACCGCGGTGACCGCTCTCGTCACGATGTTGTGGCTGCTGCGTCGTGGCGTCGACGGCTACGTCCAGGACGCCACCGCCTCGGTGTTCAGCCTGGTCTACATCCCGTTCCTCGGCTCGTTCGTGGCGCTGCTGCTGGCCGAGGGCGGCGTCGACGGCGCCGGCCTCGACGACCCCGGTGTCCAGGGCATCATCACCTTCATCGTGGTCACCATCGCCTCGGACATCGGCGGGTACGTCGCCGGGGTGCTCTTCGGCAAGCACCCGATGGCCCCGGTCATCTCCCCGAAGAAGTCGTGGGAGGGCTTCGCCGGCTCGGTCCTGTTCTGCCTGGTCGCGGGCTGGGCGCTGGTGGTCTACCTGCTCGACGGCGACTGGTGGGTCGGTCTCCTGCTCGGCCTCATCGCCGTCGTGATGGCGACCCTGGGCGACCTCTGCGAGTCGGTCATCAAGCGTGACCTCGGCATCAAGGACATGAGCCACGTGATCCCCGGCCACGGCGGCCTGATGGACCGGCTGGACTCGCTGCTCGCCACGGTGGCGCCGATCTGGCTGCTCCTGCACTACCTCGTCTACTGATGCTCCACCTGGTCCGGCACGGGCGCCCGCTGGTCGAGCGCGGGCTGATGGCCAGCGCCTGGGAGCTCGACCCGGCGGGGTTCGACGACATCTGGCGACTGCGTGAGTCCGGTCGCCTGCCCGGGCGCGCGCGGTGGTTCTCCTCACCGGAGCCGAAGGCGGTCGCGACCGCCCACCTGCTCACCGACGGCGAGGTCGGGATCGTGGACGGCCTGCGCGAGCACGTCCGCGACACCGGCGACTGGCTCGACGACTTCGACGGCACCGTGCGGCGGGCGTTCGCGGCGCCGGACGTCCCCGCGCACGAGGGCTGGGAGCCCCTCGCTGCCACCCGCGACCGGGTGGTCGCCGTGGTGCACGGTCTGCTCGACGCGCACCCGGGCGAGGATCTCGTGCTGGTCGGCCACGGCACCGCGTGGACGCTGGTGGCCGCCGAGCTGACCGGTGGGCCGCCCGACCTGGAGCGGTGGTCGCGCCTGGGGATGCCCGACGTGATCTCGATCGGGTGATCCGTCTCACCGTGCGCGGCCGACCGGCACGCCGGGCCGCGGGATGGTCTCGGAACGCATAGCATCGAGACGATGTCGACCGACCAGGAGCACGCCGAGCAGGCACCCCAGCCGCCGCAGCAGCCGGAGGCGGAGGCAGGGCAGCGCCCGCCCGACTGGTGGCACCGCGACCACCCCACGTTCACCGCGCTCACCGGGTTCTTCAGCGGTCTGGCGTTCGTGATCGTGGTGCCTGGCCTGTTCGCCGCCGTGCTGGGCCTGCTCTTCGACTACCACACCGCCGAGGACCTGTTCCCGTTCGTGCTGGTCACCCTGGCGATCCCGGTGGGCCTGGTGATCGTGCCCCGCACCCGCCGGTTCGGGATCTACATGCTGATCGGGATGGTCACCACCGCCCTCGTGGTCGGTGGCGTGTCCGGCGTCGTGCTCTGGTACATGGTCAACTACCGCTCCTGAGGCGCGCGACCCGGCGGTCGCGCGATTGGGGTCCCGTCGCGGTCGGTGGGAGAATCGACGTCCGATGTCCGAACCCACTGCCCTTCCCCTCGTCATGGACGAGCCGCGCGGTCGCAGGAAGCCGCCGCGGCACCTCGCCGACCTCTCCCTCGCCGAGCGCGTCGAGCACGCACAGGAGCTCGGCCTGCCGGGATTCCGTGCCAAGCAGCTCTCGACGCACTACTTCGCCCGGCTGGTCGACGACCCCGGCGAGATGACGGACCTGCCGGCCGCGCAGCGCGACGAGCTGGTCGCCGACCTCCTGCCGTCGTTGATGACGCCCCTGCGCACCCTCGAGGCCGATCGCGGCACGACCCGGAAGACGTTGTGGAAGCTCTTCGACGGGGCGCTGGTCGAGTCCGTCCTCATGCGCTATCCCGACCGGGCCACCATGTGCGTGTCCAGCCAGGCGGGCTGCGGCATGGCGTGCCCGTTCTGCGCCACCGGCCAAGGTGGCCTCCAGCGCAACATGTCGACGGCTGAGATCGTCGAGCAGGTCGTCGCGGGAGCACGCAGCCTCGCCCGTGGCGAGGTCCCGGGTGGTCCGGGACGCGTCTCGAACGTCGTCTTCATGGGCATGGGGGAGCCGCTGGCGAACTACCGCGCGGTGATCGGCGCCGTGCGCAGGCTCACCGACCCCAGCCCCGAGGGGCTGGGGATGAGCGCCCGCGGGGTGACCGTCTCCACCGTGGGCCTGGTGCCGCGCATCCGGCAGCTGGCCGGTGAGGGCATCCCGGTCACGCTGGCGCTGAGCCTGCACGCGCCGGACGACGAGCTGCGCAACGAGCTGGTTCCGATCAACACCCGGTTCTCGGTCACCGAGACCGTGGCGGCGGCGTGGGACTACGCGCGGACGACCAGGCGCCGGGTCTCGATCGAGTACGCCATGATGCGCGGGATCAACGACCAGGCGTGGCGCGCCGACCTGCTCGCCGACGTGCTGCAGGCGTACGGCGACTGGGGCTGGGTGCACGTCAACCTGATCCCCCTCAACCCGACGCCCGGCTCGAAGTGGACGGCCTCGGACCCGGCCGACGAGCGGGAGTTCGTCCGCCGGCTCGAGGCGAAGGGCATCCCGACCACGGTCCGCGACACCCGGGGACGCGAGATCGACGGCGCGTGCGGACAGCTGGCCGCCACGGAGGAGTGACCTCGTTTTCCCGGCGGCCCGGCTGGGAACGCTGGCCGACATGACGGCCGAGCAGGTGTTCCCACCGGTGGTGTACGCACCCACCCTGCAGCCGGTCGGTGACGGGGGAGAGGCACGACTGGCGATGCACCGCACCGCCGACGGACGCGTCGCGCTGTTCGTCTACTCCGCACTGGACCGGCTCGTGTCCTTCTACCGCGCCGACGCGCCCTGGGTGCTGCTCACGGTCCAGGACCTGCAGCGGGCCTTCGACGCCGCGCCGTACGACCTGCTGTTCCTCGACCGGCGGCCCGGGCCGGTGGAGGAGGCCGCGTCGTGACCATCGACCTGACGTGGGCGACCGCCGAGACGATCGCCACGAACCTCGACCACGCCCGTTCGGTGCTCGACGACACCGCCGGCTCCGCCCCGGCCGGAGTCGACGCCGGCGAGGCCTCGGCGCTCGTGACGGCCCTGATCGCGCGGGTCAGCGAGAGCGCCGCCGGGCTCAGCGAGGGTCTGGCGGCCGCGAGCGGCAAGGTGCGCGACTCGGCGACTTCACTGCTCGACGCGGACCTCGCCGCGCGCGACTCCTTCGGCTCCCCGTTCGGTCCGGGGGCGCGCTGATGCCGGTCGACACCGAGATCCAGGGGTCGCCCTCCTCCATCGAGGGCGCCGCCGACTGGTTGCGAGGCACCCTGGGCAAGGCCGTCACGTCGGGTGCCGACGCCATGGCCGCCGCCCGGTCCACCGCGGCCTCCGACTGGCAGGGCGAGACCGGCACCGCGTTCGCCGGCACGATGGGCAGCGGGGTCGGACGTGTCGACGCACTCGCCGCCGCGACCTCCGGCGTCGCCGGGGCCCTCGAGGCGTACGCCGCCCGACTGGGCAACCTGCAGCACCGGATGGCCGACATCCGGTCGACGGCGGAGGGCGCCGGGCTCACCGTGTCGGCCTACCTCGTCCAGGAGCCGGGCAGCGGACCCGCCGATCCGGGCCCACCTCCGGCGGGTCCGATCTCGCCTGCGGCCGCCGATGCCTACAACTCGGCCGTGACCGCGTGGAACAAGCACCAGGACAAGATCCGCGCCTACAACAAGGCGGCGTCCGACGCAGCCGACGTGCGCTCGGACCTGACGACCGCGGCGCAGGGGCTCCGCGACGAGTACCGCGGGCTGGAGGGCCCGGACTGGGTGCTCAATGCGGCCGACATCGCCGGCGGCTTCGCCGGAGCCGTCATGGAGTTCAACGCGTCCGCGCTGCGCGGCACCGCGGGCTACTTCTCCGGTCTCGCCGGCGAGAACCTCCAGCGGCTGCGGGCCAACCCGGGCGCCGGCCTCTCCACCCTCTACGACGACCTGGACCACTGGGGTCAGGTCGCGCGCAACGCCGACGAGATGGCGGCCGGTGCCGATGACCTCGCGAAGGCGAGCAAGTCGATCCCGCTCAAGGGCAGTGGCGCGCTGGCCATCGCCGGCATCGGGCTGGACATCGCCAGCGGCGAGGACCCCGTGCAGGCGACGGCCTCAGGTGCCGGTGGCTTTCTCGCCTCGGTCGGCGCCGGTGCCGCGACCGGCGCGGTGGTCGGCTCCTTCGTGCCGATCCCGGGCGTGGGCACCGCAGCGGGTGCCGTGGTCGGAGCGGGCGTCGGCATCTTCACCTCCGGCGCCATCGACTCCCTGTTCGAGAACGGCCCCGACGTGGGCGCGGCGTTCGACTCGGGAGTCGACGCGCTGGAGGACACCGGGGGCGCCATCGTGGACGGCGCCGGCGCGGTCGTGGACGGGATCGGCGGGCTGTTCGACTGACATGACCGACCTCCACAACGGCCGGAACGCGGCGTACGCCGTCGGCTACCTCCTCCTCGCCCTGCTCGGCGCCGGGTTGCTCGCCACCACGAGCGACCGCGACGTCGGCCTCCTCGGCGGGCTCCTGCTCCTGGTGGTCGCGGCGGGCGGCCTCGTCCTCGTCGGTCACGACGCCTGGTTCGTGCGGCACCGGCCCGGGGTCAGCGTCGCGACGGCGCCATCGGGGGTCCGCGCGACCGCGTTCGTGCGCTCCGGGGTGCCCACGGTCATGTCGGCCGTGATGCCCGCGCTGCTCGCCGCCTGGGCGGTGGTGGGATGCGTCGTCGCCGATGCCCCGGCCGCCCGCGTCATCCTCGCCCTCGTCGCGCTCGGCTTCGCGTCACCCCTGGTCGCCGTGGCCCGGGGGCGCGTCGTCCCCGGCGGCCTCTACCTGACCCCGGCCGGCGTCGAGCAGCGCAAGGAGGCGGTGAGCTGGTCGATCTCGTGGGACGAGCTCGCGGGTGCGGTGCCGTCCGAGCCGCTGGCGCTCACCCTGGCCGGGCCGCCACCGCAGCCCGTCGTCCGCACCCGGTGGCTGTGGCAGCGCGAGCCGACGGCCCCGGCGGGTGTGGTCGCCGTCGACAGCCGCTACCTCGCCGAGGACCCGGTGGTGGTCGTCGGCGTGGTGGCGCGGTGCATCGTCGACCCCGCGCTGCGGCAGCGGATGGGCAGTGACGAGGTCGTCGCGGAGATCCGCCGCTGACGCGGCCGGTTCGGCACGCGACATTCACCCGACCGCCACGTCGATCTCGGCCCCCGTTAGACGCGCTCCCTAGCGTCAGGAGCCGTGGACAAGCTCCGGGTGCTGATCGTCTCCGAGTCGTTCCTGCCGCAGGTCAACGGCGTCACCAACTCCGTGCGCCGGGTGCTCGAGCACCTGGCCGTCGAGGGGCACGAGGCCGAGCTGGTCGCCCCGACCGGGCCCGAGACGTACGCCGGCTTCCCGGTCACCCGGGCCCGCGGCGCCAGCCTGCCGTTCTACCGTGACTTCCGCATCGGCCTGGAGACGCGCCGTCGCCTGCGCTCGGTGATGCTCCGGTTCCGGCCCGACGTGGTGCACGTCGCGTCGCCCGCGACCCTGGGCCACCAGGCCGTGCGAGCGGCCGCCGAGCTCGGCATCCCCACGGTCGCGGTCTACCAGACCGACCTCGTGGGCTTCGCCGAGCGCTACGGCGTCGCGGGCGGCCCGCGCGCGATGGCGTCGCTGACCCGCCGCATCCACCTCGGCGTGGACCGGACGCTGGCGCCGTCGTCGGCGAGCCTGCGCCAGCTCGCCGACCTCGGGGTGCACGCGACCGCGCTGTGGCCGCGCGGGGTGGACCTCCAGCAGTTCCACCCGGTGCACCGCTCGGCGTCCCTGCGTGAACGGCTCGCTCCGGACGGGCGGCTGCTGGTCGGCTACGTCGGCCGGCTCGCCGCGGAGAAGGAGCTGGACCTCCTCGCCTGCCTCCACGCCGATCCCCGTCACCGGCTGGTGGTCGTGGGGGGCGGGCCGGAGGAGCGGCGGCTGCGGGCTCTCCTCCCGGACGCCGCGTTCCTGGGCGTGCTGCACGGCGCGGAGCTCGCGTCGGCGTACGCGTCGCTGGACGTCTTCGTGCACACCGGCCGCCACGAGACCTACTGCCAGTCCGCGCAGGAGGCGCTCGCCTCGGGCGTCCCCGTCGTCGCGCCGCGCTCGGGCGGTCCCGTCGACGTGGTCGCGGACCGGGTCGCCGGCCGGCTCTACGAGCCGGGCGACCGTGCCGACCTGGCGGCGCAGGTCGACCTGCTGGTGTCGAACCGCCTCCACCGGCGGCGGATGGGTCTGGCGGCGCGGCGCAGTGTCCGCGACCGGTCGTGGGCGGTCGTCAACACGGCGCTGGTCGACCACTACCGCGACGTCGTCGCGGGCAGCGCGGCCCGCAGGCGCGCCGCCTGACGCCGCTGGACCGGCAGGGAGTCAGCGCAGGAACTTCGGCGCTGGCACGAGCAGCTCGACGTTGCGGTCGGTCCGCTTGCCGCGCCGCTTGTTGTCGCGCTCCTGCCAGTCGTTGGCGCCCAGCAGGCGGGAGAGCCCGGCGAGCTGCAGCGGGTCGGTCAGGTCGGTGTCCTCGACGGTCACCAGCGGTCCACCGTGGTCGACCATCGTGGCGAAGATCGAGACGGTCCCGTCCTTGTTGTCGGTGACCTCGAGCAGCCGCGACTGCTGGGGCCAGTCGATGTGGGAGGCGGTGTTGATCTCCCAGAAGCCGCCGACGACCTTGCCGCTCTGCTTGCGCGCGTGCGGCCAGATGTTGTTGGTGTGGGTGTGCCCGTTGACCCACGCGATGACGTTGTCGTAGCTCATGAGGAGGCGGGCGATCTTGGCGGCGAGCGCCGTGTCCTCGAACGAGGCGAGCGGGTGGTGGCTCGCGACCACCACGAGCTTGCGGCGGCTGTTGCCGAGCAGCTTCTTCAGCCACGACACCTGCTTGTTGTCCAGGTAGCCCTTGTCGCCGAACGGCGAGACCGTGTCCAGGACGATGAACCGGACCTTGCCCTGGTCGAAGGTGTAGTAGGCGGTGTCGTCGGCCAGATTCTGCTCGGTGAACCCGTGACCCTCCGGGGTCGTGGTGGTGGTGAAGTGCTCCTGCACCCACTCGACGCGCTCGAGCAGCCGGCGGTCGGGGTCCGGGGTGATCGTGCGGTCGCCCTTCGAGGTCGGCTTGATCGACCCGATGGCCTTGGCCCGCTGCGCGTCGGTCGCAGGGAAGTTGCCCTGGACGAGCCCGTCGTGGTTGCCCATCGCGGCGTACCACGGCATCGCCAGGCCCTCGGCGTCGAACGGCTGGCGGGCGGCATCGAGCAGGCCCGGGATCGTGGGGAAGCCGTAGAGGGCCCGGGGGTCGTCGTCGGTCTTGCCGTCCGGCGTCCCGTCGGGGTGCCAGAACATCGTGTCGTAGTACGCCGGGACCTGGTCCATGACGCCCTCGTACTTGGTCAGGTCGCCGGAGTCGACCCGGACCGTCCCGCCGTCGAGGACGTCGATGTTCCAGCGGAGCTCGTTGTACTGCGTGCTGTCGGAGTTGTCGCCGGTCTGGATCGCGAAGGCGAGCGGACGGCCGGTCACCGGGCCGCTGCCGATCGCGTTGATCTCGCGCACCATCGCGTCGGCGACGTGGCCGCTGAGGATCTCCTGCGGCCGGTAGGCGCTGCTGCTGACCTTCTCGCCGTACTCGATCCGGATCGGCGACTGCGCGTCGACCACGTGGACGTCGGTCAGCTGGGCGAACGCCAGCAGACCCTTGCGGCGCTTGTCGCGGCCCTTCTTCGGGCTCGCGCCCAGGCCGGCCCGGACGACGTAGGACTCGCCGGGCCGCTCGACGATGGGGCGCCAACCGCCGGCGCCGGGCGCCCCCTTGTCGAGCACGACCGTGCGGGTCGTCGCGCGGGCGGCCGCGCCG
>ERZ724512.1471-NODE-1471-length-10975-cov-8.197802_pt1 | contig 10975 bp, 9 predicted proteins | sample MGYA00376045_ERZ724512 | MGnify/ENA primary metagenome ERZ724512 (study PRJEB28724, sample SAMN07190883) | activated sludge metagenome | isolation source: activated sludge of sewage treatment plant in Hong Hong | place: Hong Kong | collected 2016-03-17 ... | reverse complement strand
ATACACCCTCAACGTCTCAATCGCGGTGTTCGCCCACGTGAACTGGGCCGCCTGCTGTGGGCCTTGGCGGCGCAGGTCGGCGGCAAGGTCGTCCTGGGTGATGATGCCGATGATGGCCCCGGCCATGCCGCGAGCGTCGTCGGGGTCGATGGCGAAGCCGGCCGGGCCGATGATCTCCGGCAGCGAGCCGCCGTCGCTGGCGACGACGGGCGTGCCGCAGGCCATCGCCTCCAGCGGCGGCAGCCCAAAGCCCTCGCGGCGGCTGGGAAAGGCGAAGACCTCCGCCTGCCGGTAGAGCACCGGCTTGTCGGCCTCCTCCACGTAGCCGAGCCAGCGCACGAAGCGGCCCAGCCCGGCCCGCGCGATGATCGCGTCGTAGTCGGGGAAGCTGGGCGACGCGCCGGCCGGCTTCTGCCCGGCCAGCAACAGCGGGTAGTCCTCGCCCAACGCCTGGGCCACGTAGGTGTAGGCGTGGAGCAGAGTGACGACGTTCTTGTGGGTCTCGTAGCCGCCCAGATAGAGGACGTAGAAGTCGGGCAGGTCATATTTGCGCCGGACAGCCAGATCGACGAGGCTGTTGCCCGCCCGCGGTGTATATTCCGGGCCGACGCCCAGATAGACGACGCTGACGTCGCCCTCGGCCAGGCCCAGGTGGGCGAGGATGTCGTCCTTGCTGGCCTGCGAATCGGTCAATACGTGGCCCGCCCCGCGCGCCGCGGCGCTGACGAGGGCGTTGTAGAGCCGGGGGCCGGCGCCACGGCGATACTCCGGCACCAGCAGCGTCGTCAGGTCGTGGACGGTGACCACCAGCGGCACAGGCGAACGCAGCGGCGGGCCGAAGTAGGGTACGTGGGCCAACGTGGCCCCGACGCGCCGGCAGGCGGCCGGGAAGTCACGCTGCTCGAATAGCACCTTGCCGACGTGGCCCGGCCGCAGCGGCACAACGGCCACGGCCACGCCCGCGGGCACGTCCTCCGGCGGCGCGCCGCCCGGCGGCTGCGGGTAGACCAGGGTGATGTCCAGGTCTGACACCAGTTGCCGCAGATGGGTGACGAGTTGGCGGGTATACTGGCCGCTGCCGGTGTTGGGCCGGCTCCAAAAGGTGGCGTTGACGGCGACGTGCATCGACCGGGATTATACCCCTTTGCCCACCCCCTGGCCTATGATATAGTTTGTTCACGCGAGTGGCCTCAAACCACATGGAAGAGCCAAGACGACAGTTCGTTCCCGGTCTGGGTGTTTTGCTCCTGTCGGCCATCCTGTTGGGGATAGTCGGTGCGTTGTTGCACGACTTCCGGGGGGTGAGCAACGGCCGCGTCGGCGCGCTGCTGTGGGCCGGCGGCGTGCTGATTACTTTCGTGCTGGGCACGGCCTACCTCTCGCGGCGCGTGTTGCCCCTGCTGGGCAACAGCGGCTGGGGTGAGGGCTTCCGCCTGCTGTGGCGCAGCTACCTGATGGGCGTCAATGCGCTGCTGACCGGCGTGCGCCACGAGCCGCTCGGCTCGGCCAAGCCCAAGAAAAAGGCCGCCGACGCGCTGCCGCGCAGCTTTAGGCTGTTGGGGGCCGGCTTCCTATTTAGTCACGAGGCCGCGGCCGTCACCCGCGGAAACAGCTTCGCCCGCGCTGCCGGGCCGGGGTTGGTGCTGTTGCAGCCCGGCGAGTCCATCGCCAAGGTCTTCGACCTGCGCACCCAGTCGCGCAAGCAGTCCGTCAGCGCCACCACCCGCGACGGCATCCCCGTGACCACCAGTGTCAGCGTGTCCTTCCACGTCCGCCGGCTGTCGCCCAACGAGCGGCGTCCGCGTTCCGTCGAAACAGACGCCATTCCCTACCTCTATGACCGCCAGGCGCTCTTCGACCTGACCTACGCCGGTAGTGTCGCCGGCGATGACAAGCTCGATTGGACGGAGCAGATCGCGCCCGCGGCGGCGACGCTGCTGGTGGGCGAGATCGGCCGGTACATGCTCGACCAACTGCTTGTCAGCGGCGGGGCCGGGCCGCTGGGCGAGATCAAGGCCAACATCAAGCGCGGGCTGGAGGCCATGCAGGAGAGCGACGACGGGCCAACGCTGCCGAAGGGCATTGCCATCGTCAGTGTCGGCGTCGGCGCGTTGGAGATGCTGCCCGACGTGATGCTCAAGCGGTTGGGAACGTGGCAGGTTAAGTGGCAGACGGAGGCGACGAAGAAGCTTGCTGAAGGCGGCGCGGAGAGGCAGCGTCTGATCAATCAGGCCCGCGCCCTGGTCCTGTCGGAGAACATCGACAATCTGCTGACGAGCATCGAGGCCACGCAGAGCCTGGGACAGTCGCCCTTGCCGGAGATCATCCTGTCGCAAGTGGTTACGGCGCTGGAGGCCCTATCTACCAATCAGGCAACCCGCGCCCTACCCGAGAACACGCAGTGGCTCGGCCAGGCCAGTGATGCCTCGCGCGAGATTCGCCACTTCCTGGAGTCGGAGGAGTAGGCCCGTGGCGCAACAGGTGCAAGTCCAAATCGCGCCGAGCGCCTCGGCCGAGGCCGCTGGCCAACGGTCGCGCTGGACGTTTCCCTGGCTGACCTGGCCGCGGCTGATTCTGCTGGGCTTGCTCATCGGCTACTGGATTTTTGTCAGCCGCCTGGAGCGCGTCGAGGCCAACGTCGTCCTGGCGCGCATCTTTCTGCCCGATCTATCCACGGGTCAGGCGGCGTCGGTCACGTTTTCGCCCTGGCTGGAGATGGCGACCGAGCTGCTCCATCCGCGCGTGTTGCGCCACTTCATCCCTCTCTTCGTCGGTTGGTATCTGGCGGTGCAGGCGACCGTCAGCCTGATGCAGATCCTGTATGATTGCCCCGACCGGGAGACGGCCGCGGCCTTCCTGAAACGCCAGCGCCGCGACCGAGTCGCCTACATGGAATTGCCCTTCGTCGTCTTGCCCCACACGCTGGAGAGCATCCGCGAAGAGTCGATCCTGCTGCGCGTCGGCGGGCCGGTGCAGGTGATCATCCCCAACGGCTACGCCGCCGTGACCGAGCGCAACGCCCGCTTCCTGCGCGTCCTGCCGCCCGGCTATCACGTCCTGGGGCGTTTCGAGTACATGCTGGGGGTCATCGACCTGCAACCACAATCGCGCAGCTCTGAAAATGTGGCCATGCTGACCCGCGAGGGCATCCGCGTTGAGGCCGACGTCGGCCTGACCTTCTGCATCGACCCCGGCGAAGAGCCGTCGGCCCAGCGGCCCTACCCCTTCCGGCCGGAGGCGGTGCGCAAGGCGGCTTATGGCGGGGCGGTGGGCGGCAATGGCAAGGTGTCCACCTGGGACGGCGCCCCGGTGGGCCGGGTTATCGGCGCGCTGAGCGGTTGGGTGTCCACCCACACCCTCGACGACCTGCTGGTGGCCGACGCCTCCCACGACGCGCACAATCTCATGTTCCAGGCCGTCATCGACAAGGTCTGGGACAAAGACGGCCTGCTCAAGGACGGCATCAAACCCCTGCGCGTCCACATCAGCCGGCTGACGCCGCCGTCGGAGGTCAGCCAGCAGTACACGGAGGTGTGGTTGGCGGCCCAGGAGAAGGAGGATCTGCTGGCCTACGCCAACGACACGGCGCAATTGGCCAAAGACCTGGAGATGCTCCACGACGAGGGGCAACTGCTGATCGTCCAGAGCATCGTCGAGGCCATTCGCCGGACACAGCAGGAGGCCGGCGGCCGCATGTCCGGCTACATCCTGGCCATGAGCCTGGTGGAAGCGTTGCAGAAGATGTTCCACTTGAGCGTCGAAGAGGCGCGGGTCGTCGGCGAAAATACCGGCCGTGTGGAGGAGAAGATGGACAATGTCACCCAGCGGCTGGCCGGTCTGGAAGAAAGCCTGAGGTTGCCGACCGTTAACTTCAACCCCTCCAAGCCCGACTAGGCCGGTAAATCCGATGGCCGAGCGCCCCGCCAGCTCTCCCGGTGACTTCCACTCCTCTGCTTCCCAGACGGACGCGCGTCCCCGCGCCGAGGCTGTCCTGGGCCTGGAGCGTCTGCTGGACATCCTCTTTCCCGGCCCGCCCTCGCTCGACTGCGTGACCATCGACGATATCGAGCGGCGCTACCCACTAACGGGGCTGGGCGCGCCGGCGCTGACGGCCATTGAGCAATCGCAGCGCATTGTGCGCGCCCGCGGCGACTTCAGCCAGACAGGTCTGGGTGAGTTCCACATCGGCCTGATCTACTTTCAATGGGCCGACCACCGCGCCGCGGCCAACCAGTTCGCCTTGGCCCGCCAGTCGTGGACGCTGGCCGGCGACCACTCGGCCAACTGCCTAACCCACTTCGCCCAGGGGCTGGCACTCTACAACGCCTACCACCACGAGCCGGCCATGCTCCAATTCGGCCGGGCCGAGCGGCTGCTGAACCGGCCCGTCCACGGCGCGGGGGCCGCGCGCCATGCCGCCCTGGCCGACAAGCTGCGCCCCCTGCTGACGGCGGCGCAGGTCGCGCTGCGCGAGGACCTCTGGCCCAAGGACGAGCCGCCGCCGGCGAAAGGCAAGGGGCATGCGTCGGGGCGGGACGCGAGTGGCGCGGCCACCGGGGCCACCGCGGCCGACGGGGGCAACGCGGACGGCGGAGGCATGGGCGCTCAGACCCCGGCGCCGCCGCTGATCCAACTGGAGGCGCAGCGTGTCTTTGAGCGCGGGCCGCGGCCGTCAGAGTGGGCGCCACGGCCGTTGTCCAACCTCCATCGCCGGCGCGCCGACGGGTCGAGCGGCCCCGTGCCCGGCCACGTCTCGGTCGATGAGCGCTTCGGCTGGTACATCATCGCCGAGCGGCGCGGCAGCTTCCTGCCCACCATCGCGCCCGGCACCTGGCTGCTGGCCGACAGCGAGATCGACGAACGGCCGCCGGCCGCGCGCGACTACGTCGTCGTCGGCAGCAGTCGCGCTGGCTTGGGCAGCATCACCGCCAATCCCATCTCATACTCCACGGCTTTGCCCTATTGCTATCTGGGCTATCGCGTTTTCGGGCCAGACGGCGCGGCCCAGCTCATCCTCGACGATAGCCGCCAGACGGCCAGCGGCGGCGATCTGCTGGTGCTGGCCGTGGTCGAGGGCTTCTGGCTGGCACTGGATGGACAGCCCGCCGCGGGTCAATTCGCCGCGGGAACGGCGTCAGGGGGGATCAATGGCTAAACATGTGCTCGTCATCGGCGCGACGCTGCTGGATACCAAGGGCAAGCCTGTGGCTGGGCTGGCCCCGGCCATGTCCAACCCGGCCGAGATTCGCTCGACCCGCGGCGGCACGGCCCGCAACGTCGCCGAGAACCTGGCCCGGCTGGGGGCCGACGTCGTCCTCGTTTCCGCCGTGGGCGACGATACCACCGGTCGGCAACTCATGATCCAGACGGCCGAGGCCGGGGTCAACCTCGACTACGTTGAAATGGTCGCCGGCGCGCACACCGGCTCCTACATCGCCCTGCTGGAGGAGGACGGCCAGTTGGCCGTGGCCCTCGACGACGTGCGCGTCATGCAAACCATCGACGCCGCCTACCTGGAGGCGCGCCGCGACCTCTTCACCGACGCGGCCATGGTCATGTTCGACGGCAGCCTGGGCGAGGAGGCCATGGCCACGGTCGTGCGGCTGGCCCGCGAGGCGGGCGCGCTGCTCTGCGCCGATCCCTCGTCGGCCCGGCTGGCCCATAGGCTACGCCCTTATCTGCCCTATCTGCACTTGCTCGTACCCAACGAGATCGAAGAGGCCGCCCTGTGCGCCGTCGACTTTGCCGGCCACGACCCCACCGCCAGCCTGGCTCTGGCCCGGCGTCTCACCAGCGCCGGCGTTGCCAACGTCGTCGTCACCCTGGCGGACTACGGCCTGGACTACGCCACGGCCGACGAGATCGGCTACATCCCGCCCTCGCACACACACATGATCGACAGCACCGGCACGGGCGACGCCGTCACCGCGGCCATCCTGTTCGGCATGCTCAACGACCTGCCGCCCATTGAGGCCATTCGCCTGGGCGCGGCCGCCGCTGCCCTAACCCTCCAGTCGCCCGACACCGTCGTGCCGGACTTGAGCCTGGATATGTTGTATGATCACCTGATTGTGTAGGGGGTATGCCAACCGCCGACCACCGACCACCGACCGCCGACGACAGACGACAGACGACAGACCACGGACGACTGACCCACTGAACACTAACCCACTGAACACTAACCTACTGCTTCCTCATCCCTCATCCTTCATCATGACTAACACCTTCGGCTTCATCCTTTGCATCATCTACGTCTTCGGCATGATCGGCCTCGCGGAGGGGCTGCGCCGTTGGCGAGGCTACGGCTCCGGCTTCACGCGCAAAGTCATCCACATCGGCGTGGGCATGATGAGCTGGTTCTTGCCCTTCCTGTTCACCTCGCCCTGGCCGTTCGTCGCCGCCTGCGGCGGGTTCATGATCCTCAACCTGCTCGACTGGCGCTACGGCTTCTTCAATGCCATGCAGAGCAGCAACCGCAGCAACCTGGGCACGGTCTACTTCCCCCTGGCCGCGGCCGTGGTCGCCCTGGTGTTCTGGGATCAGCCGCCGCTGATGGTTGCCGCGCTGATGCCGCTGACCTGGGGCGACGGGCTGGCCCCGGTGGTCGGCGCGGCCTACGGGCGGCACATCTACCGCATCCACACCAGCACGCGCTCGCTGGAGGGGTCGGCCGGCTTCTTCGTGGCCGGTTTCGTCTTCACCTGGCTGGCGCTGTGGGTCATGCCCGGCCTGCCCGACATCAGCCCGGTGCAGGCGTTGCTGCCCGCGCTGGTGATCATGGCCATCACTACCGTCATTGAGGCGGTGTCGATCTGGGGGCTGGACAACCTGGCCGTGACGGCCGCGGCGATCCTCATCTTGCGCGTCTGGCCGTTCTGAGCGCCTACCAACCCTCGTCGCCGATCAGCGGCACGAACGCCACCGGCGCGAGCTTCTCCTCGCGCATGCCGCCCTCCGCCCGGCGCGTCACGCGCACCAGGTGTTGCTGCTGCCGGCTGCGGCCGACAGGCATGACCAGCCGCCCGCCCACGGCCATCTGCGCCCGCAGCGATTCGGGCACGGCCGGCCCGCCCGCGGCGACGATAATGCCGTCGTAGGGGGCGTGCTCCGGCCAGCCGCGCGTGCCGTCGCCCTGATGCACGTGGACGTTGTCATAGCCGAGCGCCGCCAGCCGCGCGCGGGCGTAATCGACAAGCTCGGGGTGGCGCTCCACGGTATAGACCTCGCCGACGATGCGGCTGAGGACGGCCGCGGCATAGCCCGACCCCGCGCCGACCTCCAGCACGCGGTCGTCCGGCCCCAGCCCCAGCGCGGCGATCATGTAGGCGACGACGTAGGGCTGCGAGATGGTCTGGTGGGCGGGGATGGGCAGAGGGGTGTCGTCGTAGGCGTAGGGGCGCTCGGACTCCGGCACGAAGTGTTGGCGCGGGACGAGCCGCATGGCCCGCAGCACGGCCGCGTCGCTGATGCCCCGCCCGGCGATCTGGTCGGCCACCATCCGCTCCCGCGCCGCCGCAAACCGCGCGTCCTCGTCCATAGAGAGAATCTAGCGCAAACTCGTTGCCGCGCAATAGACCGCCGACCGCGGACGATAGACCACTGACTTACTGACCTACTGACCACTGCCCACTGACCCCAACCTTTTCCTCTGCGTCATGCTGCCGGCCATCCCGCCCGCTTTGCGTCGCGGCGACTTTGGGCTAAGCTCTGGGCAGCGGACTTACTGGAAGGCCCTATGACCGGATTACTGTGGCAGATCTTTAACGTCCTTAAGGAAGTGCTCAACCGGACGATCAAGTTTCCGGAGTTGCTGCTGACTCTGCTGGGCTTTAGCGCCACCAAGAAACTGCGCCTGCGCGTGGTCATCCTGCGCGACGAACGCGGCCTGCCCCTGGCCAGCAACGAGGAAGCCCAGCCGGCCTATGAGGAGGCCCGCCGCATCTTCGCCCGCATGGCCGGCGTGTCGGTCGAGCCGGCCGGCTGGCGCGTCGTCACCGCGCCCCACGCCGCGCCTAAGGCGGCCCTCGACGTGCATTGCACCGACGGCGCCTGGCAGGACGACCTGGGCACGGCCGGCGGGTTCTTCCGCAGCCTGATGGCCAGGACGACCGGCGGCACGCTCACTGGCTATGGCCAACCCCTGACCGTTTTCATCGTCCGCAGCATGTCAACCCACAATGGCTGTTCGCTGGGTGCGGCGACCGACTACGTGACCGTCGAGGCCAAGACGCTGCGCACCACTCGCCGCCTGCTGGCCCACGAGGTCGCCCACGCATGCGGCCTGTGGCACTCCAAGAACCCGGCCAATCTCATGGCCCCACGCGGCCCCGGCGAAGAGCTGGCCCACTGGCAGGCCGCCGTCCTGCGCACGTCGCGCCACGTCACCTTCTTTTAGAACGACCGCCGACCGCGGACGACAGACCACAGACGACAGACGACTGCTCCACTGACCTTACTGGCCCACTGACCACTGACCCATTGCCCACTGACCCACTGACCACTGACCTACTGCCCCACTGACCTACTGACCCACTGACCCACTGACCACCATGACTCCCTACGGCTCCCAATCCATGATCGCCCCCCTCCAGTCGGTGCTCGTTCGCCGGCCGGACGACGCCTTTGGCGTGGCTGACCCCGCCCTCTGGCACTACACCGACACGCCCGACCTGCTACTGGCCCGCCAGGAGCACGACGCCTTCGTCAACACCCTGCTTGCCCACGGCATCGAGGTCGCCTACCACGATGCGCCGCTGCCCGACCACGCCGACGCCCTCTTCGTCCACGACCCGGCGCTGATCACCGACCGCGGGGCCATCCTCCTGCGCATGGGCAAGCCCCAGCGCGCCGGCGAAGAGGAGGCGATGGCCGCCACCCTGGCGCAGTTGGGCGTGCCCATCCACTACCGGCTTCACGGCGCGGCCACGGCCGAAGGCGGCGACCTGCTGTGGCTCGACCAGCAGACGCTGTGCGTTGGTCTGGGCTTTCGCACCAATGCCGCCGGCTTCGACCAGCTGGCCGAGGCGCTGGCCGGGTCGGGCGTGGCCCTGTTCCCCGTCCAGTTGCCCTACTTCGATGGGCCGGAAGCGTGCCTGCATCTGATGTCGCTCATCAGCCTGGTCGATGTCGATCTGGCCGTCGTCTACCGGCCGCTGCTGCCCGTGCCCTTCTATCAACTGCTGGAGTCGCGCGGCGTCCGGCTCATCGACGTGTCCGACGAGGAGTTCGCCACGATGGGCACGAACGTGCTGGCCCTGGCCCCGCGCGAGTGCATCCTGCTCGACCACAACATCCAGACGGCGCGTGCGCTGGAAGCCGCCGGCTGCCGCGTCTACCCCTATCGCGGCGACGAGATGTCCCTCAAGGCCGAGGGCGGGCCAACCTGCCTGACGCGGCCGATACTTAGGGGATAGGGATTAGGGGCTAGGGGCTAGGGAAGAGCGCTCTTCCCTAGCCCCTAATCCCTATCCCCTAGCCCCTACCGGAGCCGTCCATGTCCCGCATCCGCGAACTCGCTCCCTACCACAGCGCCCTGCCGTCCGGCCCGCGCAATGCCATCAGCGACGTGGCCGGCGTCACCGTGGGCCACTACACCCTCATTACCGGCGAGGACACGGCCGACCCTGACTGGCGGCCCGGCCACGGCCCCTTCCGCACCGGTGTGACCGTCATCCGGCCCCACGGCGGCAACCTCTACGACGACAAGGTCGCCGCCGCCGTCCACACCATCAACGGTTTCGGCAAAGTAGCCGGCTTTGAGCAGGTGCGCGAACTGGGCGCGCTGGAGACGCCCATCGCCCTGACGGGCACGATGAACGTGCCGCGCGTGGCCGACGCGCTCATGACCCTGGCCGCCGAGGCCAGCCCCCACATTGGCGTGGGTTTTGCCGAGACGGGCTGGCGCGGCTATGCCAGCGTCAACCCCGTCGTTGGCGAGACGAGCGACGGCTACCTGAGCGACCTGCAGGCGCGGCCGATTGGCCTGGCTGAGGTGCGGGCGGCGCTGGCCGCGGCCTCGGCCGATGTGGCCGAGGGCGCCGTCGGCGCGGGTATGGGCACGAGTTGCTACGGCTGGAAGGGCGGCATCGGCACAGCCTCGCGCGTGTTGCCGGAGCGGGCCGGCGGCTACACCGTCGGCGCGCTGGTACAGAGCAACTTCGGCCGGGCGGAGGAACTGGTCATCTGCGGCGTGCCCGTCGGGCGGGCGCTGCGGCCGCCGGGAACAGTGGCCAGTGGTCAGTGGCCAGTACCCCGTGAAGAGCCACCCTTGACCACCGACGACCAACCATTAGCCACTGGCCACTCTCCCCAGGGTAGCTCCATCATGATGATCCTGGCCACCGACGCGCCGCTGGACGCCCGCGGTCTGGGGCGATTGTGCCGGCGGGCGGCCTTCGGCCTGGCGCGAACGGGCAGCACCTGCCACGGCGGCAGCGGCGACTTCGTCATCGCCTTCAGTACTACTCAGCGCATCCCCGACCGCCCCGATTCGCCCCTGGCGCTGCGGCCGGCGCTCTACGAGCAGCCGTTGCTGGACTGGTTCGCCACGGCCGTGGTCGAGAGCATCGAGGAAGCCATCTACAACAGCCTGCTCATGGCCCACACGGTCACCGGCCGCAACGGCCACGTCCGCCACGCCCTGCCCGCCGCCGAAGTCGCGCGCCTCTTAAGAAGGGGCTAGGGGCCAGGGGCTAGGGAAGAGCGCTCTTCCCTAGAGCCTAGCCCCTAATCCCTAGTCCCTATTCTTAGCAACTTTATACGCGCCTCGTCGTATACTACATGCTATGAGATGGGTCATGCGTTCCAAGATTCACAAGGCGACGGTCGTGCAGGCCGACGTCAATTACATCGGCAGCATTACGATTGACGAAGACCTGATGGACTGCGTCGGTCTGTGGGAGCACGAGAAGGTGCTCGTTGTCAGCAACACCAGCGGCGCGCGGCTGGAAACCTACGTCATCCCCGGCGAGCGCGG
>ERZ724512.1470-NODE-1470-length-10981-cov-10.988742_pt1 | contig 10981 bp, 9 predicted proteins | sample MGYA00376045_ERZ724512 | MGnify/ENA primary metagenome ERZ724512 (study PRJEB28724, sample SAMN07190883) | activated sludge metagenome | isolation source: activated sludge of sewage treatment plant in Hong Hong | place: Hong Kong | collected 2016-03-17 ... | reverse complement strand
CTGCGCCGCCTCGGCGGTCAGGCCGGCAAGGCGCGCCGCGACGTGCCTGCCGAGATCCGCGACCTCGTCGGGCAGTGGGGGTGCGGGCGTGCCCGCCGGTGGCAGCAGGGTGAGGTAGTCGACGAACAGGATGCGGGCCTGCGGAGCCCGGGCGCGCAGTGCGGTGCCGACCTCGCGCAACGATGCACCCACCCCGTCGAGCGCCCGGTCGCGCGCCGCCGGGTCCAGCAGGTCACCGATCGCGCCGCCGAGTACGGGCAGCATCCGGATCAGTGACGGCACGGTCGCGGCGAACAGCAGTGGCACATAGCCGGCGTCGTTACCGCCGACGGTGACCGTGATCAGGTGCTCGCTGCCGTCCAGCGCGTCGATCTGCGGCGGTGTGCCGTGCTGCGGCTCGCGCAGGATGTTCGCGGTCGTCGCTCCCGAATAGGTGACGTCGACCAGGTCCAGGCCGGCGTGCTCGGCGACCAGGTGCGGGTAGTTGCGCGCCGAGCGTCCCGCGCGTAGCGGCGATCCCGCGGCCCGGGGTCTGATGCCCGGACCGGCCGCCATCGAGCTGCCCAGCGCGACATAGCGTTTCACGCGTCTCGCCACGGCACGGCGGGGCTGGAGGCCTGCGCCCAGAACCGCTTCGGGATGCGCCCGGCGTGACGGGCCAGATGCCCGGCGGTGACCGCGGCGGCCATCGCGGCGGCCATCGCGGCCGGATCCGCGGCCCGGGTGACCGCGCTGGCCAGCAGCACCGCCGCGCAACCCAGTTCCATCGCCAGCGCGGCGTCGCTGGCCGTGCCGATGCCGGCGTCCAGGATCACCGGCACACCGGCCGCGGCCACGATCATCTCGATGTTGTGCGGGTTGGAGATGCCAAGCCCGGTGCCGATCGGTGAGCCCAGCGGCATCACCGCCGCGCATCCGGTGTCCTCCAGGCGGCGGGCCAGCACCGGGTCATCGTTGGTGTACGGCAGCACAACGAAGCCGTCATCCACCAATTGTTCTGCGGCGCGCACCAATTCAACCGCGTCGGGTAGCAGGGTCCGCTCGTCGGCGATCACCTCGAGCTTGATCCAGTCGGTGCCCAGCGCCTCGCGGGCGAGCTGGGCGGTCAGCACCGCCTCGGCGGCACCGCGGCAGCCCGCGGTGTTGGGCAGCGGCGCGATGCCCAGCTTGGTCAGCAGGTCGAGGACACCGGTGCCGCCCTCGGCGTCCACCCGGCGCATCGCGACGGTGGTCAGTTCGGTGCCGGAGGCCACCAGCGCCTCCTCGAGGACCGCGAGGCTGGGCGCCCCGCCGGTTCCCAGGATCAGACGGGACGAGAAGGTTCGGTCCGCGATCGTCAGGGGCTGCAGTGCGTCACCCACCCTGCACCGCCGTCACGACCTCGACCCGCGCATCTGCGGGCAGGGCCGAGCTCCACTCCGAGCGCGGCAGCACCGACCAATTGACAGCGACCGCAATACCTTTCGGCCCGAAGCCGAGACGCTCCAGCAGCGCGGCGACCGTGGTGCCGTCGTCGACCTCGACGTCCTCGTCATTGACGATCACTTTCACGCCCGTGCCCCCACCAGAAGCTCGGCGGCGATGCGTTCGGCGGTCCACGGCGCCAGCAGGAATCCGGAGCGGCCGTGCCCGGTGGCCACCAGCGTCCGGTCGTCGAGCCGGCCGACGATGGGCATGTTGTCCGGCGTCATCGGGCGCAACCCGGCCGCGCATTCGGCCAGCTCGTACTCGCCCAGCGCGGGCATCACCGCGCAGGCGTCATCGAGCAGTTCGCGGGCACCGGTCACCGAGGGTGCGGTGTCGCGGCCGTGCTCGTACTGCGTCGCCCCGACCACCACACCGTCGGCTCGCGGCACGAGGTACACCTGCCGCCCGTGCACCCGGGCGCGAACCACCCGCCGCGGCACCGGCATACAGCCGCGCCGCCAGCGCAGCCGCAGCACCTCGCCCTTGACCGGGCGGACGGCCAGCCCGGGCCACAGCGCCGGGGCGTCGATACCGTTGGCGATCACCACGGTGTGCACACCGTCGCGGGCCTCCTCGAGTGCCTCGACCGGTCCGGCCCAGCGCACCCCGAGTTCCTCGCAGTGGGTCTGCAGCGCCTCGACGAGCAGCCGGTTGTCCACGGCCAGCTCGTCGGTGGCGCGAAAGCCGTGCCGGATACCTTGCGCCAGTAGTGGTTCCACGTCACGCGCGGCGTTCGTCACGGTCACCGGATGCCCCTGGGCGGCCAGCCACTCCCCGACGGTGCGCAGATCGGCGGTGTCGGCGCGATCGACGGCCACCACCAGCGACTCCCGGGCGGTGACCACCTCGTCCGGCAGCCCGTCGAGGAACCCGGTGTGCCACAGTCGCAGCGACTCGAGACCGATCTGCAGCAGCCTCTCCTCGCCGGGCCAGCCCTCGCTGTGCGGCGCCAGCATCCCGCCGGCCACCCAGGACGCGCCCGGTGTCGCGGATGTCTCCCCCGGTTCGCTTCGCTCCTGCCCCCAGGGACCGGTCCGGTGCACCCGCACCGACCAGCCGGCCAGCGCCGCCCGGCGGGCCACCGCGAGACCGATGACACCGCCGCCGATGACGGCGAGCGATTCCTCTGACATGTCCCCTTCGCTTCCTTCGCCGGCATGACCCGGATCAGGTGTGTGACGGTCTGGGCGGGAAAGACGCCCACTCTCAGCCCCGCTCCCGGGACTCCCGTGCCGAACCTCCACGCTAGCCGCTACCGTCGCGGTGTGCACGAACCTCGCTCCATGCTTTCGTCGAGGCTTTCGGCGGCCCGGCTGTACCTGTGCACCGACGCCCGCCGGGAGCGCGGGGACCTGGCCGAGTTCGCCGATGCGGCCCTGGCCGGCGGCGTGGACATCATCCAGCTGCGCGACAAGGGATCACCCGGCGAGCAGCGGTTCGGCCCGCTGGAGGCCCGCGGCGAGCTGGCCGCGTGCGAGATCCTCGCCGACGCCGCCCGCAGGCATGGCGCGCTGCTCGCCGTCAACGACCGCGCCGACATCGCCCGCGCGGCCGGCGCCGACGTGCTGCACCTTGGGCAGGACGACCTGCCACTGGCGGTGGCCCGCGACATCGTCGGGCCCACGACGCTGATCGGCCGGTCCACCCACGAGACCGGCGAGGCGTCCCGGGCGCTGATGGAGGACGTCGACTACTTCTGCGTCGGCCCGTGCTGGCCCACCCCGACCAAGCCGGGCCGAACGGCACCCGGGCTGGAGTTGGTGCGTGCGGTGGCGGGGATGCGGCCCGACAAGCCGTGGTTCGCGATCGGCGGTATCGACGAGCGGCGGCTGGCCGAGGTGCTCGACGCCGGGGCCCGCCGGATCGTGGTGGTCCGGGCGATCACCGCCGCCGAGGATCCGGGCGCGGCCGCCGGCCGGCTCAGTGCGGCGCTGGCTGCTGCCGGCTGATCTCGGCGCGGCACCAGGCGAAGACCCCGCTGGTGATCTCGACGGTGTGCGGCAACGGCTGTAGGCAGTCGTCGTGGTCGTCCGGGCTCAGGGTGCTCGTGATGCGCAGGCTGTCCCAACTGTCGGCGAACCCGGGGTGCAGCGGCAACCCGATCACCTCGTCCTCGGCCACCCAGCGCAACTCCGAACTCTCCCGGTTGGGCACGGTGTCCAGCAGGTGCGGCGCGTCGGCCACCACGGTCGTGTAGGTCCAGACCGCCCCGCCCGGGCCGGAGACCTCGGCGGTGACGACGGTGGCCCGCACATGCACCACCTCGGCGGGCAGGCCGGCCTCCTCGTGGGCCTCGCGCACCGCGGCCTGTTCGGCCGTCTCGTGGCTGTCGCGGGCACCCCCCGGCAGCGCCCAGGTCCCGCCCTGATGGCTCCACGGGGCGCGGTGTTGCAGCAGGACCGCGGGTGTTCCGTCGGGCTGGGGCGCGCGCAGCAGCAGCCCGGCCGCGCCGTGCCGGCCCCAGTACGGCGTGCCGGTGTGGGATACCACCCAGCCGTCGCCGTCGCCTCGCACGCGTTCAGGATAAGCACGCCACGCGCCGGTTCGTCGGTCGATCCTGCCCCATCCGTCACAGCTGCTCTTAGAATTCACTCATACATTGCGAAGGGGATCCCGGCGAAGGGAATGAGGTCCGCGCGAGGTGACCGTTGAGCTGGCACATCCGTCGACCGAGCCGTCGCCGTCCCGGTCGCCGGTCGAGCCCGCTCACCCCCGCTGGTGGTTCGCCAGAACCACACCGGGGCGCATCCTGACGATCGGGGTGATCCTGGCAACCCTCGGCATCCTCAGCGCGTTCGCCACCTCGACGACGATCAACGACCGCCAGCAGCAGCTCAACACCGTGCTGAACCACACCGAGCCGTTGGCGTTCGCGGCCGGCCAGCTGTACACGACGCTGTCAGTGGCCGACGCCGCGGCCGCCACCGCATTCATCGCCGGATCCGAGCCCCGTCCGGTGCGCCAGCGCTACGAGCAGGCCATCACCGACGCCGCCGTCGCCGTCACCCGGGCCTCCAGCGGGTTGACCGACGAACCCCTGGTGGAGCTGCTGGGCCGGATCAACGCCCAGCTGGCGGTGTACACCGGCCTGATCGAGACCGCCCGCACCAACAACCGGATGGGTAACCCGGTCGGCTCGTCGTATCTGTCCGAGGCGTCCGCGCTGATGCAGCAGTCGATCCTGCCCGAGGCGCAGCGGCTTTACGAGGAGACATCGGCCCGGGTGGACGCCGAGACCACGGCCTCGACCAGGATCCCGGCCCCGGTGATCGTGGTGGTGATCACCACCCTGGCGTTCGGGGCGTTCGCGCACCGCTGGCTGGCCGGACGCACCCGGCGCCGGGTCAACGTCGGCCTGGTCGTCGGCGGGTTCGCCATCGTGGTCATGATCATCTGGGTGGGCACCGCGCTGACCATTTCCACCGCCGGCAGCCGCTCGGCCAAGAACACCGCGGCCGAGTCGCTGAAGACGGTGACCAACCTGGCGATCACGGCGCAGCAGGCGCGCGCCGACGAGACCCTGTCGCTGATCCGGCGCGGTGACGAGGACGTCCGCAAGCGTTCGTACTACCAGCGCGTCGACACCATGCACCAGCAGCTCACCGAATACCTGGCGCGCCGGGACGCCATCGACAAGTCCGACCTGGCCGACGCGGACAAGCTGTTGATGAAGTGGCGGGCGGCCGACGAGCGGATCAACGCCTACATCGCGGTGGGCAACTACCAGGCCGCCACCCAGGTGGCGTTGGGCACCGGTGAGGACGACTCCACCCCGGCGTTCGACAAGCTCGACGAGGCGCTGTCCAACGGCATCCAGGAGAGCCGCAACCAGTTGCGCAACGACATCCTCAGCGCCCGACGGGTGCTGTCCGGGGCGACCGTCGGCGGCGTCGTGCTGTCGGTGGGCGCGGCGTTGGCGGTGGCGCTGGGTCTTTGGCCGCGGTTGAGTGAGTACCGGTGATGAGCGCTCGCGCGAAGAACAGACAGCCGGTGATGAGCGTTCGCAAGTTCACGTGCATCGCCGCCGCGGCGGTGGCGGTGCTCACCGGCTGCGGCAGCAGCCAAACCCTCGCCCCGCCAACGGCACCCACCCTGGCTCCCCCGACACCGGCCGGGATGGAGGAGCTGTCCCCCACTCCGGTGAAGCCGCCGGATCTCGACAAGAACGACTGCGACCGCACGGCCAGCCTGCGGCCGTTCGGCGACAAGGCCCAGGCCGACGCCGCGGTGGCCGCCATCCGCGCCCGCGGCCGGTTGATCGTCGGACTGGACATCGGCAGCAACCTGTTCTCGTTCCGCGACCCGATCACCGGTGAGATCACCGGCTTCGACGTCGACATAGCCGGTGAGGTCGCGCGAGACATCTTCGGCACCCCGTCGCAGGTGGAGTACCGCATCCTGTCGTCGGCCGACCGCATCACCGCCCTGCAGCAGAACACCGTCGACATCGTGGTCAAGACGATGACGATCACCTGCGAGCGCCGCCAGCTGGTGAACTTCTCCACGGTGTACTTCAATGCCTACCAACGCATTCTGGCCCCGCGGGAGTCACCGATCGCGGATTCCTCGGACCTGTCCGGGAGGCGGGTGTGCGTGGCCCGCGGCACCACCTCGCTGGAACGGGTGCAGCAGATCACCCCGCCGCCGATCATCGTGACCGTGGTGACCTGGGCCGACTGCCTGGTGGCGTTGCAGCAGCGGGAGGTCGACGCGGTCACCACCGACGACTCGATCCTGGCGGGCCTGGTGGCCCAGGATCCCTACCTGCACATCATCGGCCCGAGCATGGGGCAGGAGCCGTACGGCATCGGCATCAATCTCACCAACACACCGCTGGTGCGATTCGTCAACGGCACCCTGGACCGGATTCGCCGGGACGGGACGTGGAACACCTTGTACCGCAAGTGGTTGACGGTGCTGGGCCCGGCGCCGCCGCCCCCCACCCCGAGGTATCTGGACTGATGAGCGGCGCGGAGACCCCGGACGCCGACGTCGGCACCCAGCCGGCGCGGCCCGACGAGCTCGGCATGGACTCGACGTCGACGGTGCGACCGATGGCGACGCAGGCCATCTTCCGGCCGAACTTCGACGACGAGGACGACGAGCCCTCCGGCGGGACGGCGACCACCGAACCCGATGAGCTGCACCACCCCACGGTGGCGCGGAAGCTCTCACCGACCCGCCGGCTCGGTGGCGGCCTGGTGGAGATCCCGCGAGTACCCGAGATCGACCCGCTCGCCGCCCTGATGACCAATCCGGTTGTCGCCGAGGCGAAGAGGTTCTGCTGGAACTGCGGGCGCCCGGTGGGCCGGTCCTCCGAAGAGGGTGAGGCCCAGTCCGAGGGCTGGTGCCCGCACTGCGGCAGCGCGTACTCCTTCGTGCCGCAGCTCAGCCCCGGCGAGATGGTCGCCGACCAGTACGAGATCAAGGGCTGCATCGCGCACGGTGGTCTGGGCTGGGTGTACCTGGCCGTCGACCACAATGTCAACGAACGGCCGGTGGTACTCAAGGGCCTGGTGCATTCCGGTGACGCCGAGGCCCAGGCCATCGCCATGGCCGAGCGTCAGTTCCTGGCCGAGGTCGGGCACCCCTCGATCGTGAAGATCTTCAACTTCGTCGAGCATCCCGACAAGCACGGCGAGCCCATCGGTTACATCGTGATGGAGTATGTCGGCGGTACGTCACTCAAACCCGTTCCGGGCCAGAGGTTCTCGGTCTCCGAGGCGATCGCCTACATGCTGGAGATCCTGCCCGCCATGGGGTATCTGCACTCGATCGGCTTGTGCTACAACGACCTCAAGCCGGAGAACATCATGGTCACCGAGGAACAGCTCAAGCTGATCGACCTCGGCGCGGTGTCGCGGATCAACTCGTTCGGCTATCTGTACGGCACCCCGGGGTATCAGGCGCCGGAGATCGTGCGCACCGGTCCCACCGTCGCCAGCGACATCTACACGGTGGGGCGCACGCTGGCGGCGCTGACCCTGAACCTGCGCACCCGCAACGGGCGTTACGTCGACGGCCTGCCCGAAGAGGACCCGGTGCTGGCCAAGTACGACTCGTTCGGCCGGCTGCTGCGCCGGGCCATCGACCCCGACCCGCGGCGCCGCTTCGCCAGCGCGGAGGAGATGTCGTCGCAGCTGCTCGGTGTGCTGCGCGAGGTGGTCGCCGAGGACACCGGCACGCCGCGCCCCGGCCTGTCCAACGTGTTCACCCGCACCCGATCCACCTTCGGGGTGGAACTGCTGCTCGCGCACACCGACGTCTACCTCGACGGGTTCGCGCACGCCGAGAAGCTCACCGCCACCGAGATCGTCACCGCCCTGCCGGTGCCCCTGGTCGACCCCACCGACGTGGCGGCGACGGTGCTGTCGGCGACGGTGCTGTCCCAGCCGGTGCAGACGCTGGACTCGTTGCGGGCCGCCCGGCACGGCGGGCTGGACTCCGAGGGGGTCGACCTCAAGGAGTCGGTCGAACTTCCGCTGATGGAGGTGCGCGCCCTGCTGGACCTCGGCGACGTCGCGAAGGCCAACCGCAAGCTGGAGGATCTCGCCGAGCGGGTCGGCTGGCGCTGGCGGCTGATCTGGTTCAAGGCCGTCTCGGAGCTGCTGGTCGGCGACTACGATTCGGCGACAAAGCATTTCACCGAGGTGCTGGACACCTTCCCCGGCGAGTTGGCGCCGAAGTTGGCGCTGGCCGCCACCGCCGAGTTGGCCGGCACCTCCGACGAGCGCCCGTTCTACAAGACGGTGTGGCACACCGACAACAACGTGATCTCGGCGGGTTTCGGTCTGGCCCGGGCGCAGTCGGTCGAGGGCGACCGGGAGGGTGCGGTCAACACCCTCGACGAGGTGCCGGCGAGTTCCCGGCATTTCACCACCGCCCGGCTGACCAGCGCGGTGACGCTGCTGTCGGGCCGTTCCGCCCACGAACTCACCGAGGATCAGATCCGCGACGCCGCCCGCCGGGTCGAGGCGCTGCCGGACACCGAACCGCGGGTGCTGCAGATCCGGGCGCTGGTGCTGGGAACGGCGATGGACTGGATCGGCGAGCACACCGCCAGCACCAACCACATCCTCGGCTTCCCGTTCACCGAGCACGGTCTGCGACTCGGGGTGGAGGCCTCGCTGCGCAGCCTGGCCCGGGTCGCCACCAGCCAGGCTCACCGCTATGCGCTGGTCGACATGGCCAACAACGTCCGGCCCACCAGCACCTTCTAGCTCGGCGGTCCGCGGCGGGGTGGTCACGCATCGAGTGTGGCCTGACGGCGTCAATTGTGCGCTGAGGGCGTCGGTTGGTGGAAAAAGCCGCCCTGTAGGCACACTCGGAGCCGTCAGGGCACGCTCGATTGCCGCTCGGCGAGTGCCCGCCGCACCCGAAGCAGAACGTCAGACGGGTGGTCCTCGGCCACGACGCGAATCACCAACCAGCCGAGCTCCTCGAGCAACTCTCGGCGACGCATGTCGCGGACATATTGCCGACGGTCGGTTCGGTGCTGGTCACCGTCGTACTCGACACCGATCATCAGCTCCCGCCACCCCATGTCAAGGTAGGCGACCAGCGCGCCATCCTCGGCGTAGACCGGGACCTGCGTCCGCGGCGGCGGCAGTCCGGCCCGGACGAGCACCAGCCGCAGATAGGTTTCCTGCGGCGACTCGGCGCCGCGATCGACGAGTTCCAAGACCGATTCCAGGCGGCGCAGCCCCCGGGTGCCCGGGTGGTGTGCCGCAACGGTCAGCACGTCGCCGACCTTGAGCTTGGTCGCTCTGGCGAGGGCATCGAGCCGTGCGACAGCGGCCGGGAAGGTGTCACGGCGGCCCAGGTCGAAGGCTGTCCTCGCCGGCGACGTCACCCGCCGCCCCTCCATCATCTGCACCTCGTCGGCGTGCAGGACCCACCGCCGGGTCACTACGCCGCGCGGTGGCCTCGGGTTGAAGTGAACCAACTCCACCGGGATGTCAGCGGGAATCCACTTCGAGCCGTGCATCGCCGCGGCGGACAACCCCGCTATGGTGCCGCTGCCGCGCGACCACAGCCAGGCGGCCGTAATGCGATCCTGCAGGGACGGCTCACGGCCGCGCGGGAGGTAGACGTTCGGAAGCACCGCCCGGAATCGCGTCCGCAGCTGATGGCGGTTCAAAAGGCCGCAGGCCAGCGCTTCACTGCCGAGGAAAGGCTGGCCAGCCTGGCGATCATCCATGGTCGTAGGGTCGCACGCCGACCACACGGGCGACGTCCACTCTCCACAGCGCCCGCACACCGGGGGTGCTTCCGTGGCTTCGACTGTGCATTGCGGGCGGAGATTCGCGAAAGATACCGCCCTGCAGGCACTCTCGACGCCATCAAACCACCGTCAGGCAGGCCCGCGCGATCGCCAGTTCCTCGTTGGTGGGGATGACCAGGACGGTCGTGGGTGACCTGTCGGCGGAGATGCGCCGCGCCCCGGTCGCCGGGCTGTCGTTGAGGCGTGCGTCGAGTTCGATGCCGAGCGGGGCCAGCCCGCTCAGCGCGTCGCGGCGAACCCGATCGTCATGCTCACCGACCCCGGCGGTGAAGCTGATCACGTCGGTGTGGCCGAGCACCGCGAGGTAGGCGCCGATGTACTTGCGCAACCGGTGGATGTACACCTCGTAGGCCAATCCGGCTGCCTCGTCGCCGGATTCGATGCGCTGGTGCAGCAGCCGGAAGTCGATCTCGCCGCCCAGGCCGAACATCCCGGACCGGCGGTTGAGCATGGTTTCGATGGCGTCGACGTCCATGTCGGCGACCCGGGACAGGTAGCTGATGATGCCGGGATCGATGTCACCGGAGCGGGTGCCCATCACCAGGCCCTCCATCGGGGTCAGTCCCATCGAGGTGTCGACGGGGCGGCCCCCGGCGATCGCCGATGCCGAGGCGCCGTTGCCCAGGTGCAGCACGATCTGGTTCAGCGACTCCAGGGGCACGCCGAGGAACTCCGCGGCGCGGGCGCTGACGTACTGGTGCGACGTGCCGTGGAAGCCGTAGCGGCGGATCTGGTACCGGTCGGCCAGATTTCGGTCGATCGCGTAGGTCGCCGACGCGGCGGGCAGGTCATGGAAGAACGCGGTGTCGAACACCGCGACGTGGGGCAGGTCGGGCAGCAACCGGCGGGCGACCTCGATACCGAGGATCGCGGGCGGGTTGTGCAGTGGCGCCAGCGCCGAGAGTTCCCGCAACTGTTCGAGCACCGCGTCGTCGACCACAGTCGGCCGGTAGAGGGTCTGTCCGCCGTGCACCACCCGGTGGCCGACGGCCACCAGAGCGAGGCTGTCCAGCCCATGGCCGCCCTCGGTCAACTGGTCGAAAGCCAGCCGCAGCGCCGCCTCGTGGTCGGGCACGCCGCCGTCCTGACCGATCCGTTCGACGATGCCGTGGGCCAGCGACACCCCGGTGTCCGGTTGCACGAGTTGGTATTTCAGCGACGACGAGCCGGAGTTGAGGACGAGGACGGTATCGCGCCCCGATGTCGCCGGCCCCGCGGCTCCAGTGCCCG
>ERZ724512.1467-NODE-1467-length-10997-cov-7.269969_pt1 | contig 10997 bp, 13 predicted proteins | sample MGYA00376045_ERZ724512 | MGnify/ENA primary metagenome ERZ724512 (study PRJEB28724, sample SAMN07190883) | activated sludge metagenome | isolation source: activated sludge of sewage treatment plant in Hong Hong | place: Hong Kong | collected 2016-03-17 ... | reverse complement strand
TACCACACGCGCAACCGCAAAGACGGCAACTTCAGCTTCGGCGTGCGCGTCGCCGCGCCGTTCCGCGGGCGCGGCTATGCCCAGGACGCCACGCGCATCCTGCTGCGCTATGGCTTCCTGGAGCGCAACTACCACAAGTGCAACTCCGCCTGTGTTGAGGGCAACACCGCCTCGATTCGCCTGCACCACGCCCTCGGCTTTCGCGACGAAGGCCGGCAGCGCGAGACGCTCTTCATGAACGGGCGCTACTACGACGAACTGCTCTTCGGCCTGACGCGCGAGGAGTTCGACGCCAACGACGCCCCCTATCGACCCGACTGGATGGGAGCCACATGAACACCGAATTGACCGCCGACGCTATCGGCCGCGTCCTCGTCGTCGGCGCGGGCACGATGGGCCGCCAGATCGCCCTGCAATGCGCCCTGCACGGCCTCGCCGTTGACCTCTACGACACCTCACCGGACGCTCTGGCCGCCGCCCACAATGAGATCAACATCCTGGCGGCCTCTTTTGCCCGCCACGGCCGCCTCTCGCCGGCCGAAGCGACGGCCGCCGCCGCCCGTGTGGCCCCGACGAGCGACCTGCCCGCCGCCGCGGCCCGCGCCGACCTGGTCAGTGAGTCCGTGCCCGAAGACCCGGCGCTGAAGGGCCGCATCTTCGCCCAACTCAACGAGCTTTGCCCGCCCCGCACTGTCTTCACGACCAACTCCTCCACCCTGCTGCCGTCGATGTTCGCCGCGGCCACCGGCCGGCCAGAGCGCTTCGCCGCGCTGCACTTCCACCTGCCGCCCTGGGATGCCAACGTCGTTGACGTCATGGCCCACAGCGACACCGCGCCGGAGATCGTCGCCCTGCTGGTCGCCTTCGCCCACCACATCGGCCAGATTCCCATCGTCGCCCGCCACGAAAGCTCCGGCTACGTCTTCAACGCCATGCTCAGCGCGCTCAACGGCGCGGCCCTCAAGCTGGCCGCCGAGGGCGTCGCCGACGTGGCCGACATCGACCGCGCCTGGATGGGCATCATGAAGACGCCCATCGGCCCCTTCGGCATCATGGACATGATTGGCCTGGAGACGATCTGGACCATCACCGATTTCTGGGCCACGACCCTGGGCGACAGGGGCTTGCGGGCCAACGCCGACTTTGTCCGGGGCTACCTCGACCGCGGCCGGCAAGGGCGCAAGAACGGCCACGGCTTCTACGACTATCCCCATCCCGCCTTCGCCGCCGATGGCTTTCTGGAGGGTTAGCGGACAGCGCGCCGCGTCAACATGCCGCCCCCAATCGACCGCTATCTCAACGTCAAGCTGGCCTACATGCCCAGCTTTAGCAGCGACGGCTGCTGGCTGGCCTTCGTCAGCGACCTGACCGGCGTGCCGCAGGCGTGGCGCGTGCCGTTGGGCGATTCCGGCCGCACCATCGCCATGCCGGAGCAACTGACCTTTGCCGAAGACCGCGTCCTGTGGCTGCGCTGCTCCCCCGCGCCCGGCGACAGGCGCATCCTCATCGCCCGCGACCGCGGCGGCGACGAGAACGCCCAACTCTGGCTGCTCGACCCCGCGCGGGGCGAGGAGACTTGCCTGACCAGCGGCTACGACAGCGTCATGCACGTCCCCGGCCAGTGGTCGGCCGACGGCCACACCCTCCTCTTCGCCGCCAACCGCCAGCACCCCAGCCATTTCGGCATCTACCGGCAGGCGCTCGACGGCGGCGCGGCCGAGTTGCTCTGGCAGAGCGACGCGCCGGGCGTGATCGGCGATGTCGCCGCCCATCCCGCCGGCGACCGCATCCTCTTCACGCGCATGGGCTTCTCGGCCGCCCACGATCTGATGGAACTAGACCTGACCACCGGCCAGGCGCGCGCGCTCAGCCCCGCCGACCGCCTGGCGCGCTATCACTACCCCATCTACAGCCCCGACGGCGCGCGCGTCTACGTCGTCAGCGACCTCGACAGCGACCGCGCCAATCTGCTGAGCTATGTCCTGGCCGAGGGCGCGTGGCAGACGGTCGTCGGGCCGTTCTACGACCTGGAGTACTTCAGCCTGTCGCCCGACGGCCGCTATCTGGCCTTCACCATCAATCAGGACGGCTATAGCCGCCTCGAACTGCTCGACATCGAGCGGGGCGAGGCGCACCCTGGGCCGACGCTGCCCGACGGCGTCCTGGGCATCATCGACGAGCGTCTCGCCTTTGCGCCATCCTCCAACGAACTGGCGTTTGCCTACACGACGCCGCGCAGCACCAGTAACCTCTACCTGTGGAACTGGGCAACGATGGGCCAGAGCGTGCGCCCGCTGACCCACATGACCCAGGGCGGCATCCCGCCGGACAGCCTCGTCGAGGCTGAGTTGATCCGCTACCCGACGTTCGACGGCCGCGCTATCCCGGCCTGGCTCTACCGGCCGCGCACGGCCGCCGGGCCAATCCCGGTGGTCGTCAACGTCCACGGCGGGCCGGAGTGGCAGGCGCGGCCGTGGTTCGACTTCCTGACGCAATACCTCGTGGCCTGCGGCTACGCCGTCCTCGTGCCCAACGTGCGCGGCTCCACCGGCTACGGCAATGCCTACAGCCACCTCGACGACGTGGACAAGCGCCTCGACAGCGTCAACGACCTGGCCCACGCCGCCCACTGGCTGCGGGCACAACCGGACTTCGACGGGCGGCGCATCGCCGTCCTGGGCGGCAGCTACGGCGGCTACATGGTCCTGGCCGCTCTGGCCTTCCACCCTGAGCTGTGGGCCGCCGGAGTCGATATTGTCGGCATTGCCAACTTCGTCACCTTCCTGCAGAACACCAGCGAATACCGCCGCCAGCACCGCGAATCGGAGTACGGCCGCCTCGACGCCGACCGGGAACTGCTGGAGCGCGTCTCGCCCATCAACGCCGTGGAGCGCATGACCGCGCCCCTGCTGGTCATCCACGGCGCCAACGACCCGCGCGTGCCCCTCAGCGAGGCGGAGCAACTCGTCGCCCGCCTGGCCGCGCTCGACCGGATGGTGGAACTGCTCGTCTTCGATGACGAGGGGCATGGCATCAAGCTGCTGAAGAACAAGCGTGTCGCCTATAGCGCCATTGCCCGTTTCCTCAACGAAGCGCTCGGCGCGGCGGCGACGGAGGATAGCGCCCCATGAAAACCATGCTGGTGATGTACGTGATCTTTGGGTTGCTGCTGGCCGGGCTGTCTGTGCCGCTGCTGCTGGACAAGATTCCGCCCAACGGCTGGTACGGCTTCCGCGTGCCCAGCACGCTCTACAACGAGCAACTGTGGTACAAGGTCAATCGCTACGCCGCGCGGTGGATGCTGCTGGCGGGGATCATCACCGTTGTGGCCGCGGTCGCCCTCTACTTCGTCCCCGGCCTGACGGTCGATCGCTACGCCTGGCTGCTGCTGGCGGCCTTCGCGCTGCCATTTGCCGCCGGCGTGGTGCTCAGCTTTCGCTATTTGCGGCGGTTGCAGAAGAGCGGGATCTAGCCGGCCGGCGGCGACCATTCGTCGCGCAGCACGCCCATGTAGAGCAGGTCGTCATAAGCGCCATTGCTCCAGACGTGCTGCCGCAGCCGCCCCTCCTCCACAAAGCCACAGGCGCGATAGGCCCGCACGCCCCGCTCGTTGCGAGCGTGGACGCGCAGGTAGATGCGCCGCAGGTTGAGCAGCCGGAAGCCGTAATCGAGCAGCAGGATGATGGCCTCGCGGCCGTAGTGCTTGCCCCAGTAGTCCTTATCGCCGATGGTGATGCCCAACTCGGCTGTCGAGGCAAAGGGGTCGCGGTAGTTCAGGCCGCAGAAACCGATCAGATGATCGTCGGCCTCGATGGCAAAGGAGACGCCGGACGGGTTGCCCTCGCGGCCGCCCTCGCCGGCCCGCCGGTCGAAGTCGGCGTAGGCGCGGGCCAGCGCTTGCGGCCACGGCGGATCGCCGCCGCCGGCCAGTTCCACGTCCACGTCGTTGTTGATGATGTAGATGGCCTGAGTGTCATCGCGCTCAATGGCGCGCAGGGTCACGCGGTTGGATTTCAGCATGGGGTTTTGTCCTCCTGAAGGGCTAACTTGAACGGATCGACTTGCGCCAGTCCTGGTCTATCGGATGCGTCCGCGCAGGTCGCCGGCCTCGACCACCTCGCCCGCCTCGATAAGCGCCCGCGCCTCATCGACCTTATCCCACACGTCCATCAGCAGCACGCCGCGCACGCGGCCGTCGCGCCGGTAATAGACCACGCCATGCCGGAACTCCTCTTCCCAATCGGCGACGATATCCATGCGGCTGTCGCACTGACCGACGGCCTCGTAGCCCAGCGTGAACAGGTCAGAATAGAACATCGGCAGATAGCGGTAGGGCTGCCCCGCGCCGGCCATGTTCAGCCCCGCCGCCCGGCCCATCGCCCGCGCCGCGTCGGCGTGTTCCACCCGGCGGCGGCCGCCCAGGATGAGGTCGGGGTAGTTGGCCACGTCGCCGGCGGCGTAGATGCCCGGCCGCGTCGTCTGCAAGTTCTCGTCCACGAGGATGCCGTTGTCGCTGGCCAGTCCGGCCGCCCGCGCCAGAGCCACGTCAGGCACAATACCGATACCGGCCACAACCCGGTCGGCCGCGAGCGTCCGCCCGCTGCCCAGCGTCACCGTGGCCCCGTCCGCGTCCGCGGCGATGTCGATCACGCTCTCGCCGGGCAGCACCTCGACGCCCTGCTGGCGGTAAGTGTCGTTGAGGAAAGCGGCCATCTCCGCCGGGAAGAGGCGGTCGCTGATGCCCGCCTCCGGGAAAACCAGCGTCACGTCGTTGCCCCGCTTACGCAGCGACGCGGCCACCTCCGAGCCGATGAACCCACCGCCGATGACGACGAAACGCGCCCCTCGGTCGGCGTCGGCGCGCAGGGCGCGGTAGTCGGCCAACGTGCGGTAGTAGTTGACGTGCGCGCCGCCGAACGGCAGCCGGCGCGGATCGCCGCCGGTGGCCAACAGCAGGCGGCCGTAGGTGTGGCGCGCGCCGTCATCGAGCGTCACGCCGCGCGCCTCCGGGTCGATGGCAACCACGCGCCGGCCGAGCATCGCCTGCACGTTGCCGGGCAGTTTGACATAAATCTGGTCGATGGTGCGCTTGCCGTCCCAGAGCTTCTTCGACAACGGCGGCCGGTCGTAGGGCGGCTCCGGCTCGGCCGAGATGAGGCCGATGCCCCCGGCGGCGTCGCGCTCGCGGATGGCGTTGGCCGCCGCCGCGCCGGTCATGCCGCCGCCGATGATCAGGTAGGGGTAGTGGGCCATCGTTTGCTCTCCTTTCCGCCGGACTTGCCGCGGCCATTTTAACACGAAACCAGTGTGGCGCGATTCTCCGAATCGCCAACCGTGGCCTCGCGATTCGGAGAATCGCGCCACAGCCGTTGCCGCGGTCTGAGGTCTGCGATTCGGAGAATCGCGCCACAGCCGTTGCCGTACCGCTGTTCTGGGCTAGAATTCGCCCTCAGTCCACATCAACGAGTCGCCCATGCCCAACTCTGCCCGCACCCCCCGCTCCACACGCTTCCTCTACGCCGCCGGCTCCCTCGGCGTCGCCCTGTCCTACCAGGCCTTCTCCACCTACGTCCAGTTCCTCTACATCGACGTTCTCGGCGTCCGCGCAGCCTGGATCGGCGTGGTCTGGGCGATCTATGGCGTCTGGAACGCGGTCAACGACCCGCTCTCCGGCTACTGGTCCGACCGCACGCGCACGCGCTGGGGCCGCCGCGTGCCCTGGATCGCCGGCTCGCTCGTGCCGCTGGTCATCACCTTCTTCCTGCTGTGGTTCCCCTTCGGCCAGGCCGTCGCCTGGTCGGAACTGACGACGCTGTTCTACTTCCTGGGCATCGTCCTGCTGTTCGACCTCTTCTGGACGGTCTACGTCATGAACTGGACGGCCCTCTTCCCGGAGATGACCAGCAGCGAGAGTGAGCGGGCGGGCCTCTCCGCCGGGCGAGAGATCTTCTCCATCTTCGGCCTGCTGGTCGGCGTGGCCCTGCCGCCCATCCTGGCCGGGGCCGACTGGAGTAACCGCGGCGGCATGGCCGCGCTGCTCACCGGCGTGACTCTCGTCTCGCTCATCCTCGGCCTGCTGGGCAGCCGCGAGCGGCCGGAGTTCGCCGCCGAGCCGTCGCCGCCCTTCATGGAGTCCATGCGCCTGACGCTGCGCAACCGCGACTTCGTGGCCTTCCTGGGCGCGAACCTGATGATCGAGTACGTCTTCCTGGGTCTGGCCGCGGCCATCCCCTTCTACGCCAAGTACGTCCTGGCCATCCAGGGGCCGACGACGCTGTTCGGCCTGACGCTGGACGCGGAGACGCAGAACTCGGTGCTGCTGGCGGCGGCCTTCCTGGCCGCGCTGCCGGCGATGGCCATCTGGTGGGCGCTGGCGCGGCGCTTTGGGGCCTGGCGGGCGCTGCGGGCGGCCTGCCTGCTGGGCGCGGCCACGGCGCTCTACTTCTTCTTCCCGCGCACCTTCCAGGCCGGGCTGATCGGCACGACCCTTTTCGGCCTCAGCCTGGCCGGCCTGCTGATGCTGACCAACCCGCTCATCGCCGACATCACCGACGAGGACGAGCTACTGACCGGCGCGCGCCGCGAGGGCACGTTCTTCGGCATGAACGGCCTGGTCATCCGCTTCGCCTTCGTCATCCAGGGCATCCTGACGGCCATCGTCTTCACCGTCACCGGCTACGTCAACCCGACCGCGGGCGTCCTCTTCCCGGAGCAGCCGGCCTCGGCCATCTTCGGGATGCGGCTGCTGACCGGCGGCTTCACCACACTGGGCCTGGTGCTGGCCTTCGTCTTCCTGAGCTTCTACCGGCTGCATGGCGCGCGCGCCGAGCGCGTCCGCGCCGAGGCCGCCGCCCTGCAAGCGCGCAAGCGGGCCGCGCTGGACGCTAAGTAGGGGCTAGGGGCTAGGGAAGAGCGCTCTTCCCTAGCCCCTAATCCCTATCCCCTATCCCCCACTCCCACGCCGCCAGCCGCTCGGCCGTGCTATGGCAGGTCAGGTCTAGCTGGAGCGGCGTCACGCTAACGTAGCCGTCGCGCAGGGCCTCGAAGTCGGTGCCGGGGTCGGGCACGCCGGTGGGGTAGTCGCCGCCGATCCAGTAGTAGGGCACGCCGCGTGGGTCGCGGCGGGCGTCCAGCCGGTCGCGGTAGACGCGCAACCCCAGCCGGGTCACGCGGACGCCGTGGATGTCGGCCGCGGGCAGCGCCGGCACGTTGACGTTCAGCAGCAGGTCGCGCGTCAATCCCTGGGCGATGGCCGCAGCCACAATGCGCTGAGCATAGGCCGCGGCGGTGGCATAGTCGCGCTCGCGCGTCATGTCGTCGGCGGCCAGCGAAAAGGCAAAGCCGGGCACGCCGGCAATGACCGCCTCCATCGCCGCCGTGACCGTGCCGCTATAGGTCACATCGTGGCCCAGATTGCCATAGGTGTTGATGCCCGACACGACCAGGTCGATCTTCTCGGCCACGCGGCCGAGCAGCGCCAGGGCGACGCAATCGGACGGCGCACCGTCGCTGGCCAGGGCGGGCGTGCCGTCGGCCAGCGTCGTCTCCAGTACGCGCAGCGGCCGGTGGAGAGTCTTCACGTGGCCGCCGCCGGACCAGTTGTGATCAGGAGCCAGAATGGTGACGCGGCCGAGGGGTTTCATGGCGTCCACCAGGGCGGCCAGCCCCGGCGCGTGGACGCCGTCGTCGTTGGTGACAAGGATATGCATGACCGGGATTATGCCCCGATCGCCGGCAATTGGGCAGGAGAATCAGACGCCGCTGGGCCTAGATGAGACAGGCCGTCGGTGGTCGGCGGTCTGTCGTCTGTGGTCCGTCTAGACGCGGCTGAAGTGGGACGACTTGGCCTCGTCGGGGTACTTCAGCCCATACCCAACCATGCGATCCATGCCGATATGGGCCAGCCAGACGAGAGCCACCGCCACGGCCGTGCCCGCCCCCAGCCACCAGCCGGCGGCCAGCAACAGCAGCGGCCCGACCATCGTATGCACGACGTTATAGGCCATAGCCCCAACGCGCGGGCCGGCCGCATACCCAAGTAAACTCAGATCGGGGGCCAGCAGTAGCAGCAGAAACAGCCACCAGGGATGCCCCAGCCGGAAGTACGCCCCCGTCGCCAGCAGCAACAGAGCCGCACCCTCCAGGTGCAAGAGCGCCCGCGGCAGGCTCAGCCGCGGGCGCTCTGTGCGTTCTGATAGATCCTGCACGGGTTAGTTGTGACGGCGGCGGTTGCTATAGCCGCCACCGCCCAGCGCGCCGAGGTCGAGCAGGAAGCCGAAAATGACGACCGCCCACTGCAAGCCCTGCACCCCGCCGGGCGACATGAGCACGTAGGCCAACGTCGTCCACGGCAGGAAGACGACGCCCAACAGCGGGATGAGGATGTTACTAAACGCCGTGTTCCAGCGGGTTACGTCGGTCAGATACCAGGCGATGGCGGCGATGCGCGGGCCGATGAAGACGAGCAGACTGACTATACAACACATGGTTTTACCTCCTGTCCTCTAATACGCGCTGCCGCCGTAGCGGTTGCGCGGCAGCAGCGTTGCGCCAAAGTGGCCTTGCGCCTAGCTGGCCATGACACGCTTGGTCTCCGCGGCCACGTCGTAGTCCGGCGACGGAAACTGCGGGTTCATCTCGCGCAGCGTCTCGGCCACCATGTGGGTCAGCAGCCAGTCGCGGTGCCACTTGCGGTCAGATGGAATGACGTACCACGGCGCGTAGTCGGTCGAGCAGCGCGTCAGGGCCGCCTGATAGGCCGTCATGAAGTCGTTCCACAGCAGCCGGTCGTCCACGTCGCCGGGGCGGTACTTCCAACGCTTGTCCGGCTCGGCCAGCCGGGCCAGCAGGCGCTCCTTCTGCTCGGCCGGCGAGATGAAGAGCATGCACTTCAGGAAGACAACCCCGTCGTCGCTCCACTTCTTCTCCCAGGCGTTGATCTCGTCGTAACGCTTCTCCCACTCCTCCGGCGGCACCAGGTTGCGCACGCGCACGACGAGGACATCCTCATAGTGCGAGCGGTCGAAGATGCCGATCGTGCCCGGCGGGGGCAGCTTCTGCTCGATGCGCCACAGGTAATGCTTCTTCAACTCCGCCTTCGTCGGCGCGCCGAACTGGGCGACGCGCATGCCCAACGGCTCGACGATGCGGTCCAGCGCCTTGATGGCCCCGCCCTTGCCGGACGTGTCCATCCCCTGCAAGACGACGAGCAGCCGGCGCTTGCCGCCGCCCTTCGACTCGGCATAGAGTCGCTCCTGCAACGCGGTCACTTCGCCGGCCAGCGCGCCGACCTGGGCCAGCGCCTGGGCCTTGTCGGCCGGCCCGGCAAGGACGCGCCGCGCGTCCATCGCTGCCGGGTCGAAATCCGGCCCGACGCGCAACAGCTCGCGCACGGATGCCACGGCGGGCTTCTTCTTGGCCTTATCTTTCCTGGGCATTGCTTCCTCCCCGGTCGCTTAGCGCCCAAATACGCGTCTGACGTCTGGCTGCAATAGATAGTAAAGGATGGCCCCGGGCACGATCAACCCCAACACGCCACAGCAGAAGGCGATCAACCCGCCGCTGAAGAGACCCATGATGCCGGTGATGAACGTGATGGCCACGCCCAACAGCGCCAGCAGCCACGCCCAGCGCTTCAGGGCAAAGAGACCAAAGGCGACGATGAGATCGATCACCGCGCCAACAATGCCGAGGATGCCGTTTACCGTCTGCGAGCCGCCGACGGCGGTCATGGCCTGGTCGCCGAAGATCGCGCCGAAGACGCTGGTGGTCGCGCCGAAGCCGAAAACGAGAGTGCTCCAGGCCAGCGACAGCAGCGCCAGAATAAGGAAAACAATGGCTAGAATCGTAATGCCCGCGGGGCGTTGGGTAGTCATGCGGTTGCTCCTGTGAATTGACGACGATGCGCGGAATATACCGGCGGTTATCGTCCGCTGACTAGCGGACGACGACCGCCGCACGGTTCTAGCCGGCCAGAATGCGCGCCTTTTCGGCCTCGAACTCGGCCTCGTTCAGGATGCCGGCGTCGCGCAGCGCGCCCAGTTCCTTCAGCTTCATGATGCGCAACTCGGCCGCGCTGGGGCCGGCCTCGACGGGCGCGGCGGCCTGAGGCGCCATCTGTTGCTGCATGAGCTGTTGTAATTGGGCCTGCTGCTCGGCCAGCTGTTGCTGCAACTGCTGTTGTTCCGTCAGGGCCTGCTGCTCGGCCAGTTGCTGATTGACCATCGCCTGCACCTGGGCTTGCTGCTGCATCTGCTGGGCCTGGGCCGATTGCTGCATCTTGTTGGCGGTCGCGCCGGAGACGGCTGTGGCCGTGCCGGCGATGACGGCCGTGCGGGCCATCGTATTCACCAGGCCGGGGCCGCGACGGGGCTGGACGACAACACGTGTATTTCTTCTCATGGTGTACCTCGTTGGTGTTAGGGCTACGCTTCGATGCCGGAGTAAGCCAGCGCTTCCAGGACGATCTCGTGGGGGATACGGCCGCTGTCAACAAGCTCCCCGCCCGACGCGCGCACCGCCTCGGCGAAGCGCGCCGCCCATAGGTTCTCCCAGACGAGCACCGCCGCCGTGCTGTTGGGAGCCATCTCCGCGGCAATGTCGTTCAGGTCGTCATCGTTCAACAGATCGTCGATGTCACCTTCCAACCGGGCGAACACCGCCCCCAACTCGGGGTCAAGAGCCTCCACTTCGCCCACCGTCATCGTCCCGTCCTCGCTCTTGTGAACGAAGACCAGGTCAAGGATGTGGACGGTTCCCTGCTCGACAAGCTCAGCCAGAGCGGGCACAACGTCGCCATTGAACCGGCTACCCGGAAAGGCGATTACGACGTACTCAACAGGCCCCACGGTCATAGACTGTCTCCTTTGCTCAAGGGTGTGCTGACTTGGCCGCAGCGAAGCGCGGCCAGCGTCCATATTCTAGCGACAACCGGCGCGGCGTTCAATCGGCTCTCAGACAAGAAGCCATGCTTTCGGCCCCGGCCACGTGGCCGGGGC
>ERZ724512.1459-NODE-1459-length-11021-cov-4.919661_pt1 | contig 11021 bp, 16 predicted proteins | sample MGYA00376045_ERZ724512 | MGnify/ENA primary metagenome ERZ724512 (study PRJEB28724, sample SAMN07190883) | activated sludge metagenome | isolation source: activated sludge of sewage treatment plant in Hong Hong | place: Hong Kong | collected 2016-03-17 ... | reverse complement strand
TGAGTGAAACCACGACGGTGAAGTTCACAGCCGCGAAGGCGGCGAAGGAGCGAATCAAGTGAGCGACGAGATGAAGACGGATCTGAAGAAGGCGGCCGAAGGCATCTCGGCAACCATGGAGGAACTGAACGCGATGGCGGAGCATCTCGAGCGACAGCAAGCCAACGCTGCGGTGGCGATGAGGGTCGCCGTGATGACGCAGCTGCTGAACGGCGCTCCGACGTGGCCGCCTCGGCCGACCGACATTCTGGAAGCGCGCAAGGTCGCCGACGCCATCATGGAGGCAGCGCGATGACTGCCATCCCCGACCGACTCACCCGCCTCGCCCGTGCCCTCGCCGTCGCGACGACTCGCCCGCCCGTGGCGACTGCGTCCGTGCCGCTGCAACTGCGCAACCCGCTCAATGGTGGAGGACTCTCGACGTCACGCGGCGCACGCATGGCCAGCAACACACGACGGAAGGCCGAGCGCGCGAAGGGCTGGGCGCTGGCCGAGCGGATGACTGGCGGTCGGTTCGCGATGACCATCGACTACGTCGTTGTCCTCACCCGCATCAGCCCGAAGCCATTCGACGACGACAACAACGCCGCCGCGTTGAAGAGCATGCGCGACGGCATGGCCGAGGCGTGGGGCATCAACGACGCGGACCCGCGCGTGACGTGGGTGACGGACTGGCGGAAGGGCAAGGCGCACGTCGTCGAGGCGGCGCTGTGGGTGGTGCCGGAGGTGATGCCTCCGCCCGGGCGCTTCGTGCAGGACTTCGACGCGGACGACTACAACGGCAGGCCGCCGCGGATGACCGACGCCGAGAGCGGCATGTCGCCGTGCGCAGCTGCCGAGTCGATGCGTCGGCGCGAGACGCGCGCCACGCCGAACTTCATTCGAGCGAAAGGCGGTGTGTGATGGGCACCATGGCTGGCGTGTGGTTCCTGTTCGCTGTGCTCACGCTCATCCTCGCGCGGATTCGAGCCATCGAGTCTGTCGAGGCCGTCCGTCAGAAGCACGAAGAGACATCCGCTCAGCTGCAACGACTCACGCAGCAAGCGCGTGCGCAGCGCGCGGCCGAGATGGTGCGCGACATCTGGAGTCAGGCGAAGCGAGGTGCGCGATGACTGCCGACGACGTGCGGTGGCTGGCTCAGAAGCTGGTGGACGGGGCTTTCGACAGCGTCAGCACCGAGTCGGTGAAGGCGATGGCGGAGCGACTCGTGGCGCTCGAAGCGAACCACGCAGCCGCCGCAGCCGAGGCGACGCGACGTGCACAGGCGGAGGCTGAACTCGCCGATGCGCAAGAGGAGGTCGCCAAGTTGAAGGCCGGCGTGGCTGAAGAGCGCGAGGCGTGCGCGCAGTTGGTGGGTGACGTCTGCGTTCTCGGCAGCGGCAACGAGGTCAGGACGGGCTACGCGACCGCCATTCGCGCGCGAGGTGCGAAGTGAGACTCACCGAACGCGGCCACGTCGTCTTCTTCGGCCTCTCGCTGTTCTGCTCGGGCATCGGCTTCGCGACAGCAGTGCTGCGGCCCGAGCCATTCACCATCGGCTGCGGCGTCTTCAGCGTCGCGGCGTCGGTCGTCTACATCACGGTGATGGCCGTGACTGCGAGGGACGAATGAGCGCCCTCGTCTGCTGGCTCTTCGGGCACGTGTGGCGCGAGTGCCCCTTCGTTGAGATGACGAGCGACGTCGTCCGCAGGCATCTGGCCGCGGGCGGAACGGACCTCGACCGCTGCCGTGGTGCCTGCACTCGCTGCGGCAAGCACAAAGGCTTCGTGACGTGCATCGTCTGCGAGCGGGTGGCCCGATGAGTGTTCTTCCCACCAATGCTCGCCTCGAAGCGGGCCGCGCGTTCGTCGTTCGCAGGAAGTCTCTCGGGCTCACGCGTGCGCATCTTGCCGTGCTGGCCGACGTGAGCATCACCAGCGTCGACAACGCCGAGCATGGGGTCTCGCAGATCATGCTGGAGCGGCTGAATGCGGCGCTCGACGCCATCGAGCTTGGCCGACAGCCAGAGCCATTCGTGGCGCCGCCCGAGCCATTCGGTGAGACAGACAGACGAGAAGATGCCGCGAGGCTCAAGGAGCGCCGGGAGCGTCTCGGGCTCACCAAACGTCGAGTCGCAGAGTTGAGCGGCCTGTCTACCAGCAGCGTGGCGGTTGCTGAGTTGACGGGAGCGTCCGTGACGATGGCTAAAATCAACGAGGCGCTCGACAACTACGAGGCCCCAGCCGAGGCGTCGGCGTCCGATGCGTCTGCGTCGGAGCCCAACCGCCCAGTGCTCACGCCAAGTCATCGCGAGACCGTCAAGAACGTTCTGTATCGCGCACCCGTCGACCTCATTCAGTCGATCGACGCCGCCGCAGAGCAAGCGGGCCTCTCGCGCAACGAAGCAATGACGCAGTTCCTCCGGTTCGCACTGAACCTCCATCTCACGGAGTCCAAACCATGAGCGCCCTCGTCGACCTGCGCCGCAGAGAGGACGCGCACGCCATGGCCATCGAGCGGGGCAAGGCACAGCTTCGCGTGCTGCAGTCGGTGCTGGTGCACTTCACCGACGGCCTCAGCGCTCGCGAGTCTGGCGACCGACTGGGGCTGTCCCGCAAGTCCGTGCAGAAGTACCGCAACGTGCTGCACCTGGCTTGCTGGGACGCAGGTGTTGCAGCGGTGACTCGCGCCTCTGGAGGCTGACGCCATGTCTGAGCTGAAGGCACCTGAGACAAAGGGCAAGCGCCGCGCACCGAAGACGGCGTTCAAGAAAGGCCAGTCCGGCAACCCGGGCGGCCAGTCGAAAGAGAAGCGCGCCTTCCTCGAGCAGATGCGTGACGAGAGCGGCGACGCGAAGAAGATCTACGACGGCTTCATCAAGCTGGTCGACCAAGGCAACCCGGCCGCAATTCTCTGGGCGATGGGCCACATCGTCGGCAAGCCGCCCGACAAGGTGGAAGTGACGGGCAAGGGCGGAGCGCCACTGAAGTCTGAGGTGAAGCATGTCGACGACGAAGGCCGAACCGCTCGCATCCTTGCAGTCCTTCAGCGCGCAGGAGCGGTCCGAGCTCTCGCGCCTGCTGACGCCTCGGCTGACGAAGTACATCCCGTGGCAGCCGACGGAGACACAGGCAGCGTTCCTCGTCCTTGACTGCGGTGAGGCGCTCTACGGCGGCGCGGCAGGCGGTGGGAAGTCTGTTGCGCTGCTGATGGCTGCGCTGCAATACGTCGACGTGCCCGGCTACAACGCGCTGTTGCTGCGGCGCACCTTCGCAGCGCTGTCGAAGCCGGGCGCCCTCATCGACTTGGCGCACGACTGGCTGCAGGGCACCGACGCGACGTGGAACGAGCAGCAGAAGGTGTGGCGCTTCCCCTCGGGCGCGACGCTGTCCTTCGGCTACCTCGACACCGAGGGCGACAAGTACCAGTACCAGGGCGCGGCGTACCAGTTCGTCGGGTGGGACGAGCTGACGCAGTTCACCGCGACGCAGTACAAGTACCTCTTCTCGCGCCGGCGCCGCACCAATGCGCTGAAGGGTGTGCCGATGCGCACGCGCGCAGCCAGCAACCCGGGCGGCGAAGGACACGAGTGGGTGAAGCATCGCTTCTTCACCGAGGGGCCGGACAAGGGACGGTTCTTCATTCCGGCGAAGCTGGAGGACAACCCGCACCTCGACATCGCGGAGTACGAGTCGAGCCTTGAGGAGTTGCCTCTCGTCGAGCGCATGCAGCTGCGTCACGGCGACTGGGAGACGAAGGAGCCGGGCGAGTGGTTCCAGCGTGAGTGGCTCGAAGTCATCGGCGCGGCTGAAGTGCCCACCGTCGGTCTGACGAAGACGCGCTACTGGGACACCGCATCGACGAAGCCACACGCGCGCAACAAGGACCCCGACTACTTCTGCGGCGTGTTGCTTGGCGAATGCCGCGGCACCTACTACGTGATGCACGTCGTGCGGTTCCGCTGCGGGCCTGCCGAGGCTGAAGCGAAGGTGGCTGCCGTCGCAGAGCAGGACGGGAAGGACGTCGACATCTGGATGGCGCAGGAGCCCGGCTCGATGTCAGAGATGGCGCTCCACGCGTACGGCAAGGGCCCACTGAAGGGCTTCTCGTTTCGAGGCGACAGGCAGACGGGCGACAAGCGGCAGCGCGCCAAGCCCTTCGCTGCAGCTGCGTCACGCAAGGCGGTGAAGGTGGTTCGCGGCGAGTGGAACACGGACTACCTCGACGAGCTCGAAGCCTTCCCGCGGCCGGGCGTGCATGACGACCAGGTGGACGCGTCGAGTGGTGGCTTCGACAAGCTGCATAGCGTCGATCGAGGCAAGGTGGAGACGTCGGTGAGAGAGCCGACGCGCGTGGCACCCCTCCGCGCCATCGGCATGTGACTGGTGTACCAGCGGTGACACCTCACGTCGCAGCTTGCGGCCGTGGGCCTCTTCGACTTCCTCCGACGCCGGCCGTTGGCTGCTGCGCAGGCCGTCGTTGAGGCGCGTCCGGCGCCGGCGCTGATTGCGCCCACTGAGACGGTTGGCGTCAGCGGCACCACCAACTTCGGCGGGCGCCTGCAGACGGAGAAGAACCCGCTCCTCCGCGACCAGCTGGCCTACGGCCGCGCGGGGACGACGGACTGGGGTGAGTGGGAGGACATCCGCCGCACCAACCCGTGGGTGGCCGCTGCCGTCGAGTTCGTCACGGCGCCCATCGAAGACGCCAGTGTCGACGTCGCCGTCGCCGGGAAGCACCCGGACGCGAAGCTGGCGGAGCAGCAGGCGGCTTTCGTGCGGTGGAACCTCACCGAGGCGCTAGAGCCGGAGTTTCACGCGTCGCGCAGCGCGGCCGCGGACGGCATGCTGACGAGCGGCTTCTCGCTGTTCGAGTACTTCTTTCAGCAGCGGTACATCGAAGAGTTCGGCCGCGAGATGTGGATGGTGCCGTCTCTCGAGGAGCGGCTGCCGTCGTCGCTGTCGTCGACGCCGTGGAAGGAAGACGAGCGCGGCAACCTGGTGGCGGTGCAGCAACAGGCGCCGAAGCCGGGGCAGGGCGCGTGGTTCACCGGGGAGATTCCGGCCTCACAGCTGTTGCGCTTCGCGTGGAATAGCCGCGGCCGCAACTACGCCGGCTTCAGCGCGTTCCGTCCCGTCTGGTACATCGCCGCGCGCATTCAGCCCGAGTTGCTGAAGCTGGTGGGTGTGACGTACCAGCGCGAGGGCGCGGGCGTTCCGGTAGCCACCGCGAAGGACCCACAGACGCCGCTGACGAAGGGGCAGCGCGAGGAACTGCAGGTGCTGCTGGCGAACCTCGTCTACCACGAGAACGCCAACGCGGTGATGCCGGCGGGCTGGGACATCAACTGGGTCTTCTCGCCCGCGGCCAACAAGGGGCACGTCCTCGAGGCCTGGCGCACGCTGGGCGTCGTCGTGCTGCAGCAACTGGGCGCACAGCAGCTGGCCCTCGGCACTTCGGACACGGGCAGCCGCAGCGTTGGCGAGGTGCACGACGCACGCGCCGCCACCTACGTGAAGAAGGTGACGCGCACGCTGGCGTCCGGCTACTCGCAGTTGGCGAAGCGCCTCGTCGAACTCAACTGGGGCCCGCAGCCCTGTTACCCGACGGTGAAGCTGACGCTGACGCGCGCGGAGATGGGCGGCAAGGAGCTCGTCGACGCGATGGCGGCCGCGAAGAATGGCGGCCTCATCACCGTCACCTGCGACGACGAAAACACGGTGCGCGAGAAGCTGGGCCTGTCGCCCATCTCCGAGGAAGGGCGTGGCGAGGCCGAGGGGGTTGAGGGCGTCGAGGGTGGCGAAGAAGGCGAAGAAGGCGTCGTCCCTGTTGGTGTCGACGGAGCAGAGAAGGCGCAGGACACCGCGCTCAACGGCGCACAGGTGCAGGCCGCGCAGTCCATCGTCGAAGCGGTCGCTGCGGGACGGCTGCCCCGGGAGACCGGTGTGGCCATGCTGGTTACGTTCTTCAACATCCCGCAGGCCGTCGCCGAACGCCTGATGGGTCCTGTGGGTGCCGGGTTCGAGCCGAAGGAGTCGGCCCCGCCCAAGCGACCCGAGGAGGGCGACGAGAAGCCGCCCGGCCTGAAGGCGTCTGCCGACGGCAGCTTCGCCTCGTGGCGTCCTCTGCGTGCGTCGGAGAAGCGCACCGACTGGGCCAGCATCGACGCGTACCTCGCCGGCCGCCGTGAGGCCTTCGAGCGCGCGGTGAAGCCCGTCGTTGTCACAATGCTGGCGCGGGCACAGACGGCCATCACCGAGGCGATGAAGGACGGCGACCCGTCCGAGGTGGCGACGCTGCCCCTCGACGACTCGGAGTTGAATGCCGTCGTCGCCCAGTACCTCGCCGACGTGCGCAAGGCGGGCGGCGCCTTCGCGCGTGCCGAGCTGCGCAAGGACTCGGGCCCGAAGCTGGCTGAAGAGCGCCGTGACGTGTTGTCGGCCGCGGCCGAGGAAGAGCAGGACGACAGGCAGCCCGTCGACGACGCAGAGGCAATCGACGACACCGACGCCCTCGTCGACGCGACGCAGAAGGCCGTCGTACGCCGCATGACGTCGCGGCTGCGCAGCGAACTCGAGTCGGAGGCCCTCGACGTGGTGCGCACGGGCGGCAACGTCGGTGACGTGCTGGCGCGCGTGGTGACGCGGCAGCTCGAGTCGGGCGCTTTCCGCAGCGACGCCGGCGCCGTTGTGGCGCGCATCTTCAATGGCGGGCGTGACGAGGCGGCGCGCCTGGTGGGTGGCGTCGCTGAGGTGGAGCGAAGCGCCGTCCTCGACTCGAAGGTTTGTCCGGCGTGTCGAGCCGCAGACGGCCGGCGCGCCGCATTCGGCAGCGCAGAGCACGACGCGCTCGTTCCTCCTGACCGCGACTGCGACGGCGGGTCGAACTGTCGCTGCCTTCTTCTGTACCTGCCCGACGGAGGCGACGAGTGAACACGCTGATTCTTCGCGCGCAGTTCGCCACGGCCTTCGCTGCTGAGTCGGCGAAGTGGAACGTCCTTTTCCCGCGCGGGAAGTGGCACGGCGCCAACCTGAAGCCCATCGGCGGCAGCATCGACCTCGACTCGGGCCTGCTCGAGGAGATGGTGGCCAACTGGGAGGCGGCTGGCCGCCCGAAGCTTCCCGTCCGCAAGACGCACCGCCACCTCGACGACGACGTGCCGGCCGTCGACAGGCCGCAGCTTGAGCGGGCCTTCGGCTGGCTGACGGACTTGCGCGTCACCGCCCAGGGCCTCGAGGCGCTGACGGAGAGGACACCGGAAGACCGCTCGGAAGTCGAGGGTGGCGCGTACGCCTTCTGGAGCCCCGAGTGGCAGCCGAAGCACGTCGACCGCCGCAGCGGCGAGGTGAAGGGTTGGTGGCTGTCCGGAACCGCGCTCACCAACGACCCCTTCTTCAACGAGATGCCGCCCGTCGCGGCCGCAGTCCTTCCGACGGACCAACCCGCAGAACAGGAGCAGAGCCCCATGAATGAAGAGCAGCTGAAGCAGCTGCGGGCGTCCCTCGGCCTCGCAGCCGACGCGTCCGTCGAAATCGTGCTGAAGGCCGCGTCGCAGGTGACTGCGGACGTCCGCACGCTGAAGGCCACCGCCGAGAAGCAGCCCACCCTCACCGCCGCCGTGCAGGAGGCCGTGAAGGCCGCCGTCGAGCCGCTCAACGCCCAGCTGAAGGCGGCTGACGCGAAGCTGCTCGAGCTCGAGGTGACGGGCCTCATCGCCACCGCGAAGCGCGGCGACGGGAAGCAAGGCCGCGCCATCGTCGACGAGAAGGTGAAGCCCGTCCTCCTCAAGCTGATCGCCGCCGAGTCGTCGCGCGACGAGGGCCTGAAGGCCGCGTCGGCGTACCTCGAGGCCATTCCCTGCACGGTGCCGATGGCCGCGAAGGGCTACGGCACGAGGGAAGAGGGCGCCCTCACCGCGTCCGTCGCGCACGAGAAGCTGAACGCCATCGCCAACGAGCTGGCGGCGAAGGGCACGAAGGCCCCGATGGAGCAGGCGCTGCTCCTCCACCCCGAGCTCGCGCAGGCCGCGCGCGCTCTCACCGTCGGCAACCACAAGGAGAGCTGAGCCATGGGCGCACCCACCTACGTCGAAGTCAACGTCATCGCCATGAAGGCGAACGGCACCGTCACGGCCAACCGCGTCGTGAAGGCGAACACCACCGAGGGCGAAGTCCTCCACACCACCGCCATCACCGAGGCCGTCTTCGGCGTCGCGCTGCAGACGGTGTCCACCGGGCAGGCCGTGCCTGTCGAGACGGGCAACGGCGCCATCGTGAAGCTGACGGCGTCGGCGGCCATCTCGGTCGGCGACCGCCTCATGCCTGGGGCCAACGGCAAGGTGGCCACCGCGGCTGGCGCCACGGCCGTCGACTGCGGCGTGGCCCTCTCGGCGGCTGGCGCCGACGGGGAAATCATCACCGCGCGGCTCAACCCGATGGGCAAGTCGCCCGTCAACACCTGATTCGAGGACACGCACATGTACAACCAGGCAACCCTCCGCACCCGCACCCCCGTCGAGCGCCTCCTGTTCGACTTCATGGTCGACCAGACGCAGTTCCTCGCGCCGTACCTCTTCGATCCGAAGATGGTGGACACCTCCACCAAGAAGGTGCCGCAGTCCGACACCTCGAGGCTGCGCGTACCCAACACCCTCAGCAAGACGAACGCTCGCGCGCAGAAGATCGACGAGCAGTTCTTCTACCGGGACATCGACCTCGAGGAGCACAAGCTCGCGGCCGACATCAACCCGCACGAGGTGTCGAACTCGGACAACCCGATGCTGGTGGACGAGGCCCGCAAGTCGAAGATCGTCACCCTCGGCCTCCTCATGCAGCGCGAGTCGCTGGCGGCCACGCTGGCCACCACGGCGGCCAACTACAACGCGTCGCTGACGTCGGCCCTCTCGGCGGGCGACCGCTGGGACGACACGGGCGACCCTGAAGCGCAGAAGATCACCGCCGACAACGCCCTCGTCCTGAAGTGTGGCCGGCCGGCGAACGCGCTCGCCATTTCGGGCACGGTGCTGCGCAAGCTGCGCACCAACTCGAACTTCCGCGACCGCGTGAAGTACACGACGGGCGGCCCGGTGACGAACGACGCCATCAAGGCGTTCTTCAACATCGACTACCTCTTCGTCAGCGACAACGTGAAGAACACGGCGAACGAAGGCGCCACGGACAGCATCTCGACGTTCTGGGGCACCAACGCCATCTTCTTCGTCTACAAGCCGGGCGTCGACATGGAGTCGGTCGGCTTCGGCGCGATGTACATGCGCACGTCGCCCCTCTGGCAGAAGGTCGTCATCGACGAGAAGCGCCAGGGTCCGAACGGCCCGATGCGCGAGGTGCAGGTGGGCACGGAGTACCAACTCGCCAAGGGCATCGTCGACGGCGAGGCCACGGGCCTCTTCGCGGGCGGGTACCTCTTCCGCACCGTGACGAGCTGATTCATCTCGAGGCGGGCGCCGTCGTGGCGCTCGCCTCACTCTCTCTCAAGGAAACCACCATGCCTTCATTCATCATCAAGCGCGGCGGCATCTGGGCCGGCGGCAAGCTGCACACCGAGGGCGACGTCGTCGAGCTCTCCGACAAGGACAGGGACGCCATCGACCCGCAGCACGTCGATCTTCAGTCCTCCATCGAGGCGAAGGCCGAAGCCGAGAAGCTGGCCGCCGCCGCCAAGGAAGCCGCCGAGAAGTCGAAGTCACTCGCCGAGAAGTCGAAGGGCGGTGCCAAGTGAAGCGGCTGGCACTCTTCCTCGTCCTCCTCTCCACCCTCGCCCTCGCGGCGGCCGGCACCATCTCCGGCATGACGGAGGGCGCCCAGTGGTTCAAGTCGGGCTTCTTCGTCGGCCCCGCGGCCACCACGACGACGGCGGCCAACCGCATCGACAACGTGCTGGCGGGCAGCATCACGTTCGACTTCGCGTCGGTCACCATCACCTGCGAAGACTCGACGGGCATCACCGTCGCGGGCGCGGCCGTCAACGACCCCTGCTTCGTCGGCCCTCCGACGACCATCAGCGGCGCGGGCACGGGGCTCCACTCGTCCTTCACCTGCTACGTCAGCGCCGCCGACACCGTGAAGGTTCGCCACTGCGCTGCAGGTACGGCCGACAACCCCGCCTCGGCCACCTACACCGTCCGCGTCATCTCGCCTGGCACCTGAGGAACCGCCCATGAAGAAGCTCGCTCTCGTCTCTCTCTTCGCCGTCGGCGTCCTCTTCATGGGCGCGCTGTCTCCCCTTTCGCCCGCCGCCCAGCTGGTGGTGGGCCGGGTGGCCGACATGACATCGCTCTTCATGCTCCTCAATGGCACGCCCGTAGCTCTGGGCGTGCTGACGTCGACGGGCACCAGCGTCAACCAGGGCACCACCGCGTCGACGTTCACCTTCAGCGGAGGCGGCTGCTACCAGGTGACGTGCGACGGCGCGGCCGTCATCAACATCGGCTCGACGGCATCGACCGACTACACGTCAGCCAACTTCGGGCGCGCGCTGTCGGCGGGGCAGGCCTCGTACTGGTGCGTGCGGGACACCGACACGAACATCAGCCTCGACACCGCGGGCACCACCGTCAACTGCGCCGTCGCACGCATGCGCTGAAGGAGGCCACGTGCTGACGTCCGCACTCCTCGTCCTCGCTCTCGCGCAGACGCCGCAGCACCGGCTGTTTCTCCAGCCGAACCTGCCGCGGACGTCCTTCGTGTCCCTCGCCGATGCGCTGCAGGCGGGCGACAAGGCGGGGGCGTGGTGGGCGATGAAGGGTGACGGCACGATGCTGGCGGGCTCCTCCGTCACGCTCGTCGCGACCGGGTCGCCGACCAACACCACCGAGAATGGCTGGCCGGTGCGCACGTACACCGCCGCGCAGAACGACCAAGAGCCCGCAAACGTCGCCTTCCCGGCGTCGGACTTCAGCGTCTGTTACCACCGCCGCAACGTCGCGCTGCCCAACACGCAAATCATGGCGTTCGGCACGAGCGGCCTTCCGGCCAATTTCAGTGCTCTTCCGTTTGAACTCCAAACCAACGGCACACTCACCT
>ERZ724512.1454-NODE-1454-length-11028-cov-4.823749_pt1 | contig 11028 bp, 8 predicted proteins | sample MGYA00376045_ERZ724512 | MGnify/ENA primary metagenome ERZ724512 (study PRJEB28724, sample SAMN07190883) | activated sludge metagenome | isolation source: activated sludge of sewage treatment plant in Hong Hong | place: Hong Kong | collected 2016-03-17 ... | reverse complement strand
GTGCCATCGCTCATGGGTAAGGCATAATCAGGGAAGGTGTCCCCTTTTTTGGCGGCGAGGTTGCCGTTCTTGATTTTGCTGCATAGTTGGGTAATCATGACATTAGAGCCGGCCGGCTTCTCCCATTTTTGACAAAAGGCAAAGAGTTCATCGGAGCTTCTTTCAAAGTCGCCATCGGGCGTGGCCCAGCGCATGGCAAGAAGGGCCACTGAAGCATTGGGAGTAGAGAGGGCAAAGTCGAAAAGTGTTTTTTTAAATTCGTAGTGTGCCTTGTGTTGTTCGATGAGATTTTCTTCATTGACTGCTTCGAGGTTTGCGAGGTGTTGGCTGAATGCCCTATTCCGAGTTACGATGAGTTCGGCAATTTGTGCATTGACATCATCCGGATGGGCCCATCGCGCTGTCTTCTGAAATTGATTGGCATTAGCGGTCAGAGACATTGTTTTGCCGCTGAAGACGAAGGGCAGGTAGTTGGATAGGTTGGGGTCGTCATTGTACAGGTTGTTGGGGTATTTTTCGTTTGTCTTTTGGATGGCGAGGGCGTAAAATCCATTGCCGGGAATTTTGCTAAATGCAAAGCTACCGGTCTGATCTACCTTGGCAGAATCGAGTACTGTGCCCTGATATGGGGATACCAGTGATTCGTAGGTAGGGAATGAAAGGAGGTAAATCACTTTTTTCAAGTCGGCCCTCTCCCACTCGATTTTACCTGAGATGGGGGATTTGGTACAAGCGGAGCTGGTGATAAAAAGCAATAAAGTGATGAAGAGCAACAATCGGGAAAATGCAGTTGCGTATTGCATGAATAGGAATTTTGAACAAAGATAGGGAATATATGGGTTAGGGGTTAGGGGCTAGGGACTAGGGGGCTATAAATAGTACCTCTTGTTTACATTTCCCACCAATAGACCTATCTCATTATAAAGAGATGCTGCAGGATTTAAACATTAAGGGAATTCATCGAATGAAGGGCTTGGGTGGTATGAAGGGATGTTGCCTTAATTACCTTCATTTCCTTAATGCCTGTGCCTATAAAACGTAGTTTTGTAGTGCAATGAAAAAAAACATCACAAATCTCTTTCGTTGGGATTAGGTCTATGTGTAGTACCTACTCAAGGTATTGTCCATCCATAGACCTTGCTCATCATAAAGAGATTCAGCGGCATTTAAACATTAAGGGCATTTAGTTGCATTAAGGCTTGACTTTAACCTAGAAAACTAAATGTGTCTTCATGCTCTAAATGCCTGTGCCTATAAAACGTAGTTTTGTAGTGCATTTCAAAAAAAATCCCCATCTCATGCATTGGGAACTGTCTCTATGTGGCAATTACCCACACAAAGACCTTGATCATCATAAAGAGATGCTGCAGGATTTAAACATTAAGGGAATTGAGGGAATTAAGGGCTTATATCTTAATACTGTCAAGGTTATAAAATAAATTTAAACTAATCTAAATTTTTTGTTTAGTTTTGTATAAAATTTTGTTTCATGCTTTCTTTTACGGAGGAAAACTACCTCAAAGCCATTTTTAAGATATCAGAGAAGGAGAAAAAATCGGCTTCTACCAATTCGCTGGCGAGGCATCTGGATACTACACCTGCGTCTGTGACAGATATGTTGAAGCGGTTGGCAGAGAAGGAGATGATCCATTATGAGCGGTATAAGGGAGTGACCCTCACCGCAGAGGGCAATCGCATTGCTACTTCACTGATCCGAAGGCATAGGCTGTGGGAGGTGTTTTTGGTGGAAAAGCTGCGATTCGACTGGGAGCATGTACACGATTTGGCAGAGGAGTTGGAACACATTTATTCAGAAGAGCTGATTTCGCGGCTGGATGCCTTTTTGAATTATCCAAAGTTTGATCCCCATGGCGACTCCATCCCCAATGCAGAAGGGAAGTTTACCATACGTAGCCAGACACCATTGGCCGATTTGATGACGGGGCAGAGCTGTCAGGTTTTGGGCGTTAAGGAGCACAGCAATGCCTTTTTGAGATACCTCAACCAGATCAAGGTAAAACCCGGTACCTATATCAAGATCGAAGAACGAATAGAATTTGACGCCTCACTACGGGTATTGATTGACCAGAAAGAAAGATGTACCATCTCTGATTCGGTAGCACAAAGTCTGCTGGTAAAAAGAATATGAGATTATTATTTTGGACATTGGCCATATTGGGGACGCTTACCCTCCATGCAGAAAAACCGCTGGTGGTGGCTTCGGCCTCCATCTTTGCCGATATGGCGCGCAACATTGGTGGGGATAAGATTGAGGTCCGCTCCATCGTACCCATTGGAGGTGATCCGCACCGCTACGAAGCGACCCCTGACGATGCTGCCCTGCTGGCCAAAGCCGATCTCATCCTCATCAACGGTCTCACCTTTGAGGGCTGGATCAACGAGGTTATAGCCAACTCCGGTAGCAAGGCAATGGTAAAACTAATTACTACCGGCATTCAAGCCATCCGCAGTCAGATACACTCGGGGGCCACCGATCCCCATGCCTGGATGGATGCGGAAAACGGGTTGATCTACATACGCAATATCCGCGACGGCCTCATAGCCATTGACCCGCAAAATGCCAATTTTTATGAGCAACAGCACGCCCGGTACAGCCAACAACTGCAGGAGCTCCACCAATACATAAAGATGCGCATGGCGAGCATACCGCCCCAGCACCGCATCCTCATTACTTCGCACGATGCGTTTTCCTATTTTGGAAATAAGTACGGTCTCACCATCAGTGCCATGATGGGCGTATCTACCGAAGCCGATGCCCAGACCTCTGACATGGCCCGGGTGGTGGAGGCCCTTGAGAAAAACAAGGTGCCTGCCATTTTTATCGAAAGCACCATCAATCCCAAGATGCTGCAACAAATAGCACGCGACCACAAGGTGGTCATTGGAGGCAGCCTGTACGCCGACTCTGTGGGTGAGCCGGGCACACCGGGTGAAAGCTACGTGGGCATGCTGCGCCACAATGCCGATGTGATCTCCAATGCCCTGGGTCAAAGTCTGCCCGCTGATAAGATGGCCGGACAAACACTCAACTGGCCGCTCTATGGCATCCTCATTCTATTGCTGGCCCTTAGCTGGGTAGTGTTCATTAAATTTCTGAAAAAATGAAAGCAACAACATTGCCCATCCAGGTGGAAGGACTGTCGGTTTCGTACGGCAACAAACGCATCCTCAGCAATGTCTTTCTCGAAGTGGAAGCAGGACACATCTATGGTTTGATTGGTCCCAATGGGGCCGGAAAATCTACCCTCTTTAAATCCATCCTCGGTCTGATCGAAGTCCACGCCGGACAGATCCGCGTTTTTGGTGGCGATGTCAATGATTACCGTCCCCAACTCTCTTACGTACCCCAAAAAGATGAGATCGACTGGGACTTCCCCGCTACGGTTAAAGACATTGTGCTGATGGGTCGCTATCCGCACAAGCGCCTGCTACAGTCGCTCAATAAAGACGACCACCGCATCGCCCGCGAAGCCATGGAAGAACTGGGCATCTTCGATCTGGCCGACCGACAGATAGGTCAACTCTCCGGCGGTCAGCAGCAGCGCGTATTCATAGCCCGTGCCCTCTGCCAGCAAGCCGACCTCCTCTTTTTCGATGAACCTTTTGTAGGGGTAGACATGGCCACCGAAGAAAAGATAATCGCAATTATGAAACGCCTGGCCACTGAAGGAAAAACCCTTTTGGTAGTTCACCACGATCTTACTACAGTACCTCAATATTTCAGCAAGGTCATTCTCATCAATCAACGCCTCATTGCCGCCGGAAACACTGCTGAAGCCTTTACGCAAGAGAATATTGCCCTGTGTTATGGAGGGCAGATGGGGTTGTTGCAGCGAGTGAGGTAGGTGGACAATGCTCGGTGCTTTGCACCTCGCGCAATGCGCTTCGCTTAGTGCAATGCGCTTCGCTTAGTGCAATGCGCCTTCGGCTTAGTGCAATGCGGCTACGCCTTAGTTCAATGCGGCTGCGCCTTAGTATAACTGAGCGGTTTCAGCAAAGCTGAAAAAATTGATCCCTACATGCCGCTGGTATGTAGGGATCAATTTAATGAAGTGCTTCGGCAAGCTCAGCATCGTTCGATTTAGCAAATCAAGATTTGCAATCTCACGGAGAACCACGCGCTAACCGCGTGGCATCGACTAAACCTTTTAATCTTAGAGCATTAACTGTGCAAGGAAGAAGGTGTACAGTACAGATAAGCCATAATTAAATGGAGTGACTAAGCGAACTTTGTATTATATCATTGTTTTATGAATTTTTTGGCCTCTAGAAATCCATTATTTTGATCCCGAAGTTCCACGAAGTAAATGCCAGAAGGGAGGGAGGATATGTCTAATTGAACTGATTTATGAGAAATATCGGGAAGAGAGAAGGTAGTATAAATTTTGCCGGAGGCATCTAGTATTAGAATTGAACTGACAATGCTAAAATCAGCGTACTTGATTGTAACAAAGTTGTCTGCAGGATTAGGAAAGAGCAACAACAAGTTTTTTTTAGGATCCATTTGATCAAAAACAAGATTGAGATCTGTCTTTTTAACATTGCCGTTTTTATCAGTTTTTAACAACCAAGAATAACGTCGTTTATAATAAGCCTCACCATAACAAAGTATGTCACCATCTACTGTCTCTTCAATATCAGAAATCCAGGTATCATTATACTCCCCAATACTATCCACTGTAAAATGCAAATAGGAGTTATAAAACAGAAGATTGCCATTGCCGTCCATCTTACCTAATGAGCCAGCAAGATAATCTTCTTCTTCCGTATTTCCTTTTATTAAAGATTGACCACCCCCAAATAAAATGAAATTATCATGCGTCTTTTTAAGCATTGAATGAGGAAATGGGTTCTCATTCTCATAAGCTTTGGGAAACAATACACGCTTTAATATCTTGTCATTCTTGATGTCGTAAATCAACATCACTTTGGTAAAAAAAATATAAGGATACTCATTTGCGTTCATATTGTATTTCAAACCCGAAATAAATAATATACTATCGTTTAACGTACAAATATTTCCATTATTTAAAACCAACTTTTCTGAATCAAATAAGTTTTTGCCCTTCCATATAACATCCCCTTTCTTATTGATTTTAACAAAATAGACAGAAGAAGGAAGATTATACTTCCTTCGCAGCTCATACTCAGAAAACCCAACAATTATCATTTCATCAGATGTAATTGCTGCCTTAGAACCTAAAACATATTCATTTGAAACATTATCGCCATAAAACCTGTATACAAAAGAGAAATCATCATTTAAAATTAATATACCTGGCAATGCATTAAAATCATCAGGATTTCCAAATCGAGAAGAAAAATATATATAATACTTGTTTCCAATTTTTTTTATATCATTGAGAAATCCTACTCTTCCAGGAATACTTTTAAGGGATATCTTTTTTTGCGTAATTCTCTTTAATCCTACATCATATTCAAGGACTATAAGAGACTCCAGCTCATATGCATATGTTATATATTTAACTACATTTTTCTCAACCCAAGTTTCTTGGTGGTAATAAAAATAATAACTCACAGTACTATCAAGAAACGAATTTTGCCTAATTAAATCGCCTGTATTCTTATCATACTCGCATACAAATACTTTTGGAATCCCAAAATTGGGTCCACCTAGGCTAAAACCAATATAAAAACTATCTGTTTCAACTATAGTGGCTCCCCAACTTTGAGATGTATTAAAATCATATACTTTGTTATAGTTCTGCCCCAATAAATACCTATTGACAAATATCAAGAATACAAAAATCAATAATATTGTATTACACTTCATATCAGGCATTTCTTCAATTTAACCAGTTTTGATGACTTTAATAAATTTTATTCATTTTCGCTGTTCTCAATATACTTTAATCTTGCTACTACTCTAAACTTAATATAAGCTGAGAATTCAAATTCACCTCTTTCAGCCATTGATAATATTTTCCGCAATCTATCTTTTAAAGGAAAAATTTGATACGCTTCACCAACAATGTACTCAAGATCTATTTTATTATATGCATCTTGTCTTTCTCTCTTTAATTCGTAAAAATTAAGATTCAATATATCGTCAATATCTTGTTGAAAAATCATCACTTCAGAAGTCAATGACGCATCTTCAGAATAGGACAATGTATCTATATGATCTTTTTTACGTGGATCAATATTTAAATTTACATTCCCTTTCTTTGTATCACAATGTTCAATTTTATTGCCTGTCAGTTTGTCTGTATAGTAGTTACCCGAACAAACGGCTAAAAAATTGTCAAACTCAAGACCTGAGCCCGCAGATTGTGGTATAAAGTGTTCAATAAAAACTGTTTGCAGTTTTCTTTCACAGTAAGCACAGTGATTCATTTGGAGTTCCCTGAGTGTACTCTTTGTCTCCTGCATGCAGTGTCCTTGCAAATGACTATAGTTGTTGGTTACTTTGCGCAGCTCTTTCAAACATTCAGGTTCATATTCATTCGGGATTACTATTAATTTCATGTTTTAGCGAAAGCAATTCTTTTTTCATAGTTAACAATCCATTCTGCATTCGAGTCAATTCTATGCTTTAGTTGCTTTAATTTTTTTTCAGCCTCGTCTAACTGAAAATTATTGTATAAGATGTCCAATTCTTGTTTCTCGGAATCAAAATCCATCATATATGGCTTTACATTCATTAACTCTTCCAAAACTTCGTCGGCTGTGCCGCTAAAGACCTTTGGCAGATTTTCTTTTGATATGACATTTCCATCTGACAATGCAAGTATATTTTCAGGTCTCAATGTAGACAAGATCAAAGGTGCGTGTGTTGTAACAATAAACTGAACATTTGGAAAAGTATTTTTTAATGCTTGCACAATGGTCTTTTGCCAGGCTGGGTGCAAATGGAGATCAAGTTCATCTATTAAAACAATACCAGAGCCATTGATTGTATTTTCATCATTTTGTGCAGAAAATGTGAGCCGTCTGGCAATATCGCTGACTAAATACATCACCATGCGCTCACCAGATGACAGTTGGTTGAACCTCAGCCGATCTCCATTTTTGATAACTACCGCATAAGGCTCGTTGTCAAGATTAAAATCTGTCGACTTAGCATCTCTGTCAATACGAATATCTGTTATGCTATTTTCTCCTACAATCGAAAGAAATTTTTTAAATGCATTACGAACATTGCGCAAAGAATCAAGTTCATAAAGATGATCTGCTTTGCTAACCTTGTATTCGTTTTCCAGGTTTAATTCATTGATGAACCAACCTTCAAATTTTGAAAAAGCAGATACATTTGCTTCTAAAGCACTACTGTACATAGCACTGACCCTATCGCTGATCATACTCTTGGCAAAAACAGGTATAGAACTGGTTCTGTTCACTCTATAATAAACCATCAAAGGCAATCGGTTTTTTATCAATTCTCCTGTATTGTCAACGGTATTCTGTCTATTTCCGTCAATGCTCCAATTGCAATTCACGTTAATAGTTTCTCCATCCAGTGAAAATGAAGCTTCTATACTGGTGCTTGTCTCTCCTTTTAATATATCTGAGTTGCTTAGAAAATCCTGCCCATGCGTTTGCAAATTTACATCCGACATAATGCTGCTGAGTGCTTTGGAAATGGCATCGAGAATACTGGTTTTCCCGGCACCGTTAATACCTATGCTTGCTGTAATATTTGAATTACCAAAATCAATTTCCAGATCTTGAAACAATCTGAAATTTTTAAGTCGCAATTTATTGATTCTCATACTACAAAAATAAGGAATCCTCAACAATAATGCTCTTTTTTTTCGCGGCGAGGGCCTTACACCACTATGTTGGAGTTACGACGCAAAATATTGCGTCGTAACAGTGTTTCAAAAATGAGGTGCGATTGATAAATGAGGACCAATCAAAACATTGGTAAATTAAAGGTCAGCATCCCTTTTGACTACTCTACTACAGATGCTCCGTTCCATACACTGGCTTTGCCAGTATATGGACAGGTGCCGGATACCCCGTTGCCCGGTCAATAGCGTTCATCCTTCACAAACGGTAACTTTTCCATTTCGGTGACTTCCATGCTGGGGAAATCAAAATCATCTACGATTTTGCCTTTGATGCGGTAGAGGCCGCGGCCTTTGAAGGGGTAGCGGGCAAGGGCGGGTGGGAAGTGGGTGGTGTCAAAGAAGTGGCCTTTTTCGTCGATCCAGGTGCCGAAGTTCATGAGTTTGCGGTTGGAGGTGGTGACGTCTTTGCGGGTGACGTAATAACCAATCATGGTTACGATTCGGCCCATGTGTTTTTTCATATCGGCGGCGAAGATGTCGGCTTTGATGTTGACATCCATAAGATCGAAGGGTGAGCAGAGGGGGAAGCCGAGGAGTTCAAATTCGTCGTAGGCTTGTTCGTACCGGCCTTCTACCATGGGGGGCAGCTCAAAGTTTTCGGTTTCGGCATCAAAGAGGGCGCTGTATTGCACTTGCTTGATGGCAGGACTGTAGACGGCATTTTTTTCCCACATGAGCTGGTACTTGTTCATGCCGGTGAAGCGGAAGGCGCCGATGCGGATGAGGATTTCGAGTTGCTCTCTGCCGATGTCTACTCTGTTGACAAAGTCTTTGAGGCTGCGGAAATCGCCCCTGGCACAACGCTCTTCGATGATGTGGTGGGCCGTCTTTTGTTCGAGCTGGGCAATGTGGATGAAACCTACGTAGATGTCTTTGCCGTAGATGTGGGTGAGGTATTGACTCTGGTTGATGCAGGGGGCGTGGACATTGGCACCACACATGCGGGCTTCGTGGAGGTAGAGCTCGGCATTGTAAAAGCCGCCAAAGTTGTTGACCACGGCGGTCATAAACTCAAGGGGGTAATAGGTTTTGAGGTAGAGGCTCTGGAACGACTCCACGGCAAAACTCGCGGAGTGGGCTTTGCAGAAGGAGTAGCCACTGAAGCTCTCCACCTGCCGCCATACTTCCATAGACAATTCATCGGAGTAGCCCCGTTCTTTACAATTTCTGAAAAATTTTTCCTGTAGCTGTCGGAAGGTATCGGAGTTTTTTTTCTTGCCCGTCATGATGCGCCGCAGGATGTCGGACTCATCCATGTCGAGGCCGGCAAAGTGGTGGACGATCTTCATGACGTCTTCCTGATAGACCATGACACCAAAGGTTTCGCCGAGGTGTTCTTCAAAAACGGGGTGGAGGTAGGTGTAGCTATCGGGCTTGTGAAAACGCTGGATGTATTCACGCATCATGCCCGACTTGGCCACACCGGGGCGGATGATGGAACTGGCCGCCACGAGGTGGACGTAGTTGTCGCACCGCAGCTTGGTGAGCAGGCCGCGCATGGCGGGTGACTCGATGTAAAAACAGCCGATGCAGTGTCCGGAGCGCAGCTGGGCCTTTACTTTTGGGTCTTCTTTGATGGCTGCCACATCGTGGATGTCGATGGCCTTGCCCTGGTTGTACCGCACCAATTCTACCGCGTCTTTGATGTGGCCGAGGCCGCGCTGGCTGAGCACGTCGTACTTGTGAAAGCCGAGGTCTTCTGCGCCGTACATGTCGAAGTGTACAATGGGAAAGCCCTTGGGCATGAGCTGCAGGGCGGTGTGGTAGTTGAGGGGTCGCTCTGAGATGATGATGCCGCCAGCGTGGATGGAGAGGTAGTTGGGAAAAGACTCGATCATCTTGCCGTAACGAAAGATGTGTTTGGCATAGGGGTGGTGTTTTTCGGTGGCGAGGGGCTCGTCTACAATAACATCGATGTCGGCCTTGGGCAGACCCAGTACCTTGCCCAGCTCGCGGATGATGGACTTACCCTTGAAAGTATTATAGGTAGCCAGCAGGGCGGTGTGTTCTTTTCCGTAACGTTTGAAAATATAATCGGTCACATCATCTCTTTCGTCCCAGGAGAAGTCGATGTCGAAATCGGGTGGCGAGCTGCGGTAGGGATTGATGAATCGTTCGAAGTAGAGGTCGAGTTCGAGCGGATCTACGTCGGTGATGCCCAGGTTGTAGGCTACGATGGAGTTGGCCCCACTACCCCGCCCCACGTGGTGGTAGCCCGCAGAGGTGGCATAGCGGATGATGTCCCAGGTGATGAGGAAGTAAGCACAAAAGCCCATTTTCTGGATGACCTTCAATTCTTTTTGGGTGCGTTCTGTAGCCTTTTTGTTGCGTGTACCATACCTGCGTTGGCAGCCCGAAACGGCGAGTTTGGTGAGCAGGTCCATATCGTCTTTGACATCGCCGGTGAAGGTGAGTCGGTTGTGCTGGATGCTGCTGTCCATGGCGGTGTGGCAGGCAGAGAGGAGACGCTGGGTATTTTGCAGGATGACGGGATACCGTTCGTAGAGTTGGTTGATTTCTCCTGGCCCTCTGAAGTATTCCCCCTGTCGGGCACAGTTTTCGGGCTTGAGTCGACTGAGTACGATGTTGAGGTCGATGCAGCGCAGCAGCTTGTGTACCTTAAATCCATCTTCATCGCGGAAGGTAACAGGAGCGAAGACCACCAGTTTGTGGAGGTGTTCTTTGAGGTAAGAAGAAAAGAGCTGGTTGACCTCTTCGGGCCTGACGCCTATGTATTCATTGTCGCGCAGACTGTTGATGGCCTTGGGCAGCTTGCGAAAGACGATGTAACAGTTGGGCAGCACGGGTGGCTCCTTGGGCAGGGCTTCCTGGCGCAGTGAGTATTCGGTGAGCAGGGCACACAGCTCCCGCCAGCCCTCGTCATTGCGGGCGATACCCAGGTAAAGAAACTCTTCTTCATTGCGAAACTCGATGCCCAGAATGGGTTTGATGCCATTCTTACGACAAGCCGTAATAAACTGGAAAGCGCAGGATGTATTGTTGATATCGGTAAGCACCAATGCCGAAATTCCGGATTGAACGGCCAGGTCTACCAGTTCTTCCGGCGAGAGGACTCCGTAGCGGAGGGAGTAGTAGGTGTGGCAGTTGAGGTACAAGGTAGGGGATAGGTTATAGGGGTTAGGGGTTAGATTAGGGGTTAGATTAGGGGTTAGATTAGGGGTTAGATTAGGGG
>ERZ724512.1452-NODE-1452-length-11030-cov-12.815945_pt1 | contig 11030 bp, 12 predicted proteins | sample MGYA00376045_ERZ724512 | MGnify/ENA primary metagenome ERZ724512 (study PRJEB28724, sample SAMN07190883) | activated sludge metagenome | isolation source: activated sludge of sewage treatment plant in Hong Hong | place: Hong Kong | collected 2016-03-17 ... | reverse complement strand
CGGCCAGCGCAACGCCGAGTGGTGCGGCCACGGGCCGACCCTCGAGGAGGTAGAACGCCCAGCCGCCGTGGCGGTCACCGAGCGCGGTCACGATCCCCTCGGCGCCGCCGGCGGGCACGTCGACGTACGCCGTCAGCTCGAAGCCCCCCAGGGCGGCCGGTTGCTGCGGGAGGGGCACGGGGGCGCCGCCGGGCCGGTAGGTCGCGGCGTCGGGCGGCGGGAACTCCCCCGGGTGCATGTGCGCCATGGAGGCCGGGAACTCGAAGAGTGGCAGGACCTGGTTGCGCCCGGCCTCGGCCCACCACAGGCCCTCGAGCCGGCTCACCACGTCCGGGTGCTCACCGGCGACGTCGGTCGACTCGGAGAAGTCCTCGTCGAGACGGAACAGCGACCAGCGGTCGGTGTCGAAGTCGTAGCTGCCGACGACGTGGTCGCGCTCGCCGAACTGGTTGGCGACGTGGTCGGTGACGGCCTTCCAGCCGTCGTGGTAGATCCCGCGCGAGCCCATCATCTCGAAGTACTGAAGCGTCCGGTGCTCCGGCGCCGCGGGGTCGGAGAAGCTGGCGAGCATCGACGCCCCGTCGACCGGCTGCTGGGTGACCCCGTCGACGCTCTCCGGTACCTCGATCCCGGCCGCGTCGAGGACGGTCGCGTAGAGGTCGACCGCGTGGCAGAACTGCGGCCTCACCGACCCCTGGCCCGCCAGGCGCTGCCCCCAGCGCACGATCAGCGGCGTCCGCACCCCGCCGAGCCAGGCGTAGCGCTTCCACAGCCGCAGCGGCGCGTTGCCCGCCCACGCCCAGCCCCACGGGTAGTGGTTGTTGGCGTCCGGGCCGCCGATGTCGTCGATGTGCTCCAGGGCGGTGCCGACGTCCTCGGTGAAGCCCAGCCAGCCGGCGGCCTCGTTGAGCGTGCCGGTCGGGCCGCCCTCCGCGCTGGCACCGTTGTCGGACAGGATCATCACCAAGGTGTCGTCGGCGATCCCCTGGTCGTCGAGGGAGTCGAAGAGCCGGCCCAGGTGGTGGTCGGTGTGGGTGACGAAACCGGCGAAGACCTCCATGTAGCGGGCGAAGAGCCGCCGCTCGTCGGCCGACAGGCTCTCCCACTCCGGCACCCAGGGCGGCCGCTCGGTCAGCACGGTCTCCGGTGGCACCACGCCCTCGGCGACCTGCCGGTCGTAGGCGCGCTGCCGCCAGGCCTCCCAGCCGTCGTCGAACTGCCCGCGGTACGGCGCCACCCACTCCTCGGCGACCTGGTGCGGCGCGTGGGCGGCGCCGGGGGCGAGGTAGCAGAAGAAGGGCTTGCGGGCAGCCGCCTGCTGCTGGTCCCGGATCATCCCGATCGCCTGGTCGACCAGGTCCTCGGTCAGGTGGTAGCCCTCCTCCGGGCTGCGGGGTGGCTCGACCTGCGTGTTGTCGCGGACGAGCTCGGGGGCCCACTGGTTGGTCTCCGCCCCGAGGAAGCCGTAGTAGCGCTCGAACCCGAGGCCGAGCGGCCACCGCTCGAACGGCCCGGCCGCGGAGTACTCCGCCTGCGGCGTGAGGTGCCACTTCCCGACCGCCATCGTGTTGTAGCCGTGGTCGCGCAGCACCCGGGCCAGCGAGGCCGCGCTGCGCGGGATCCGGCCGTGGTATCCCGGGAACCCGAGCGCGGCCTCCTGGGTGACGCCCATGCCGACCGCGTGGTGGTTGCGCCCGGTGAGCAGCGCGGCCCGGGTCGCCGAGCAGACAGCCGTGACGTGGAACCGGTTGTAGCGCAGGCCCTGGGCGGCCACCCGGTCGATGTTCGGCGTCGCGAAGCCGGCACCGAAGCACCCGAGCTGCGCGAAGCCGACGTCGTCGAGGACGACGACGAGCACGTTCGGCGCGTCCGGGCCCGGGCTCGGGTAGGGCACGAGGCGCGGCTCGGAGGTGGCGACGCGGGTGGTGAGGCGCTGGGCTTGCACACCGCCGATCCTGGCAGTGGACCGCCCCTTCTGTCCCGGGACCCGGTGGGGCAGGATGCGGCCATGACGGAGCCGACGACCGATCCCGTGCCCGCCGCGACCGCCTACCCGCCCGCTCCCTGGGAGATGGTGGGCCAGCTGTGGCTCTCGCTGTTCCGGCTCCGCGAGCCCGTCGACGACCTCCGCCCGGCCGGCGTGTACGGCGCTGCGTTCGTCAGCTACGAGCCCGGCTCGCCGCTCACCTACTCCGAGCTGCTCGTCGCCCGGCCGGTCCCCGTCCCGGACGGCCGCGGCCGGCGGGTGTCGATCACCGACATCTGGGTCGACTCCCCCGCGTCGGTCGCCGGCGGGCGCGAGCTGTGGGCGATCCCGAAGGGCCTGTGCGACTTCGATCTCGACTCGCAGCGTCGCGGGCCGCTCACGACCACCGACTGGTCCGCGTCCTTCGGGCGCCGCCCGATCGCCTCCGCGTCCTTCACCGACGTCTCGCGGGCGATGCTCCGGGTGCCGTTCAAGGGCAGCACCTGGCAACCCGGCATCGAGGACACCGGCGGCGAGGAGCGCACCGCCGTCCTCCGGGGCTCGTCGAAGGCGCTGCCCTGCCGCGGCCGGTGGGACTTCGACGCCGACGGGCCGCTCGGGTGGCTGCGCGGTGCGCGGCAGCTGGCGTCGTTCCGGCAGGCCGACTTCCGGATGTCCTTCGGCTGATCGGCGGCTGCCCGCGGTGGCTGCCCGCGCCGTCCCCCGGCGCTCGGCTAGGGTGGACGGACCAGCTCACTCTCGGGGGAGGCAGTCATGCTGCTCTGGATCATCATCGTCGCCGTGGTCGTGATCGCGCTCGGCGTCTTCGCGTTCTGGCCGCGGAAGTCGAACGCCTACTCCGACCGGAGCGTCCGGGACGCCAAGGGGCAGGGCAACGCCGACCTCTACGACGGGCGACCGCCCTACTGATCCGGCAGCTCGTGCTCCGCGGCCGCCCGGCGGGCCGCGTCGCGGATCTCGAAGAGCTCGGTGGCGAACCCGCCGACCGCACCCGCGACGTCGCGGACGGCGCCGGTGATGATCGTGGCCACCTGCCCGACCATCCCGGCGGCCGCTTCGACCGTGCCCTGGGCGGCGTCCTTGCGGATCTCCGCCCTGCTGAGGTGGTCCTTCATGCCCTGGTCCCGGCTGTGATCCCCATGGGCCCCATCCTCAGGCGGCGACCGGGTCCGCCACAACCGGGGCCTCAGCCCGCGGACTCCGCGGCGGGAGCGCCAGCCGCACGATCTTGCGTGCGACGCTGCCGAGCTGCTTGCGCAGCGGGCCGGTGTGGTACGGGAGGCCGTAGCGCTCGCAGATGTCGCGCACGTCCTCCGCGATCTCGGGGTAGCGCCGCGCCGGCAGGTCCGGGAACAGGTGGTGCTCGATCTGGTGCGACAGGTTGCCGGACATCACGTGGAAGAGCCGCCCGCCGGTGATGTTCGCCGACCCCAGCAGCTGCCGGTAGTACCACTGCCCCCGGGTCTCGTCCTCGCACTCCTCCTGGCTGAACGTCGCGACGCCCGCCGGGAAGTGGCCGCAGAAGATGATGTTGAACGCCCAGATGTTGCGGACCAGGTTGGCGGTCGCGTTGCCCGCAAGCGTGAGCGGGAACAGCGGCCCGGTGAGCGCCGGGAACAGCACGTAGTCCTTGAGCGCCTGGCGCCTGACCTTGCGCATGATCCCGGCGTGCAGCGCCTTGTTCTCCGACATCTTCCGCCGGCCGGCGACGATGTTCTCGACCTCGAGGTCGTGCATGGCCACGCCCCACTCGAAGAAGACCATCAACAGGAACGCGTAGAGCGGGTTGCCGAGGTAGTAGGGATGCCAGGGCTGGTCCTCGTCCATGCGGAGGATCCCGTAGCCGACGTCGCGGTCCTTGCCGAGGATGTTGGTGTAGGTGTGGTGGATGTAGTTGTGGCTGTACTTCCACTGCTCGCTCGGGCACACGTTGTCCCACTCGTACATCCGCGAGCTGAGACCGGGGTCCCCCATCCAGTCGTACTGGCCGTGCATCACGTTGTGGCCGATCTCCATGTTGTCGAGGATCTTGGAGACCGACAGCGCGGCGACCGCGAGCGGCCAGGCCGGCGGCAGGTAGAACATCGCACGGCCGGCGACCTCGAACGCGCGCTGGGCCTTGACGACGTTGCGGATGTACGTGGCGTCCGCCTCGCCGAGGTCGTCGAGGATGCGGCGGCGTACGGCGTCGAGCTCCTCGCCGAACGCCTCGAGCTGCTCGGGGGTCAGGGTGGTCTTGTTCGTCTTCACGTCGGACTCCTAGAGGTCGACCACGCAGTCGCCCACGGGGGCGTTCACGCAGACACGGATCTCTTCGTCGGGCAGCGAGGACTCCTCGCCGGTCAGGACGTTGCGCACCGTGCCGTCGCGCTTGACGGCGGTGCAGGACAGGCAGATGCCCATGCGGCAGCCGAACTCGGGCGTGAGCCCGGCCCGCTCGGCCTGCTCGAGCAGGGTGGCTCCGGTGTTCGCGACCTCGACGCCGGAGCGGACGAAGGCGACGTCGCCCTCGGCGGAGGTGCCCGAGGTGCGCGGCGGCTGGAAGTACTCCACGCGGAGCACGTCGGAGCCGTCGTACACCGCCCGCACGGCGTCGATCATCGGCGCCGGGCCGCAGGCGTAGGTGAGCACGTCGCGGTAGCCCGGGACGAGCCGGTCGAGGTACGCCGGCGACAGGTTCGGGTCGCCGAGCTCGGGGTGCAGCAGGTGCACCTCGGTGCCGTGGCCCGAGTGCCGGATCTCGTCGAGCTCGGCCGCGAAGATCTGGTGGTCCGGGCTCTGCGCGTAGTGCAGGAACGTGATCCGGCCGCGGTGGGTGCGGCGGTGCAGCGTGCGCAGCATCGACATCACCGGGGTGATGCCGGAGCCGCCGCTGAGGAGCAGGAGGCGCTCGGGCACGTGGTCCGGGAGCACGAACTCCCCCTCGGCCTGCGAGAGGTGCACCATCGTGCCCGGCCGCGCGCGCTCCACGAGGAACCTGCTCACGACACCCCGGGGGTTGGCGCGCTGGGTGATCGTTAACCGGTCACCGGGACCGGACTCGGGGCTGGAGATCGAGAAGACCCGCGTCGCGCGGCGCGCGCCGTCGATCTCGACGCCGAGCTGGACGTGCTGGCCGGCGCGGTGACCGCGCCAGGTCGAGGTGGGCTGGAGGGTCAGCGTCGCGACCGGCGGGTGGCCGGGGACGTCGACCTCGCGGTGGATCGACACGATCCGGGCGCGCACCTCGGCCGCGGCCCACATCGGGTTGACGAGCTCGAGGTAGCGGTCCACGCCGTGCGGCGACGTGAGCGCCGCCAGCGCTCGGGACCGGAGGATGCGTTGCATGCCCGCTCCTTGCCTGGGTGGGTCGGTGGGTGGGTGGTCAGGAGTGAGTCGGGACGGTTTCGGTGGACAGTCGTACACTGAAAGTGTGCGGGCGTACCGGAAGTACGGTCAAGGCCTGCGGCGGTGACGCCCGCCACGCCCCCACCGCACCCGTCTAACCTGAGGTCATGCCGGAGCCGAGCGAGCCACCACTGCGCCGGGTGGAGCGCAAGGAGCGCACCCGGCGGGCGATCCTCGACGCGGCGCTGGACCTCTCCGACGAGTCGACCCTGGCGGCCATCTCGCTGCGGCAGGTCGCCAAGCAGGTCGGGATCGTGCCGACCGCGTTCTACCGCCACTTCGACTCGCTCGACGCCCTGGGGCTCGCCCTGGTGGACGAGGCGTTCGCCTCGCTGCGCACGATGATCCGCGACATCCGGCGCGGGGACCCCGCGCTCGCCGACATCGTCGACCGCTCGATCGGCGTCCTCGTCGACCACGTGCACCTGCAGCGCGAGCACTTCCTCTTCATCGCCCGCGAGCGCGCGGCCGGCCCCCCGGGCGTGCGCGAGGCGATCCGGCACCAGATCGAGCTCTTCGAGCGGGAGCTGGCGGCCGACCTCGCGCGGCTGCCCGGCACCGACGCCTGGTCCGACGAGGACCTGCGGGTGCTGTCGAACCTGATCGTGACCGCGATGGTCGCGACCGCCGAGTCCATCCTCAGCGTCGCCGGCCGGCCGGACGAGGAGAAGCAGATCGTCGAGCAGGCCCGCACGCAGCTACGGATGGTGCTCGTCGGCGCCCTGAACTGGCGCTCGAAGCCCTGAGCCCCGGGCGCGGGCCCGGGCGTCAGCCTCCCGGACGGACGGTCAGGTCGCTGATCGTGGCGTCGCGCGGCAGGTCGAGGACGTGGAGGATCGCGTCGGCGACGGTCTCGGGCCGGATCCAGTCGGCGGCGTCGTACTCCTTGCCCTCCTGGCGGTGCACCTTCTCCTGCATCGCGGTGGCGGTGCGGCCGGGGTAGACCGTGGTCACCCGCAGGTCCGGCTCCTCGGCGCGCAGGGCGTCGGCGAGCGCGCGCAGGCCGTGCTTGGAGGCGGCGTACGCCGACCACCCGGGGTGGGCGAAGAGCCCGGCGCCGGAGTTCACGAGGACGACCGTCCCGCGCGCCGCGCGCAGGGCGGGCAGGGCGACCCGGGTGAGGGCCGCGGGAGCGACGAGGTTGACCTGGAGCTGGGTGGCCCAGTCGTCGACCGACAGCTCGGCGACCGTCCCCAGCTCGACGACGCCGGCGGCGTGCACGACCGAGTCGAGACGGTCCGGCAGGTCCAGCGACTCGACCGACTCCGGCCACGCGAGGTCGGCGACGAGCACGTCCGCGCCGTCGTACGCCGCCCGCAGCTCGTCGGCGCGCTCGTCCGAGCGCGCCAGCAGGACGACCTCGTCGCCGCGCTCGAGCAGCCGCCGGGCGACCACGGCGCCGATCCCGGAGCCGGCCCCGGTGACCAGGTGCACGCCGGGCCGGCTCATCGGGTGAAGACGATCTTGCCGAACTGCTCGCCCTCGAGCATCGCGGCGAAGCCGTCGCGCGCCTCGGTCATGGGCAGCACCCGGTCGATCAGTGGCCGGGCACCGGTCGCGTCGAGCATGGTGACCAGCGCGGCGAGCTCGCCCCGGGTGCCCATCGTGGAACCGATGACGCTCAGCTGCAGGAAGAAGATCCGGGTCAGCTCGGCGTCGTCGAGGTCCGGCCCCGACGTGGTCCCCGAGGTGACGATGCGACCACCGGGGCGCAGCGACCGGATCGAGTGCGACCAGGTCGCCCGACCCACGGTCTCCATCACCGCATCGACCTTGACGGGCAGCCGAGCGCCGGACTCGTAGACCTCGTGCGCGCCGATCTCCAGGGCTCGCGCCCGCTTGCCCTCGTCGCGGCTGGTGGCGAGCACCCGCAGCCCGGCGGCACGCGCCAGCATGATCACCGCGGTCGCGACGCCGCCGCCCGCGCCCTGCACGAGCACGGTCTCGCCCGCCTTGAGCTCGCCTCGGGTGAAGAGCATCCGGTACGCCGTCAGCCAGGCCGTGGGCAGGCAGGCGGCCTCCTCGAACGACAGCGACGCCGGCTTGGGCACGACGTTGGCCCGCGGCACCGCGACCCGGTCGGCGAAGGTGCCCTGGTGGCGCTCGGAGAGCAGCGACCGCTTCGGGTCGAACGTCTCGTCGCCGCTCCACGCGGGGTCGCTGACGACCGCGTGCACGACGACCTCGTTGCCGTCCTCGTCGAGGCCCGCCGCGTCGCAGCCGAGGATCATCGGCAGCGCCTCCTCGCGCAGCCCGACCCCGCGCAGCGAGAACAGGTCGTGGTGGTTGAGCGAGGCGGCCTTGACCGTGACGGTCGTCCACCCCTCGGGGACCTCGGGGTCGGGCCGCTCCCCCACCTGCAGGGCGGAGATCGGGTCGTCCTTCGAGAACCGGTCGGCGTAGACGGCGAACATGCTCCCGAACGTACCCAAGAGCAGCCGGGGACTACCGCCGGGCCACCCCGTCACGACGTGCGGCGTCCGCCACAGCGGCAGCGACGGCCGGACCGACGCGGGGGTCGAACGGGGAGGGGATCACCAGGTCCTCCGCGAGGTCGTCGCCGACCAGGCCGGCGATCGCCTCGGCGGCGGCGAGCTTCATCCCCTCGGTGATCGCCCGGGCGTGCACGTCGAACGCACCCCGGAAGATGCCCGGGAAGGCGAGCACGTTGTTGATCTGGTTGGGGAAGTCCGAACGCCCGGTCGCGACCACGCGCGCGTGCCGGTGGGCGACCTCGGGGTGCACCTCCGGGTTCGGGTTCGCCATGGCGAAGATGATCGCGTCGGGGGCCATCCGCGCGACGCCCTCCTCCGGCACCGTGCCGCCGGAGACGCCGAGGTAGACGTCGGCGCCGTCGAGCGCGTCGGCGAGGCTCCCCGTGCGCCCGGTCTTGTCCGCCGTCATCTCGGCCAGCTCCCGCTTGACCGGCGTCAGGTCGCTGCGCCCGGAGTGCACGACCCCCTTGCGGTCGGTGACCGCGAGGTCCTTGATCCCCGCCTCGAGGAGGATCTTGGCGATCGCGACGCCGGCCGCGCCCGCCCCGGAGATCACCACGCGGGTGGTCGCGGCGTCCCGTCCGGTGAGGGTGAGTGCGTTCCAGAGCGCGGCGAGCGCCACCACGGCGGTGCCGTGCTGGTCGTCGTGGAAGACGGGGATGTCCAGGAGCTCCTTGAGCCGGTCCTCGATCTCGAAGCACCGCGGCGCGGAGATGTCCTCGAGGTTGATGCCCCCGAAGCTCGGCGCCAGGCGCGCCACGGTCTCGATGATCTCCTCGACGTCGGTGGTGTCGAGGCAGATGGGCACCGCGTCGACGCCGCCGAACTGCTTGAACAGCACCGCCTTGCCCTCCATCACCGGCATCGCCGCGGCCGGGCCGATGTCGCCGAGGCCGAGCACGGCGGTGCCGTCGGTGACGACCGCGACCGTGTTGGGGACCCACGTGTAGTGCTGCGTCAGCGTGGGGTCGGCGGCGATGGCCTCGCAGACCCGGGCCACGCCCGGGGTGTAGGCCAGGGAGAGGTCGTCGCGCCCCGCCAGCGGGACGGTCGCGCTGACCGCCATCTTGCCGCCGACGTGGAGGTCGAAGACCGGGTCACCGGCGTGGGGGTGACCTGCTGAGGACTGGCCTTCGGGGGACTCGGGGGACTGGGGAGAGGACATGGGCGGGCTTTCCAACGCGAGACAGGGCAGACGGACGGGCGTGCAGACGGGTGTGCAGGCGGGTGTGTGGTGAGGTCCGGCTCGACGCGCGAGGGGTGGTGCGCGGAACCGTCGGACCTCGGGGTTCTCCCACCCGTCAGTGTCGCACACCCCGGTGGTGCCCCGGAGCCGGAGCCGACGCGGGCCGCCTCACAGTCGGCGGGGTCGGGGCCAGATCCGGGCCACGGTGACCGCGATCACGTCGTCAGCCGCGACCGGCCCCCGGTGCCGCGAGTCGACACCCGCGTCGGGGTTGTCGCTCACGAGCCACCATGCGGGCGCACCCGCGCGCGTCGTACGCCGGTCGGCGGCCCGTTTGACCGCCAGCGTCCCGTCGGCGAACCGGGCGAGCACGAGGGCACCAGGGCGCACCCGCCGGCGGTAGGACACCAGCAACCGGTCCCCGTCGACCAGCGTGGGCTCCATCGACCGCCCGCGCACGACCGCGAGTCCCCACCACCACGTGTCTCTCGACCTGCCTCTCGAGGTGTCTCTCGACGTGGAACGGGTACCTCGTCCGGGATGTGGCACGCGGAGTAGTGTCGCAGCCGCTGCCCTGCGTGGCAGCCCAGAGACCGATGACGAGAGGACCCGCATGTTCGCGCGACTGTTCGCACCCACCCTCGAGGTTTCCGCCCACTGCGACCTTCCCTGCGGCGTCTACGACCCCGCGCAGGCCCGGATCGAGGCCGAGTCGATCAAGGCCATCATCGCGAAGGTCGCGGACAACGACGACCCCGACTTCCGCACCCGCGCCATCCTCATCAAGGAGCAGCGCTCGGAGCTGGTCAAGCACCACCTGTGGGTGCTGTGGACCGACTACTTCAAGCCTCCGCACTTCGAGAAGTACCCGCAGCTGCACACCCTGGTGAACGAGGCCACCAAGCTCGCGGGCGCCTCGGGCACCAAGGGCGAGCTCGACGCCGGCAAGGCCGACGAGCTGCTCGCGAAGATCGACGAGATCGCAGAGATCTTCTGGGAGACGAAGAAGGCCTGACTCCGTCAGGCCCTCTTCGCAGGGGCCTGCGGTCCCGGATCGTTTAGCGGGGACCGGCCACCGGGTACGTCACCCGGAGGCCGGTCCCCGCTACTGTTCGCAGGACCGGGCAGTGCACGAGGCACCACCCGACCAGCACCGACACAGCCCCGAGGACGGCGACATGGCATCGATCGGCGCAGGCAGCGACAGCACCCCCGGGCAGCCCGACCGCCGGGCCGACGTGGAGCTGCGGCTGCCGGCGGACAGCGCGTTCGCCTCCGTGCTCCGCACGACGACGGCGGGCCTGGCAGCACGCCTGGACTTCCCGATCGACGACATCGAGGACCTCCGCATCGCGGTCGGCGAGGCGAGCGCGATGGTGCTCCCCGAGGCGGCGCCCGGCTCGGACCTGACCTGCCGGTTCTTCATGGCGCACGCGGCGCTCACGGTCAGCGTCGCCGTCGACGTCGACCACGACGTGACGCCCGACTTCGACAGCTTCGCCTGGCAGGTGCTCACCACCCTCGCCACCCACGCGACCTCCGACAACGGGTCGGGCGCCTTCGTCATCACCCTCACCATGGAGTCGGGGCATCCCGAGATCGGGATCTGACGTGGCGGCCGACACCGGGTGGGAGGATCCCGAGCCCGACGCCCCCACGGGCGTCGAGGCGACCCGTCGGCGCAGTGCCGAGCTGTTCGTCGTCCTGCGTGACGAGGAGGGCAGCCAGGCCGGGCGCGACGGTGCCCGCGACGCGCTCGTGCACCTCCACCTGCCGCTCGTCGAGCACTGCGCGCGCCGGTTCCGCAACCGCGGTGAACCGCTGGAGGACCTGGTCCAGGTCGGCACGATCGGCCTCATCAAGTCGATCGACCGTTTCGACTCCGAGCGCGGCGTCGAGTTCTCGACCTACGCGACACCCACCATCATCGGCGAGATCAAGCGCTACTTCCGCGACAAGGGCTGGGCGATCCGGG
>ERZ724512.1449-NODE-1449-length-11038-cov-8.404990_pt1 | contig 11038 bp, 10 predicted proteins | sample MGYA00376045_ERZ724512 | MGnify/ENA primary metagenome ERZ724512 (study PRJEB28724, sample SAMN07190883) | activated sludge metagenome | isolation source: activated sludge of sewage treatment plant in Hong Hong | place: Hong Kong | collected 2016-03-17 ... | reverse complement strand
CAACCAGCCCACCCGCGTCCACCCGGCCCGGCAGGAGGTTCTCGAACCCCAGGAAGCGGGCCACGAACGGCGTCGCCGGATGGTCATAGACGGCCGGCGGCCGGCCGAACTGCTCGATGCGCCCGGCGTTCATCACCGCCAGCTGGTCGGCCACCGCGAAAGCCTCGGTCTGGTCGTGGGTGACGTAAACGGCGGTCATGCCCACGCGCTTGAGGATGGCGCGCACGTCCAGCATCAGCCGCTCGCGCAGCGCCCGGTCGAGCGCACCCATCGGTTCGTCGAGCATCAGCAGCCGCGGCCCGGGAGCCAGCGCCCGCGCCAATGCCACCCGCTGCTGCTCGCCGCCGGAGAGCCGGCCGATCTCCCGCTGCTCGAAGCCGGCCAGATCAACCGTGGCCAGCATCGCCGTGACCCGCGCGGCGATCTCCGCGGCCGGCCGGCGGCGCATCCGCAGCCCGAAGGCGACGTTGTCGAAGACGTTCTTGTGCGGGAAGAGGGCAAAGTCCTGGAACATCATGCCGAAATCGCGCGTGTGGGGCGGCACGCCGGCCAGGTCGCGGCCGTCGAAGCGCACCACGCCGCGGTCGGGCGTCTCCAGCCCGGCGATGAGGCGCAACAGCGTCGTCTTGCCGCAGCCCGACGGGCCGAGCAGGCACAGGATGTCGCCCTCGGCCAGGTCAAGGCTGACGCCAGCCACGGCGCTCGTCCCCGGCGCAAACGACTTGGCCACGTCACGCACTTCCAGCAGAGCCATCGCCTCTAGAACTCCCCCTCGCCGCCGACACGGAAGTGCTCAATGGCCACAAAGGCCACAGCGCAGACCAGCAGCAGCAGGACACTCATGGCCAGCGCCTGTCCGTAATTGAGCGCGCCCGGCTGACCCAGAAAGCGGTAGATGGCGATGGGCAGCGTCGGCGTCTCCGGCCGGACGAGGAAGATGGTCGCGCCGAACTCACCCATGCTGATGGTGAAGGCGAACAGCGCCCCCACCAGCAGCGGCCGGCGGATGAGCGGCCAATCGACCTCGCGCCAGACGCGCCAGCCGTCGGCCCCCATGACCGCGGCAGCCTCGCGCAACGACGGCAGGATACTGCGGAAGCCGGGCAGGACGCTACGCAGCACAAACGGCGCGGCGACGACGGCGTGGGCGATGGGCAACAGCAGGATCGACCCGCGCAGGTTGAGCGGCGGCCGGCCCAGGGCGATCAGGTAGCCCAGGCCCAGCGTCACCGCCGAGGTAGCCAGCGGCAGCATCAGCAGCGGGTCGAGCAGGCGAGCCAGGGCGACGCGCCCGCGGTGGCCGCCCTGCGGCCCGCGCTCCCAGCGCGTCAGTAGTTGCGCCGTGATCAGCCCCAGGGCCACGGCCAGCAGCGTCGCCGTCAGGGCGATGGCGACCGAGTTGCGGATGGCGGCCACGGGCGGCACGAAAAAGAGCGAGTCGTCGCGGTTGGTGAACAGCGCCCGGTAGTAGGCCAGCGTCGGCCCGGCCGCCCCGCGCAGCGAACGGCCCACCAGCGCCAGCAGCGGCGCGCCGATGAGCACCAGGATGGCCGCGGCGTTGCCGGCGACCAACAGCCGTTCGCGCGGCGTGCGCACCGGCCGCTCGATAGCCTGCCGCGCCCCCAGCCGCAGAGCGCGCGTCACCCGCAGCTGCGTGCGCGTGTAGCCGGCCATGAGGATAAAGGTGAACAGGATTTGCCACAGCGACAGGGCCGCGGCCACGGGCAGGTTGAAGAGGTTGACCGCCTGGCGGTAGATTTCGACCTCCAGCGTGGCGAAGTGCGGCCCGCCCAGGACGACGATGACGCCGAAGCTGGTGAAGGTGAAGGTGAAGACCAGCGCCGCCGCGGCCAGGAGTGCCGGGCGCAATAGCGGCAGCGTGACCGTCAGGAAGGCCCGCGCCGGTGACGCCCCCAGCATCTGCGCCGCCTGCGACAGCGACGGCGGCAAGTTCTGCCAGTAGGCGCTCAGCAGGCGCAGGGCGACGCTATAGTTATAGAAGACGTGGGCCAACAGGATGATCCACACCGTCTGCGACAGGCGAATGGGCGGCGCGTCCAGCGCCAGCAGGCGCATCAGCCAGACGTTGAGCACGCCCGTCGGCCCGACCAGAGCCACAAAGGCCGCGGCGACGACGACCGTCGGCAGCACGAAGGGCAGCGTGGCCACGGCGCGGATGAGCGTCTGGCCGCGAAAGCGAAAGCGGGCCAGCACGTAGGCCCCCGGCAGCGCCAGCGCCAGCGTCAGCAGCGTCGAAACGACCGCCTGCCAGACCGTGAACCACAGCACGCGCAGGAAGTAGGCCGAGCGGAACAACTCTCCCAACGCGGCTGTGTCCAATCGCCCTTCCGACCAAAGGCCCAGGCGCAGGATGGCCGCCAACGGATAAAAATAGAACAGGGCGAAGAAGAGCAGCGGCGACAGGAATACGGCCGCCAGAAGCAGCGGCCGCAGCCGGTGGCCGAAGCGGGGAGAGGTTGTCACGTTGTCCATGGTTTGCCGTCGCGCCAGAGTGTAACCCGGTTTGCCCTCAGGGCTGCATCATCTCGCGGTTGTTGATCAGCTCACCCAGCAGCCGAAAGTCGGTCTCGACCGTCTCTTTCAGATCTTCGCAGCAGCTCATCATGTCAGCGCAGCACCGTCTCTGTCCACGCCTGAATCCATGCCTCGCGGTTGGCGGCAATGCGGGCCGGGGCCATCTGCACCGGCGCGGCCGGCGTGTGGCTGTACTGGGTGAAGACCTCCGGCAGCGCCGCCTTCTCGTTGGCCGGATAGACGAACATCTTCAGCGGGATGTCCTCCTGGAAGGGTGTGCTTAACATAAAGTCAACGAGTTGCCGGGCAGCGTCTTCCACCTTCGTGCCGCTGAGGATGCCGACAAACTCGATCTGCCGAAAGCAGGAACCATCAGCGATCACGGCCGCCGTCGGCGCAGTCGCCGGCGGTGTCTCGGCAAAGTAGACCTCGGCCACCGGGCTGCTGGCGTAGCTGACAACGATGGGCCGGTCGCCGTCGGAGGCGGCCGTGAAGTAGGTGTAATAGGCCTCCTCCCAGCCATTGGCCACCAGCACGTTGTTATCCACCAGCCGTTGCCAGTAATCAAGGTAGCCGTCCTCGCCGTAGGTCGCCACCGTCGCCAGCAGGAAGGCCAGGCCGGGCGTCGACGTGGCCGGGTTCTGCACGACGGTGAGATCGGCATAGGCCGGGTCGGCCAGCGCGTCCAGGTCGGCCGGCGGCGGCAGGCCGCGCTCGTCAAACCAGGCCACGTCGACGTTCAGGCAGACGTCGCCATAGTTAACCGGCAGGGCGCGGTGCTCCGGGTCGAGTTGCAGCGCGGCGGGGATGTCGGCCAGCGCCGGCGAGTCATAGGGCAGGAAGATGTCGTTGTCCAGCGCCCGTTGCAGGAAGGTGTTATCGACGCCATAGAACACGTCGGCCAGCGGCGCGTCCTTCGAGAGGATGGCCTTGTTGAGCGCCTCGCCGCCGTCGCCGGCCTTGAATACCTCCACGGTGATGCCCGTCTGCGCCTCGAACGCGGCCAGCACCTCGGCGCTGACGTCGAAGCTATCGTGGGTCATCAGGCGGACGGTCGCGCCCGCCGTCGTTTCGTCCTGCGGCTCGGCCGCGCCGTCGCAGGCGGCCAACAGCGCGGCCAGCAGCGCCAGGGCCAACATTCCTTGCCAGCGTGTCATAGCTTTCTCTCCCCTTGCGGCCCACGGACGCCGGCCCGGCCCAAGCAAAACGCCCCTGAGACCAGGGGCGCGCGAAACGATCTCTGTCATTTCCCTACGCCAGCATTACCTGGATCAGGTTCGGCGGTTCGCTCAGCGCGTCTCAGCCCGGTCACCCGTGCACCCGCAAGACTACGATTCAGTTGTCGCCGCCGGGCAACCCACCGGACAGCCAACAGGATTATAGGCCGGCGTGGCGCGCTCGTCAATCGCAGTTGACAAACGCGCCCGGCGTGCTATACTCCGTTCTTGTCATTGCGGGGTAGAGCAGAGGCAGCTCGTCGGGCTCATAACCCGGAGGTCACAGGTTCGAATCCTGTCCCCGCTACTGCCAGTAAAACCAGAGCCAACCCGGCTCTGGTTTTTTGTTGCCGCTATGGCTGAATTGCCGCTTTGCGTGGCCGGCGAATCGAGTACAATCTGCCGCTTGCATTCTGGAACCTTAACCGCAAAGAGGTGTGCGTATGACCCAAACCATGACACCCCCCCGCTGGAGCCTGGACGACCTGGTGGCCGAACCCATCCAGGACAATATCGACGCGGCCCTAGCCGCGCTGGAGACCGACGTGGCCGCCTTCGAGAACCGGCGCGAACGGCTGCGCGAGGATATGGAGGCGGCCGAGCTTCTGACCCTGCTGCGCCAGTATGAGGCCATCATGCACCGCGGCCACCTGTTGGGCGCGTACGCCTACTTGCGCTTCTCCGAGAACACCCAGGATCAGACCTCGCTCAGCATCCGCGACCGGCTCGACCAGGCGCTGACCGCCTTCGAGAACCGCGTGCTCTTCTTCACGCTGTGGCTGAAGGCCATTCCCGAAGAGGCCGCCGCCCGCCTCATGCCCGACGACCCCGACCTGCGCCACTTCATCACCTCCCTGCGCAAGTTCCAGCCCCACACCCTGACTGAGCCGGAAGAGCGCGTCATCAACCTGAAGGACACCAACGGCATCGACGCAATGACGAACCTCTACGACATGATCGTCAGCGCGTTCTCCTTCCGGCTGGAAGTGGATGGCAAGACCAAGACACTGACACGCGACGAGTTGACGGCCTACTTCCGCCACCCTTCGGCCGACATCCGCGCCGCCGCCTACCAGGAGCTTTACCGCGTCTACGCCGAGAACAGCGCTGTGCTGGCCCAGATCTACAGCCATCGCGTGCGCGACTGGTACGCCGAGGGCATCGGCCTGCGCCACTTTCCGACGCCCATGTCGGTGCGTAACTTGCAAAACGACATCCCCGACCAGGTCGTCGAGGCCCTGCTGGAGGCCAGCCGGCGCAACAGTGGTCTGTTCCAGCGCTACTTCCGCCTGAAGGCGGCGTGGCTGGGCATGGACAAGCTGCGGCGCTACGACATCTACGCGCCCTTGGCCCGGGCCGACCGCGCCTACGACTACGCCGACGGCATGGCCCTGGTGCTCGACAGCCTCACGCACTTCGATCCGCGCCTGGCCGCACTGGTGCAGCGAGTCATCGACGCCGACCACGTCGACGCCGCGCCGCGGCCGGGCAAGCGCGGCGGCGCGTACTGCTACTCCGTCGCCCCGGAACTGACGCCGTGGGTCTTCAGCAACTACACCGGCAAGGCGCGTGACGTGGCCACCATGGCCCACGAGATGGGTCACGCCATCCACGGCATGCTGGCCGCCAACCATTCGCCGCTGACGTTCCACGCCTCGCTGCCGCTGGCCGAGACGGCCTCGGTCTTCAGCGAAATCCTGCTGACCAACCGCCTGCTGAAGGACGAGACTGACCCGGCTGTGCGCCGCGACCTGCTGGCCTACGCTCTCGACGACGCCTATGCCACCGTCCAGCGGCAGGCCGCCTTCAGCCTGTTCGAGCGCGAAGCCCACGCCCTCATCCAGGACGGCGCGACGGCCGAGCGGGTCTGCGCCGCCTACATGGACAATCTGCGCGCCCAATTCGGCGACGCCATCGAGATCGGCGACGAATTCCGCTGGGAGTGGATCAGCGTGCCCCACTTCTACGCCACGCCGTTCTATACCTATGCCTACGCTTTCGGCCAGCTGCTCGTCCTGGCGCTGTATGAGCAGTACAAGGAGGAGGACGAGGCCTTCGTACCGCGCTACCTGAAGCTGCTGTCCTATGGCGGCTCGGCCGAGCCATACCAGGTACTGACCGAGGCCGGTTTCGACGTGGCCACGACGGAGTTCTGGCAGCGCGGCTATGATGCCCTGGAGGCCATGTTGAACGAACTGGAAAACTTGTAGAGTCGCCAACCGCTGTGGTTAGCAACGTCATGACGATCAACCAGGAGGGAACCAGCCATGACCACCGCCACTGCCACCTTCGGCGCAAAACCGCCGTCGCCCTATAGCGTCTTTCGCCACCGCGACTTCCGGCTGATGTGGCTGGGCCAATTCGTGTCCACGGCGGGCACGGCGCTGACCTCGTTGGCCGCGTCGATCCTCGTCTACCGGCTGACCGGCTCAGCCCTCAGCGTTGGCCTCATGATGATGGCCACGGCCGCGCCCAGTCTGCTGGTGGGTCTCTTCGCCGGGGTCATCGTCGACCGCTACGACCGCAAGAAGATCATGATCGTCACCGAGCTACTGCGCGCGGTGCTGATCGCTCTCATCCCTTTCCTGGTGACGCGCAACATCGTCTGGCTCTACGTCATCGTCGCCCTGACCAGCGCCATCGCCCAGTTCTACGACCCAGCCCACGAAAGCGTCTTACCCGAGGTAGCCTCGGAGGAAGAACTGGCCGCGGCCAACTCGCTCATGGCCATTAGCTCCTTCGGCTCCACGGCCATCGGCTTTGCCGCGTCGGGCCTGATCGCCTCGGCGGCCAACATCAACTGGGCCTTCTGGCTCGACGCCATCAGCTTCCTGGTCTCGGCGCTCTGCATCATGTTCGTGGCCATTAAACCACTGGGCGCGGAGGAGGAGGCCAGCGCGGCGATGGTTGTCCGCAACCTGCGCGTCGGTCTGCGCTTCCTGGCCGATACACCCGTCCTGCGTTCGCTCTTTCTGGTCTACATCCCCGTGCTGATCTCCTACGGGTTGTCGAATTCGCTGCTGCTGCCATTTTCCGACCGGGCGCTGGGGGCGAATGAGTTCCAGTATGGCTTGCAGGAGAGCCTGACCTCGGTGGCCTTCGTCGCCTGCAGTCTGCTGATGGCCAAGTTCTTCGACCGGATGCGCGAGGGGCAATGGATCGCGCTCAGCTGGCTGGCGATGGGCGCGCTGTCGGCCATCTACTCGCAGCTAACCTCCATCCCGCTGGCCATTCTCGTTATCGGTCTGTCCGGCTTCGTCAACGCGCCGTCGGCCATCGGCGGCCGGCTCATCCTCCAGCGCAACACCCCGCGCGAGATGCGCGGCCGGGTCAACAGCGCCTTCTTCGTCTCACGCGACATCCTGTTCCTGATCGGCATGGCTGCCGTCGGCTTGGCGGACTTCATCGACGTGCGAACGATGTTCCTCATCAGCGGCCTGATACTCACCGCGGGCGGCGCGCTGGTGCTATTCCTGCCCGGCCTGCGCCACGATACCCTGGCCTGGCAGCGCTCCATCGCCCTATTGCGCGGCGCGCCGGCCGCCCCTCGCCTGGGGCCGGGTCGCGCCGCTCTGGCCGCCGACGCCAATGCCCTGGTCGATCTGATTCCAACCCTCTGCAATCTCAGCCCCAAAGAGTGCGGCGTACTGGCCTCGCACGCCATCGTCATCGACGTTCCGCGGAGCACGGCCATCGTCCGGCGCGGCGAGCAGAGCGACAAAGCGTATTTCGTCATGGCCGGGCGGGCCGTGGCCGGCTTCGAGGACAGCGACGGCAGCTTCCGTGTCCTCAATCCACTCCTGGCGGGCGACTTCTTCGGCGAGATCGCCGCCCTGACCGGTTCGGTGCGCACCGCTGATGTTGTCGCCGACGAAGATATGCGCCTCATGCAGGTGCCCGCGGTCACGCTGCGCGAGATGATGAGCAACGCCCAGTTCAGTTCGCTGGTGTTGGAAACGATGACCTCGCGCCTGAACGTTGTTAGCAGCACCGTCATGCCGCGCTTTGCCGCCCTAGATCAGGTCGACCTGCGCGACCTGCGCACCAACGCGCCGGAGGAGTAGGGCCATATCGCCCACGCCGCCACCGGCGTGCTGGAAATCCCGCGCGTCCCCTTTTTGGCCCTGCTTGATGATGAGCTGCAACTGGTGCGCCGGATGTTGGAGATCGCGGTGGCGCGGTTGGCCGCTTCCAACCATCGCGAGAGCGCTCTGGCCTTTCTGACTGCGGCGGCTGGCGAACGGTGAAGGCCTGCCCCCGCCTGGTCAGAGGCCTTTTTGCCCGACGCCATCCACCGCCTGCGCCCCGGCGCGCCGCTGGCCCACATCACCCCCGACATCGCCTGGGGCGGCAGCACCGGCCGCGGCGTGCGCGTGGCCGTGGTTGACACCGGCATTGAGGCCGATCATCCGGCCTTCACCAACAACGTCAGTGGCGGGGTCATCATCGAACTAGACGATCAGGTCGAGGATAGCTTCGTCGCCATTCCCGACAACCCGCCGCGCGCCGTGGCCGGCCACGGCACGGCCTGCGCCGGCATCATCCACCGCATCGCCCCGAAGCCGAGCTATTCAGCGTCCGCGTGTTGGGCGACAACATGCGCGGCCGAGCCGTGACCTTCGCGCGCCCCACATCGCCGGCATCGTGGCCCTCATTTTGAGCAAACACCCCGGCCTGACGCCGTTCCAAGTCAAGACCATGCTCATGGCCTGCGCCACGAACGTCCAAGCCTTGTAGGGCGGGTTGGCAACCCGCCCGGCGGGTTACCAACCCGCCCTACAGGCTACATCCCTAGCGTCGCCACCATCACCGCCTTGATGGTGTGCATGCGGTTCTCGGCCTGGTCGAACACAATGGATGCCGGCGACTCGAAGACATCTTCGGTCACTTCCAGTCCATCCAGCCCAAACTTCTGATAGACCTGCTCGCCGACCTTCGTTTCGCGGTTGTGGAAGGCGGGCAGGCAGTGCATGAACCTGACCGCCGGGTTGCCGCTGCGCTGCATGGCCGCAGCGTTGACCTGGTAGGGCTTTAGCAGTTCGATGCGCTCCTGCCAGACCGAGTCCGGCTCGCCCATCGACACCCACACGTCGGTATGGATGAAATCCACGCCGCCGACGCCCTCATCGACATCCTCGGTCAGCGTCAACCGCGCGCCCGTCTCCTCGGCCACGGCCCGGCCGGCGGCGATGAGTTCCTCGCTCGGCCAGAGGTGCTTGGGCGCGCAGATGCGCACGTCCATGCCCAGCTTGCAGCCGCCGATCATCAGCGAGTTGCCCATGTTGAAGCGCGCATCGCCCATGTAGCAGTAGGCAATGTCGGCCGGCTGCTTGTGCGAATGCTCCAGCATCGTCAGCATGTCGGCCAGGATTTGCGTCGGATGGAACTCGTTGGTCAGGCCGTTCCAGACGGGCACGCCGGCATAGCGGGCCAGCGTCTCGACCGTCTCCTGGGCAAAGCCGCGGTACTCGATGCCGTCGTACATCCGGCCGAGCACGCGGGCGGTGTCCTTCATCGACTCCTTGTGGCCGATCTGCGAGCCTTCCGGGCCGAGGTAGGTCACGTGCGCCCCCTGGTCATAGGCGGCCACCTCGAAGGCGCAGCGTGTGCGCGTGGAGGCCTTCTCGAAGATGAGGGCGATGTTCTTACCCACCAGGCGCGGCTGCTCGTAACCGCCGTACTTGGCCGCCTTCAGGTCGGCCGAGAGCTTCAGCAAGAAGCGAAGCTCCTCACGGGTAAAGTCGAGTTCCTTTAGAAAACTGCGATTGCGTAGATTCACTGCCATGCGATTCCATCCTATCCTTTGCCGGCCAGCGACTCCATCTTGCGGGCCAACTCAACATCGAAAGTGCTGATCGCGTTGTCCATGTCGTGGGTCGTCAGATCCACGGTCACGCGGTTATAGACATTGCGCCACTCGGGGTGGTGGTCCATCTTATCGGCGTGGACGGCCACGCTGACCATCCAGCCGATCGCCCGGGCGAACGACGCGAACTTGTAGTCCTTGTGCAGCTTGCCGTCCTTCACTTCCCAACCGGGAAGCTCCGGCAACGCCGCCGCAATCTCCGCCTGGCTCAGTTTCCTGCGTTCCATCTCGCTCCTTCGCTGTTCGCGGCCGGCGGGTCGCCCGGCGATGGGTAATAGGACCAGACCGGGTATTTCTGCCCCGACGGCCGGAAGCCGAAGCGGCCATAGAGCCGCTGCGATACCACGTTGTCCTCCTGCGTGTTCAGCGTCACGCCGCGCAGCTTGCGCCGGCGATAGCCTTCCAACGCCCGCGTCATCAGCGCCGCGCCGACGCCCAGCCCCTGCCACTGCGGGTCAACGGTCATCCGCGCCAGATGGGCGCTGCTGCCGCCGCCGGTGCTGAACTGGAAGCCCACCGGCCGCCCGTCGAGTGTGGCCACGTCGAAGCTGAGCGACTGCCGCCAGGCCAGGTAGAGGCTCTGAGCGCTGTGCCGCCAGCGCGGCTCGAAGGCGGCCGCTTCCATCTCCGCCAGCGCCGGCAACTCCTCCATCAACGCCGGGCGGATATCCAGCCCCGGCGGAGCGGAGTACGACACCGGCTCCAGGTCGTCCTTGCGGAAGCCGAGCACGGTGCTGACGGGGACAAAGCCGAGCCGGTCGAGCCAGTGCAGCGGCCAGTTGTCGGTGATGAACCAGGCCACCTCGTTGATGTCCGGCTCCAGCCCGGCCAGAACGGCCGCCCACAGCGCTTCGCACTGGCCAAAGGCCGCCACCGAGCGCGTCACGGCGACGCGCGCCCAGGCCGCCGGCGGCGGGTCGGCACCGACGGCCAGGCAGGCGACAATGGCCTCGGCATCGCCGTCGTCTTCACGTGTGTAGACGACAAAGCCGGGCGTGCCCAGCCAGTCGCCGGGCACGTGCCAATCGACGTGAACGTGGATATACGCGCTCAGCCGCAGCAGTCGTTGGATGGCGCCCGCGTCGGCGCGCGTGGCCAGGCGAACGTGCGGCTGCGCCAGCGGCCCGGCCGGCGATGTGTTTGCCAATTGCATGGCGCTATTGTACACTACATAATAAGCGAAGGGGATTGTCCGGGCGTGTACAGGCGATATCACCTGCCCCGGCCACCTCAGAAAACATGACGATCGATCAGGCCAAGGCCCGCGCACTCGAAAACACCGTCGCCACGCTGAACAAGCGCTTCGGCGACGGCGTGATCATGCGCCTCGGCGACGCGCAACACATGCAGGTCGAATCGATCCCGACCGGCTCGATCTCGCTCGACATCGCTCTGGGCGTTGGCGGCGTGCCGCGCGGGC
>ERZ724512.1446-NODE-1446-length-11045-cov-6.934850_pt1 | contig 11045 bp, 13 predicted proteins | sample MGYA00376045_ERZ724512 | MGnify/ENA primary metagenome ERZ724512 (study PRJEB28724, sample SAMN07190883) | activated sludge metagenome | isolation source: activated sludge of sewage treatment plant in Hong Hong | place: Hong Kong | collected 2016-03-17 ... | reverse complement strand
AAAGCGGGTGCCGTCGACCTGTCGAAGTTCTACGACGGTCTCAATGCGAGCCACCTGGGTTCGATGGATCTGACCGCGATCGGCCATTCCTACGGTTCGCTCACCACCGGCCTCGCGCTACAGGAGCCGGGTGATCACGGCGTCAGCAACGCGATCTTCTATGGTTCGCCGGGGATCGAGGCCACAACACCGCAGGAACTGCACCTGCAACCAGGCCACGTCTTCACCATGGAGACACCGGACGATCCGATCCAGTGGGTGTACGACGGCCCGCCGATCGCCCACGTAGTTGGGCCGTCAGTGCCTGGTCTGGGTCCGCTGCTCACGGGCGGCTTGCTCGCCGGCGACCTGAGCGGAGCCGGCCAATTCGGCCCCAACCCGGCGACCAATCCGAATTTCGTTCACATGGAGACCGGCGCCGTCACCATACCGCCGGCGATGGGTGGGCCGTTGAATCTCGATGCGGCACATGGGCATAGCGACTATCCGCGCGCTGGATCAACGCTTGGCCCGGGTGGACTTGCTCTACCACGAACCACCGGCTTCAATATTGCCGCAGTGGTCGCCGGTCTCGACCAGAACGTGATCCGTAAGAAATGAGTCCGCCAGATATGTCCGCTCCTCGCCGGTACCGCCGCCCGCACGCACTGTGCGCAAGCATCGCGGTTATCGCCTTCACATCAACGGGATGTCACATGGATCAGCCCTATGCCCCAACACCGCCGTCCGACACCGCGAAAGCCGTTGCGGAGTTGAAGGCGCTGCCCACATTCGAAGAGACCCAAGCGCAGGTGCAAGCGGCGGTTGACGAAATAGCCGCTGCGACGAGTGCCGTTGTTCCGCTGGCCAAGTGGGAGAATCTGCACGGCGCGTCGACCGACATCTGCGAGCATCCCTATGAGCAATCGGACGGGAAGCGGATGTTCCTGCCCGACAGGGTGGCCGCCAATGTCGCGGTATCCGAGGCGGAATGGGCGCAGATCTTCCAGATCGCCAAAGATGCCTCCGCCAAAGTCGGCGCCACCGAAATCCAGGCCATGCACGACGAACCGGGCTATCACGACGTGGGTTTCTATGGCCCGGCCGGACTTTTCATCAAGGTTGGCTACCAAGGGAATCTGGGCATATCCGGATACACGGGCTGTCGGTTGCCGCAGGCGCAGAAATAACGGCGTCTGCTCTGCACCGCCTCGATCACCTCGAATAGCGTTCCGCTACGCGCGATTACGGCATCGCGGCAATCGGAGGATCTGCGCGGCCTGGTCGGGCGTCGCGACCGGCCGGCCGATCCGTTGGCAGAGCGCGACGGCTTCGGTCACGAGTTCGACGTTCGTCGGGGTGCGATCGCCTCCGTAGAACTCCAGTCCCACGTGAAGGTTGCCGCCGCGTTCGAGCGCCAGCCCGGCGAGGCGATCCGCACACAGGTCCCCGCCGACGATGGAGACCGCCCACGGGATGTCGCAGCCGTCGAGCAGTTCGAGGTATGCGTCGAGCGCGCGTTCGGTCGGGGGCAGCCCGAAGGGCGCGCCGAGGTAGCCCCGCTCGGTGGAGAAATAGAGCTTGATCATCGCGCCGGCGGGCAGCCGGCCCGCACGCCACCAGGCGAGGGCGGCGCGGAGAAAACCCGGTTCGTAGATCGCCAGGCTCGGGCCCAGCCGGCCGTCCCGGCAGATGTCGAAGGCACGGCCGATCACGTCGAAGGAGTTGCTGTACACGAAGCCGCCCAGCGGTAGGCCGTCGGCGTCCCGGACGCCCAGATTCACCGAACCCGGGTCGGTGATTCCGACGCGCATACCCGCCGCGGCCAGTGTGACGAGGTGCTCATAGGAACATGAGCCGCCGGCATCGAAATGGATCGTCGGATACAACAGTGCGTCGGGCCGGGCGTCGAGCACCGGCCGCCAGGCTTCGAGATAGCGCTCCACGGCCCGCTGCACGCTGACACCGGAGAGGTCGATGTGGTTGTGGATGATCGCCGCGCCGGCCGCCATGCAGGCGAGCGCGTCTGCAGCGATCTCGTTGGGTTCAACGGGCACATGGGGATTCGCGGCCTTGGACGTGACACCGTTGATCGCGCATTCGATGATGACCGGGTCCATCGGGGTTCCTCGGGTTCGTAGCAGACAACGATCTTCGCACCCGGCACAATACAGCCGAACCGGTCAGCGGTAACCGGCTTCCAATGCGGCGGCACCGTCCAGCAGGCGCCGGCGAAGCGGCGCCGGGTCAGGGTGACCGGGCAGTGCTTGAACCGCGTCGACAGCAGCGTTGAGGTCGCCGACCAGAGTGGTCATCCAGCCGATCAGGAAAGCCTGCCGGCCGCGGTCGACCGGATCCTCGGCGCGCAGCGTGGCAACACCCTGATAGGCCTTCACCACGTCATCCCGCGCGTCGGACAGCTGCACGGAGGCCAGCGCGCGGGTCGCGCGGCGGTCGGACCACAGTTGCAGCGAGAGCGCCGCCGATCGCGCCGCCGACTGCGCCTCCTCCTTCGCCGCCGCCAACCGGCCGGGCATACCGTCGCGGTTGCTCGGGCAACTCGTCAGTCCCAACAGCAATACTGAAAGCAGCACAGCGACCACAGCCGCGATCCGCAGCTTTCGTTGCGCCGGGGTGCTCACGGCCAGCGGAATACCCGGGCCGCCGCGTCAGGAAACCGGAGTGCTCAGCCGGCCACCCGGTCGCGCCACCACGGGAACTGCAGTGCCCGTTGGTAAACCGTTACCACTTCGTTCGGTGGGTTACGCGCTTCGTGCGTCGAGCCGGGCCCGGGCGGGCGAAGCGCGCACTCAAGGACCGGTGGGGAGAGCCTCCATCAGCAGCAACGCGCCACCCCTGCGTCCTCGTCGATGTCGGTGGCGTATATCTTCACCCGCTGCCGGAAATCGTCGGATCCGAGCGTCTCGGCCAGCGATTTCCTGCCGGCTCAGTCCGGTCGTCGACCCTTCCCGCCGACCAGTCGGTGAGCTATCTCGACCAGCTTCTGGTTGCTCTCCTGCGATGTGCGCCGCAGCAATTCGAACGCCGCGACCGCGTCGATGTCGAATCGTTCCATCAGGATGCCCTTCGCCTGGCCGATGACATCGCGGCTTGCCAGGGCGCTCTGGAACTGCTGCTCGCGGCGCATGAGATTCCACGCCACGGTGGTGTGCGCCGCGAAAAGAAGACCGATTTCGACCGATTCGTCGTCGAACGCGCCTACCGCGTTGCCGTAGAAATTCAGCGCGGCCATGCTGCGGTCGTCGTTGAACAGCCGGAACGCGAGGACGGACCGTACCGGTGTGCGTTCCAGAGCCGCAATCCGGTACTTCGGCCATCGGCCGTCGGTGGTCAGGTCGTCGATGCGAATGGTGTGCTGCTCCCAGGCGGCGGACAGGCACGGGCCTTCCCCGACCTCCCGCTGGACGTCGTCGAGAGTCCGGGCGATCGGATGGGTGGGTCCGATGGTGTCGATCTCGCCGGCCGGTCCGATCAGAGTGATGCCGACATATTCCGCGCCCGGCACCGACTGCACACTGGAGGCGTTGATGGTGGTCAATGCGTCTTCGAAGTCGACCTCGCCGCGGAGCTGAAGGCAATCCATCTCATTGAGAACCACAAACATTCCCTGCCATTCGGGCGATACCCGCGCAGACCGTTCCTGTGCTTCGAAAGGCATTTTCACTCCGTCCGGCGACCGGCACTACTCCCTCTGCCTGAGAGGTCGAAAGTATCACCGGCCTGCGGTGATGTCGCGGATCGGACAACCCGGCTTCGTTTTTCGGACTCCGGCTCCCGTCAGCCGCGCAGCGTCATATGCGGGCTCTGTCCGTAATGCTGCCGGTAATAGACGGCGAAGCGGCCGACGTGCGCGAAACCCCAGCGGTGAGCGATCGCGCTGACAGTCGCATCCGCACGGGTGCCGGCCAGCAGATCGAAATGCGCGTGATGAAGCCGCACCCGGCGCAGGTATTCGGTGGGTGTGCAGTCGCGGTGCTTTCGGAACATGTACTGCAGCGCTCGCGGCGTGACGTACACCGAAGCCGCGATGTCGTTGAGTGAGACGTCTTTGTGCGCGTTGTCGTCGACGAAGGACATCGCGCGGCGAAGCACGGCCGGGGTGCTGTCGTTCCGGTCGGTTGCCGTGGGCTCCAGGACTGCGTTGTTCGGAATGGTCGCTAACAGCACCGTTGCCACGTACTGTTCTAATGCGCTGGCCACCAAAGGTTTTTCGAAGGCCGGAGAATCCTGTTGCGCAATTTGGGCAACATGTCCGATCAAGTCGAACAGTTGGCGGTTGGCCGCCGGTGTGACGGGGACCGGCCCAGTCAACATGACCGGTGCCTCTGAGCCTGCGCCTGCGCCCGCGACAGAACTCAGCAGGCGGCGATCAAGAAAGAGTTGTTCGTACCTGCCACGACGAACCTCACCGTCCCGCTCGTGGTCGCCGATCCCGAATGCGGCCACCTTGCCCGGCCTGAGCACCGTCGTCGACCGGTGGGAGGACCGGTCTTCGAACCCGCCGGAGATCACCCGGCACAACCGGATCTTATCCGGCTGTTGCATGTCATAACCGAAATCGAAGCCCCAGAGTGAGACGTCCAAGCCCAGCTTTCCGATCAGCGAACGCTCGAATCGGACCGACGTTTCGGCGTCTTCGGCGGCTCGGCGTAGCCGAATCTTTGCCACGTTGGCGCTCAACACCGACTCGGCTTCACCGAGATCCTCGGTATCGAGGATGACTTCTCTCATGAGAGCGCTTTCCGTCGGATGCCAGTCAAATTGCGGCAATCCGTTCTGAGCCGACTGCATTCCATAATGCGCGGTCCGCACCGAAATGTCCATTTTCGACGAAATGTTTACCGCCGGATCGTGGTGGTAAACCGGGATAAACCCCGAGGGAGAGGACCCGAAAGGAGGCGCCAGCCGGGCCGCCAGAGCCGCCGCGACAGTCCAGAATGCGAACGGCGCCTTCCGCCCGAAATCCGGATGCCATAGCAGAATCGTTGCGCTGCAGCATATTTCAGCGCAAAATTTACTATGCCGTCAACAACGGCCGCTTGACGCCGCCAATGGCCGGATTAGCCTTGGGGTGGGTTGAGCATGCAGCCCGGGTCCCGGGCTGGTGCGCAGCGTCGACGGGTCCCCGGAATCCGTTGCGGAAGGGTCCGTCATGACAACTCCACTCCAACTCTGTTCAGCGCAGACCAATGCGCGCGTCCATCCGTCGGTTCTGGTGCCTTCGACGGCTCTGCGGCTGGTCATGGGCAGGAATCGCGGTGTCGTCGTACTGAGCGTGTCGGGAGAGGTCGACGCGTTCAACTCCGTTCAGCTCGGCCGAACGCTGGCCGGCATGCCGCACCATCGTGAGCCGGTCGTGGTCGATTTCCGTGCGCTGCGGTTCTGCAGCGTCGCCGGCGTCAGCGTGCTGTCTCATCTGCACGAGCAGTTCCGCTCCAAGAATGCGGTCTGGGCAGTCGTTCCCGGTCCGTGGTTGACCCGGGTCCTGCAGGCCGTGCCGGCGCGTGTGCTGCTGCCGCTCTGCCCCGACATCGACGACGCGATCCGGTTGGTCCGGCTGCGCTCCGAGCAGAAGTCCGCTTCGGTTCGGGACTGAGCCATGATCTCGCTGGAAGGGGGTGGGGCCGCCGGGCGGCCCCACCCCGCGGCGAGGCGGTTTGCCCTCGCAACCACCGGGTATCTCGCGGCGATGAACGTCGATTTCACCATCGTCATTCCGACGATCGGCCGGAAGTCCCTGCGGGCGGTGTTCATCGCGCTGGCGGCCGGCGACGGCCCGATGCCGACAGAGATCATCGTGGTGGACGACCGAACCGAATCGGTTCCCCTGCAGCCCTTTTCGGAAGGTCTGCGAACCCGGACACTGCGCAGTGGCGGCCGCGGTCCGGCCGCGGCGCGCAACCGCGGCTGGCGGGCCGCGCGCAGCCGCTGGGTGTGCTTTCTCGATGACGACGTCATCCCGTACCCCACGTGGGCCCGTGACCTCGTTCGCGACCTCCGGCAGGCCGAGACCGCCGGTGCGGCGGGGTCCCGGGGCCGACTGTTGGTCCCGGACACCGGCGACGGGCCGCCCAGCGGGCTGCGGCTGGCGTCGGCACGGGGGACCACCGCCGATATGGCGTACCGGCGCGACGTCCTGGTGGAGGTGGGCGGCTTCGACGAACGTTTTCCGCGGGCCTATCGGGAGGATTCCGACCTGGCCGCCCGGATCGTCGCCGCGGGCCACCGCATCTGCCAGGGCCGCCGGGTGTGTGTGCGCCCGACCGCACCCACGACGTGGTTCTCCGGTGTCCGGTCGCAGATCGGGAACCGCGACGACACCATCATCGACGACGTTCCGTATCTCAACGACCCCGACCGGGTGCGGCCGAAGGGCAGCGTGCGAAACGCGCTGCGCTAGGTCCTGCGGAGGCGGCGGTGAGCACGGCCGCGGAATCAGTCCGGCGGTTCGGGCGGCGGCGGGTTTGCCGGCTCCTCCTGGTCGGTGCGCTGGCGCTCCTGCCTGGTCGTGGGGTCGCCGTCGTCGCGCGGGCCGACGGGTTCGGCGCGCGGTTCGTCCCGATAGATCCCCTTGCCTCGGGGCATGTGCGTCCTCCTTCGGCTGGCCGGGTTGCCTCGTCGGTTGCTGGCGCCGACATACCCGGGCGCCGGCGGTCTCAAACTCCGGTGGGCGCGCAGTCCACGGCGGCCCGTAGCGCGCGCGCGTCGCGCACCGCGTTGCCCGCTTCGTCGTTGTTGAAATACACCAGCACGTCATGGTTCTCGTCGCTCCACCGGTGAATCCGGTCCGCCCACCGGCACAGGTCCTCGGCCGAGTAGGAGCCGCCGTACAGCCGCTCCGGATCAGGTCCGTGCATGCGCACGTACACCAGTTTCGCGGTGGCCCGCGGGATGCAGGGCAGCCGTGCCCCGCTCATCACCACGTAGGCCGCCCCGTGGCGTTCGAGAATGCCGTACACCTGCGGGTCGTCCCAGGACGGGTGCCGGAACTCCACGGCGACGGTCAGCCAGTCGGGTAGCGCGGCCAGGAACTCGTCGAGTCGGGCGTCGTCGCGGCTGTGCTCGGGGTGCAGCTGGACCAGCAGGGGACCGCAAGCGTCGCCGAGGGCGCGCAGGCCCTGCTCCATGCGGTCGAGCCAGACTTCGGGGGAACGCAGCCGCCGATAGTGGGTCAGGCCGCGGGATGCCTTGACCGCCATGGTGAAACCGGGCGGAAGCTGCTGCTTCCAGGCGGCGAACGACTGTTCTTCGGGCCACCGGTAGAAACTGCCGTTCAGCTCCACGGTGTCGAACTCGGCGCTGTAGCAGGTCAGCCACCGGCGCTGGGGCAGCCCGGGCTCGTACAGGGTGCCGATCCAGTGCTTGTAGGTCCACCCCGACGTGCCGATGTGTACCACCACGGATTCGGTTTACCCGATCACAGGCCCCGTTCACCGGATATCTGCCGGGCCGCGAATCTTCGTCAGGCCGGCGCGTCGGCCGGGCTGTCCTCGAGGTTTCTGATCCGCGGCGCCAACAGGACCACCTCCGGCACCACGGTGGGGTTGGCGTATGCCGTCGTCACCAACGAGACGAGCGTGTTGGCGACGTCGGCCAGCGCCGACATCTGAGCGGGCAACTGCCCGTTGGCAACCCACGATCTGAACATCTCGTCGAGCAGGTCGCGGTCGGCGCCGCGGAGGATCTCGGTGTCCTTGGTGGGTCCCATGCCGACCCGGATGATCGACAGGTCCGGGTGTTCGCTGCGCCAGGAGTGCAGGATCTCGTCGAGCGCGGCCTTGCTGGCGTCGTAGGCCGCGACGCCGGCCCGGGGCCGTCCCACATCCCGGCTGGAGGCGATCAGCACGACGCCGTTCCCGGACAGGTGCGGCAGCGCGGCGCGCAGCACGTTGTTGGCGCCGACGGTGTTGACGGCGAAGGCGTGCAGCCAGGTGGCGACCTCGGTGTCCTCGACGTAGGCGAACGGCACCACCGTGCTGGTGAACACGACGGCGTCCAGGGCGCCGCCGAGGGCGGCCGCGGCCTCGCCGACCACCCGCTCGATGGCCGACGAACTCTCGACGTCGAGTTCGAAGGCGTGTCCGCCGATCCGGCGTGCCAGTTCGGTCAGCAGGTCCATGCGTCGCGCGGCGACGGCGACCTTGGCGCCACGCGCGGCCGCGGTTTCCGCGACGGCGTGACCGATTCCCGAGGACGCGCCGACGACGAGGAGACGCAGGCCGGCGGCATCGGTGATCGGATCGCTCATGAGACCCCTTCCTCGTCGCCTTGTTAGGCTACCCTTATCGCAGTGGTAATGACATTACCCGGCGGCGCGGCGGGGTCGGTCAGCGGCCCTTGAACACCGGCGTGCGCTTCTCGGCGAACGCGCGCGGCCCCTCTTTGGAATCGTCGGACAGGAACACCGGGATGCCGTTCTGGGTGTCGGGCACGAAGGCGTCGTTCTCGTGCATGCCCTCGGTTTCGCGGATGGTCTTCAGGATCGCCCGCACCGCCAGCGGCCCGTTGTTGTTGATCACCTCGGCGATCTCGAGCGCCTTCGTCAGGGCCTGGCCGTCGGGCACCACGTGGCCGATCAGGCCGAACTGCAGCGCCTCGGCGGCGGTGATGTGCCGGCCGGTCAGCAGGAGTTCGCAGGCGATGGTGTAGGGGATCTGACGGACCAGCCGAACGGCCGACCCACCCATCGGGTACAGGCTCCACTTCGCTTCGGAGATACCGAATTTCGCGCTCTCGCCGGCCACCCGGATGTCGGTGCCCTGCAGGATCTCGGTGCCGCCGGCGATGGCCGCACCCTCGACGGCGGCGATCAACGGCTTGGTCAGCCGGCGCCCTTTGAGCAGACCGTCGATACGGGTCGGGTCGTAGCCGGCCTTGAAGGTGTCGCCGGGCGCCTGCTTGGTGGCGTTCTTGAGGTCCATGCCGGCGCAGAAGGCGCCCCCGGCGCCGGTGAGGATGCAGCTGCGGATGTCGTCGTCGTCGTCGACCCGGTCCCACGCCTCGACCATGATGGCCATCATCTCGCCGGTCAGTGCGTTGCGCCGGTCCGGCCGGTTCATGGTGACGATCAGGGTGTGTCCCCGCTGCTCCACCAGGGCGTGCGGCTGTTCCTCGGTCATGAGCGGACTGTAACACGTTCTAGTTCTGCGATTTCGGCGCATTGACCGTCGCTCAGCGACGGCAAACGCACCGAAATCACACCTTCAGGTAGCCCTTGTCGGCGGGGATCTGGGCCGCGGTCACCAACGACGATTCGTCGCCGGCCAGCCACAGCACGATGTCGGACACCAGGTCGGGGTCGGCCAGCGAATCGGTGGGCAGGGCGCCGGGGGAGAAGCTGTGGATGTAGGTCTGGTGGTCGGCGAACATCTGATACATCGCGGTGTCGTTGCCCATCGGCGTGTCGGTGCCGTAGGGGTGCACCGAGTTCACCCTGATCCCGTACGGCCCGAGCTCGACGGCCAGCGAATTGGTCAGGCCGACCACACCGAACTTGGTCGCGCAGTAGTGCCCGCACCCGGGTACGGCCTTGATTCCCGCGGCCGAACTGATGTTGATGATCGACCCGCCGTTGCCGGCCTCGATCATCGCCGGCACGCACGCCCGGATCGTGTTGAACACCCCGGTCAGATTCGTGTCCAGGGTTTCCTGCCACTGCTCGGCCGAAATCTCCCACAGCCGGCCCCAATTCAGCACACCGGCATTGGCGACGACGATGTCGAGGCGGCCGAACTGCGCCACGGCGTCGTCGACGACGCGCTGCTGGCCGGCCGCATCGCGCACGTCGACTTCGGCGGCCAGCACCTTGCGGCCCTCGTTCTCGACCAGCCGGACGGTCTCGGCGAGGTCTTCGGGAGTCGACGGGGGATAGCCGTTGTGGGCGGCCACCGGCGCGCAGGCATCGAGCGCGACGATGTCGGCGCCGGCGCGGGCCAGTCGGACACAGTGCGACCGGCCCTGGCCCCGCGCCGCGCCCGTGACATAGGCGACCCGGCCGGTCAGATCGGTGGTCACGACGGACCCAGACCGCGGACGATGAATCGGGTGACGAACCGGCGGACATCCTCGGCGTCTTCCAGGTTCACCCCGATGGGCGGCAGCAGTTCGAAACTCAGCATCACCCGCACGATCCATTCGGCCGCCTGCCGGGGATCGACGTCGGCCGCGACCTCCCCGGTGGCCTGCGCGGCCTGCACCTGTGGTGTCCAGAACGCGATCGTGCGGTCCAGCAGGTCGCCGCCGACATTGGCGAACAGCTGGACCAGCAGGCTGCTCCCGGCGGCCGGGGTGCGAAGTTGATCGGATCGCCGGCGGTGCGCACAGAACTCGACGCACCCTTCGGCCACCGCACCGGCGAGTGTGTTCTCGTGCTGGGTGATCGCTTCGAGGGCCCGGAAGTACCAGTCGCCCATATAGTCGAGCGCCGCCTTCATCGCCGCCTCGCGATTACCCAGCATCTCGACCGCGGCGTCGGCGGGGATGCCCGCGGCGTCGGCGACCGCGCCGATGCTGAATCGTTCCGGACCCAGCTGGCGGAGCGTGTCGGCCGCGGCGACCAGCACCTCTGGCGGGATGGGGGTCAGCATGGGGTCAGCGTAGCGCCCGGTGTCCGCCCGATCAGCGCATCGGCCGGGTGATGCCGGCGTACCTGGCCAGGTGGTAGTCGGTGGAGCCGAACTCGTACTGCATCGCGGTGAGCCGCTTGAAATAATGGCCGATCGCGAGCTCCTCGGTCATCCCCATGCCGCCGTGCAACTGGACGGCGTTCTGGCCGACGAAGCGGGCCGCGCGGCCGACGGTGGCCTTGGCGGCCGAGACCGCACGCGCGCGGACGTCGGGCTCGGCCCCGAGGTTCAGGATCGCGAGGTACACCGCCGCGACGGCCTGTTCGACCTCCATGTACATGTCGACCATCCGGTGCTGCAGCACCTGGAAGCTGCCGATCGGCTGGCCGAACTGCTGGCGCTGGGTGCAGTATTCGACGGTGTCGGCCAACACCTTTCGCATCGCGCCGACCGCCTCGGAGCACACCGCGGCGGCGGCCT
>ERZ724512.1445-NODE-1445-length-11049-cov-4.720484_pt1 | contig 11049 bp, 8 predicted proteins | sample MGYA00376045_ERZ724512 | MGnify/ENA primary metagenome ERZ724512 (study PRJEB28724, sample SAMN07190883) | activated sludge metagenome | isolation source: activated sludge of sewage treatment plant in Hong Hong | place: Hong Kong | collected 2016-03-17 ... | reverse complement strand
GAAGTGAGACGGCGTCCGGGTGAGAGGACTTGAACCTCCGGCCTCCCGCTCCCAAAGCGGGCGCGCTGCCAACTGCGCCACACCCGGTCATGCCGCGCGGCTTGAACGCCGCGTGGTCGGGCTAACAGGACTTGAACCTGCGACCTCTTCGTCCCGAACGAAGCGCGCTACCAAACTGCGCCACAGCCCGAAGTGCGTGATGGTGCCCGCAAACCTCGATTGCGGAGACCTCGCGGTCCTTCGCCCCGCCGATCGTGCGGAACTCGGCACCACCACTCGGAGACTTCCACTCCGTCGTCGCAACACCAAGGCGTCACCCTTGGCTGGCCGTCTTCTCGCGTAGCCCCGCGAGCACTCCCCGTGCTGGCGCGTGAGCGCCTTGGGGTTTCCGGTTTCCGCTACGTACAGACCCATCACCGGCAGGGCCTCAGCTTCACTCCCGCGCTGAGGGACGGCCTGGACAGTCGCGGGCACGCCGACAAGCGTGGCCGTGGACCAGGTGACGCAGTGGGCGCGGCAGGAGTCGAACCTGCAACCGACAGGGTGTAAACCTGCTGCTCTGCCAGTTGAGCTACACGTCCGTGAAGGTCGGCTCGCGCTGGCGGTCGACCGGGAGCCCCGCCCCGGATTTGAACCGGGAACCACCCGCTTACAAGGCGGGTGCGCTGCCGTTGCGCCAGCGAGGCATGGCGGCATGTCCGGGCCTGCGGAGCGACCGCAGCCGAAGTTCCGGACACACGGCTTCTAGGCCGTCTGTCCGGCGCCCGGACATGTCTCGTGGTGGCGCCACCACGGCCCGACAGAGCGGGACTTGCGTATCGCGGACCGGAATCGAACCGGCGGATCACCTGGATGAAAGCCAGGGTGCCCATGCCAGCAGAGCAACCGCGACATGTCAGGGTCTATCCCGCTCACCGGTTGCGTACGCTCGGTGGAGCGAGTCGAGCACCGACCCCTCGTCCAGCCCTCCGTTGAGTGGCTGCTCGCCTACGTCGAAGCGCAGGGCTTTCTCGTCCGAGTTTCAACGCCCGGTAGTGGAGAAGATGGGACTCGAACCCACAACCGACTGCTTGCAAAGCAGTTGCGCTACCAGTTGCGCCACATCCCCGAAGAGCAGACGGCCGGTTTCGAACCGGCGCATCCAGTTTGGAAGACTGGCGCTCTGCCAACTGAGCTACGTCCGCGGGTGCCGAGCATGGGCACCACCCCACCTCGACGCGCCGGCTCACGATGCCGGATACCGCCGCGATCTGCACTGAAGGCCCGGACGCGGTCGACTCCCTGCCGCTCTACTCGCGGCCCCACCTTGGGAGCAAGGCATCGTTGATGGCCGAGACGAGTCCTCGGGGTGCGTTGCGCCGCTGGCGACTGGTGGTCGCTGCGCTCCGGCCCGCACCGGCCTTGCGGAAGCAGAGGGAATCGAACCCCCGAGCCTGTGACAGCCAGCCGTTTTCGAGACGGTGTCCTCGACCTGCCGGACTACTTCCAGGGTGCCGCCTAGACCTGGGCATCAGGTCGACACGGCCGCGGTTGAAACCCCCACGGGTACGGGCCGCGGTGACCGTTAGATGGTCTCTTCCGCCGCGACGGGTGTCGGGTCTTCAGCCAGACCCAGGCCCATGCGATGCCGGCATGGTGGGAAGACCCGGATGCCTCCGGGCCGATGTACCGATACAACGGTCGTTGCACACCGTCGTGCCCGTGCATGGGCCACGGTCCCGCGGCAGTCGGTACGCCACCACAGGTTTCCGGCTTCGCAGACGCCGTTTCGCGGCGCGCGTTGCGTGCGAGACAAGGGAGTCGAACCCTCACGCCCGAAGGCGCCGGAACCTAAATCCGGTGCGTCTGCCAGTTTCGCCAGTCTCGCGTGTACGCCTGCCGTCACCGGGTGAAGGCAGGTTCGAGCAATCGCCCGCAGCGGATCTCCGCGTCATCGACCGTGATGTCGTAGCCGCCGACCGGGTACGCGGAACTATCGGACTGCACGACCACGCAGTCCCAGCACCCATCGAGCCGGATCGGGCCGTCGTTGGCGGGCTCCCGGCGGTGGAACATGATCGGCATGACGACGATGACCCCTTCACCGAGGTCAGGCAGCATGACCAATCGCCCGCGTGGCCAGGCCCGGCAGATGACCGGCAGCGCGGCGAGAGCATGGTTTCGTGAGCCTTCAGGGAAGGTTGCCAGCCGTTCGGCTTCGTCAGTCTCGATGAACTGAATGGGCGACATGGTCGGTCCTGCGCTTTCGGGTGGGCTGAGTGGCTGCCGGGACTTATCTGCGCCTTACCCGGCTGTGTGTCTGGTCTGTCGGCTGTGCCCGACAACGCATACCTCTTGCCAAGATGGCTGCACAGAGCTCTTGGTGAGTAGCCCATGCGGGGCTCGAACCCGCGATCTCCGGCGTGAGAAGCCGGTGTCCGTTGCCAACCGGACCGATGGGCCAAGATGCGGGTGCCGCGTAACTACGGCCTTGGGCCGGAAGTCACCGGGGGAGTGCGCGACGCGATCACCCTGGCTCGATCCGGCCCTGTTGGAGGTAAGGGTTCTCCAACGCTCCCGCCGCTCCCCGACCTGGACTCGAACCAGGAGATGCATCGCTGCACACGGATTAACAGTCCGCCCCGCTGCCATTACGGTTTACCGAGGAAAGTGCCTGTGCCGCAACGGAGCTGCGGCTCAGTAGTCTGACGTGGACATGACTTCTCCTATGTGCTGACCGGAGCATTGCTCCGGGCAAGTTTGGGCGGCGTGCGCACCGTGGCACACTGCTACCGGCCTCTCCTGGCCCTCTCGCAAGCGCTTCGCTCCTGGCCAGGGGCGTTGCGCCAGCTTGAGGCAGGGTCAGCACCGAGGCGCGCATCCCTCGCTGACCGGATGACCGGCGTCCGGAGTTGAACCGAAACTACCGCTGGCGACCAAGACGGGACTTGAACCCGCGATCTCCACCTTGACAGGGTGGCGAGCACTCCATCTGCTCTGCATGGCCTTGAACCTTCACGACCGGCAGCGAGGAAGCCGGTTGCCGGTCGTGAAGGCAGACAGGTCGGGCGTTACGGGTTCCACCGACTGACGTATCGCCCATGACGGGCGTCCCCGCGCGCGTAGACGGTGACGCGCCGCACCAAGCACCCCTGGCAGGAGTCGAGCCTGCCCTTTCGTCTCCGCAAGACGATGCGCTCATCCCATACGCGACAGGGGTTTGATCTGTGTGCACTCGGCAGGAGTCGAACCTGCGGTGGCGGTTTCCCGCGTCGGATTAAGAGTCCGGAGCCTTCGGCCACTAGGCAACGAGTGCGTGATCTGTTGTGCTGCGTGGCCCGCGCAGGGCTCGAACCTGCGACCCGACGATTAAAAGTCGCCTGCTCTACCAACTGAGCTAGCGAGCCTGGGTGGGCGGTGAGGGTATCGAACCCCCGATGCACTGTGTGCGAGAGCTTTACAGACTCCCTGCCGAACCTTCGGCTACCGCCCTTTCGTCCGCTGCGACCACCATCGTGACGACGGTGGTCGCAGCGCCAGGCGAACCTGAACGGGGTTTGGCGTCCCCGCGACTCATCGAACGTCCAGGCCGACTTGGCCTGCCCGTTCGGGCAACATCCACACTGTCCAGTTAGCCCGGAATCTCCGGTCGGTGGCGCGGTCCTACGGCCATTTGACCGTTAGCCCGGAAGCGGCGGGGTGTTGTGCCCTGCTCCGGTGCCCGTAGGTGCTCACCTGCTTGCATGAGGGGCGAGACTTGAACTCGCATCTCGCTGGTTTTGGAGACCAGCCGCCTATCCGTTGGCTCCCCCATAGGTGTCGTTCTGTTGTGCTGTCGGCACTACTGTGTGCGGCGCCCCGACAAGCAGAAAGGCCGCCACCCTCACCGTGTGCGGCGGGCTCCCTGTGCAGGAGTCCACGCGCCCGGTGGGACGACGGCCTTGTGCTGGTCTGATGGACCTAGGTCACGGGCCGCCGCCGTCCGGCTTGTCTTCCAAACGCCACTGGGCGTGCTGGCTTGACGCCGAGTTTGCGGGCAGGCATGGGAGAGCGAAGCGCCCGGCTTTCACCGTGAGGCGGATCGTCCTCATGTCTGCTCCTAGGTAGCGGCCTGCTGTTCAGGTCCGTGGATCACGATAGATGCCGGCACTGACAGGGGTCCACCGAGTTGTCGCCAGCGGTGTCCCGTCCGGCGTGTCGCGGTCGCACCGCTTCCCGGTCGCACCTATGACCCCGGTGCGCTGGGGTTGTCACCTGGGAGCATGGCATACCCGAGAGGCCTCAGGCGACGCCGGTCGCACCTATGACCCCGGTGCGCTGGGGTTGTCACAAGGCCGGCGCGCACACGCCGATCAGCATCAGCAGCGGTCGCACCTACGACCCCGGTGCGCTGGGGTTGTCACCAGTCGCGCCAGATGAGGAGGGGCCTCCGGCTGCTCGTCGCACCTATGACCCCGGTGCGCTGGGTTTGTCACTGCTGAGTCATTCACGCGCCCATGACCTGCGGCATTCCGGCCATGTGCGAAACCCCGCAGATCAGCGGGCGCCCTGGGTTGGTCTCCTGTCTCTGTTCAGTTGTCTGGTCGGACTGCCTCAACTGGCGGCTGGTTCAGCCCAAGCGTGCTTGGCCGGGTCGGCGGCCCGAGCGAGCATCAGCGTGGTGGCCGACTCGTCCTGGTCGTACGTGTCCCCGCAGCCGTCGCAGTGGACAGGCCGGGTCAGGTAGCGACCGTCATCCGGGTTGCGGTGCCCGCAGCGGGCGTGCATCCGGCTGAGCCCTGCAGACTCGACCGTGACGACGGGCACACCGTCACGGGTGCACGCTGAGACGATCGCGGCTCGCAGTTCACCGGGGGCTGCGGCGGTGCGCTGATGCGCGATCTTGCGCTCCAGCTCGTTCGGCAGGTCACTGTCGGCCGCCGCGATCTGCGCGACGGACGTCTGGTCGATGACGAGCGTGCCTGCCTGGTCAGCGATGACTGCAGCGATCTGCCGGTACAGGTCGGTGCGGTAGCCGAGAGCCTTGTCCCGTCCGTGCTCTTGGCTCTCCCACGCGGCACGGTCGCTGCAGCGCCAGGTTTCCAGCTCTGTCGCGATCTGCTCACCTTCCGGACCGGCCGGCGCCTGGGCAGCCCAGACGCGGGCCAGCCAAGCGAACCTGTTGGGGGAGCGCCAGCGGGCCACATCGGACGCTGCGATCATCTCGCCGTCGACCCGGGGATGCGGGTGCGGCTGGGGTCCGGCGGCGCTCAAGTAGGCAACCACCGCCGCGCGGATCGCATCCAGCCCAAGGTCACGCTGGGACCGTGCCGCGTCGAACACGGCCAGCCGGTCGGTGACTCGGTTCGGCATCCGGATTGTGCCGGTGAGCCTGCCCGGGTCGGGAGCGAACGCGTGCCGCAGGTCGAACGGGATGTCCAAGGGACTGCTGGCACGCCAGGTGCCGACCACAACCGCGTCCGGCTCGGCTCGCCAGCCCAGGTGCACAGCCACGTTCGGGCCGTCAGTGACAGGCGCCGGGTCGGCGATCTTCGCGGTGATCGTGATGTGAGCGCGGATGCCTCCAGCGATCCGCCGGACAGTCAACCGAGCACCGGTGACGTCAGCGTCGCTCGGGAGCATCCGGTGGGCCTGCACCGGGATCTCGATGTGGCCGTCCCCGCAACGCATCCGAACCGTGACCCGTCCGGCCTGACGCTGCTGCGCGCGGGGCAGGTCATCCCACTCGTCCGGATGCACCCAGGGCAACGACAGGACGTTGCGCCACTTCCCGGCGTTCATGTCTGCCAGAGCGGCTGGGGTGCGGGCGGGCGTACCGGCGCCGCGCTGCAGTTGCACCGCGATCGTTCCGGAGCCGTCGAAGCGGTGGTGCCGCAAGTTGGCCGGGCGGCCTGCCTTGCGGTCGGCGGCGACCTTCTTGACGGCCGTCTGATGGTGAGCGGCGACGTCGTTGAAGGTCGCCCAGTACATCCCCAGCCCTTGCACGTACTGCGCGTAGAGGGGCTTCATGTCCCGGTTCTCGGACGACAAGGCATCCAGTCTCGGCTTGGCGTGCTCACGCACGTCGGCGATCGCGGCCCGACGGGTCTCCCGTAGCGCCTTGACGTGCGCCTTCGCGGCCCGGGCAGTCTCGGCCGCCGGGCCGGTGATGCGGTTGGTCCGCTGCGCCGACTTCTGCTTAGCGACTTCTTCGAGCGCAGCGAGCAGGGCAGCCTCGGCGGCAGCCAGGTCGGCTTCCACGGCTGCGACGGCCGGGTAGCTGGACCAGACCTCTTTGACGGCAGCCTCGAACTCAAGCTGGCGAGTCACGAGGTCTTCGCGCAGGTCGTGGGCCAGGCGCAGTTGTTCGACCAGAACTGGCGGCAGCGCCCATCTGTAGTGGACGCCGTACTTGACGACGGTGACGCTCATCGGCGGGTCTTCGTGTTCATGCAACCCACAGTGTGCGGCGGCTTCTCGGGCGTGTCGCGCGACATCAGATTCGGACCGACGCCCCAGTCTCCTGAATAATAGTCATATCGACTATTAGAGGGGGGACGGATGTCCACGGCACTCCTGACCGACCGGTACGAACTGTCCATGCTGTGCTCGGCGATCGACGCCGGGCTGGCTCGCACACCAGCCGTGTTCGAGGTGTTCGCCCGGCGCCTACCGGCTGGTCGGCGGTTCGGACTGCTCGCCGGCACGCAGCGTGTGCTGGATGCGGTCGCCGACTTCACGTTCGACAGCCCGACCGTCGACTACCTGGCCGAGCGCCAGATCATCACTTCCGCCGGCGCGGCGTACCTGCGCGACTGGCGCTTCACCGGCGACATCGACGGGTATGCCGAAGGGGACCTCTACTGGCCCGGCAGCCCGGTGCTCACCGTCCGCACCGGACTGGCCGACGGCTTCCTGCTGGAAACAGTCATCCTGTCGATCTTCAACCACGACACCGCTGTCGCGTCGGCGGCAGCCCGGATGGTTCTCGCCGCGAACGGTCGACCTCTCATCGAGATGGGCTCGCGTCGCGTCGACCCGCACGCAGCGGTAGCCGGGGCCCGAGCCGCATGGCTGGCCGGGTTCTCGGCAACCAGCAACCTGGCAGCCGGAGCCCAGTACGGGATCCCGACGACTGGGACAGCCGCGCACGCTTTCACTCTCGCGCACGAGAGCGAGCTCGACGCCTTCACGAACCAGATCCGCACGCATGGGCCAGACACGACACTGCTGGTCGACACGTTCGACATCCCGACCGGGATCCGCAACGCGGTCGCTGCCGCGCGCACGTTCGGCGCCGACGGCCCTGGCGCCATCCGGATCGACTCCGGTGACCTGGGCGCCGAAGCCGAAGCGGCCCGTGTCCTGCTCGACATGCTCGGTGCGACCCGGACGCGGATCGTCGTCACCAGCGACGTGGACGAGCATGTGATCGCGTTGCTCGCTGACGCTCCCGTCGATGGGTTCGGCGCGGGGACCCGTGTCGCCACCGGCTGCGGCCACCCGAGCGCCGGGTTCGTCTACAAACTGGTCGCCGTCGGCGAACCGCTACGGCCAGTCGAGAAGACAGCCGTCGGCAAGACCAGCGCGGGCGGCACGAAGACGGCATACCGAACCGCCGATGGTGCCGAGCACTACAGCCTCGACGGGTCGATCCCGCCGGACGCGATCGGCTTGCAGCACGTCTACGTCCGCGCCGGGCGCCGCATTCACCCGGCGGCAGGCGACCTGGCCGACGCTCGGGACCGCGCCGCACATGGCCTGGCTGGGCTCGATGACTACACCCGTGCCCTCGCCGACGGCACCCCGAAGCACACCTGTACCCGGAAGGACGAGCTATGCCTCGCGCACTGATCATTGTTGACGTCCAGAACGACTTCCTCGAAGGCGGTGCACTGCCTGTCGCTGGCGGCGAGGCCGTCGCCCGGAAGATCGACCGGCTGCTCGAACACCACGACTACAACCTGGTCATCGCGACCCGGGACTGGCACACCGCGGGCACCGGCAACGGCGGCCATTTCGCCTTGACCTCCGACCCGGACTACGCCAGCACCTGGCCGGTCCACTGTGTCGCCGGGAGCCTCGGCGCTGACCTGCACATCGACCTGGCGACGCGCTACCGGACTGGGGTGATCGCGCACATCGTCAGTAAAGGCCAGGGGACCCCGGCATACTCCGGCTTCGAGGGGATCACCAGCGGCGGCCGGAGCCTGTCGTTCCTGCTGAGCCGAGCCGACATCACTGGTGTCGACATCGTCGGGCTGGCCACCGACTTCTGCGTGAAAGCCACAGCGCTCGACGCGGCCGGGGCTGGCTTGCGGACCCGCGTCCTGCTGGACTTCTGCGCTGCGGTCAACCCGGACAGCCTGCCTGCTGTCGCGGAGGAACTGCGGGCCGCGGGGGTGGATGTTGTCACAGACCCGGCTGCCGCCTGGCCGAGCATCCGCCGGATCGACAGCGCCGAAGGGAACGTGGCCAAGTTCGTCTACACGACGGCGGGCGCGGTCGCTGAGTCGGTGCTCTACCGCTACCCGACGTTCGCGGACCGGACCGTCATCTGCTGCTCCACCCAGTCCGGCTGCCCGGTCGGTTGCCGATTCTGCGGCGCCGGTGACGCTTTCGTGCGGTCGCTGAGCACCGAAGAGATCGTCGCCCAGCCTGAACACCTACTGTCCAGCCAGATCGACGGAGTAGACCCGGCCACGATCGGGCGGCTGCAGATCATGTTCATGTCGATGGGTGAGCCGATGTTGAACCTGGCCCGGCTGATCCCGGCGCTGCACATCCTGCACCGTCGCTACCCGAACGCAGCCCTGCTGATCTCGACGTCCGGCCCGCGCGTGGACTACGGGCCACTCATCGAAGCGAGCAAGGCCATCCCCACGGTCGGGCTGCAGTTCAGCGTCCACGAGTCGACCGACGACGCGCGTAACGCTCTGATCCCGTTCAAAGCGAAACTGACGCTGGCTCAGATCGCGGAGCAGGGCGTGGTGTGGGCCGAAGCGACCGGCCGGCGACCGTACTTCAACTACTGCGTCCACCCCGGCAACGACAGCGCCGACGACGTTGCTCGACTGAAGGCCCTGTTCGACCCGGCGGTATGGGAAGCCACCCTGTCGGTCATCTGCGAACGTGACGAGACACTGTCCGTCGCGCACGCTCGGCAGCGGGAGCTCACCGGGGCGTTCATGACGAAGATCGTCGCGGCGGGATACTCGGCCCGCATGTTCGACCCTGCCGGTCAGGATGACATCGGCGGCGGCTGTGGGCAGCTGCACTACGTCCAAGAGTGGTTCCGCCAGCATCCCGACCAGGCCCGACCGTCCGTCGGCCGCGGCCTGCCGGTGCTTCACGCTCCTGGGGTGCGCCGATGAACGGCAGCCAGCCCTACAACCCGAGCGACTACCCGCCGTTCGCGGTCACGGTCGACCTGGCCATCCTGACGATCCGGAACGGGGCGTTGTCCGTCCTGCTGGTGCAGCGCGCTGAAGACCCGTATGCCGGCTCATGGGCGCTGCCTGGCGGGTTTGTCGGCCCGGACGAAGACGCGCTGACGGCGGCTCGGCGCGAACTGCACGAAGAGACCGGCACGCTGTTCGACGGGCATCTGGAGCAACTGGCGACCTACAGCGACCCGGACCGTGACCCTCGGATGCGGGTGGTGTCGGTCGCGCATGTGGCGTTCGCCCCGAACCTGCCGCAGCCGCAGGCCGGCAGTGACGCCGCGGCGGCCCGCTGGTGGCAGGTAGCCGACGTGCTCGGCGGCGAGCTCGACTTGGCGTTCGACCACGCGCGGATCCTCGCCGACGCCTTGGAGCGGGTCCGCTCGAAGCTCGAATACACCACGTTGGCAACCCAGTTCGTCGGCCAGCCGTTCACGCTGGGGGAGTTGCGTGCCGTCTATCTGGCCGTGTGGGGCGCGGCACCGGACCTGGCGAATTTCAGGCGCAAGGTGCTCGCGACGCCCGGCTTTGTCCGGCCGCTCGAGCGGACTGCGTCCAGACGTCAAGGCCGTCCCGCGCTGCTGTACGAAGCGGGCGACGGGACTGTCCTGCAACCAGCGATGTTGCGCGCCTGACGCAGTCCGCTGCCGTGCTGAACAGGTCACGTCGGCTCGGGAATCGGTGTTTCAGACAGCCATTCGTTCAAGGCGTCACGCAGTAGGGTCGCCTGCCCGACATCCAGTCCGATGCCCGCGGTGACACAGCCGACATGCATCGGCGGCCATTCGCGGGGCTCGTGATCGTAAAGGGAGACGGTGACGTTGAATTCTCCCTGGAACGGTCCCGCCATGATGCTGCGACCGTATCGGGTGGCACCATCCGGATGCCGCGGGTCGTCCACGACGTCGACCCGCACACGGCCATCTTGGTGCCAAGAGTGCGGGTCGTGGTCGCGTAAACCGGGGCGCTCAACGCCTCTACGGCATTCGACCGGGCGGTCATCAGGGATGACTCGGAGGCTGCTGACTGGGACGATGTGCTGCGTGCCGCCCACCAGGACTGCGGCATGCGGGGTCTGCCTGGCGAGAGTCGACAGCCTCTCGACGTAGGCGTCGCCATACGGCGGCGTGACCACGACCCGTTCGTCCGGGTCGATAGCCGGGTGGAACGACAACACGTCGGTCACCAGGCCGCGGACGCGGTCGTGGTCGACCCAGAGCTTGTGGGTGGAACTCATGACTGGGCCTCCAGGTGGGGGCGCGTCGTTCGCGCCTTCGCCCACACGGTGTGCGGCGGCCCATCACTCGGGTCGCAGGCCACCGATCGGCGGCATCGAGTCGCCTTCGCGGTAGTGGGCCAGCCCAACGATCGCTTGACCGTCGCCACCGTCATAGCCGAACTCCTGCAGAGAGTTGCCGTCGGCCCATACATGCTTGGCGGGGACGTCGGCGGCCACCACGGTCCAGCCTTCACTGTCGGCGTGACCATGCGCGTACTGGCGGCTCAGCGTCACCCAGTCGCCGGGGTTGATCTCAGCAAACTCGGGCGGCAAGGCCCGATAGATGCGTACGGTCGCGCCTGGCTTTGTCGCAGCGCGCAACTGTGCGACCGTCTCTGGGTCGTCCCCGCCGTGGTAGTCGTCGGGGTA
>ERZ724512.1443-NODE-1443-length-11051-cov-6.260458_pt1 | contig 11051 bp, 7 predicted proteins | sample MGYA00376045_ERZ724512 | MGnify/ENA primary metagenome ERZ724512 (study PRJEB28724, sample SAMN07190883) | activated sludge metagenome | isolation source: activated sludge of sewage treatment plant in Hong Hong | place: Hong Kong | collected 2016-03-17 ... | reverse complement strand
AGGACGTGCCGGGCCTGCGCCGCGAGGTCGCCGCGCTGCGGGCCGAGGCCAAGGACGCGCTGCGTCACCTGGCGGTCGTGCGGTACGACGCGTTCGGCGACATGGGCGGCCACCTGTCGTGGTCGGTCGCGCTGCTCGACGACGGCGGTCACGGGGTCGTGCTGACCTCGATCCACGGCCGCAGCGAGGCGCGGACCTACGCCAAGGCCATCACCGGGTGGTCCTGCGAGCAGCAGCTCTCGCCCGAGGAGCTCGAGGCGATCGAGCACGCCCGACCCTAGTGGCGGCTAACGTCTGCCCATGAATCCGATGCGGTGGATGGCGCAGAAGCTCGGTGCGCAGCAGTGGCTGCCGCGGTTCGCCCCGGTCATCGTCGGCAGTGACAAGGCCCTGCAGCGGATCACCCGCGGCCGGCTCACGATCATGCTGGCCACCGGGCTGGACGAGCTGGTGCTGCAGGTGCCCGGCCGCAGGTCCGGCGTCTTGCGCACCACGCCCCTGCTGACCGTCCCGCACCACGACGCCTGGTACGTGGTCGGCTCGAACTGGGGCGCCCCGAAGCCCCCCGACTGGGTCGGCAACCTGCGCGCCGCCCAGGACCCGACGATCACCTTCCGCGGCCGCACCATCGCCGTGGACGCCCGCGAGGTCGTGGGCGCCGAGCGCGAGCGGATCTGGCCGGTGCTGCTGGAGACCTGGCCGAACTACGCCAAGTACGCCGAGCGCACCGACCGCGTGCTGCCGGTCTTCCGGCTCACCCCGCGCTGATCGCCGTCGGGCTCACGGCTCCAGCGTGTAGCCGAGCCCCGGGCTCGTGACCAGGTGCCGTGGGTGGGCGGGGTCGTCCTCGAGCTTGCGCCGCAGCTGGGCGGCGTAGACGCGCAGGTAGTGCGTCTCGTGCTCGTACGCCGGCCCCCACACCTCGCGCAGGATCTGCTCGCGGGGGACCAGCCGTCCGAGGTTGCGCGTCAGCAGTTCGAGGAACGACCACTCGGTCGGTGTGAGCCGGACGTCCTCGCCGTCGCGGGACACCCGCTTGCGCGCCAGGTCGATGACCAGCGCGCCGACCGTGACCGACAGCTGCTCGGGAGCAGCCGCCTGCCCGCGTCGTACGGCGGCGCGCAGCCGCGCCATCAGCTCGTTCATCGCGAACGGCTTGGTGACGTAGTCGTCGGCCCCGAGGTCGAGCGCCTCGACCTTGTCCTCGCCGTGCTGGCGGGCAGACAGCACCACGATCGGCACCTTGGTCCACCCGCGCAGCCCGGAGATCACCTCGGTGCCGTCCAGGTCGGGCAGCCCCAGGTCGAGGACGACCACGTCGGGGTGCTCGGTCGCGGCCGCCTCGAGGGCGGACCGGCCGTCGGCGGCGGTGACGACCTGCCACCCGTGCGCCCGGAGGTTGATCGCGAGGGCGCGCGCCAGGGCGGGCTCGTCGTCGACGACCAGGACCTTGTACGACGGCTGCCCGGGGCTCACATCGACCTCGGGATCGAGAGCACCATCGTGAGCCCCCCGCCCGGGGTGTCCTCGGCGGTGAGCACCCCGCCCATCGCCTCGGTGAGGCCGCGCGCGACCGCGAGCCCCAGACCCAGACCGCCGGGCGAGGTGTCGTCGAGCCGCTGGAACGGATCGAACATCCGCTCCCGCAGGGCCGGGTCGACGCCGGGTCCGCGGTCGACCACGAGCACCTCGACCGACTCCGGGAGCACATGGGCCAGGACGCGGACCGTCTCGCCGCGGGAGGCCCGCACGGCGTTGGCCACCAGGTTTGCGACGACCCGCTCCAGGAGCCCCGCGTCGGTGTGCACGAGCGGCGCCGTCTCGTCCAGCTCGAGCACCACCGTGCCCGGGGTGTGTCCGGTCACCGCGAGCGGGAGGATCTCCTCCAGGCTGCGGTCGCGGAGCACCGGGTGCAGCAGGCCGGACTGGATCCGGGAGAGGTCGAGCAGGTTGTCGATGAGGCGCTCGAGCTGCTCGGTGGAGTCCTCGACCGCGCCGACCAGCTCCTTCTGGTCGGCCGGGTCCAGCGTGCCCGAGACCAGGCCGTCCACGGCGGTGCGCATGGTCGCGAGCGGCGTGCGGAGGTCGTGCGACACCGCGCGCAGGATGGCGGTGCTGGTGGCCTCGGCACGCTCCAGGGTCGCCGCCCGCTCGTCGCGCTCGCGCAGGCGCCGGTACTCCAGCACCAGGCCGGTCTGCACCGCGAAGCCCTCGAGGACGCGCCGGTCGGTCGCGCGCAGCGGTGAGCCGCACAGCACGATGACGTGGGTGTCGTCGACCTGCACCCGGGTGTCCCCCTCGTCCGGCGCGCCCGCCGGGTCGTCGCCCGCGGAGGCGAGCAGCGTCCAGCCGACCCGCCCGCGCTCGAGCAGCGAGACCGCGCGCTGCCCGAAGGTCTCCTGGAGTCGCGCCACGATCGCCTCGGCGGTGTCGGCGCCGGTGAGCACCGACCGGGACAGCGATCCCAGCGTGGCCGCCTCGGTGCGGGCTCGGACGGCGTCGGCGGCTCGCCGCGAGGCGCGGTCGACCACGGTGGCGACCCCGATGGCCACCGCGACGAACACGAGGAGCGCGACGACGTTCGCCGGCTCGGAGATCGTGAACCGCCCGGTCGGCGGGGTGAAGAACCAGTTCATCAGCAAGAACGCGAGACACGCCGCGACCAGCGCCGGGACCAGGCCGCCGACCAGCGCGACGAGGACCGTGACGGCGAGGAAGAGCAGTACGTCGATCGGGAGCTGGTCGGGGTCGCTGAGCCTGTGCAGACCCAGGGTCAGGACGACCGGCAGCAGCACGGACAGCACGAGGCCCACGAGTTGGCGCTGCTTGCCCAGGGGCGAGGCGTACCATCGCGGCTCGCCGACGCCCGCGCCCTGGTCGTGGGTGACCAGGTGCACGTCGATCGAGCCGGCGAGCGAGGCGATCCGTTCGCCCGTCGTACCGGTGAACAGCCGGCGCAGCCGGCCGTGGCGCGAGGTGCCGACGACCATCATCGTGGCGTTGGCCCCGGCGGCGAAGTCGACCACCGCCTGCGAGACGTCCTCTCCGACGACGGAGTGGAAGGTCCCGCCCAGCGAGGCGACCAGCTGCTGGGCCCGGGCGATCCGGTGCTCGTCGGGGTTGGTGAGGCCGTCGCTGGCGATCACGTGCACGGCGAGCAGCTCGGAGCCGGCCGCGCGCTGGGCGAGGCGTGCTCCGCGACGCAGCAGGGTCTCGCTCTCGGCGCCGCCGGTGACGGCCACGACGATCCGCTCCTTGGCAGGCCAGGGCTGCTCGATGCGGTGCGCGCGCCGGTAGTCGTCGAGCGCGTCGTCGACCCGGTCGGCCAGCCACAGCAGGGCGAGCTCCCGCAGTGCGGTCAGGTTGCCGACCCGGAAGTACGACGTGAGCGAGGCGTCGACCTGCTCGGCCCGGTAGATGTTGCCGTGCGCCATGCGTCGGCGCAGCGCGTCGGGCGACATGTCGACGAGCTGGATCTGGTCGGCGGTGCGCACCACCTCGTCGGGCACGGTCTCGCGCTGGCGGACGCCGGTGATCCGCTCGACCGCGTCGTTGAGCGACTCCAGGTGCTGGATGTTGACGGTGGTGATGACGTCGATCCCGGCCCGGCGGATCTGCTCGACGTCCTCGGCGCGCTTCTCGTGCCCGCTGCCGGGGACGTTGGTGTGGGCGAGCTCGTCGACGCAGACCACGGCAGGGTGCCGCGCGATCACGGCCTCGGTGTCCATCTCGGTGAAGGTGGCGCCGCGGTAGGAGATCTTCTGCCGCGGCACCACCTCGAGACCGTCGATCATGTCGGCGGTGTGCTGGCGGCCGTGCGTCTCGACGTAGCCCACCACGATGTCGGTGCCGCGGTCGTGCCTCCGGTGGGCCTCGCCGAGCATGGCGTAGGTCTTGCCGACCCCGGGCGCGGCGCCGAGGTAGACCGTCAACCGGCCGCGCTTGACGTCCTCCGCCATGGGTCGATCCTGCCAGTCAGGATCGGCTCGCGGCCTGCTGCACGGCGATGTTCAGCAGGAGTACGTCGACATGCGGCTCGCCCAGGACGCCCCAGGTGCGACCGGAGGTGTGGTCGTCGACCAGCGTGCGCACCTCGTCCTCGGTGAGGCCGTTCGCCTCGGCCACGCGGGGCACCTGCAGCTCGGCGTACGCGACCGAGATGTCCGGGTCGAGGCCGGAGCCCGAGGCGGTGACCGCGTCCGGGGGCACCTGGCTCGGGTCGATGCTCTCCCGCTCGGCGATCTCGGCCTTGCGCTGCTTGATGTCCTTGATCAGCTCCGGCGCCTCCGGACCCCAGTTGGACCCGTAGGTCGACAGCATGTCGTAGCCGTCCCCGGTGGCCGACGGGCGGTTCTGGAAGAGCGCGTCGTCGTCGACCACCTGGCCGACGATCGCCGAGCCGGCGGCCTCGTCGACGTCGGTGGTGTGCCTCCCGGACGCGGTGACGAGCGAGCCGTTGGCCTGCCACGGCGCGATGACCGCTGCGATGCCGAAGACGGCGAGCGGGTAGGCGATGCCGAGCAGCAGGGTCGCGGCCACGAGGACCCGCAGCCCGGCGAGGCTGAAGCGGAACAGGCTGTAGACGTCCTTCATGGTCAGACCCCCGGGATCAGCGAGATGACGAGGTCGAGCAGCTTGATGCCCAGGAAGGGGGCGATCAGGCCGCCGACGCCGTAGATGAGGATGTTGCGGCGGAGCAGGTCGACTGCCGACGACGGCCGGTACCGCACGCCGCGCAGCGACAGCGGGATCAGCGCGACGATGACCAGCGCATTGAAGACGACCGCCGAGAGGATCGCGGACTCCGGCGACGACAGCTGCATGATGTTGAGCACGTCGAGGTCCGGGAAGGCGACGACGAACATCGCCGGCAGGATCGCGAAGTACTTCGCCACGTCGTTGGCCACCGAGAACGTCGTCAGGGCGCCGCGGGTGATCAGCAGCTGCTTGCCGATCTCGACCACGTCGATGAGCTTGGTCGGGTCGGAGTCGAGGTCGACCATGTTGCCGGCCTCCTTGGCCGCCATGGTCCCGGTGTTCATCGCGACGCCGACGTCGGCCTGGGCGAGCGCCGGCGCGTCGTTGGTGCCGTCCCCGCACATCGCGACCATCCGGCCGCCGTGCTGCTCCTTGCGGATCAGCGCCATCTTGTCCTCGGGCGTGGCCTCGGCGAGGAAGTCGTCGACGCCGGCCTCCTCGGCGATCGCCCGGGCCGTGATCGCGTTGTCGCCGGTGATCATCACCGTGCGGATGCCCATGGCGCGCATCTCGGCGAAGCGCTCGCGGATGCCCTCCTTGACGACGTCCTTGAGGTGGATGACGCCGAGCAGGCGCCCGTCCTCCGCAACGACGAGGGGAGTGCCGCCCGTCGTGCTGACCAGCTCGACCAGACGGTCGAGCGCGGGGTCGGTGCGTCCGGTCCAGCGCGTCACGGCGGAGGCCGCACCCTTGCGGATCTCCCGACCGTCGAGGTCGATACCGCTCATCCGCGTCATCGCGCTGAACTCGACCAATGTGGCGCTCCCTGCTCGTTGGTCGAGTAGCCCCGCGAGGGACGAGCGGGGCGTATCGAGACCCTCGACCAGCTCGACGATCGACCGGCCCTCGGGGGTCTCGTCGGCGAGGGAGGAGAGCAGTGCGGCCCGGGCGAGCTCGTCGGCGGAGACGTCGGGCAGCGGCAGCAGCTCGGTCGCGCGCCGGTTGCCGTAGGTGATGGTGCCGGTCTTGTCCAGCAGCAGTACGTCGACGTCGCCGGCCGCCTCGACGGCGCGGCCCGACATCGCCAGCACGTTGCGGCGTACCAGCCGGTCCATGCCGGCGATGCCGATCGCCGAGAGGAGGCCGCCGATGGTCGTGGGGATCAGGCAGACCAGGAGCGCGATGAGCACGATCCAGGACTGGTGCGCGCCGGTGAAGTCGGCCACGTAGTAGAGGGAGCCGACGACGACCACGAAGATCACGGTGAGCACCGCCAGCAGGACGTTGAGCGCGAGCTCGTTCGGCGTGCGCTGGCGCTCGGAGCCCTCGACGAGGGCGATCATCCGGTCGACGAAGGAGTGGCCGGGCTCGGAGGTGATCTGGACGACGATCCGGTCGGAGAGCACCGTCGTACCTCCGGTGACCGCCGACCGGTCGCCGCCCGACTCGCGGATCACTGGCGCCGACTCGCCGGTGACGGCGGACTCGTCGACCGAGGCGACGCCCTCGACGACGTCACCGTCGCCCGGGATCCGCTCCCCGGCGGCGACGACCACGACGTCGCCGGTCCTCAGGGCGGTGCTCGCGACCGTCTCGACGCTGCCGTCGGGCCGGCGCCTGCGCGCCGTCGTCTCCTGCTGGAGTGAGCGCAGGGACGCGGCCTGGGCCTTGCCGCGGCCCTCTGCCACGGCCTCGGCCAGGGTGCCGAACAGGACCGTCAGCCACAGCCAGATGGTCACGCCGATGCCCATGGTGCTCGGGTTGAGGATCGACGCCACCGTCGTGACGACCGCGCCGATCTCCACGACGAGCATGACGGGGGTCGAGACGAGCTCGCGCGGGTCGAGCTTGCGCACCGCCGCGGGCAGGGCCTCGCGGAGCTGGACGGCGAGGGTGCGCCGGACGGGAGTGGGGTGGTGGATGTTCACGACAGGGACTCCGCGATCGGACCGAGGACGAGCACGGGCACGTAGGTCAAGCCGACCACGACCAGCGCCACGCCCGTGAGGAGGACGACGAACAGGGGCTTGTTGGTGGGCAGCGTTCCCGCGCTGGGCGGCAGCTGCTGGCTCGCCGCGAAGCGCCCGGCCAGGGCCAGGACGAAGACGATCGGCACGAACCGCCCCAGGAGCATGCACACGCCGAGCAGCGTGTTCCAGAACGGCGTACCCGATGTGATGCCGCCGAAGGCGCTGCCGTTGTTGTTGGCCGCCGAGGTGACGGCGTACAGCGCCTCGGAGAAGCCGTGGGGGCCGCTGTTGAGCAGCCCGACCACGCCCTGGTCCGCGGTGACGGCGACGGCGATGCCGAACAGGACCAGCACCGGTGTCGTGAGGATGTAGAAGGACACCAGCCAGATCTCGCGCTGCCCGATCTTCTTGCCCAGGTACTCCGGGGTGCGGCCGACCATCAGGCCGGCCAGGAAGACCGTGACGATGGCGAGCATGAGCATGCCGTAGAGGCCCGAGCCGACGCCGCCGGGCGCGACCTCGCCGAGCATCATGTTGAACATCGCGATGCCACCGCCGGGCGCGGTCAGCGAGTCGTGCATGGCGTTGACCGCGCCGGTCGAGGTGCCGGTCGTCGCGGCCGCGAACAGCGCGGACGCCGACTCGCCGAACCGGACCTCCTTGCCCTCGAGCGCTCCGCCGGCGAGGCCGGGCGCGGTGCCCGGGGCGGCCATCTCGGCCCAGGTGAGCAGCGTGATCGAGCCGAGGAGCAGGACCGCCATCACCGAGAGGATGGCGCCGCCCTGGCGCCGGTCGCCGACGATGTGGCCGAAGGCCCACGCCATCGCGAACGGGATGAGCAGGATCAGGTAGATCTCGAGCAGGTTGCTCAGCGGTGTCGGGTTCTCGAACGGGTGCGCCGAGTTCACGTTGTAGAAGCCGCCGCCGTTGGTGCCGAGCTCCTTGATGACCTCCTGGCTGGCGACGGGGCCGCCGGTCATCGTCTGGCTGCCGCCGGTGAGGGTCTGCAGGACGTGGGGCTCCAGGAAGTTCTGCACCGCGCCCAGCAGGACGAGTGCGACTGCGGCCACCAGCGAGATCGGCAGCAGGACCCGCACCACGGTGCGGGTCAGGTCGGCCCAGAAGTTGCCGACCCGGCCGCCCGCCAGGTTGCGGGACAGGCCCCGGGCGAACGCCGCCGCGACGGCCATGCCGACGCCGGCGGACACGAAGTTCTGCACGGTCAGGCCCGCCATCTGGATCAGGTGGCCGGTCGCGGCCTCGCCGGAGTACCACTGCCAGTTCGTGTTGGTCACGAACGACACCGCGGTGTTCCAGGCGCCGTCCGCCGGCAGGGCACCGAAGCCGAGGCTGAGCGGCAGGTGCTGCTGCAGACGCCCGAACGCATACAGCGCCACGATCCCGACGAGGGAGAAGCCGAGCACGGCCATCGCGTACGTGCGCCAGTGCTGGTCGGCGTCGGGGTCGACGCGCAGCACCCGATAGGCGCCGCGCTCGACCGCGAGGTGCCTCTCCGAGGTGTACAGGTGGGCCAGGTGCCGGCCCAGCGGCGGAACGGTCAGCACCAGCGCGACCAGGAGCACCGCGACCTGGCCGAGGGTGGGGGCGAGGGCGCTCATTCGGAGCTCCGGTCGTCGCCGAGGCGGCGGTCGAGTACGCCGACCAGCAGGGCGAGCAGGCAGAACGCGACGAGCGTCAGCAGGATGAAGACGAGATCAGCCACGCCTCATGGATAGGCCCGCACAGCGCATGTCGGCCGGGCCGTTGACGGTTCCCTGACGCCCCTGGGCTCCGTGTTGACGCATTCCTGACGCCATGGACGCCGAGTCGGCGCTACCTAGCCCACTCAGGGTCAATCTGCGCCGACTCGCCCTAACGAGGGACGCGGACGAGCAGTCGTCCCTGCACGCAGGTCATCCGCAGCTCCCGGCCGGGGCCGATCGAGTCGCCGTCCAGCTGGCGCGGGGTGTCGCCGGAGGCGCGGATCACGACCGTGTGACCGGTCATCCGGTTGACGAGCTCGTCGGTGTGTGGGCGGCGGGCGAGCACCCGGTAGGCCAGGGGGATCCAGGACAGGAACCGGCGCGGGTGCAGCAGGACGACGTCGAGCACCCCGTCGTCGATCGCGGCGTCGGGCAACAGCGGCATCCCGGCCTGCAGGAAGCCGACGTTGCCGACGACGATCGTGCGCGCCCGGTGCCGCGTGAACTCACCACCGTCGACCGACACCTCCACGCGCACGGCCGGGAACATCAGGGACTTCAGCGCCGACAGCACGTAGGCCAGCCAGCCCACGCGCTTCTTGATGTCCTCGTTGACGCCCTCCATGATCGCGGCGTCGAAGCCCATCCCGGCCATGACCATGAAGTGGGTGTCCTCGAAGCCGTCGCCGGAGACCTCGACCATGTCCACTGCTCGGTCCTGGCCGGTGAGCGCGACGTCGATCGCGGCCCGCAGATAGAGCGGGATGTCGAGGTTGCGGGCGAGCAGGTTGCCCGTGCCGGCGGGGACGATCCCGACCGGGATGCCGGTGCCGGCGAGCTCCGCACAGACCTCGCGCACGGTGCCGTCCCCGCCGCAGACCAGCACCAGGTCCGCCCCGGCCACCGCCGCCGCCTCGGCCATGCCGGTGCCGGGGTCCTCGACGGTCGTGTAGTGCCACGTCGGCGTCGACCAGCCGGCCTCGTGCGCCATCGCGGTGACGATCGACTCGAACTGGCCGACGTCCTCCACCTTGATCGGGTTGAGGACCACCGCGAGCCGGCGCTCGGACGCGTAGACCTCCGCCAGCGGCTCGACGGCGGCGGCGTGGCTGCGGGGCAGCGGGTTGTAGAGCGCGATGCCCAGCAGCACCAGGCCGGCCCCGAGCAGGTAGCCGCCGATGACGTCGGAGGGGTAGTGGCGCCCCAACAGCACCCGGTCGGCGCCGACCACGAGCACCAGGAGCACGATGCCGACGTACGCCGCCCGTCGCACGTTCGCGCGCCGGACGAAGATCGACACCAGCACGATGAGCACCCCGCCGAGGGCCGCCACCGACGTCGCGTGGCCGGAGGGGAAGGAGAGGCTGTGTGCCAGCTGGGCCGGGTTCTGCCACGGCGGCCGGTCGCGGCCCACCAGGCCCTTGAGCAGCGGGTAGGCGAGCAGCGCCGCCCCCACCACGCCGGCGCTGAAGACCGCGGCGCGACGGTAGCCGCGCACGAGCAGCAGCACGACGAGCACCACGGTGACGACGACGATCGGGAGGCTGCGGAAGCCCTCCTCGACCCAGCGCAGCGGCAGCCGCAGCCAGTCGGCGTCGACCGCCCAGGCCCGGGCCGGCTCGCCGCGACCGTCGATCGACGTGACCGGTCCCCAGCCCTGGTCGACCGCCACGGCGAGCAGGGCGACCAGGCCGAAGCAGAGGGCAGCCCAGCCCAGCACGACGGCGCGGGGTCGGTCGAGCATGCCCGCAGTATGCCCGCCGTGCCTCGGACGCCCTATCTCGGGAGCGCCTGCCACGGTGCCCCGGATAGCCTTGCCGCGTGATAGACCCGCGCATCCTTCGTGACGACCCCGACCGCGTACGAGCCTCGCAGGCCAAGCGCGGGCTGTCCGACGAGGTCGTGGACCGGGCGCTGTCCGCCGACACCGCCCGCCGTACGGCGATCACGACCTTCGAGGCCAAGCGGGCCGAGCAGAAGCAGCTCGGCAGGCAGGTCGCGCAGGCGCAGGGCGAGGAGAAGCAGGCGCTGCTGGCGCGCACCAAGGCGCTGGCCGCGGAGGTCAAGGAGCTCGAGGCCACCCAGGCCGCGGCGGAGGCGGCCTGGCAGGACGCGCTGATGAGCCTGCCCAACCTGGCGGCCGAGGAGACTCCCGCCGGCGGCGAGGACGACTTCGTGGTCCTGGAGACCGTCGGCACCCCTCGCGACTTCTCCGAGGAGGGGTTCGAGCCACGCGACCACATCGAGCTCGGCCGGATCCTCGGGGCGATCGACCTCGACCGGGGCGCGAAGGTGTCCGGCTCGCGCTTCTACTTCCTCACCGGCGTCGGCGCCGAGCTGGAGCTCGCGCTGATCAACCTCGCGATGGAGCAGGCCCGCGACGCCGGCTTCACGCAGGTCATCGCCCCCTCGATGGTCAAGCCGCGCGCGATGGACGGCACCGGCTTCTTGGGCCAGGCGGCCGACGACGTCTACCGCATCGAGGGGCAGGACATGTACCTCGTCGGCACGTCCGAGGTGCCGATGGCGGCCTACCACTCCGACGAGATCCTCGACGGCGCCACCCTGCCGCTGCGGTACGCCGCGTTCAGCCCCTGCTTCCGCAAGGAGGCCGGCTCGCACGGTCGCGACACCAAGGGCATCATCCGGGTGCACTGGTTCGACAAGGTCGAGATGTTCG
>ERZ724512.1441-NODE-1441-length-11057-cov-7.574805_pt1 | contig 11057 bp, 6 predicted proteins | sample MGYA00376045_ERZ724512 | MGnify/ENA primary metagenome ERZ724512 (study PRJEB28724, sample SAMN07190883) | activated sludge metagenome | isolation source: activated sludge of sewage treatment plant in Hong Hong | place: Hong Kong | collected 2016-03-17 ... | reverse complement strand
GACGAGGTCCGCTACCGCCAGCTCAGCCTGGACCCGCCGCCGCGGGCCCCGCGCGGCTGACGAGTTCGCGGTGCGCGGGGATGTCGCTGGCCACGACGGGTAGACCCGCGACGAGCGCCTGCGCCAGCCCGATGCCGTACGCCTCCTGCTGACTCGCGGTCGCATAGACCGACGCCGATGCCCACCACCGTCCGAGTGTCTCGTCGTCCACCGAACCGGTGAAGGTGACGACGTCCCCGGCCCCCAGATCGGTGGCGAGGCGGCGGCAGTCGGCCAGGCCCGACCCGTCCCCGACGACGACCAGGTGCGCCGGCACGCCGCGGCGCTTCAGCTCGGCCACCGCGCGGATGAGCAGGTCGGTCCGCTTGTACGGTTCCTGTCGGGCGACGGTGAGCACAACGTTCGCTGTGCCGGGAAACGATTGCCGGCCGTGCACGGGATCCGGCACCGCCGTCGGTATCACCGCGAGCTTCTCGCGCGGGATCTCCCCGGGAAAGTCCCGCAGCAACAGGCTCGCCTCGGCTTCGGTGACCGCCACGACGCGTTTGCTGGCCGCCATGAGTCGCCGCCCGGCGGGACGGTAGGCCGTATGCAACGCGTGGCGCAACGGGGTGTGCCCGACGCCGTGGTAGTGCGGGGCGAAAACGAGGGGGGTGGTGGTCTGTTCGGCGACCAGCCAGGCCAGCGGTGTGTGATAGCTGTGCGCCCAGACGACGTCGAATCGACCGGCCCGCGACGCCGCACGTGCGGCCGGCAGCGACGGCACATCGAGGATGGCGCCGATCGGCAGGCGGTGGCGTTCGATGGTGTAACCGTCGAGCACCTCATGCTGCGGCAGGCCGGCGGAGCGTGGGGCCTGGGTGATGACGGTGACGTCGGCGCCCTCGGCGGCCAGCGCGGACGCGGCGGAGGCGACGTAGGTCTCCACTCCGCCGTGGAAGGGAGCGAAGCGGGGGGCCACCAATCCGACTCGAAGCGCGGAACTCGTCATACCACCTCGCCCGGCAGGCTGGCCCTTCCCGGTCGGCCCCCGAGCCGCGTCCGGCTGCGGCCCCAGTGGGCACCGACCCGGTCGAGCAGGGCCTCGAACCGTTCGGCGCTGCGCGGCCAGGAATGCGGGTCGTCGTGGGCGATACCCACCAGTGGTACGGCCGCGCGGATTCCCTCGGCGAGTGCGGCGGGATCGCCGGGCCGGACGAGGACGGCCCCGGTGTAGCCGTCGGCGGCCTCGGTGAGTCCGCCGACCTCGGTGGTCACCACCGGTAGGCCGAAGCTCATCGCGGTGTGCAGCGGTCCCGAGGCCGACGACCGGAGGTACGGCAGGACGACGATGTCGGCGTTGGCGAAGAAGCCTGGCACCTCCTCGTCGGCGACGTACCTGTCGACGATCGTCAGTCGGTCCGCCGGCAGCACCGCCGCGAAGGCGTCCAGCGGTTCCCGATACCCCTGCCATACCTCGCCCACCACGCTGACGTGGACGTCGAGGCCGGAGTTCCTGAGCAGACGGACCGCCGCGGCGAGTTCGTTGTGGCCCTTGTACGGGCGCACCACCCCGAAGATGAGCAGGCGGACCGGCTCGCCCGGCCGCTCCGAGAGCGGGGGAAGCATGTCGGTGCGTTCACCCTCACCGTCCACGTCGTCGGGCACGTGGTGCGAGAAGGGTCCGAGCGGAATCACTTCGATCGGCAGGCGGGACAGCTGCGGATAGCTCTTCTGGAGTGCGTCCCGGTCGAACTCGGAGTGCACCACGACGGCGTCGGCACGGCTCAGCAGCAGCCGCATGCCGGCTCGGGTGTACCGGCTGACCAGCGGTAATCGCGCTTCGCCGACATCCTGCACCTCGTGGAACTCGAGCACCAGCCGGGCGCCCGACCGCTTGGTCAGCCAGGCCAGCGCCAGGTAACTGTGCAGCACCGTGGCGGTCCACCACTGCAGGATGACGACACTCGGCCGGGTGCGCCGCCAGAACCGCCAGGCGGCCAATGCCGATCTGCCCCAGAGCCAGTCGAGCCCGTTGCACACCGGAACGTCCGGCAGCGGCAGGACGCCGTCGGTCTGCCCCACGCGCGCTCGTCCGGGATAGACGAACCGGGGACAGATCCGGCGCAGCAGCAACGCGGCAACCGGCCCACGTTCGGAGAGTGCTGCCGTCAGCAGCGCCGTGTAATAGCTGACCCCCGACAGGAATCGGTCTCCGGGACCGACGACGAGCGCTACGGGCTCACTCGGGGATTGAACTCTGCCCCCGGTGTGGCCTTCGATCACGCAGTACTCCTCACGCGGTCCCGCGCGTGAACCGTCTTCCGGACCGACTGGACGACGTGGCCGCTGACGCCGGAGCGGTGGCTGCGCAGCACGGTGCGCAACACCCGGATGCCGTCCCGCACCGAATTGAGGTTCGACTTGCCCGCGCGCCGCGGCAGTTCCAGGCTGGGCACCTCGGCCACCCGCAGGCCACCCTGCATCGACCGGACCACCATCTCGGCCTCGATCTCGAAACCGGTCGCCGAGAGGGCCAGGACTTCCAGGTAGCGGCGGTGGAATGCGCAGAACCCGTAACACAGGTCGGTGAGTTCGGCGCGATAGAGCGTGTTGAACACACCGAGCAGGAACCGGTTGCCGAGCCGCCGGAACGGGGTGATGTCCAGCGACCCGCCGCCGGGGATGAATCGGGAGCCCTTGACGAAGTCGTATCCGTTCGCCAGGAAGTGCAGGTAGTGCGTGATCTCGGCCGGCGCCATGCTGCCGTCGGCGTCCATCATGACGATGATGTCACCGGTTGCGGCCAGAAAGCCGGTTCGCAGCGCGCTGCCCTTGCCGGTTCCCTCCTGGGCGACGACTTTGATGTCCGGCCGGTATCGCCGGGCGGTGATCACCGTGGCGTCGGTCGAGTTGCCGTCGACGAGGATGACCTCGCTGATCTCGTCGGTGATCTGCTCGAGCACCCAGGCGATGTTGCGGGCCTCGTTCTTCACCGGAATCACCAGGCTCACCGTCAGCGGCTTGGTGGACGGCGTGCCTCGATCGCTACGGTCGCGCGCACCATCGGCGACCTGAACGGCCCCGTTTGATGTCCGCACACGCCCGTACGCGGATGATTGTTCTGCCATGTCTGACCCCCGCAGTCAGTAAGCCCCCCGGAGTTCAGTGAAAGAAGTGAAAGTTAGCTGCTATGAAATTGGCCAGCCCCCCGACCATGTCAACAATTGGACCCTAGCATTCGACAGTAAACGCCTGCAACCCGCAAAAAACCGAAATCCACTTCGGCGTTTAACGGACCGGTGTGGTTGCTGGGACATGCTACATCCAGGTTAACTAGGGGCAGAGCAAGCGGTATTCCGAGGTGCTGGGGATGTCCGAAATCGAGACAACTCGCGGGCCGGTTTTGCCGCCGAGTCGGCCGGTTTCCGCGGCGGCCGCAGCTGTCTCGTTTGCTCGACGTGGTTCTGGCGAACAAACCCGCACTCGCTCCGTCATGGTCGCCTCAACCTGCGACGAAGTCGTCGATCGAGGTCTGCAGGTCGATCGTGGGCCGCCAGCCCGTTTCGCCGGTCAGGCGATCGGCGCTGCCCGCGACCACTGACGGGTCGACCGCGCGGCGCTCGCCGGCGGTGTGCACCGGTGGGAGCTGGGTTCGCAGTGCCCGACAGACCGCGTCGAGTACTTCCCAGCCGGTTCGGGCGGCGCCGCTGCAGACGTTGTAGGTGGCGTGCTTCAGGCGCGGTCGACTCAACAGGAGTTCGTAGGCGGCGACGACGTCGCGAACATCGGTGTAGTCCCTGGCCGAATCGAGGTTTCCGACCGCCATGGGCGTACCCGGCCGCCATCCGCGCACCTTGGCCACCAGGTCGGGCACAATGAAACCGCAGCTCTGGCCGGGGCCGACATGGTTGAACGGCCGGGCGACGACGACGTCCTGGCCGCGCTGGCGGTAGTACTCCGCCTGATGTTCCACCAGCAGCTTGGACACCACATACGGCGAGGTGGCGACGGTGGGGGATTCCTCGGTCAGGCGGTCGGGTTCGCCGCCGCCGTAGACGGCACCCGAACTGACGACGACGGCTCGGCCGCGCCAGTCCTGCCGCAGTGCGCTCTCGAACAGGTTGGTCACCATGGAGCTGTTGGCGTCGATGTACTCCTGTGGCCGCTCGAACGAGGGCGCCACGGCCGCCAGGCCGGCCAGGTGCACGATGCCGTCGAGCTCGCGCCACGGTCCGATGTCCGGCCAGCCGCGGGTCAGGTCGGCGCAGTGGTATTCGGTCAGCGAGTCGGCGGTGCGGTGCGGCGGGTCGGAACGTTCGGAGATCCCGACGACCCGGTAGCCGCGGGCCGCCAGGCGGGCGACGAGCGCCTGCCCGACGAAGCCGGTCGCTCCCGTGACGGCGATACGCCCCCCGGAGGTCGCAGCGCTCATCGCCCAGGCGCGACAGTCGACGCGCCGGCGGCATGGCTGCGCTGATCGGCGATGTCGTGTTGCACCATCCGATGCACAAGGCCGGTGAAGTCGACCTCGCGGGTCCACCCGAGGATCGTCTCGGCCTTCTTGGGATTGCCGAGCAGGATGTCGACTTCGGCCGGCCGGATGTGTTCGGCGCTGCGCCTGACGTAGGGCGTCCAGTCGTCGATGCCGACCTCGCGGAATGCCAGGGACAGGAAGTCCTCGATGGAGTGCGCCTCGCCGGTGGCCAGGACGAAGTCGTCGGGCTCGTCGTGCTGCAGCATCTGCCACATCCCGCGCACATAGTCACCGGCGTAGCCCCAGTCCCGCTTGGGCCACAGATTGCCCAGTTCGACGTTGTCCTGCAGGCCGAGATGAATGCGGGCCACCGCGTGGGTGATCTTGCGGGTGACGAATTCGACGCCGCGGCGTTCACCCTCGTGGTTGAACAGGATTCCGCAGGAGGCGAAGATCCCGTAGCTCTCGCGGTAGTTCTTGGCGATCCAGTGGCCGAACAACTTCGACACGCCGTACGGGCTGCGCGGATGGAACAGCGAGTTCTCGTCGTAGCCCAGTCCGGGCCGGTTGTAGTCGAGCCCGCCGTACATCTCCGACGTCGAAGCCTGGTAGAAGCGGATCCGGTCGGTCTTGCCCGTCATCCGGATCGCCTCCAGGCAGTTGAGCACCCCCCGGGCCGTGGTGTCCAGCGTCAGCGTCGGGTTCTTGAAGGAATAGCCGACGTGGCTGATGGCGGCCAGGTTGTAGAACTCGTCGGGGTCGGACTGCTCGACGGCGCGGATGATCGACGACGGGTCCAACAGGTCGGCCTCGATGAGCCGGACGAAGGGGAACTCCTCGAGCAGCCGTTCCTTCTTGAGGTTGCTCTGCCCCCGGATGATCCCGTAGACCTCGTAGCCCTTGTCGTGCAGCAGCGGCGCGAGGTGCCCGCCGTCCTGGCCGGTGATCCCCGTGATCAGCGCCGTCTTCGTTCGCGCGGTCACCAATCTCCCGTCATCGGAGTCCTGGACCGGATCAGGATAGCGCCCACTACGCGGCGGCTCCCTCGGTGTAGGTGCCGTTCTTGCTGCCGAGGACCACGTTCACCTTGTTGCCCGACACGGTGTTACCCGAGATCACGAAGCCCGTGACACCGGCGTTGGTCCACAGGCCGTATCCGGTGTTGTCGGTGATCTTGTTGTCCTGGATCACGGCTTTCGTGACGTTGTTGAGGACGATGCCGTTGCCGTTGTCGAACACCTGGTTTCGCGCCAGCAGAAGGTTGTTCAGTGGTGCGAGATCGGCGTGAATTCCCGACACCAGGTTGTCGTGGAACGAGTTGTCTTCCACATATGTGTAATTACTGTTGTTGGTGATCCGGAAGCCGTAGGTGCAATTCGACACCTCGTTGTGGTGGATCCAGTTGTACGGCCCCGAGTTGTCGTGCAGCAGGGTGGTGCCGGCTACTCCACTGAACTCGCCGACCTCGATGCCGCCCCCGTTCGGGCTGACCGACGTCCCGTTGCGGACACAGTTCGAAACCAGGTTGTAGCTGATTTCGTTGCTGTACTCGTCCTCCCCGTGCAGGTCGATCGAACCCGAGACGGTGCCCGTGACGGTGTTGTGCTCGATCAGGTTGTGGTTCGCCCGGTACTGAAGCAGGATGCCGTGCCGAATGGTCGGACCGATCAGATTGTTCTTCACCCAGTTGTTATTGGACCCACTCTGGTCGATGATGACGCCGTACCCGGAGCCGTCTCCGTCGAGTGCCGTCGCGTTTCTGATGATGTTGCTGTCGACGAGGACGAACTTGCCGTTCTGCACCTGTATCCCGAACCGTTGAAACTGTTCGACGAGCAGATTGCTGACGGCGATGCGTGAGACGACCGCACCGCCCGTGTTGCCCAGCCGGACGCCGGCCATATACGGCTTGCCGGACGCCACTCCGAGCCGGAAGCTGGACAAGGTCAGATTGTTGACGCCGGGGGCGGCGTACATCACTGCATAGGGACTGGCCGAGTAGCTTCCGGCAAGGATTGTGCCGTCGCGCGACTGGCCGGCGACCGACACTCCCGTCTTGAGCATGATCATGCTCTTGACGTGGTAGGTGCCGTTCGGGATGTACACCATGTCGCCCGGCTTCGCGGCGTTTATCGCGCGTTGGATCGCGACGGCGTCGTCGTCGGCCGGATTGCCGGGTGTCGCGCCGTATTGAAGAATGCTCACGGTGCTTCCCGACACCGCATCGGGCGATTCGAACGGGACGCTGAGGCCGGAGTCGTAGCTGTTTGCGGCTGTCGCCGGTGGCGGTGCGACAACCAACGTGGAGGCGGTAGCCAGCAAAGCCGCAACGGGCAGCGCAAAATACCGCATTGAGATACTCCAATCCCGACCACCAGCCCCCTGCATCTCAATCTTCTCCCGATCGGGATGTGTATGGACAGCCTCCACCGGCTATCGTTTCGGCCACAGAATCAGAACATTCATATTGCTGTAGCGAGCATTTCTGCTTGTGGCTGGCTGGTTCATATTTGCTGAATTCGGCACCGGACGCCAATTGCGCGGCGTACGCCCCTTGTTGCCCGACGGTGCGGTATTTCCCAGCGACGCGCGACAATGTGTGCAAACGCGCGGCTCCGGAAGGGGTCGGCCGCAACCGCCCGGGCCGGCGTTGCCCGGCGTGTCGCGGCCGCGCCACGACGCACGCCGCAAAGGATGGGAGTCATGGTGTCCGTGCGGGCGGTTGAAACGACCGAACTGTTCGTCGGGCCACCGCACGCGCCACTGCAGATCGTCCGGGTCGCCTACGCGGACGCGCCACGGCCGACTCGGATCGTGATCGAGGGCGACGGGTTGTCCGGTGCGGCCGACATCGACGCGGGCGAGGGCACCGTCGAGGTGGCCGTCACCGTCACCGCTCCGGAGCCGGGCCGTCGGCGGGCCGCCGCGGTCGTCGTCGACGGCGGCCGCACCGGGTTCGCCTTCGTCGACGCCGAACCCGGCTGGACGATGCACATGGTGAGTCACTTCCACTACGACCCGGTGTGGTGGAACACCCAGGCGGCCTTCACCAGCGAGTGGACCCAGGACCCGCCCGGGCCGGCTCGGCAGACCAACGGCTTCGAACTGGTGGCCGCCCACCTCGACATGGCGCGCCGCGACCCGGACTACAAGTTCGTCCTGGCCGAGGTTGACTACCTCAAGCCGTACTGGGACACCCATCCGCAGGATCGGGCCGATCTGCGCCGATTCGTCGCCGGCGGCCGCGTCGAGATCATGGGCGGCACCTACAACGAGCCGAACACCAATCTCACCAGCCCGGAGACCGCGATCCGGAATTTCGTGCACGGCATCGGGTTCCAGCGGCACGTCATGGGCGCCGATCCGGCCACCGCGTGGCAGCTCGACGTGTTCGGTCACGATCCCCAGTTCCCCGGCATGGCCGCCGCCGCCGGGCTGACGTCCAGTTCGTGGGCGCGAGGGCCGCACCATCAGTGGGGTCCGATGGCCGGCGGCGGCGACCCCGAGCGGATGCAGTTCGCCAGCGAATTCGAATGGATCGCCCCGTCGGGCACCGGGCTGCTCACCCATTACATGCCGGCGCACTACTCGGCCGGGTGGTGGATGGATTCCGCGGCGACGCTCGCCGACGCCGAGGCCGCGACCTGGGAATTGTTCGCCGGCCTGAAGAAGGTGACGTCGACGCGCAACGTGCTGCTTCCGGTCGGCACGGACTACACCCCGCCCAACAAGTGGGTCACCGAGATCCACCGCGACTGGAACGCGCGTTATACCTGGCCGCGGTTCGTGTGCGCGCTGCCCAGGGAGTTCTTCGCGGCCGTCCGGGCCGAACTCGCCGAGCGCGGTGTCGAGCCGTCGCCGCAGACCCGCGACATGAACCCGATCTACACCGGCAAGGACGTGTCGTTCATCGACACCAAGCAGGCCAACCGGGCCGCGGAGGCCGTCGTCCTGGACGCCGAGCGGTTCGCCACCTTCGCCCACCTGCTGACCGGCGCTCCGTACCCCGAACCGGCGCTGGCCAAGGCCTGGGTGCAGCTGGCGTACGGAGCCCACCACGACGCCATCACCGGCTCGGAATCCGACCAGGTCTACCTGGACCTGCTGACCGGCTGGCGCGACGCCTGGGAGATCGGCCGAACCATCCGCGACAACGCGCTGTCGCTGCTCGGCGGGCACCTCGCGGCGGCACCGCTGACGGTGTGGAATCCGTTGGCGCACAACAGGACCGACGTGGTGACCGCCGGTTACGACGGTCCGCCGCCGCGGGTCGTCGACGACACCGGCGCCGAGGTGCCCACCGTCGTCGACCGGGGGACGTTGACATTCGTCGCGAGCGAGGTGCCGTCGCTGGGCCGCCGCTGCTACCGCATCGAACCGGGGGAGCCGGGCCGCTGGGAGCCGACGGCCGGCGCCGAGATCGCCAACGCGCACTACCGGGTGCGAGTCGACCCCGGCCGGGGCGGTGCGGTCGATTCGCTGCGCCACCATGATCGCGAACTGCTGACGCCGGGCCGGGTCGGCAACGAGTTGGCGCTGTATGCCGAATACGCGTCCCATCCGCAGGCCGGGGAGGGGCCCTGGCACCTGCTGCCCCGGGGGCCGGTGCTCCGATCGGCCGACGGGACCGCCGACGTGCAGGCCTACCGCTGCCCGATCGGCGAACGCCTGGTGGTCACCGGCCGCATCGGCGGCCTGCTGCGGTACACCCAGACCCTGACCCTGTGGGCCGGGGTCGACCGGCTGGACTGCGCGACCACGATCCATGACTTCGTCGGCGAGGACCAGTTGTTGCGGTTGCGCTGGCCCATGCAGATTCCGGGTGCGATGCCGATCAGCGAGGTGGGCGACGCCGTGATCGGCCGTGGCTTCGCGTTGATCCATCAACCGGGCTCGGCGCAGTCGGTCGACACCGCGGCGCATCCGTGGACCCTGGAGAACCCGGCGTACGGCTGGTTCGGTCTGTCGTCGGCGGCGCGGATCACGTTCGGCGACAGCGATGTTCACCCGATCTCGGTGGCCGAGGTGATCACGCCGTCGGAGCCGTCGTCGGGGCCGCTGGCCCGGGGACTCCTGGTGGCGCTGGTGCGCGCCGGGGTGACGGCGACCTGCTCGGGCGCGGACAAACCGCGCTACGGGCACCTCGCCGTCGACTCGAACCTGCCGGACACGCGGATCGCGCTCGGCGGCCCCGACCGCAACGCGTTCACCGCCGCGCTGCTGGCCGACGCCGGGCCGGAGTACGCCGCCGAGCTGGACCGACAACTCGAAAATGACGGTCGGGCAAGGCTTTTCGTGCCCGCGTCGGCGCCGCTGACCGCCGAGTGGGTTCCCGACGCCGACCTGCGCGGCATCCGGGCGCTGCCGGTCCTGGTGATCGCCGGGGCCGACGACGAAGCGCTGCGCGACGCGGTGGCGGCGGTGGCCGACGGTCTCGCCGCCGCCGAAATCGAGGTCGCCCAGCGGGTCCGGGTGCGCCCGGGCCGGTTCGAGGCGCGCACCGTCGCACTGCTCAACCGCGGCGTGCCGAGCTTCGCCGTCGAGGCCGACGGCACCCTGCACACCTCGCTGCTGCGCTCGTGTAGCGGCTGGCCGTCCGGGGTGTGGACCACCCACGACCGCCGCGCCGCGCCGGATGGCTCGAACTTCCAGCTGCAGCACTGGTCGCACACCTTCGACTACGCGGTGGTCGCCGGCGACGGTGACTGGCGAGACGCCCGGATCCCGTTGCGCAGCAACGAGTTCAGTCGCCCGCTGTTGGCCACGCGAAGCGATGCCGCCGGCGCCGAGCTGCCCGAACGCGCCGCGCTGTTGCGGGTCGACGGCGACGGCGTCCGGCTCGAGGCCCTGAAACTCTGCGGCAACCCGACCCCGGAGGGTCGCTCGGAGGCCCCCGAGAGCCGCGCCGTGCTGCGGCTCGTCGAAACGCACGGCCGCAACGCCGAGGTGCGGCTGGCGTCCGACGTCGGCTCGATCCGGCCGGTCGGCAGGGCCGGACTGCTGGAGGACTGCACCGCCGAGTCCCGGCATGCGCGGGATATCCCGCTGCACGGATTCGAGATATGCACTGTGCCGGCCGATTTCACGCCCGCGCGCGATCCGGATCCCGGCGAACGGCCCGGGCCGATCGCGCCGGATACCGAGTCCGCGCAACCGCTCTACGCCCGTTACTGGTTGCACAACCGCGGTCCGGCCCCGCTCGGCGGGCTGCCCGCGGTCGCGCACCTGCATCCGCACCGGCTCGCGGCGACGTCGGATGAAGTGCCACTGCGGCTCACCGTGGCCAGCGACTGCACCGATGCGCCGCTGTCCGGTGCCATCGACCTGATCTGCCCGCCCGGCGTCACCGCGACACCGGCCCGGCTGCCCGTCGACCTCGCGCCCGGCGCGCATCTGGAGGGCGACGTCACCGTCACGCTGCCCGCCGGCGCCGAACCGGGCCGCTACCCGGTGCGCGCCCAGCTGCGGATCACCGGCGAACATCTGCCGGCAGCCTGGCGCCAGACCGTCGAAGACGTCTGCGTGATCACCGTGGGCGGCGCAGACGGCCCGCTGCTGCGGCTGACGGAGGGCCCGGCCGACGTCGTCCTGCGGGCCGGCG
>ERZ724512.1439-NODE-1439-length-11064-cov-4.199473_pt1 | contig 11064 bp, 10 predicted proteins | sample MGYA00376045_ERZ724512 | MGnify/ENA primary metagenome ERZ724512 (study PRJEB28724, sample SAMN07190883) | activated sludge metagenome | isolation source: activated sludge of sewage treatment plant in Hong Hong | place: Hong Kong | collected 2016-03-17 ... | reverse complement strand
TTATCGCTACCTTCGCCGACGCGTTCGCCAACATTCGCTCCGCCGCGCACGGCGCGCCCGAGCACGCGCCAGGCCGTCACCGCCGGCATGCCTTTGGGATCGGGCTTCATCCACCAGCCGCGGGTCGCGTCGAGCCGGCCGAGCGGCAACTCGATCACGCCTTCGGCCGCATCCGGCCCGCCTTCGACCACCGCCCAGTAGGTCTTCCCCACCTTGCCGTGCTTGAACAGCAACCCCAGATGCGCCAGCGCCTTGCGGTGCCGGCCGAGCACGAGGCAGCCCGATGTCTCCTTGTCGAGGCGATGGGCGAGCGCCGGCGGGCGCGGCAGGCCGAAGCGCAAGGCGTCGAAAAAATCTTCGAGGCTCGCGCCGCCCTTGGGACCGCGATGGACCGGCAGGCCGGCCGGCTTGTCGATCACCAGCATCAGGCCGTCGCGATAAAGAATGCGGGCTTGCATCTCTTCCGGCGTCATGACGAAAGCGGCCGAGCGATCCGTTCCGGTTGAATTGAATGCGCGTTGGATATTCTTGAAGGGTCGCATTTTCTGCGGCGAACCGGGTCCCATTCGCCGGAAAATGATTTCTGGCAGTCGCATTTTCTGCGGCGAACCGGGTCCCACTTCGCCGGAAAATGCTCTAACACAGTGTCCGACATGAATGACAGCATCGAGCAGGACGAGACGCGGGACGCAGCCCGGCGCGAAGGCTGGTGGCGGCGGCTGTCCGGCGGATTAAAGCGCACCTCCGCCTCGATCGGCGGCGCGATCAGCGACATCGTCACCAAGCGCAGGCTCGACGGCGAGGTCATCGAGGAACTGGAGGAGGTGCTGATCCGCGCCGACCTCGGCGTGCAGACCGCGGCGGTGGTGGCCGACAAGGTGTCCGAGGGCCGCTACAACAAGGCGGTCACGCCGGAGGAGGTCAAAGCCATCCTCGCCGGTGCGGTGGAGAAAATCCTCGCTCCCGTCGCCAAGCCCCTGGAGATCGATGCGGCGCACAAGCCTTTCGTGATCCTGGTGGTCGGCGTCAACGGATCGGGCAAGACGACGACCATCGGCAAGCTCGCCGCGCGCCTGACGGCGCAGGGCCGCCGGGTGATGCTCGCCGCGGGCGACACCTTCCGCGCCGCCGCGATCGAGCAGATCAAGATCTGGGGCGACCGCACGCAAAGCGAGGTCGTCGCCCGCGCGCAGGGGTCGGACGCGGCCGGGCTTGCCTATGACGCGCTCGCTGCCGCCCGCGAGCGGGGCGTCGATGTGCTGATCGTCGATACCGCCGGACGTCTGCAGAACAAGACGGGGCTGATGAGCGAACTCGAGAAGATCGTGCGGGTGATGCGCAAGATCGACCCGGCCGCTCCGCATGCCGTGCTGCTCGTGCTCGATGCGACCGTCGGCCAGAACGCGCTGTCGCAGGTGGAGGAGTTCGTGAAGGCGGCGGGCGTGACCGGGCTCGTCATGACCAAGCTCGACGGCACCGCGCGCGGCGGCATTCTGGTCGCGGTCGCGGCGAAGTACGGCCTGCCGGTGCACTTCATCGGCGTGGGGGAGGGGATCGACGACCTCGCTCCGTTCGCGGCCGCAGATTTCGCCCGCGCCGTCGCCGGGCTGGAGCCGGAAGAACCGGCTCCGCCGCAGGAGTAGGACGACGCTCCGATATACCGCGCCGCCGCTCAGAGCGGCGAACCGGAGTCCACCCCCGGATCGAGTCCGAGGGCATGCTTCGCCTGAAAACGCTTTAGTCGAGGATCGCCTTGTAGGCCGCTTCGTCGAGCAGCGCGGCGATTTCGCTCTTGTCGGTGACTTTGATCCGGAACAGCCAACCCTCGCCCGTCGGATCGCTGTTGACGAGCCCCGGCTCGTTGGCCAGCTTGTCGTTGACCGCAACCACTTCGCCCGTGATCGGCGAATAGACGTCGGACGCGGCTTTCACGGATTCGACCACGGCCGCCGGCGCGCCCTGCGCGAACGTCGCGCCGATGCCCGGCAGTTCGACAAAGACGAGATCGCCGAGCTTGTCCTGGGCGTAGGACGTGATCCCGACTGTCGCGACATCGCCCTCGACCCGCAGCCATTCGTGGTCGGTGGTGTATTTGAGCATGGCCCCGCTCCTCACATCGATCTAGCGCTTGTAGCGTGCGGGCACGAAGGGCAGCGCCGCCACGCTCACCGGCAGGCGCTTTCCGCGCACGTCGGCAAACAGCGGCGTTCCGACCTTGGCAAGGCCCGCCTCGATATAGCCCATCGCGACCGGTGCGCCGACCGTCGGGCCGAACCCTCCCGACGTGACGGTTCCGACCGGCTCGCCGCCGTTTTCGGCACGGAAAAGCGCGGCGCCGGCCCGCACCGGCGCCCGGCCCTCGGGCTTCAGTCCGACCCGGCGGCGTGGCGCGCCTCCCGCCAACTGTCCCAGGATGACCTCGCTGCCGGGAAAGCCGCCCGGCCGCGCTCCTTTCGCCCGGCGGGCGGCCCCGATGCTCCATTCGAGCGCGGCTGCCACCGGCGTCGTCGCCGTGTCGAGGTCCGAGCCGTACAGGCATAAGCCCGCCTCGAGCCGCAGGCTGTCGCGCGCGCCGAGGCCGATCGGCGCGACCGCGGGGTTTTGCAGCAGCGCTCCGCAAAAATCCTCGGCCTTGCTGGCCGGAAGGCTGATCTCGAACCCGTCCTCGCCGGTATAGCCGGAGCGCGCGACGAGGCAGCGTTCGCCCATCAAGGGGATCGGGCGTGCATCCATGAAGCGCAGGGCGTGCACCTCGGGCGCAAAGTGCGCAAGCGCTTCCTCGGCCTGCGGCCCCTGGACGGCGACGAGCGCGCGGTTGGGCAGCGGTTCGATTTCGCAGCTTGCCGCAAGGTGTGTGCGCAGCAGCGCTTCGTCAGCCTCCTTGCGGGAGGCATTGACCACGAGAAAAAGATGATCGCCCTGATTCGAGACCATCAGGTCATCGAGGATGCCGCCAGCCGCGTCGGTGAACAGCGCATACCGCTGCCGGCCCTGGGGCAGCCCCAGAATATCCGCCGGCACCAGCGCCTCGAGGGCGCGTGCGGCGTCCGCAATGTGTCCCGAGCGCGGGCGCAGCACGATCTGGCCCATGTGCGAAACGTCGAACAGGCCCGCCGCATCGCGGGTGTGCTGATGCTCCTTCAGAATACCGGTCGGATATTGCACCGGCATGTCGTAGCCGGCGAACGGCGCCATGCGCGCGCCCAGCCGCACATGCAGCGCATGCAGCGGCGTGTGCCTAAGCGGGGTTGCTGCGTCTGATTGCGCCATCGCTCCCTACGTCCTCGCCGCGGGGCGATGCGTACGCCCGTAGAGCGGATTCCATCCCGATGGAATGGGAATCGCTCAGATCATCCGTTGGTGACTGCATTTCCCCCGGCGAACCGGTCGCGGCCATGCCGGGAAATGCACTAGAAATGTCCGAGGTCGTAATCTTCGCACGACAGACCGAACTGGTCGAGCGCATCTTCCAGGTGGTCGGGCAGGAGCGGCTTGGACAACAGGTAGGAGGCGGTGCGCCTATTGTGGACGCGGGCGGCTTCGGCGCGCAGATCGTTCCATTCGTCGATGGTCGCATCGCCCCGGCCAAGCCACGTCAGCGCCACAAGGTCGATCTGTTCGTCTTCGTTGAGCGAGCGAATGAAGGCCTTGAGTTCGCGGTAGGTCGGATCGTTGTGGTGCATGGCGAGCGCGGACAAGGACTCCTCATCCGTTTCCGAATCGTCGCCAGGCGCGCCGTCCTGGACGTCGAACTCCCGAGCCTTGAGGATGACGTAGCACACCTTTTCCGGGGAAATCGCCAAAGTCGACCGAGGCAGTATCGCGGCGTCCTCAATCCGCTGATGAATATTCATGCGAGGCTCCCAGCGCCCTAATGCGGTGCAACAGATTGCTGCCCGAATAATATGCAAATGAAAAAGTAGGGGGCGGGTCGCGGCTGTCCTTTGATTTGCATCAACGGGAGCCGGCGAAAACTGTCTGTCGCGACGAAATGCAGCGGATGGCGGGGGACTAAATGCAAACCGCCCGCGCAGCGTGGCCGCGCGGGCGGTGCCTCAAATCTTCCGGGTCTTCAGCGAATGACCTGCGCGCTCGACGGCAGTTCGGCAGTGCCGGCGGGTCCCGGACCCTGCTGCTGAGCCTGGTTGGGCTTGCTCTTCGGCAGCACCACGACACGGGTCCCGACGCTCACCCGACCATAGAGGTCTTCGATATCGTTGTTCGTGAGCCGGATGCAGCCCGACGAGACGAAGGTGCCGATGGTCGAGGGCTGATTGGTGCCGTGGATGCGGTAAATCGATTTACCGAGGTAGAGCGCACGGGCGCCGAGCGGACTGCTTTCGCCGCCCGCCATGAAGCGCGGCAGATAGGGCTGGCGTTCGATCATCTCGGGCGGCGGATGCCAGTCCGGCCATTCGGCCATCCGGCTGACGCGCTCGGTGCCTGCCCACGTGAAGCCTTCGCGCCCCACGCCGATGCCGTAGCGCATCGCCTTGCCGTCGCCGAGCACGAGATAGAGGAAGGTGTTCGGCGTATCGACGATGATCGTTCCTGCCGGTTCGTTCGTCGGATAGTCGACGAGCTGCCGCTGCAGGTGGGCCGACAACTGCTTCGGCTTGCCCTCTTCAGGGCGGTAATCCGGCGGAAATGCCGCGTAGCCGTTGCCGGCAGGCGACGCTTTGGGCTGCTGGGCTCCGACCGGAGCGATCGCACCCGTCGGCGCCTCGGCCGAAGGCAGCGCGGCCGGGGGCAACGTGACCGGAGGCAGCGTCCGCGCGACGGGCCCAGCTGCCGGAGCGCTGGTCCGCGGGCCGTAAATGTCTCCGGGCGGACGGATCGGTTCCTCCCAGTTGCCGTTTGCGCCGGTGGCGTAGCCGCGCGGCTGCACGGGACGCTCAGGCGGCGGAACATAGGAATTGCGGTAGGGAGGCGGCGCGGTCGCCGCGGGCGCGGCGGCTGTGCCAGGCGGCGGCAGCGGCTGAACCTCGTAGTAAGGGTCGGCGCTGGCGGGACCGGGAGCGTCGTAATCGTCGTCGTAGGCAGGCGCGCTGCGATAGGGGCCGGAGGCCGAATAGGGGCCCGGCGGATAGGGCTGCGCGGATGCCCCCGCGGCGAAGCCGGCGAGGCCGATCGCGAGAACAACGAGATACTTCGTTTGCAAGCTAGCTTCCCCCTTCGAAACTCGCCCCAGATTTTGCTGACCTTGTGGGAAGAAGATAGGGCAGGAACAAGGCGGAAAAGCGCTCCTGCCCCGCGCTAGGGCGCGGTCAGCTTTGCGATTATGGCATTGTAACTATTAAGAGAAAGGTAATGTTACCGACGCGTGGACGCCGCGACTCAGGAACTACGCGTAGACCCGCTTTCCGACGAAGCAGCTTCGGAGTTGTCCTTATCCGCCGCCGCCGCGCCGTGCGGCGCTGCATGCCGCATCATCAGCGGATATTGCAGTGCAGCAAAGATGAAGGTGAGCGGAACGAAGCCGAACAGCTTGAACTTCACCCAGAAATCCGTGCTCTGCGTGCGCCAGATCAGTTCGTTCAGCACCGCCAGCACGATGAAGAACACCGCCCAGCGCACCGCGAGCTTACGCCAGCCTTCGTTGGTCAGGTCGAATACGGAGTCGAACACGACCGCGAGTAGCGGCTTGTCGAACGCCAGTCCGACCGCCAGCACCGTCCCGAACAACGCGTAGATGATCGTCGGCTTCATCTTGATGAAGGTCTCGTCATGCAGGACGAGGGTGAGCCCGCCGAAAACCAGCACGACGACCGCGGAAATCACCGGCATGACCGGCCAGCGCCGGGTGCGCAGGAAGCTCACGAGCAACGCGGCGACCACCGCGGCCATGAAAGCGGCGGTCGCGGCGTAAATTCCGAACCAGGCAAACGCGACGAAGAACAGCACAAGCGGTCCCACGTCGAGCGCGAGCTTGAGTCCGGGGCTGAGCGGTTGCGCAGGCTTCATGGCGATAGGGCGATGCCTTCTTGTCGCGCCGGCGAAGGGGGTGGCGCGTCCGCATCGGAAGCACCTATCACCGGCGGAGCGCGCCAGCAAATTGCCAACGCGTCGTAACCGACCAGTGATCCAATTGACATAAGATTGTGTTTACCTGTTTTGCCGGTTGAGTTAAGGCAGAAGACAACCCGCTGCGGAAGAGTGAAACAAGCTGCGGCAAGCCTTGGGGGGCGCCTATGTCTGATTTTCGGATAAGGGATTTCCTCGACCGTTTGAACGCCCTGGGGTTGATGTTGTCGGCGACCCGTCTGGCCGACGGAAGCATCCGCTTGAATCAGTGGCGCGGAATAAATTTCTACGAAAATGAAGCCGAGATCAAAGACGTGTGGATGAGCAACATGGCGGGCCAGGATGCGCGCATGCAGGACGTCGCGCGCTATCTGGAGCTGACGCAGACCCGCACGCGAAGCCTGCGCCCCTGACGGTCCGTCCGGTAAGGACCGTTCGGCGCCGCCTGCGCCACCCTTGTTCATCGCGCCCCTTGTTCACGTGCTTTTTGTTCCCGTGCCTTTTGTTCATCGCGCCGACTTGAGCGGCCGACCGCGAGACAATGCCTCGAGCCTGTCGCCGCCCGGCGATTGACGGCAAACGTCAAGCGTGGTGGTGCGCGCCTTTGTGGCGTCGGTGCGGGCGCTCCTGATCGATCGGGATCATCACCAGATTGCCGTGGCGGACGCCGCGCTCGGCAATGACATGGTCGGCGAGGTGCGCGACCCGATCGTTCTCGCCCTTGAGCACGTTCACCTCCAGGCAGCTCTTTTCGTCGAGATGCACGTGCAGCGTGGCGAGCGTCAGCTCGTGGTGCCCGTGCATTTCCTTCACCAGCCGTCTCGAGAGGTCGCGGGCGGCATGGTCGTACACATAGACGACCGCCGCCACGCAGTCCCCGCTTTGGTTCGAGCGCTGCCTGTCCTGGGCGATGCCGGCGCGCGCCAGGTCGCGGAACGCTTCCGAGCGGTTTTGATAGCCGCGCCGTTCGATGAGCCGGTCGACATCGTCCATCAGATCATCGTCGACCGTAATCGTAATTCGTTGCATCGCGTCCCCTCGGATGTGTGCGTGTACAGGCAAGGGGCCCGGCGATCGCCACGGCTCCCTGCGCCGATACTGCGACAGGCGCGGAGCAGAAACAAACAGCCCTGCGCCCGCGCCTGGCTGCCGCCTGAGGCAGCCGATGCCCCGGTCGATACCGGCGCGATACCCGCCGGCTATGGGTTCGATTGTCGAACGATATTTCACCGCGGGCGCGCCGTTGCGCATCGTCTGTGGGCTCGACCCCGGGCTTGCTTGGATGATTCAAAGGAGCGATCGCATGACCAAGACCCTCTCTGCCGGCCTCGCCGGTTCGCTGGCCGCCGCCCTGTCGTTGCTCGCCGCAGGCGCCTCGGCTCAGCCGAAGCCGGAGCAGCCGGGCATGGACAAATGCTACGGCGTTTCCCTCAAGGGGCAGAACGACTGCGCCGCCGGTCCCGGCACCACTTGCGCCGGCACGTCGAAGACCGACTACCAGGGCAACGCCTGGAAGTATGTCGCCAAAGGCACCTGCGCGACGATCGCGACGCCGAAAGGAAACGGCTCGCTCACGCCGAAAAGCTGAGCGCGGCCACTCCAACGGATGAAGCGCGCGGGGCCGTTCCCGCGCGCTTCTTCTTTTTTGTCGTGCAGACGCTCTCGCCGCAAGGAAGCGGCAGCGCCGCTACTCGGCCGCCTCGCGGACTTTTTGTGCGGTCCAGAATGCCGGGACGTTCTTGCGGTAATGGCGCAGCACCAGATTGGCGATCAGGCCGGTCCACCCCGTCTGGTGCGATGCGCCCAGTCCCTGTCCGGTCTCGGCGTGGAAATACTCGTAGAACAACAACAGGTCCCGCCAATGCGGATCGGCGCTGAACGGCGGCTGGCTCTGCATGGCGGGCACGATGCCCTCGCCGTTGCGGCGATAAAGATTGGCGACCCGCTCGGCGAGCAGGGTGGCGACGCCGCCGAGGGTCAGGCGGCGATTGTCGAGGCAGGGCACGGCGAAGGTGAATTCGTCGCCGAGGAAGCGGTGAAACTTCTCGATCGCCTGGATCAGCATGTAGTTGACCGGCAGCCAGATCGGCCCGCGCCAATTCGAGTTTCCGCCGAACAAGCCCGAGTTCGATTCGCCCGGCACATATTCGATCATCGCGGTGCCGACGCCGGGCAGCACGCCGAGATCGCGATGGTGCTCATGAATCTTGCTGACGCTGCGCACGCCGAACGGCGAGAGGAACTGTTCTTCGTCCAACAGCCGGCTGAGGATCGGCTGGATCATCGTGTGATCGACGACCGACAGCAGGTGCTCGCCGCGATCGTTCTCCCAATCCGGGCAGGAGCAGACATAGTGACCGCGGAACAGCCCGCCCTTGTGCGTGTGCAGACGGTCGGCGAAGCGCGGCGCCATGCGCATGAGGCGATGGTCGACGACTTCGGTGGCAAACAGCGGAATGAGGCCGACCATCGAATATACGTCGATATGGCACCACGAATCGTCGGGGCCGACGATCAGATCCTTGAAGAACCCGGCCTGCGCATCCCACAGCGGCGTGCGTCCGGTCGCATAGCCCGACAGCGCATCGCAGATGCCGAGAAATTGCTCATAGGTCTGGATCGCCATGTCCTCGTAGTCGGGATCGCCATGCGTCAACTCGAGCGCGATCACCGTCATGTTGAGGGCGAACATCGCCATCCAGCCGGTGGCGTCGGCCTGCTTGAGCTTGTAGCCGAACGGCAGCGGCTGCGAGCGATCGAACACCGAGATGTTGTCGAGGCCGAGAAAGCCGCCCTCGAAGACGTTGTGGCCGTCGGCGTCCTTGCGGTTGATCCACCAGGCGTAATTGAGCAGCAGCTTGTGAAAGATGCGCTGCAGGAAATCGTGGTCGCCGCGGCCGCGCTGCACGCGTTCGGCGCGGAACGCCTTGAGCGCGGCAAGCGCGTGGACCGGGGGATTCACATCGCCGAAGTTCCACTCGTATGCCGGTATCTGCCCGTTCGGATGCAGATAGCGCTCGCTCAGCATCAACTCGATCTGATCCTTGGCGAAGTCGACATCGATCAGAGCGAGCGCGCCGCAGTGGAAGGCGAGATCCCAGGCGGCGAACCAGGGATATTCCCAGGCGTCGGGCATCGAGATCACGTCGCCCGCCTTCATGTGTTTCCAGGAGGCGTTGCGGCCGCGCAGGCGGGTCGCCGGCGGCGGGTAGAGATCGCCCTTCAGCCAGCGCTCGACGTCGTAGTGAAAGAACTGCTTGGTCCAGATCATTCCGGCCAGCGCCTGGCGCACGATGCGCGCATCCTCGGCGTCGCCGTTCGGGAGCAGGTCACGGTAGAATGCGTCGGCCTCGGCCTCCCGCGCGGCGAAAATCGCATCGCTGCGGGCGAACGGGCTGGCGATCGGCTGGGCCGAGAGGACGAGGTCGATCCGCTTGCTCTCGCCGGGCGCGAGCGAACACTTGCTCCAGCCCGCGAATTTGGTGCCGAGGCGGGCCGGATCGACGGCGTCGACCGCGCCTTCGACGACGCGCCGGTGGAAGGCGTCTTTGACATAGGGCGTCGCATTGGCCTGGCCCCATAGCCGCTCGTCGTTGGTTTCGTTGCCGGTGAACAACAGCTCGGCGCGTTCGCGCCCATAGAGCCAGTAGCCGCCGATGGCGTCATGCGTGACCGCCACCGCCCAGGCGGCGCCTGCGGGCGCATCGACGGCGCAAATCCCGGGCTTGATCGCGCCCGCGCGCCATGACCAGGTGTTGCGGAACCAGAGCGTCGGCAGAACATGCAATTCGGCCGCCTCCGGGCCGCGGTTTGCGACGCTGATGCGGATATGGATTTCGTTCGGGCTCGCCTTGGCATAGGCGACTTCGACGTCGAAGTAGCGGCTGTCGTCGAACGCTCCCGTATCGAGAATGTTGAACGGCGGATCGTGACGGGTGCGCCGCGCGTTCTCTTCCAGGAGAGCGCCATAAGGAAATTCCGCCTGCGGATACTTGTAAAGGTAGCGCAGCAGGCTGTGGCTCGGCGTTGCGTCGAGATAGAAATAGTACTCCTTGACGTCTTCGCCGCGGTTGCCCTGCTGGCCGGTCAGCCCGAACGCGCGTTCCTTGAGGATCGGGTCACGCCCATTCCACAGCGCGAGCGCGAAACACAGGTTTTGCTGCTCGTCGCTGATGCCGCCGAGGCCGTCCTCGCTCCAGCGATAGGCGCGGGCGCGCGCCTGATCGTGGGCGAAATGGCCCCATGCATCGCCTTCCGGACTGTAGTCCTCGCGCACCGTTCCCCAGGCGCGTTCCGAGAGATACGGCCCCCACAGACGCCAGTTCTCCGTGCCGAGACGCTGGTTCTCCAGCCGGAGGCGTTCGGGATCGAGGCGGCCGGTGCCGGACATCATCATTCTCCTACTGACTGCACAAGGTGGTCGGCGGCGCGAGGCGCTCGAGCATAGAGCGTCAGCGCCGGTTTGGCACGGCTCGCGCGCGCCACGCCGGCCGTCGGCCACGCAGAACATTTTTCCACCGGGCTAGTCTCAGCCGCCGGTCTCGAAGCCGGGGTAAAGCGTCATGCCGCCGTCGACATAAAGCGTGGCGCCGGTGATGTAATCGGAGTCGTCGGAGGCAAGCCACACCGCCGCGCGCGCGATGTCGTCGACTTCGCCGATGCGCTTGTAGGGAACGAGCTTCATCAGCTCGGCATAGGCCGCGTGCGTGCTCCACGCCTCCATGTTGATCGGCGTGCGCACCGCGCCGGGGCTGATCGCGTTGACGCGGATGCGGAACGGGGCGACCTCCTGGGCGATCGACTTCATCATCATCGAGATGCCGCCCTTGCTCGCCGCGTAGTTCACGTGTCCGGCCCACGGGATCACGTCGTGCACCGACGAGAGGCAGATGATCTTGCCGGCGGCGCAAGACACGCTGGGCTTGACGCCCTTGCGCTTGAACATGCGCACCGCCTCGCGGGCGCAGAGGAACTGGCCGGTCAGATTGACCCCGATCACGGTGTTCCACTGCGCAAGCGTCATCTCGTCGAGCGCCGCAT
>ERZ724512.1437-NODE-1437-length-11065-cov-15.743688_pt1 | contig 11065 bp, 8 predicted proteins | sample MGYA00376045_ERZ724512 | MGnify/ENA primary metagenome ERZ724512 (study PRJEB28724, sample SAMN07190883) | activated sludge metagenome | isolation source: activated sludge of sewage treatment plant in Hong Hong | place: Hong Kong | collected 2016-03-17 ... | reverse complement strand
TGTCCTACGAGATCAAGCCGGCCCCGATGGCGCCGGGCACCTACCGCAACATCACCGGCAACCTGGCCCTGGCCTACGGCCTGGTCGCCGCCGGCGTCCGGTCGGGACTGCCGGTGTTCCTGGGCTCCTACCCGATCACCCCGGCCTCGGACATCCTCCACGAGCTGTCCAAGCACAAGGCGTTCGGCGTGACCACGCTCCAGGCCGAGGACGAGATCGCGGGCATCGGCGCGGCGATCGGCGCCTCGTTCGGGGGCGCCCTGGGCGTGACCACCACGTCGGGTCCGGGCATCGCGCTGAAGTCCGAGGCCATCGGCCTGGCGGTGATGACCGAGCTCCCGCTGGTCGTCGTCGACGTCCAGCGCGGCGGCCCCTCCACCGGCCTGCCGACCAAGACCGAGCAGGCCGACCTGTTGCAGGCGATGTTCGGGCGCAACGGCGAGGCGCCGGTCCCGATCGTGGCGCCGCAGTCGCCCGGTGACTGCTTCGACGCCGCCCTGGAGGCCGCCCGGATCGCGGTCACCTACCGCACCCCGGTGATGCTGCTCTCCGACGGCTACCTGGCCAACGGCTCGGAGCCGTGGCGGATCCCCGAGGTCGACGACCTGGCCGTCATCGACCCCAAGTTCGCCCAGGCCCCAGCTGCGGACGACGACGGGACCACGCCGACGTTCCACCCCTACACCCGCGACCCCGAGACCCTCGCCCGCCCGTGGGCCCCACCGGGCGTGGCCGGCCTCGAGCACCGCATCGGGGGCCTGGAGAAGGCCGACATCACCGGCAACATCTCCTACGACCCGGCCAACCACGACTTCATGACCCGCACCCGGCAGGCGAAGGTCGACCGGATCGCCGATTCCCTGCCGCCGCTGGAGGTCGACGACCCGTCGGGGCAGGCCCGGGTCGTGGTGCTGGGCTGGGGGTCGACGTACGGTCCCATCGGCGCCGGGGTGCGCCGGGTCCGCAAGGCCGGGTACCACGTCGCGCAGGTCCACCTGCGCCACCTCAACCCGTTCCCGAAGGACCTCGGCGACATCCTGTCGCGCTACGACAAGGTGCTGGTCCCCGAGATGAACCTCGGTCAGCTCTCGCTGCTGGTCCGCGCCAAGTACCTCGTCGACGCCGTCGGCTACAACCAGGTCCGCGGCCTGCCGCTCAAGGCCGCCGAGCTCGCCGAGGCGATCGGCGAGCTCGTCGCCCAGGCCGAGGGCGTCGAGGTCGACCTCACCGCCGCCACGACCGAGCCGTCCTCACAGGAGGTCAAGTGAGCACCACGTCGACCAGCACCGAGCTCCCGTTCCCAGGCCTGCGTTCCGGGGTGGAGCTGGTCCCGACGACCGACGAGCCGCAGACCGGCAAGGACTTCACCTCCGACCAGGAGGTCCGCTGGTGCCCGGGCTGCGGTGACTACGCCGTCCTCAAGGCGGTGCAGGGCTTCCTGCCCGACCTGGGGCTGCGCCGGGAGAACATCGTGTTCGTCTCCGGGATCGGCTGCTCCAGCCGCTTCCCCTACTACCTCGACACCTACGGCATGCACTCGATCCACGGCCGCGCGCCGTCGATCGCGACCGGCCTGGCCACCTCGCGCGAGGACCTGTCGGTCTGGGTCGTGACCGGCGACGGCGACGCGCTGTCGATCGGCGGCAACCACCTGATCCACGCGCTGCGCCGCAACGTCAACATGACGATCCTGCTGTTCAACAACCGGATCTACGGTCTGACCAAGGGGCAGTACTCCCCCACCAGCGAGGCCGGGAAGATCACCAAGTCCACCCCGATGGGCTCGGTCGACCACCCCTTCAACCCCGTCTCCCTCGCGCTGGGCGCGGAGGGGTCGTTCGTGGCCCGCACCATCGACTCCGACCGCAAGCACCTCACCTCGGTGCTCTCCGCGGCCGCCGCCCACCGCGGCACCTCGTTCGTCGAGATCTACCAGAACTGCCCGATCTTCAACGACGGCGCGTTCGACGCGATCAAGGACAACGACACCAAGGCCGACGCGATCATCCCGCTGGTCCACGGCGAGCCGATCACCTTCGGCAACGGCTCCAAGGGCCTGGTCCGCGACACCGCCACCGGCGGGGTGAAGATCGTCGAGGTCGGGACCGGACACGGCCAGGTCGACCCCGCCGCGCTGCTGGTCCACGACGCCCACAACCCCGACCCGACCACCGCGTTCGCCATCTCCCGGCTCACCGACTCCGGCTACCTCAACCAGTCGCCGATCGGGATCTTCCGGCAGGTCGAGCGGCCGGCGTACGACGACCTGGCCCGCGCCCAGGTCGCGACCGCCCGGGAGGCGGCCGCCGGGGACGACGCCGAGCGGCTCGCCGCCCTCATCGGCGGCGGCGACACCTGGACGGTGGTCTGACCCGGCCCGTCGGGTCTCCTGGTCGGCAAGGGATCCCCGCCCGAGAGCGGGGACCCGTCGCCGTTCACCCCGAGCCGGGAAGAGGCGCTTCCCCGTGCGGCGGACCATCCCCGTCCCGGTCGACCGGCAAACCCCCTCACTAGACTGACGAGGTGCCGGATGCGCGACGCGGATTCCTCCTGGGCGTCGCCGCCTACGTCATGTGGGGCGCGTTCCCGCTCTACTGGCCGCTGCTCGAGCCGGCCGGTGCCGTGGAGATCCTCGGCCACCGGGTCATCTGGTCCTGCGTCGTCATGGCCGTCCTGGTCGTGGTGCTGCACCGGCGCGCCCAGGTCCGCTCGATCTGGGCGGACCGCCGGGTCCACTTGGTGCTGACCCTGGCAGCCGTCGTCATCACGGTGAACTGGACGACCTACATCTGGGGCGTCAACAACGGCAAGGTCGTCGAGACCTCGCTCGGCTACTTCGTCAACCCCCTCGTCACGGTGCTGATGGGGGTGGTGATCCTGCACGAGCGGTTGCGTCCGATGCAGTGGGTGGCGCTCGGGATCGCCTCCGCCGCCGTCGTCGTCCTCACGCTCGACTACGGCCACCTGCCGTGGGTGGCGCTGGTGCTGGCGTTCTCGTTCGGCAGCTACGGGTTGTGCAAGAAGACGGCCAACGTCGGCGCCACCGAGAGCCTGGCCTACGAGACGGCGGTCATCGCGCCCTTCGCCGCCGTCTACCTGGTCTGGCTGGCCAGCACCGGCCGCGGCGACTTCGCCACCCACGGGACGTGGCACGCGCTGCTCTTCCTCACGACCGGCATCGTGACCGCCGTACCCCTCATCTGCTTCGGGGCGGCCGCCACGCGGGTGTCGATGGTGACCCTGGGCCTGCTGCAGTACCTCGCGCCGGTCCTGCAGTTCGGCCTCGGCGTCTTCTACTTCCACGAGGCGATGCCGGCAGGCCGCTGGGTCGGCTTCACCCTCGTGTGGATCGCGTTGATCATCTTCACCACCGAGGCGATCACCCACCGCCGCCGCCAGCTCCGCCTCACCGTGGAGGCCAGCACCGCCGCATGACGCCGGCTCGGCGCGCCTGGCACGCCAGGGCACGCCGAGTCGGCGCGTCTTGCACGCCAGGGCACGCCGAGTCGGCGCATCTTGCACGCTTCGCACACAGGCCGGTGGCGGAAGCGGGCAACTTGCGCCGACTCGGCACCCTCACGCGGGCAACTTGCGCCGACTCGGCATCCTCACGCGGGCAAGACGCGCCGACTCGGCACCCTCACGCGGGCAAGACGCGCCGACTCGCGTCTGGTCAGGTGGAGCGCACCGCGACGATGTCGGCGAACGCCTCGAGGGCGGTGCGGACCGCTCCGGCCGGGAGCGCCGCGAGGTGACCCTTGGCCTCCTGCGCGCGGGCGACGACGTAGGCACGCGCCTGGTCCAGGGAGGGGTGCTTGCGCAGCAGGTCCAGCGCCTCGGCGTGCCGGGCGTCGTCGGTCAGGTCGCCGTCGAGCAGCTCGATCAGCCGGGCGTCGGCCGGGTCCCCGGCGGCGCGCGCCATGAGCACCGGCAGCGTCGGCACGCCCTCGCGCAGGTCGGTGCCGGGGACCTTGCCGGACTCGTCGGACTCGGAGGCGATGTCGAGGATGTCGTCGGAGAGCTGGAACGCCGAGCCGACGATCTCGCCGTACGCCGTCAGCGCCTCCTCCACGTCCGGGGTCGCCCCCCCGAACCGGGCGCCGTAGCGCGCCGAGGTGGCGATCAGCGACCCGGTCTTGCCGGCGACCACGTCGAGGTAGTGCGCCAGTGGGTCCTCGCCCGGCCCCGGAGCGACCGTCTCGAGGATCTGGCCCTCCACGAGGCGGGTGAAGGTCTGCGCCTGGATCCGCACGGCGTCCGCGCCGAGCTCGGCGGTGAGCTCGGAGGACTTGGAGAACAGGAAGTCGCCGGTGAGGATCGCGACGTGGTTGCCCCACCGGGAGTGCGCGGTGGTCGCCCCCCGGCGCAGGTCCGCCTCGTCCATCACGTCGTCGTGGTAGAGCGAGGCCAGGTGCGTGAGCTCGACGACGCAGGCGGCCGTGACCACCTCGTCGCTCTCGGGACGGTCCCCCGCCTCGGCGGCCAGCAGCACCAGCAGCGGCCGGAAGCGCTTGCCGCCGGCCTCCATCAGGTGGCTGGCCGTCTCGGTGATGAACGGCGCGCGGCTGCGCACGTGCTCGGACAGGGCACGCTCGACCACGGCCATGCGCTCGCGGAGCCGGGAAGCCAGCTCCTCGTCGGGGACGGGGAGGGCCAGAGCGGTGGAACTCGTGGTCACCTGACGAATTGTCCCGCATTCGCCGCCAGGTCGAGCACCGGGCCGGGAACGATGCCGAGGACCAGGGTCGCGGCGACGCCCACGAGGATCGTCGCGGACGTCAGCACCGACGGCTTGGTGACCGTGGCGACCTCGCCGCCACTGCTGTCGCCGTCGAGGAAGAACATCAGCACGATCACCCGCACGTAGAAGAACACCGCGATGATGCTGCACAGGATCGCGGCGATCACCACCGGCCAGGCACCGGCCGACAGGGCGACGGTGAAGACCGCCCACTTGCCGACGAATCCCGCAGTGAGCGGGATCCCTGCCATCGAGAGCAGGAAGAAAGCGAACAACCCGGCGATGAGCGGGGAGCGGCGACCCAGGCCCTGCCACCGCGCGAACGTCGTGGCCTCACCACCGGAGTCCCGCACCAGCGTCACGACGGCGAAGGCACCGATCATCGCGAAGCCGTAGGTCGTCAGGTAGAACAGCACCGCCTGCAGCGAGGTGACCTGGCCGTCGGAGAGCTCCGATGCCTGCTGCACGCCGAGGACGCCGGTGAGCAGGAAGCCGGTGTGGGCGACCGAGGAGTAGGCCAGCATCCGCTTCATGTCGGTCTGCACGACCGCCAGGACGGCGCCGACCACCATGGTGAGGATCGCGATGACCCACAGCATCGGCTGCCAGGACCACCGGTCGGAGCCGAACGCCACGTAGTAGAGGCGCAGGATCGCTCCGAACGCCGCGATCTTGGTGCCGGCCGCCATGAAGGCGGTGACCGGCGTGGGCGCGCCCTGGTAGACGTCGGGAGTCCAGGAGTGGAACGGCGCGGCCCCGACCTTGAAGAGCAGGCCGACCGACACCATGCCGAGCCCCAGCAGCAGCAGGGTCTGGTTGCCGACGTCGTTGCGGACCGCCTCGTTGATCTCGGAGAAGCCCATCGAACCGGCGAAGCCGTAGGTCAGGGCGACGCCGTAGATGAAGAAGCCGGAGGAGAAGGCGCCGAGCATGAAGTACTTCAGCGCGGCCTCCTGGCTCAGGAGCCGCCGGCGGCGGGCGAGCCCGCACAGCAGGTAGAGCGGCAGCGAGAGCACCTCGAGCGCGACGAAGAGGGTCAGCAGGTCGTTGGCCGCCGGGAAGAGCAGCATGCCACCGACCGCGAACATGAGCAGCGGGTAGACCTCGGTGTGCTCCAGACCGCGGGTGGACGCCTCCCGCTCGGCCTCGGTGCCCGGCAGGGCAGCGGCCTGGCCGGCGAACGCCGAGACCCCGCCCTCGAGCTGGCGCTCGGCGAAGAGCAGGACGCCGCCCAGCGCGAAGACGAGCAGGATGCCCCAGAAGAAGACCGTCGGGCCGTCGATCACGATCGTGCCCTCGACGTCGACCGAGCCGCGGGCGACGCCGTCCCCCAGGACGTCGAGGTCGGTGGCCACCCAGATCGTGCCCGCGAGCGCGACCAGCAGGCCGGCCGCCGCGAGCACCGTCTGGACCCGGAAGCGCAGCGCACGCGGGACGAACGCCTCCACGAGGACCCCGATGCACGCGACAGCGAAGATCACGAGCAGCGGCCAGAGCTGGCTGTACTCGATGGTGGGCTTCACAAAGTTCATCAGTGAGCACCTTCCTCGGCGGTGTCCGCGGCCGGGACGCTCGGTTGTTCGTCGGAGATGCCCGCGTGCGTCAGCAGCGAGTCCACGGTCGGGTTCGCGGCGTCGAGCAGCGGCATCGGGTAGAACCCGAACAGCACGAGGCCGACCACGAGCGGCACGACGGCCACCAGCTCGCGGCGGTCGAGGTCCTTGACGGCCGCGTCACCCGGCGCGGGCGGTCCGGTCATCGTGCGCTGGTAGAGCCAGAGCACGTAGATCGCCGCCAGAACGATGCCGGTGACCGCGATCGCGCCGGCCCACCAGTGGTAGTCGAACGCAGCGATCATCACCAGGATCTCGGAGACGAACTGGCTCAGCCCCGGCAGGCCCGCGGTCGCGAGGCCCGCCACCAGGAAGAGCCCGGCGAGCACCGGCGCGGTGCTCTCGACGCCGGTGATCTCGCTGATCAGCGAGGTGCCCTTGCGCCGGATCAGGTAACCGGCGATCAGGAACAGGGCCGCCGTGCCGACGCCGTGGTTGACCATGTAGAGGATCGAGCCGGAGCCGCCCTGCGTGGTCAGGGCGAAGATGCCGAGGGTGATGAAGCCGAAGTGGCTCAGCGAGGTCAGACCGATCAGGCGCAGGATGTCGTCCTGGCCGATCGCCAGGAACGCGCCGTACACGATCGAGATCAGCGCGATGGTGACGACGACGGGCGTCGCCCACTGCGAGGCTCCCGGGAACAGGCCCAGGCAGTAGCGCAGCATCCCGAACGTGCCGATCTTGTCCAGGACGCAGACGAGCAGCACGCTCGTGCCCGGCGTCGCCTTCTCCGTCGTGTCGGCCAGCCACGTGTGCAGCGGGAACAGCGGCGCCTTCACCGCGAACGCGATCATGAAGCCCACGAAGAGCCAGCGCTCCCAGGTCGTGCTCATGTCGATCTGCTGCAGGTCGGAGATGAGGTACGACGGGGTGCCGGCGCGGGCGGACACGACGTACAGCCCGATGACCGCGGCCAGCAGCACCAGGCCCCCGCCGAGCTGGTACATGAGGAACTTCAGCGCCGCGAACGCCCGGCCGGGGCGGCCGTAGCGACCGATGAGGAAGTACGCCGGGATCAGCGTCGCCTCGAACACGACGTAGAACAGGAAGACGTCGGTGGCCAGGAAGACCGCAAGCGCGAACGACTCCAGCGCGAGGGCCCAGGCGAAGAACGCGGCGGCTCCGCGTCCGTCGGCCTCGTGCCAGGAGGCGATGAACACGATCGGCACGAGAGCGACGGTGAGCAGCACCAGGAGCAGGCCGAGGCCGTCGACGCCGAGCGCGTAGTGGACGCCGAACGCCGAGATCCAGTCGTGGACCTCGGTGAGCTGCATGCCGTCGCCGGGGTCGAACTGCAGGGCGACCGCGATGCCGACGACCAGGGTCACGACCGAGACGGCCAGGGCCACCTGCTTGGGCAGGACCTCGCCGCGCGCCTTGGGCAGGAACGCCACGAGGAGCGCACCCGCGAGCGGGACCGCCCAGAGGACGGTGAGCCAAGGGAAGGAATTCATGCGAGGTTCACCGCCAGCAGGGCCAGGGCGACGATCAGCGCGCCACCGAGGAGGGAGAGGGCGTAGGAGCGGACGAAGCCGTTCTGCGCGCGCCGCGCGACGCCGGCGACGGCGCCGATCGCGACCGGCCCCCCGGTGAGCGCCCCGTCGACGACATACCGATCGGTGGCGAGCACACCGGCGGTGAGGTGCCGCCCGGGGTCGACCACGAGCGTGTCGTTGATGACGTTGCCGTAGACCTCCTCGCGCCCGGCCCGGGTGACCCAGGAGACCTGGGTCGGCGCGGTCCGCGGGACCGCCTGCCGGCCGACGACCAGCCACGCCACCGCGGCGCCGGCCAGGACCAGCACGAAGACGATCGCCGAGATCGCGAGCGCCGGGATCGGCGGGCTCTCGTGGGGCGCGGTGCCGGTGACCGGCGAGAGCCAGTCGACGATCCAGTCGTTGAGGATGAGCAGGCCGCCGAAGACCGCCAGCGCCGCGAGCACGACGAGCGGCCCGGTCATGACGGTGGGCGACTCGTGCGGGTGCACGTCCTTCTCCCAGCGCTTGTCGGTGAAGAAGGTCATCAGCATCATCCGGGTCATGTAGAAGCCCGTCACGCCCGCCCCGAGGGCGGCCAGCACGCCGACCAGGATGTTCTGGCTCAGCGCGGTCTCGATGATGCCGTCCTTGGACCAGAAGCCCGAGAAGCCGGGGAAGCCGATGATGGCCAGGTAGCCCATGGTGAACGTCAGGAACGTCACCGGCATCGCCTTGCGGAGCAGGCCGTAGTGCCGCATGTCCACGTCGTCGTTCATCCCGTGCATCACCGAGCCGGCGCTGAGGAAGAGGTCGGCCTTGAAGAAGCCGTGGGTGAGCAGGTGGAAGATCGCGAACGGGTACCCCGCGACGCCGAGGCCCGCCGCCGTCATCATGTAGCCGATCTGGCTCATCGTGGAGCCGGCCAGCGACTTCTTGATGTCGTCCTTCGCGCAGCCGATCCAGGCACCCCAGAACAGCGAGATCAGGGCGACCACCAGCACGACGGTCCGGGCGTCGGGGGCGCGGTCGAAGACGAAGTTGGACCGCACGATGAGGTATACGCCCGCGGTGACCATCGTCGCCGCGTGGATGAGCGCGGACACCGGCGTGGGGCCCTCCATGGCGTCCATCAGCCAGGCCTGCAGCGGGAACTGGGCCGACTTTCCGCACGCCCCGAGCAGGAGCAGCAGGCCCAGGATCGTCATCTGCTTCTCGGACGCGTTGCCGGCCGCCTCGCTGATCACGTGGAAGCTCGTCGACCCGAAGAGGACGAAGAACATCATGATCGCCAGCGACAGACCCATGTCGCCGACGCGGTTGAGGACGAACGCCTTCTTCGCTGCTGCGGCGGCGGTGGGCTTGTGCTGCCAGAACCCGATCAGCAGGTACGACGCCAGGCCGACGCCCTCCCAGCCGAGGAACAGCCCGAGGTAGTTCTCGGACAGGACCAGCACCAGCATCGCGGCGACGAAGAGGTTGAGGTAGCCGAAGAAGCGGCGCCGGCGCGGGTCGTGCGCCATGTAGCCGATCGAGTAGATGTGGATCAGGGAGCCGACACCGGTGATCAGCAGCAGGAACAGCGCCGACAGCTGGTCGTAGAGCAGGTCCATCCCGACGTTGAGGTGGCCCACCTCGATCCAGGTGTAGAGGTGCTGCATCACCTGGCGCTCGTCGTCGCCGCGACCGAGCAGCGAGATGAAGAGGACCAGGGAGATCACGAACGAGCCGATCGGCAGCGCGGTGCCGAGCAGGTGTCCCCACCGGTCGGTGCGCCTGCCGCCGATCAGCAGGATCGCGGCGCCGGCCAGCGGGAGTGCGACGACCAGCCACAGGAGGGTGAAGACGCCGTCCGCGGTGGTCGGGTCGACCACCGGGATCGCACCGCCTTCGTTGAACGCATACATGTGTTCAGACGCTCCTCGTCCTCAGTACTTCAGGAGGCTGGCGTCGTCGACCGAGGCCGAGCGACGGGTCCGGAAGATGGTCATGATGATCGCCAGCCCGACGACGACCTCCGCCGCGGCGACCACCATCACGAAGAAGGCGGCGACCTGGCCGTCGAGATTGCCGTGCTGCCGGGAGAAGGCCACCAGCGCGAGGTTCGACGCGTTGAGCATCAGCTCCACGCACATGAACACCACGATCGCGTTGCGGCGCGTGAGGACGCCCACGCAGCCGATCGTGAACAGGATCCCCGAGAGGACGATGTACGCGGTGATGTTCATCAGTGCTCGCCTCCCGTGGCCGGGGTGGTCTCGGTCGTGGTGACCGCGGCCTCGCTCTCACGGCCCGCGTGGGTCGCCCCGCCGATCTGGCGGTTCAGCTCCTCGATGTCGTCGGCCAGGGCAGGCGCCGAGCGCACCGTGCCGCGTGCGGCCAGCACGCGCGAGACCGAGGACCCCGCCGCCGTGCCGTCGGGCAGCAGCGCGGGGGTGTCGACCGCGTTGTGCCGGGCGTACACGCCCGGTGGCGGGAGCGGACCGAGGTGCTTCCCGCTGTCGGCGTAGTCGCGGAGCCGCTGGGCGGCCAGCGAGGCCTGCGTCGGCTTCGGGGTGAGCCGCTCGCGGTGGGCGAGCACCATCGCGCCGACGGCGGCGGTGATCAGCAGCGCGCTGGTGACCTCGAAGCCGAAGACGTACTTGGAGAACAGCAGGTTGGCGAGCGCCTGGATGTTGCCCTCGCCGTTGGCGTCGTCGAGGCCGACCGCCGTGCCGAGCGAGATCTGTCCCAGGCCGATGACCAGCACCAGCCCCAGGGCCAGGCCACCGAGGGAGGCGAGCACCCGCTGGCCGCGGATCGTCTCGACGACGGAGTCCGACGCGTCGACGCCGACCAGCATCAGGACGAAGAGGAAGAGCATCAGGATCGCGCCGGTGTAGACGATGATCTGCACCGCGAAGAGGAACGGCGCGTCGAGGGCCGCGTAGAGCACGGCGAGGCTGATCATCACGACGGCGAGGAGCAGGGCGGCGTGCACCGCCTTGCGGACGAAGAGGATGCCCAGCGCCGCGATCACCATGATCGGGGCGAGGATCCAGAAGGCGGTCACTTCGCGGCCTCCTGTCCGGTCGTGCCGGGTGCTGACGGGGCGGGCGCGGCGAACTCTCCGCGGTAGTAGACGCCCTCGTCGTCGCCGAGCCGCATCGTGTGCGGCGGCTCCTCCATGCCGGGCAGCAGTGGCGCGAGCAGGTCCTGCTTCTCGTAGATCAGGTCGGCGCGCGAGCTGTCGGCGA
>ERZ724512.1433-NODE-1433-length-11072-cov-10.446219_pt1 | contig 11072 bp, 9 predicted proteins | sample MGYA00376045_ERZ724512 | MGnify/ENA primary metagenome ERZ724512 (study PRJEB28724, sample SAMN07190883) | activated sludge metagenome | isolation source: activated sludge of sewage treatment plant in Hong Hong | place: Hong Kong | collected 2016-03-17 ... | reverse complement strand
GACGGAGGCGGGCGCCGCGGGGGCGCCGGCGATCTCCGCGGTGACGGCGGCGTCCTTCAGTGAGGCCTCGGGCTGGCGGGGCTCGGTCATCACACCCTCACTCGGGGGTCGAGGGCTGAGTAGAGGATCTCCGACAGCATCGAGCTGAAGAGCACCAGGATCGCGGCGAACAGCACCGTGCCGGAGACCGCGTTGATGTCGGAGTTGCGCACGGCGTCCACGCCGTACTGGCCCATGCCGCCCCAGCTGAACACGATCTCCAGGAACGTCGCGCCCGCGAGCATCGTGCCGAACGAGTACGCGAAGTAAGTGGACATGGGGATGAGCGCCACCCGGACGCCGTGCTTGACCAGCGCCCAGGTGCGGGTCGCACCCTTCGCGCGGGCGGTGCGGATGTAGTCCGAGCCGAGGACGTCGAGCATGATCGAGCGCTGGTAGCGCGAGTAGGACGCCGCCCCGAGCAGCGTCAACGCGATCGTGGGCAGCAGGAGGTGCACAAGGGCGTCCTGCAGTTGCGGCCAGAAGCCGGTGACACCAGGGGTGTACATGCCGGAGAAACGGATCACCTGGGTGCCGAGGGCCTGGTTGAACATGGTCGCCGCGATCATCAGCAGGACGCCGAGGACGAAGCTGGGCGTCGACAGCAGGATGTACGACAGGTACGTGACGATCTGATCGGACGCCTTGTACTGCCGCACCGCGCCCCACACCCCCAGGGACACGCCGACGATCGCGGCCAGGAGCGTGCCGACCAGCAGCAGCCGCAGGCTGACCCCGGCCCGCTGGGCCATCACCGCGGTGACCTCGACGCCCGAGAAGTCCTTGCCCAGGGAGCCCTGGGTGAACAGGCGCGTGAGCCAGTGGACGGTGCGCACCAGCACCGGGGTGCTGGGGTTGACCCCCATCTCGTTGAGGATGGAGTCGACGGAGGACTGCGCCAAGGGCGGGTTGCGACCCAGGTAGCGCTTCGACGGGTCGAGGAAGGAACTCGCGGCCATGTAGGCGAACGTCGTGGCCAGCATGGTGAGGATCGCGTAGTTCACCAGCCGGCGCAGCAGGTACCGCAGCACGGGTTCAGCCCTTCTCCCGCGCGTCGCGGCGAGGACCCACCTCGGTCGCAAGACGTGTGGTCACGTGCAGTCCTTCCTCCGGACAAGGCGCCGGACAGAGCTGCACCGGCCTGGCTATGACAGCGGAGAATAGCCACGAGACGTGGTATCGCAAGAAGCGGCGCGGCGCGAGCGGCCGACAACAACTTAACAGTGGGGCGCATCGCCGGGCGGGCGGGGCCTCAGCGGCGGTTCACCACGACCGTGCCGAGCAGTAGATCGTGCAGGCCACGGCGCTCGGCGCCCACCACCAGCGCGGGCAGCACCAGGCAGACCAGCGCCGCGCGGGCCAGGGATCGCCACCACTCGAGGGGGCGCCCGTCAACGCGCACGACCGCCACCCGGGCGAGCAGCTGCCCGAAGCTGCCGCCGGCCAATGCGGTCAGCGCCGCCTTCTGCACGAAGTAGACGGCGAGCGTCATCCATGCCCGCCACCCCCCGCCGGTGAAGACGCCCATCCCGAACAGCCCCATCGCCACGAGCATGGACGCCGCCCAGTCGATCAGCAGCGCGGCCAGCCGGCTCCCCCAGGACGCCAGCGAGCCGCGTCCCCGCCGCGGCAGGCCCAGCGACGCGCCGGGATTGGCGTCCGGGACGGCAGTCACGGGCAGGACCCTACCGGGGCGCGTAACGCGGCTGAAACATTGGTGTCACGACCCGGTGACGTGATGTCGGTACGTTGTGGGCCGTTCACACCGACCCTTTCGGAGGAAAGAATGTTCAACGACGCCGACGAGCTGCTGGCCTACGTCGAGTCCGAAGGCATCGAGACGATCGACTGCCGCTTCTGCGATCTGCCCGGCATCATGCAGCACTTCACCATCCCGGCGACGTTCCTCACCAAGGACATCTTCGAGGACGGCCTGAGCTTCGACGGCAGCTCGATCCGCGGGTTCCAGAAGATCCACGAGTCCGACATGTCGCTGCTGCCCGATCCCACCACGGCGTACGTGGACGCCTTCCGCGCCTCCAAGACCCTCAACATGAACTTCTTCGTGCACGACCCGCTGACGAAGGAGGCCTACAGCCGCGACCCGCGCAACATCGCGCGCAAGGCCGAGGCATACCTGAAGTCGACCGGCATCGGCGACACCGCTTTCATGGGCCCGGAGGCCGAGTTCTACGTCTTCGACGCGGTCCGCTTCGAGACCAAGAGCAACGCGGGGTACTACCACATCGACTCCGAGGCCGGCGCCTGGAACACCGGCATCGAGAAGGAGATCGAGGGCGCCGCCAACCGCGGCTACAAGGTCAAGTACAAGGGCGGCTACTTCCCCGTGGCCCCCGTCGACCACTTCGGCGACCTGCGCGACGCGATGGTCCGGCACCTGCAGGATGCCGGCCTGGTCATCGAGCGGGCGCACCACGAGGTCGGCACCGCCGGCCAGTCCGAGATCGCGACCCGCTTCGACACCCTGCTGCGGGCGGCCGACAACGTGATGAAGTACAAGTACATCGTCAAGAACACGGCCTGGGCCGCGGGCAAGACCGCGACCTTCATGCCGAAGCCGATCTTCGGCGACAACGGCTCGGGCATGCACGTGCACCAGTCGATCTGGGCCGATGGGAAGCCGCTGTTCGCCGACGAGTCCGGCTACGCCGGCCTCTCGGACCTCGCCCGCTGGTACATCGGGGGCCTGCTGCACCACGCGCCCTCGCTGCTCGCGTTCACCAACCCCACGCTGAACAGCTACCACCGCCTGGTGCCGGGCTTCGAGGCGCCGGTCAACCTTGTGTACTCCAGCCGCAACCGCTCGGCCTGCATCCGCATCCCGATCACCGGGCCGAACCCGAAGGCCAAGCGCATCGAGTTCCGCTGCCCCGACCCGTCGGCCAACCCCTACCTGGCGTTCTCGGCGATGCTGCTCGCCGGCCTGGACGGGATCCAGAACAAGATCGAGCCGCCGGCCCCCATCGACAAGGACCTCTACGAGCTGCCCCCGGACGAGCACGGCGACATCGCCCAGGTGCCCGGCTCGCTGGAGGCGGTGCTGGCGGCGCTCGAGGCCGACCACGACTACCTGCTCGCCGGGGACGTGTTCACGCCCGACCTCATCGAGACGTGGATCGCGATGAAGCGGGAGGACATCGACGCGGTGCGGCTGCGCCCCCACCCGCACGAGTTCGAGCTCTACTACGACATCTGATCGGCCGGATGGCGGATGTCGGGGGTGGCCCGGTGAGAGCCGGACCGCCCCCGTCGCGCGTCCCCGCTTGGCTACGGTGGGCCGGTGAGCCTGAACTCGATCGTGGACGCCTCCGGGCCCTGGCTGGACGCCTGCCGCGGGGCTGGCCTCGTGGACGCCGACGGGCGGGCGCGTCCGACCATCTTCGCCGAGATGAGCGCGGTCGCCCTCGCCACCGGGGCGGTCAACCTGGGGCAGGGCTTCCCCACCTACGCGGGCCCGCGGGCCGTCCTGGACGCCGCCGTCGCCGCCATCGCGGCGGGCCGCAACCAGTACCCGCCGGGTCGCGGCGTCCCTGAGCTGCTGGAGGCGATCGCCGAGCACCAGCTGCGCTTCTACGGGATCGAGCTCGACCCGGCCACCCAGATCGTGGCCACCGCGGGGGCGACCGAGGCGCTGGCCGGCGCCATCCTCGGGCTGGTGCGCCCGGGCGACGAGGTCGTCTGCTTCGAGCCCTACTACGACGCCTACGCCGCGGACATCGCGCGGGCCGGCGGCGTCCAGGTGAACGTGCCGCTGCGCTGGCGTCCCGGGTCGGACGCCGCGGGCGCCACCTTCGTCCTCGACCCGGCCGACCTGAGGGCGGCGGTGACCGACCGCACGAGAATGATCGTGCTGAACACGCCGCACAACCCGACCGGCACCATGGCCTCGGACGAGACCCTCGCCCTGATCGCGGCGCTGGCGCGCCGGCACGAGGCGCTGATCCTGTCCGACGAGGTCTACGAGCACCTCGCGTTCGCCCGCCCGCACCGCCCGATGGCGAGCCACGCGCCCGAGCGGACGCTCACGATCGGCTCCGGCGGCAAGACGTTCTCGGTCACCGGCTGGAAGATCGGCTGGGTCACCGGCCCGCCCGCCCTCATCGACGCGGTGTTCGGCATGAAGCAATGGCTCAGCTACGTCAACGGCGCCCCGTTCCAGCCGGCGATCGCCGCGGGACTGCGCCTGCCGGACGCCGAACTGGCCGCCCTCGCCGACGACCTGCGCGGACGCCGCGACGTGCTGTGCGCCGCCCTGGCCCGCATCGGCTGTGACGTGGCGGTGCCCGACGCGGGCTACTTCGCCATCGCCGACGTGGCTCCCCTGGGGTATGCCGACGGCGAGGCGTTCTGCCGGGCGCTGCCCGCCCTGTGCGGGGTGGTGGCGATACCGGTCGCCGCGTTCTGCTCAGCCGAGCGCGACGACGTCCGGTCCCTCGTGCGGTTCGCCTTCTGCAAGGACGACGCCACGCTCGCCGAAGCAGCGCGCCGGCTGGCCACTTTGGCCCGCTGACCGTGCGCCGCGCGCCCCCGTGCGCCGCTGAGGTTGCTTGTCACGACGGGAATTGAGGGCACCGACGCTGGTGATCCGGCGGCCACCAGGCCGCCCCAGCCCACTCGGGGCTCAGGTGCGACCCCCGCCCCCTCTACGGGCACGAAACCGCACCTGGGACGTCCGGCGAGGCTGTTGCGACCCCCTCCACGCGCTCCAGGTGCGACCTGCGCCCCCTCTTCGGGAACGAAAACGCACCCGGCCGTTCGACACGCCCTCGGACTGTCGACGACGGTGCAGCCCTCTACCGGGTGGTGCGCCGAGAGTCCAGGGGCGGCCGCGAGCCCGGCTCCGGGCCAGTGGCCGCGGGGCGGTCCGTGCCCGCGTACTGCGACCACGATCCGGGGTACAGCCGCCCCCGGCCCAGGCCCGCGAGCTCCATTGCCAGCAGCGTGTGGCAGGCGGTGACCCCCGAGCCGCAGTAGACGATGGCGCCGGCGGCATCCGTGACCCCGAGCTCCGCGAACCGCGCGCGCAGCTCCTCGGCCGACCGGAAGCGCTTGTCCGGGCCCAGATTGTCGCCGAAGAAGGCGTTGCGAGCCCCCGGGATGTGCCCCGCCCGGGCGTCCACCGGCTCGGACTCGCCGCGGTAGCGGGCGGGCGCCCGGCCGTCCAGCACGAGGGCGGACTGGCACGCGTCGTCCATGGTCGCCAGGTCGGACGCCGCCCACGGCCGGGCGGTGAACGCGCCGGGCGCGGGGGCGTCCGGGAGGCCGGTCTCGAGCGGCCCGGCCCACGCGTCCAGTCCCCCGTCGAGCAGCGCGGCGTCCAGGCCGAGCGAGCGCAACAGCCAGACGAGGCGTCCGGCCGTCGCTCCCCCGGCGTCGTCGTAGGCCACCACCACCGAGTCGTCGCCGATGCCCGCCAGGCGCATGCCCTCGGCGAAGACCTCGGGGGCGGGCAGCGGGTGGCGTCCGGCGTCGGCCGAGGGCGCACCGGCGAGGTGGGCGTTCAGGTCGATGAACACGGCCCCGGGAAGGTGGCCGTCCAGGTAGGCGGCCAGCGCGTCGCGGCCCTCGAGGTACCAGCGGACGTCCGCGAGCACCACCCCAGGATGCTCGGCGAGGAACGAGGCGTCGACGACGGGTGGAATCATGCCGCCACCCTAGCCGGAGCGCCCCTACAGGCTGTCGCCGAAGTCCCGCCGGAACTGCGCCACCAGCCGCGCGGGCCAGTCGGTGAGCGGCTCGAGGCGTCCGAAGAAGAAGCGCAGGATGTCGGGCTCCTCGACGAAGCGCATGCCGCCGATCATCCGCCGGTTCTGGTGCAGCCAGTGGATCCGGTCGATGGCGTAGTTGACCTGCGAGAGCGTGAAGACGCGCCGCGGCAGCGCGAGGCGCACGAGCTCCATGTGCGCCAGCGGCTCGCTGCCGTCGGGATTGCGCTGCTCCGACATGGTGCCCCGCTCCATGCCGCGCACGCCGGACGCCACGTAGAGCGCGGACGCCAGGGCGGCGGCCGGGTATTCCAGCTGGGGAAGGTGGTCGAGGAAGCGCCGCGCGTCGATGTGGGCGCCCAGCCCACCCGGCGGGGTGATCATCGGGACGCCGCGCCGCTCGAGCTCGCGGACCATGTAGTCGATGAAGATGGGGCCCTGGTTGATCATGTCGAAGTCGAGGGTCTCGTCGAGGCCGACAGCGATGGCCTCCATCTCCCGCACGCTCATGCCGCCGTAGGTGAGAAACCCCTCGTACAGCGGGATGAGCCCGCGCAGCCGGCGGAACATCGCCTCGTCGCGCACGCAGATACCGCCGCCGCGGCCGAAGCCCACCTTGCGCGCGGAGAAGTAGACGATGTCGAACTCGTCGCACATCGCGCGCATGATGTCGCGGATCTCCAGGCCGGCGCACTGCGGCTCGCGCATCTTGGCGAAGTACAGGTTGTCGGCGATCAGCGAGGCGTCCATGACCAGCGGGATACCTAGCGGCCGGCACACGGCCGCGACCTCGCGCATGTTCGCCAGCGAGACCGGCTGCCCGCCGATGAGGTTGGTGCCCGCCTCGATCCGGACGAAGGAGATCGCCTCCGCGCCGTGCTCCTCGACGAGCGCGCGCAGGGCGGCGACGTCCATGTTCCCCTTGAACGGCAGCTCGCTGGTGACCTCGAGCCCCTCCGGCGTGATGAGCTCCAGCACCTCGCCGCCGTTCTCGACGACGTGGGCCTTCGACGTCGTGAAGTGGTAGTTCATCGGCACGAACGTGCCGGGGCGCACCAACACCGACGACAGGATGTGCTCGGCGGCGCGGCCCTGGTGGGTCGGCAGGAAGTGCGGCATGCCGAACACCTCGACGACCTTCTCCTTGAGCCGCGTGAAGGTGGCGGAGCCCGCGTAGGAGTCGTCGGCCCGGAACATGGCCGCCTGCTGCTCCTGGCTCATGGCGTTCACACCGGAGTCGGTGAGCATGTCCAAGAAGACGTCGGCGTTCTGCAGCAAGAACGTGTTGTACCCGGCCTCCTCGGCCGCGCGCAGCCGCTCCTCGATGGGGAGCAGCGTGAGCTTCTGAATGATCCGCACCTTGTGCATCTCGACGGGGTACTGCTCCCCGCCGAAGAACTTCACGTTCGACATCGACCGGCCTTCTCGCGTTCGTCGCCGCCTCGTCGCGGCGCGCCAAGCGTGTCAGCCCGTCCACGTCTCGGACGCCGCGGGTCGACGTCCGAGACGCCGCGGCACCCGCCGGTGCCTCAGATCGGGAGGCGCCGGAAGATGGGGGCCGGGATGTGCCGCAGCCCGGTCATGACGAGTTCGAACGCCGGCGGCGCCCAGACCACCTCGCGGCCCTTGCGGGCGGAGTCGTAGGCGAGGCGTCCCACGTCGGAGGGGTCGACCGTGAGGGGCGCCTCCTTCACGCCCGCCGACATGCGGGTGCGCACCTGCCCGGGACGGATCACCAGCACCCGGACGCCGTACGGCGCCAGCGCCTGGCCGAGATTGGTGTAGAAGCCGTCCAGGCCGGCCTTCGTGGCGCCGTAGACGAAGTTCGAGCGGCGCACCTTCATGCCGGCCGCCGAGCTCATCGCGATGATCTGGCCGAAGCCCTGGGCCCGCATGCGCCCGCCCAGCAGGACGCCGACGCTCACCGCCCCCGTGAAGTTGATCTGGCACGCCGCGACGGCCTTCGGCTGGTCCTGCCACAGCTCCTCCTGGTCCCCCAGGACGCCGAACGCCACGATCGCGACGTCCACGTCGCCGTCGGCCCAGGCGGCGTCCAGGGCGGCGGGGTGGGCGGCGGTGTCCTGGGCGTCGAAGTCCACGACCCGGACGCTGCGGGCCCCTGCCGCCTCCAGCCGGGCGGTCGCCTGGGGCAACTCCGGGTCGCCCGGCAGCGCCGCCAGCACGACGGACGCCCCGGCGTGGCGCAGGTACTCCTCGACGATCGCGAGGCCGATCTCGGAGGTGCCGCCCAGCAGCAGGATGCGCTGCGGGTCGCCGACGGCGTTGATCATGGGTGTGACCCTTCTTTTCGGAGACGCGGAGGGCCGGCCGGCTGGCCGGCGCGGTCAGACCAACTCGAGGCGGCGGGCCAGGTCGGAGACGAAGACGCCGTCGGGGTCGACGGCGCGCCGCACGGCCTGCCACTCCTCCAGGCGCGGGTACATGGCGTGGAAGGTCGCGGCGTCCGTGCGCGAGTCCTTGGCGGTGTAGAGGCGTCCGCCGAACTCCAGCACCCGGGCGTCCAGACCGGTCAGGAACTCCGACAGGCCGGCGCGGATCGGGAAGTCGACGCAGACGTTCCAGCCCGCCATCGGGTAGCTGAGCGGCGCCCGGTTGCCGGCGCCGAACAGCTTGAACACGTTGAGGAAGCTGACGTGCCCGGAGCGCTGGATGTCGCGCAGGATGCCCTTGAACTCCTCCACCGCCTCGCGCGGCACGACGAACTGGTACTGCAGGAAGCCGTCGCGGCCGTACGCCCGGTTCCACTCCCCGAACATGTCCAGGGGGTGGTAGAAGCCGGTGAGGCTCTGCACGTGGTGCGTGTAGGTGCCGCTCTTGGCGTACCAGGCGGCGCCGAGCGCCGTGAACGTGGCGCGGTTGGCCAGCCCGTTGGGGAACACGTCGGGCAGCGTCACGAAGGTGCGGCCCGAGAAGCCGAGGGGGTCGCGCGCCAGCTTGGGGGCGAACTCCTCGAGCTCGGCCAAGGTCGCGAGGTTGCCCCGCGAGATCGCGGCGCGCCCCAGGCGCGGCGGCGCCGAGATCGCGTCGAACCAGGCCGAGCTGTACCCGTAGCGCTCCTCCGAGCCGTCGGAGTGGGCCGCGATGGTCTCCTCGAGGCTGTCGGTCTTCACGCCGTCGGCCAGGAAGTAGGCGGTCTCGGTGGGCGTCATCGCGAGCGTCGCGCGCAGGATCACCCCGGTCAGGCCGACGCCGCCGACGGTGGCCCAGAAGAGCCGCCCCTCCGGGTCGTCGGCCGAGCCGTCCGGGGCGAGGGTCAGGATCCGGCCGTCCGCGACGAGCAGGTCCAGGGCGAGCACGTGGTTGCCGAAGGAGCCGGCGCTGTGGTGGTTCTTGCCGTGCACGTCGCAGCCGACGGCGCCGCCGACCGTCACCTGGCGCGTGCCCGGCAGCACCGGCACCCACAGCCCGTAGGGCAGCGCGGCCCGCATCAGGCGATCCAGGTCCACCCCGGCGTCCACGACCGCGGTGCGGGCGACCGGGTCGATCGCGTGGATGGTGTCGAGGGCGGTGAGGTCGAGGACCAGCCCGCCCCCGTTCTGGGCGACGTCCCCGTAGCTGCGGCCGAGCCCGCGGGCCACGACGCCTCGGCCCCCGCGCGGCCGCTCCTCCGCGGCGCGGGCGACGGCGCGGGCGATCTGCTCGACGTCGGGCGTCCGCACCACCTCGGACGCCGAGGGCGCGGTCCGCCCCCATCCGGTGAGGGTGCGGATCTGGGCTGCTGGCGCGCTGGACATCGCCGCCGAGTCTAGTCAGGGCCCCGACGGCCGTCGTCGAGACGCAAATTCAACTTGCCGAAGCTTTTGCTGGCGTGGCGAACTGTGGTTGGATTACTGCGTGGTTGCATGACCTGCAACCGGTACCCGTGGCGCCGTGGAGGGACGCCGCGGGTCTTGAGAAAGGAATCCGATGAAGATCCGCGTCCTGGCTGGGCTCGCGCTCGGGTCGCTCGCCCTCACGGCGTGCGCCTCGACCCCGTCCGCCACCACCACCTCGACCACCACGTCGGCGGCAGCGCCGAGCACCGCCGCCACCAGCACCACGGCCGCCAGCCCCACGGCGTCCGCGCCCGCCGGCTCGGTCGCGGGCACGCTGACCATCTGGTGCGACGACAAGCGGGCCGCGGCCCTCAAGGACGCCGCCACCAAGTTCGGCACCGACAACAACGTCAAGGTGAACATCCAGGCGGTCTCGACCGACCTGCAGGGCACCTTCGTCACGGCGTCCCAGGCCGGCAACGCCCCCGACATCGTCGTGGGCGCGCACGACTGGATCGGCAACCTGGTGCAGAACGGCACCATCTCGCCGGTGACGATCTCCAACAAGGACGCCTACGACTCCAAGGCGATCACGGCGGTGACCTATGACGGCCAGACCTACGGCGTCCCGTACACCCGCAACAACATCGCGCTGATCCGCAACACCGAGCTCGCGCCCACGGCCCCGGCCACCCTCGACGACCTCATCGCCAAGGGCAAGGAACTGAAATCCTCCGGCAAGACCTCGGAGATCATGGCGCTCCAGGTCGGCCAGGACGGCGACGTTTACCACATGATGCCGCTGATGTCCGCGGGCGGCGGCAGCTTCTTCAGCTACGACCCGGCGACCAGCAAGTACGATGCCAAGAACCTGACGGTCGACTCCCCCGCCACCATCGCGGCGATGGAGAAGATCAAGGCCATCGGCGAGACCGGCTCCGGCGCGCTGAAGCGCTCGATCGGCGGCGACAACGCCATCGCCACCTTCACGAGCAAGAAGACGGCGTTCCTGGTGTCCGGCCCCTGGGCGATCGAGGACATCAAGAAGGCCGGCATCAAGTACGACATCACCGCGATCCCGACGTGGAAGGACGGCGGCAAGCCCGCGGCCCCCTTCTACGGCGCCGACGCGTTCTACGTCTCCAGCAAGGGCAAGAACGCCGCGCTCGCGCAGGAGTTCGTGACCAACTACGTGGGCAAGGCCGACACCCAGGTCGCCCTGTACAAGGCCGAGCCGCGCCCGCCGGCACTGACCGCCGCCCTCGACCAGGTCAAGGGCGCCGACCCCGACCTGCAGAAGTTCCTGGACGCCGGCAAGGACGCCATCCCGATGCCGTCGATCCCGGCCATGGGCAAGGTCTGGGGCCCGCTGGGCAAGGCTGAGGCGGCGATCGTCGGCGGAGCCGACGTCAAGTCGACCCTCGCCGCCGCCGCCACGGCCCTGAAGACCGCGATCGGCTGACGACCGCGCGCCTGTGGGCCGCGCCTCGCGGCGCGGCCCCCATCTTCGCGTTGCGGTGGGCTGCTTGGG
>ERZ724512.1425-NODE-1425-length-11099-cov-7.075788_pt1 | contig 11099 bp, 8 predicted proteins | sample MGYA00376045_ERZ724512 | MGnify/ENA primary metagenome ERZ724512 (study PRJEB28724, sample SAMN07190883) | activated sludge metagenome | isolation source: activated sludge of sewage treatment plant in Hong Hong | place: Hong Kong | collected 2016-03-17 ... | reverse complement strand
GCGGACGACGACGAGCACGAAGACCGCGGCGCTCGCGAGCTGGGCGAGGACCGACCCGAGCGCGGAGCCCGCGATGCCGAGGCCGACGGGGTAGACGAGGACCAGGTTGAGGACGACGTTGAGGACGTTGCCTCCCACCGCGACCGCGAGCGGGGTGCGGGTGTCCTGCAGCCCGCGCAGCACCCCGGTCGCGGCCAGCACCACCAGGAGGGGGACCGTGCCGAGGAACGCGATGCGCAGGTACGTCGCCGCGGGGTCGGTGACCTCCGGCGACGCACCGAAGACCCGGACCAGGGGCCCGGCGAGGAGCACTCCGGCCACGGTCACCGCCGTGCCGATGCCGACGGCCAGCCAGATGCCGTCGACGCCGTGGGCGAGGGCGCTGCGGACGTCCCCGGCGCCCAGCTGCCGGGCCACGCTCGCGGTGGTGCCGTAGGCGAGGAAGACGCACAGCCCCACGGCCGTCTGCAAGACCGCGGCAGCGATCCCGAGGCCGGCGAGCGGCGCGACGCCGAGGTGGCCGACGATCGCGGCGTCCGCGAGCAGGAACAGCGGCTCGGCGACCAGCGCGAGGAAGGCCGGCACCGCCAGCCGCAGGATCTCGCGGTCGCGGCGGTCGCTAGTCACAGTAAGGGGCTCCCCTGAGTTCTGGCACGTACAGGACTAGTTATCAACACTTGTGGACAAGCTTGGGAAAACCCGCACGAACACGGTATGTCGACAAACCGGCAGATGACGGCGAGGTGACCACCGGTTGAACTCGGGTTCGGGGCCGGATATTTCTCATGCACACCTGTGGGAACGCATCGTCGCAGGTCAGAAGCCGATTCGTGGCCGCGAGACCCGGTTCGTCCACAGGCTGATCCGCAACCTGTGCACAGATGGCGGCGTGTCGTCCACGGCCCGCACGGGCGTTTTCCCCAGGTGTGCCCGGGGGGTGTGGATACGGGGGTGTCGCCGACCGGCTCCGCCCGCGTACGGTCCCGGGGTTGTCGGTGGGCTCCTCTAGCCTCGGCGGCGCGAGACGGGGTCGATGCGGATGCGATCAGGTGCGACCAGGGAGGCCACGAGGTGAGCGTCACCGACCAGGATGCGCGGGGAGGCCCGGAGCCGTCCTACGACGACTGGGGCGACGGCCCCGCGGCCTACGCGCCCGGGGAGCGGCCCACCTCGCCGGGCGACCGGACCCCGCCGCAGGACATGGCCGCCGAGCAGTCGGTGCTCGGCTCGATGCTGATCTCCAAGGACGCGATCGCCGACGTCACCGAGGCGATCCGCGGGGTCGACTTCTACCGCCCCGCGCACGAGACCGTCTTCGACGCGATCCTCGACCTCTACGGCCGCGGCGAGCCGGTCGACATGGTGACCGTGGCCGCCGAGCTCCAACGACGGGGTGAGCTGCAGCGCATCGGCGGGGCGGCGTACCTCCACACGCTCTCGGCGAACGTGCCGATCGCCGCCAACGCCGGCTACTACGCCGAGATCGTGCGCGAGAAGGCGATCCTGCGGCGGCTGGTCGGCGCCGGCACCCGGATCGTGCAGATCGGGTACGCCGGCGAGGGCCAGGTCGACGACATCGTCGACGAGGCGCAGGCCGAGGTCTACAAGATCACCGACAAGCGGTCCACCGAGGACTACGCGCCGCTCAGCGACATCATGGACGGCGTCCTCGACGAGATCGAGGCGATCTCCAACCGGGAGGCCGGCCTCTACGGCGTCCCCACCGGCTTCGCCGACCTCGATGACCTGACCAACGGCCTCCACGCCGGGCAGATGATCATCGTCGCGGCCAGACCCGCTATGGGAAAGGCGCTCGCGCTCGACACCCCGCTCCCGACGCCCTCTGGGTGGACCACGATGGGCGCGGTTGCGGTGGGCGACGAGCTGTACGACGCCCAGGGCCGCGCCACGACCGTCGTGGCCGCGACCGAGGTGATGACCGGCCGCCCCTGCTACGAGGTCGAGTTCTCCGACGGCAGCCGCATCGTCGCGGACGCGGAGCACCAGTGGCTGACCGAGACACGGGCGGCGCGCAAGTCGAAGTGGGCAGCCGATCGCGGATACAACCGCCTCCGCAACCAGCACATCTTCGCCTCGGTCGTCACGACGGAGGAGATCGCGGCGACCGTGCGGATCAACGCCGAGCAGCGGGCCAACCACGCGGTGCTGAACGCCTCGCCCCTGGTCGCCCACGAGCGCGCACTGCCGGTCCCCCCGTACGCTCTGGGCGCCTGGCTGGGCGACGGTCACAGCGCGTCCGCGCGGATCACGTGCGAGACCAGCGAGATCCCGATGTACCTCGAGGGATGTGGCCTCCGCGTCGACCACCGGGGCGCCATGCTCTATAGCCTCAAGCTCCCGGAGGGGGACCCTCGCGGGACAGTCCACGGCCAGCTCCGGAAGCTCGGTGTCCTCAACAACAAGCACATCCCTGCGGTGTACTTGCGAGCCTCTGAGTCCCAACGGCGGGAGTTGCTAGCCGGACTCATGGACACCGACGGGACTGTCGTCAAGGGCGTGGGTTCTTGCCAGTTCGCCGTCACCAGCAAGCGTCTCGCCGACGACGTCCACGAGCTCGTGGTCAGCCTCGGGTACAGGTGCGGTCGGACGAGCAAGCGCGTTGCGGGCAGGTCGGAGAAGACCTCGATCTGCTACATCCTCAACTTCTCGACCACGGACGACGTCTTCCGGCTCGAACGCAAGCGGCTCCTGCACAAGGAGGAGCGCCCGGAGTCGACGACGCGCATTGGCCGGCGCTACATCACCGCAGTCCGACCGGTGGAGAGCGTGCCGGTCCGGTGCGTCCAGGTCGACAACGACGAGCACCTCTACCTGGCCGGCGAGTCCATGATCCCGACCCACAACTCGACGATCGCGCTGGACCTGTGCCGGGCGGCGTCGATCCACAACAACCTGGCCAGCGTCTTCTTCAGCCTGGAGATGACGCGGTCGGAGATCACCATGCGCCTGCTGTCGGCGGAGGCGAAGGTGCCGCTCAACCACATCCGCAACGGCAACATGAACGACGACGACTGGGCCAAGCTCGCGCGCAAGATGGGCGAGGTCTCATCGGCGCCGATGTTCATCGACGACTCGCCGAACATGACGATGATGGAGATCCGCTCCAAGGCTCGGCGGCTCAAGCAGCGCCACGACCTGAAGCTGATGGTGATCGACTACCTGCAGCTGATGACGTCGGGCAAGAAGGTCGAGTCCCGCCAGCTCGAGGTCTCGGAGTTCTCCCGCCAGATCAAGCTGCTGGCCAAGGAGCTCGAGATCCCGATCATCGCGCTCTCCCAGCTCAACCGTGGACCCGAGCAGCGCGGCGACAAGCGGCCGATGATGGCCGACCTGCGTGAGTCGGGCAGCATCGAGCAGGACGCCGACATGGTCGTCCTGCTCCACCGCGACGACGTCTACGAGAAGGAGTCGACCCGCCCCGGCGAGGCCGACCTGATCGTGGCCAAGCACCGCAACGGCCCCACCCGCGACATCACCGTCGCCTTCCAGGGCCACTACTCGCGGTTCGTGGACATGGCCCACTGAGTCCAGCGCTCACGCCGGCGCTGGCGCAAATTGAGATCAGACGGTGGACTTTGAGACTGCGAATCTCGCGGACAGATGAAACAGAGACCGTTTCGTTTCAGATCGCATGGTGCTGAGTTCCTCCGAGACCTGGATGAACCGACCTCGGATGTCAGTGGTGAGATTCGGTGTCGGTTCATCCACATGACCCTGTTAGGCCAGTCCAGGGATGCTCGGCCACTTACTGGGTGTGTCCCAGTTGGCGTCGACTGCGCCAGTCAGGGTCCTGGCGAAACTCGGGTCCTTCGCGGACACCCTTGGGCCCGGGTCGGGAGTTCGCGTCGACCTGATCGAGCGCCCGCCGTACGTCGGTTGGGCCAGGTCGTCCCGGTCTGGGCAGCACGAGTCGCCCGAGGCGGTGATCGCTCTCGGGCTACTTGTGCGGTTCAGTGCCCCGTCGACGTCGGTGACGGTGAGCTGGGCGCCGGGGTGGGGTCGTTCCTTGCGCAGGATCAGCCGGGAGCCCTCGGGCCAGCCCGACAGGTCGATCATGCCGGTGGCCTCGGCCACCCAGGCCCCTTCGCGCAGGTCGCCGTCGGTCTGGATCGCGGGGTGCCAGCACTGCTCGGGGATGACGTCGACGATCCGCTGGATCCGCGTGTCCACAGGGAATCCGAAGGAGAACCCGACACCACGCTCGACACACGCGGCGGCGAACGCGTGGGTCGCGCCGGCCGAGTCGCTGCGCGCCAGCAGCCGGGGCCCCTCCCAGGTGCCGGGCTCCTGCCCAGGTCTGGGACGGGCGTGCTCGGGCAGCCCGGCCAACGCCATGTCCAGCACCTTGATGTGGTCCGCGGCGGTGTTCGAGCCGGCGTTGCCCGCACGCAGCAGCCCGGCCAGTGCCTCCCCGCCTGCGACGTCGGGTCGGTCCAAGAAACACAGCAGTGGATGGAACCCGAAGGTCTTCTTCCACGTCGCGGCGGCGTTCTCCTTCTCGCTGTGCGCGATGGTGATCGTGGCGTCGAAGTCCAGACACAACTCGGCAAACAACTCGCTGTCCAGGTCCGGGCCGGCACCAGCGGCCCACGCAGCTGCACGCGCAGCCGCACGTCCCTCTCGCACCGCGCCCAGGTGGTCGGCGTCGATGCGGTCCAGCATCCGCCACGTGGTCGGCATCGAGGCCACCGGCCCGTGCAGGTCCTCGCGATCACCCAGCACGCTGATCCCATTGATCGCGTCCGCGCCATCGGCGACCGCGACCGCCAAGTCGGTGAACACCCGCCCCGGCGCATGCACCCACGGACCCCGATACGTGTCGGCCAACGCGGCAGTGACCCCGTCGACCAGACCGGTGTACTCGGCCATCTCCCGCAGCAGACCCACCCCGGCGTGCGACACCACCCCGGCGCCGTCGGCACTGACCACTACACGACGTACCCGCTTGTTACGCTTCACCTGCAAAGTGCTCGCTCTCTTGGTCCGCTTCAATGTCGCAAGTCGAAGTTTCCCAAGCAGGACGGGCACTTTCGCGTTCCTGGGCCACGTGTCACCCAGATCCGCATGAAAGACGCAGGCTAACAGACGGGCGACGCTCGCAATCTACAGATGGTCGTGTAGGTAGTAGAGGAGGGTCCCGCGGTCGTCCTCAACGGAGCGGAGACGCTGGCTGGCGCAGAACATCAATTACTCGCGGCCGCCATGGGCAGACGCACCCGAGCAACCACCAGCCTCCCTTGAAGCCGAACCGGCACCCAATTACAACTCCTGCGGCACCGTGAGCTTCAGCTGCCGCAGGAGTTCAGCGCGCTTCAGTAGCAAGGGATTTCTTGGGCGTCGGTCTCTGCGACTGGTGAGGTGCTGTCATGGCCCACGATTGTCGCCACGATCTGAGACTTCCACTTGTGAGTCTCAGTATTGACGCACTCTACCTTCGCATTGGCCCGATTGACGCTCCCTTTCCCCGGATTCGCGTTTAGCTTCTTACCTGGGTTGCCTTGCACGTACCAACTCGTCCCCAACTTCTCGAGTAGGTAGATCGTCGTGTTGGCACGATAGTCGGCCGGACAAGTGTAGTTCCACCAGTACCCGTGGCCAGACGCATACAAAACGCCGTTATAGGTCGAATCATGGACGTGATCCCCGTCGGCCGCGAATGCGCAGATGGTCTCCTCGGCGTACCCAACAGCTGCACCCTTCGCCCTTACTTTGGCCTGCGCATTGGACCCCGCAAGTTCTGAGATTGATTCTGCTGGTACGGACGTCTTGACGGCATAGATCTCTGCTGGGGTCATCCCAGCCCAAGGGTCATCGTCGGTTCCGTTGTCGTCGTCGTCAGCCACGCGAACCGGATGCGCACTCCGATCACTAACATCAGCCCGCTGTGAACCTGCGTAGGCAGGTACAGCAAGGGCCGCAATGGTCAAGGCCGAGATTATTGCGGCGACTGGCTGAACTCTCATCGCTCCCCCGATCAATTGGACCTTACTTGTGCAGCAGAGGTCGGGGAGAAGCGCAGCGTTTTCATTTCAGCCCCGAGTAGCCGTGGCTGGAATCAAGACCTGCGAAGGTCGTCCCCGCAAGAGGGCGGCTCGTTTGACCGAAGCTGACCTGCACCGCCGGCTGGCGGCATCGATAACGCGAGAGTGGGGCTGTCTATGATCGCAACATGCCTCGTCGGCCATGGCTGCCAGCAGACCGGTTCGAACCGGAGGCTTGGCTACAAGCACTCACTGGCGCGACGGTGGCAGGAGTCGTCTCAAGCGACTTCGAGTCGTATGTGCGCTTCGATGACCTACCGCACGGTGAGCCGCTGCACGTCCTCGCGCGGATCATGTCAGAGCACACCGGCACTCCCGAACGCTGTTGGTTCCTCGTATGGGAGGGCTACAGCCTGAACGCGGCTGCCATAGCAGGCGACCCGGTGTTCCCTCTTGACGATCGCCGTTTCTACGTGTTCCGCGGAGAAGTGGCAGAGCTTGTCGACTTGGCGCAGTACCTAGCGACGGCTGGACTCGATGAGGAAACGCTAGCTCGGTTGAATGCCGACGGTCCCTCCGACTTGCCCTCGAAGTGGTGGCCTGAAGATCGCGCGTGGGTTGCTGGCTGGCACATCGATGCGGCATACCTTGTGGTGGGCTGCTCCGACGTTATGGCCGAAAGGCTATTGGAGCTGAAGTCGCTCGGAGCTCGTCCCGCAAGCCGCGTGGACCCGTTGGAGTGGGGCTAGCCTCGGCGTTTCATGCCCCGCGGGGCGAGTACCTCGACCTTGCCTGCCTCAGCCCGAGCGGCCATACGCTCGTCGAGTTCAAGTACGCCACGCGAGGCTGGCGCGGAACCGATCCCAGCGGAGAAGACCTGAGGCTTCACCTCGACCCTCCTGACCGCAACCGCCCGGCCGCATCTCGACGTTCTCACCGCAACCTGGCGTCGGCCAGAGGCCAAGGTCTCCGACGAGGGGGGTCAGGAGCGGTCGATCATCGCCTGCATCGCCTCGGGGTAGCGGTCGCCCTCGACGACCAGCGCCGCGGAGGCGGCGGTGAGCTCGGCGAGGTCGTCGGAGGTGAGCTCGAGATCGGCGGCGGCGAGGTTCTCGTCGAGACGGGTCAGCCGGCGGGTCCCGGGGATCGGCACGATCCACGGCCGCTGAGCCAGCAGCCAGGCGAGGGCGACCTGGCCCGGGGTGGCGCCGAGCCGGCCGGCGATCACCGTGACCCGGTCGACGAGCTCGAGGTTGTGGTCGAGCGCCTCCGGGGTGAACCTCGGCAGGTTGGCTCGGATGTCGCCCTCGCCGAAGGTCGACTCCCGGGTCACCTGGCCGGTCAGCAGACCGCGGCCGAGCGGGCTGAACGGGACGAACCCGATGCCGAGCTCCTCCAGGGTGGGGAGCACCGAGGCCTCCGGCTCCCGCCAGAACAGGGAGTACTCGCTCTGCAGGGCGGTGACGGGCTGGACGGCGTGGGCGCGCCGGATGGTCGTCGGCCCGGCTTCGGAGAGCCCGAAGTGACGGACCTTGCCGGCCGCGATGAGGTCCCTGACGGTGCCGGCGACCTCCTCGATCGGCACGTCGGGGTCGACCCGGTGCTGGTAGAGCAGGTCGATCGCGTCGGTGCGCAGACGGCGCAGCGACCCGTCGACGGCGGCCCGGATGTTCTCGGGGCGGCTGGTCACGCCGCTCTGCCGGCCCGCCTCGTCGTACGCGAAGCCGAACTTGGTGGCGATCACGACGCGGTCGCGGACCGGCGCCAGGGCCTCGCCGACGACCTCCTCGTTGGCGAACGGTCCGTAGACCTCGGCGGTGTCGAAGAGGGTGACGCCGTGCTCGACCGCCTCGCGGAGGAACGACACCATCGCGGGCCGGTCGGGAGAGGGGCCGAAGCTCTGGCTGATGCCCATGCAGTCGAGCCCGAGAGAGGAGACGGTGAGGTCGGTGCCGAGGGTGCGGGTCTTCATGGTTCGTCCTTGCTGTCGACGTGTAGGTGGGGCGGCGGGTCAGGCCTCGGGGATCTCGCGGCCCCACGCCTCGAGGGTGACGCTGTCGGGGTCGGGGCCACCGCGGACCCCGGTGTCGAGGCCGTCGATCCTGGTGAGCTGCTCCGCGGTGAGCTCGAAGTCGAACACGTCGATGTTCTCCGCGATCCGGCTCGGCGTGACGGACTTGGGGATGACCTGGCGGCCCTGCTGGAGGTGCCAGCGCAGCATCACCTGGGCCGGCGTCTTGCCGTGCACGGCGGCGATCTCCCCGATCGTGGGGTCCTGCAGGGTGCTGCGACCCTCGTCGCCGAAGCCCCGATAGAACGTGATCCCGCCGATCGGCGACCAGGCCTGGCTGAGGATGCCCCGTTCCTCGTTGCAGGCGAGGACGTCGGACTGCCGGAAGTAGGGGTGGATCTCGATCTGGTTGACCGCAGGCACCACCTCGGTCTCCTTCAACAGCCGATCCAGGTGGTGGGGCATGAAGTTGCTGACGCCGATCGCCCGCACCCGGCCGTCGGCCAGCAGCGTCTCGAGCGCGCGGTAGGCGTCGACGGCGAGGTCGAAGCGGCTGCCGAGCGGCTGGTGCAGGATGAGCAGGTCGATCCGGTCGAGCCCGAGCTTGCCGGCCGACTTCTCGAACGCGTGCAGCGTGGCGTCGTACCCGTAGTCGCTGATCCAGACCTTGGTCTCCACGAAGATCTGGGAGCGGTCGAGGTCCGAGGCGGCGATCGCCTCGCCGACCTCGCGCTCGTTGGCGTAGGCCGCCGCGGTGTCGATGTGGCGGTAGCCCGCGGCGAGGGCGGCGTCGACGGCGGCGCGGGTCTGGTCGGGAGCGGCCTGGAAGACACCGAAGCCGACCGTGGGGATGGTGACGCCGTTGTTGAGGGTGTAGGTCTGCATGGGACTGTCCTGTCAGTGGGATTCGGTGGCGGCGACCGGGGTCACCATCACCTTGAGGGCCTGCCGGCGGTCCATCGCGGCGTACCCGGCCGGGATGTCCTGGAAGCCGACGGTGCGGTCGAAGACCCGGCCGGGGTCGATCTCGCCGGCGAGGACCTGGCGGATCGCGCCTTCGAGGTAGGCCCGGACCGGTGCCGGGCCGCCGGCCAGGCGAAGGTTCTTGCCGAACAGCGAGCCGAACCCGATCGGCGCCTCCTCGTACTGCGGGACGCCGACGCGGCTGACGGTGCCGCCGGGGCGGACGACGCGGTAGGACTGCTCGTAGGCGGGCAGGTGACCGACGGCCTCGAGGGCGGCGTGGACGCCGCGGCCGCCGGTGAGGTCCATGACCCGGGCGATGCCCTCGGCGCCGCGCTCGGCGACGACGTCGGTGGCGCCGAACTCGACCCCGAGGTCGGTGCGGTCCCGGTGCCGGCCCATCAAGATGATCTGCTCGGCTCCCATCTGCCTGGCCGCCAGGACGGCGGAGAGGCCGACCGCGCCGTCGCCGACCACGGCGACGGACTGGCCGGGCCGGATCGCCGCCATGTGTGCGGCGTGGTATCCGGTGAGGTAGACGTCGGACAGGGCGAGCAGCGAGGCCAGGAGCGACTCGTCGGCGGTGCCAGGGTCGACGTCGGGCACGGCGACGAGGCTGCCGTCGGCCTGGGGGATCCGGGCGTACTCGGCCTGCAGGCCGCCGGTCTGCGGGCGGCCGTAGAAGCCGCCGTTGGGGCAGGCGGTGTGGAAGCCGTCGCGGCAGACCGGGCAGGTGTTGTCGGAGTACGCGAACGGCACGACGACGAAGTCGCCCTTCCGCACGCCGGTGACGTCACCGCCGGTCTCCTCGACCACGGCGATCATCTCGTGGCCCATCGGGTTGCCGGTCTCGGCGGCGGGCATCAGGTGGTAGGGGTGCAGGTCGGAGCCGCAGATGCAGGAGCGGACGACGCGGACGATCGCGTCGGTCGCGAGCTGGAGGGTGGGTTCGGGGGCGTCCTCGACGCGGACGTCGCCCGCGCCGTACATGAATGTTGCCTTCACGTCTCCCAGTAGACCCCTCGGCGCGCCGGCGCGGGAGTGACGGTCGATCCGGGTACTGGGAGTACCTGTTCGGCCGCCCGCGGTCCGCCTACCGTGAAGGCATGACCGACAACCAGCCCGCGATGGACCTCCGGGCTGAGATCAAGGACTTCCTGTCCTCCCGCCGCGCCCGGATCAGTCCTGCCGACGCCGGGCTGCCGGCGTACGGCGGCAACCGTCGCGTCCAGGGCCTGCGCCGCGAGGAGGTCGCGATGCTCGCCGGCGTCTCGGTCGACTACTACGTCCGGATGGAGCGCGGCAGCCTCGCCGGCGCGTCCGAGAGCGTCCTGGACTCCCTCGCCACCGCCCTTCAGCTCGACGACGCCGAGCGCGACCACCTCAACGCCCTGGCCCGCGAGTCCGGCACCCGGAGTCGGCGTCGGCGCGCCCCCTCGACGACCGTCCGCCCGGCCATCCGGCAGCTCCTGGACGCCATCACCGACGCCCCGGCCTGGATCCGCAACGGGCGCCACGACATCCTCGCGATGAACCCGCTCGCCGAGGCCCTGTATGCGCCGGTGCTCGCCGCCGACGACCGGCGCCCGGCCAACACCACTCGCTTCGTCTACCTCCACCCCGACGCCGCGCGCGAGCTGTTCGTGGACTACGACCAGATCGCCCGCGATGCCGCCGCGATGCTGCGCCTGGAGGCCGGCCGCAACCCCCAGGACCGGGCGCTGATCGAGCTGGTCGGAGAGCTCTCCACGCGCAGCGAGGGGTTCCGCAAGCGCTGGGCCTCCCAGGACGTCCGCTACCACCGCAGCGGCCGCAAGCGCATCCAGCACCCGGTCGTCGGCCGGCTCGACCTCGACTTCGAGGCCCTCGACCTCCCCTCCGAGCCGGGCCTGTGCCTCAACGTCTACACCGCGGCCGCCGGCACCCCCACCGCCGACGCCCTCAAGCTCCTCGCATCCTGGGTCGCCACCAGACCGAGCGCCGAGGCCCTGGACGGGGCGTGAGGCCCGTTCTGGGCACCCGACCCCATGCGTGCGGCAGGCTGGTCCCATGCGCACCGCCCGCCTCCTCGCCGTCGCGTACGGCGCCCTCGCCCTGTCCGACGCCGTCCTTGCCGGTCGACC
>ERZ724512.1420-NODE-1420-length-11123-cov-11.552223_pt1 | contig 11123 bp, 6 predicted proteins | sample MGYA00376045_ERZ724512 | MGnify/ENA primary metagenome ERZ724512 (study PRJEB28724, sample SAMN07190883) | activated sludge metagenome | isolation source: activated sludge of sewage treatment plant in Hong Hong | place: Hong Kong | collected 2016-03-17 ... | reverse complement strand
GCCAGCCGTGACTTGCCCGCTCCTGGTTCACCGCCGATGAACACCACCTGGCGGCCGCCTTCCTCGACGCGCTGCCACACCTGTTCGAACACCGCGAGTTCGGCCGCGCGCCCCACGAATGGGCCGCGGCGGCGAACAAGAAACTCAGCCGGAAGCGGTGGCGGCACCCACTGCGCCATTTCCACAACGTAGCGGCGCAACCGCCATCGGGTCGATAGTCAGATCTGACCATCGTGACGAACGTTGGAAATGCTCTGTTGTGGTCATGACGCGCGATGTCCGCGCGCCATAGCGTTTCGGCATACATCACACAACCGATCAGGAGATGGCGGCATGAGCGTTGCCGATGCAACCAGTGGTGCGGGAGTTCGGCTCGGCGGCGAGGTCATCCTGCCCGACGACCCGGGATATGACGAGGCCCGCGCGGTTCACAACGGGATGATCGACAGGAGACCGGCGGCGATCGTCCGCTGCGGATCGGTCGACGACGTCGTTTCAGCTCTCGATTACGCACAGCGGTCCGGACTGACGATCGCGGTGCGCGGCGGCGGCCACAACGGCCCAGGATTCGGAACGGTCGACGGCGGCATCGTCATCGACCTGTCCCGGCGCAACCGCATCGACGTCGACGCCGGTGGGCGCACCGTTCGCGTCCAGGGCGGCGCCACCTGGGGGCAGGTGGACGCCGCGACCCACGCACACGGGCTGGCGACGCCGTCGGGCATCATCGCGTCGACCGGGGTCGGCGGGCTCACCCTCGGTGGCGGCCACGGGTATCTATCCCGGAAGTTTGGCCTCACCATCGACAACCTGCTCGAGGCCGAGGTGGTCCTCGCCGACGGACGGATCGTGACCGCGTCGGAGTCGCAACACCCCGATCTGTTCTGGGCGTTACGCGGCGGTGGCGGCAACTTCGGCGTCGTCACCTCATTCACCTTCCGCGCGCACCCGGTCCACACGGTGATCTGCGGTCCGACGGCGTGGCCGGCGTCGGCTACGGCCGAGATCCTGAGTTGGTATCGCGACTTCCTCCCCGCGGCGGACGAGGACCTCTACGGCTTCTTCGCGGCGATGACGGTTCCGCCGGCTGACCCGTTCCCCGCGGACTTCCACCTGCAGAAGGCCTGTGCGGTGGTCTGGTGTTATACGGGCGACCCCGCCCGGGCCGACGAGGTGTTCGCCCCGGTACGAGCCATGAAGCCAGCGTTCGACGGCATCGGTGAGGCGCCTTACCCTGCGCTGCAGTCGACCTTCGACGCCCTGTATCCCAAAGGGTTGCAGTGGTATTGGCGCGGCGACTTCTTCCGGACGATCTCCGACGAGGCGGTCGCGACCCATGCCCGCTTCGCCGAGCAACTGCCGACGATGCACTCCACGATGCACCTCTACCCGGTCGACGGAGCGGTGCACCGGGTCGGAGAGACCGACACCGCGTTCGCCTACCGCGACGTCAATTTCTCTCAGGTCATCGCCGGCGTCGATCCGGACCCGGCGAACGCGGACGCATTGCGGCGGTGGACGGCGGACTACTGGAACGCCACCCACCCGCACTCGGCCGGCGGCGCCTACGTCAACTTCATGATGGACGAAGGTCAGGACCGGGTGCGCGCCACCTACGGCCCCAACTACCGGCGGCTAACCGAGGTCAAAGCGCAGTACGACCCCGCCAACACCTTCCGCATCAACCAGAACATCCGACCGGCGCTGTAGCCGGCCCGAAAGGAATCCAATCATGAGCAACTCCCAATGCCCGGTGCGCCACAGTGCGATGCCCGCCCAACACCAGGTGACCGGGGTGCGTCGCATTGCGGTACTGCTGTACGGCCTAGGCAGCTACCTCGTGTTCCTCGCCACGTTCGTCTACCTGGTCGGCTTCGTCACCGGCATCGCGGTGCCGCGGTCCGTGGACCGTGCCGTCGAAGCCCCAATGGCACAGTCGATCATCGTCGACGTCGCACTGCTCGTCGTGTTCGCCTTACAGCACAGCGTGATGGCCCGCCCGGCCTTCAAGCGGTGGTGGACCCGATATGTGCCCGTTCCAATCGAGCGCAGCACCTACGTCCTGCTCTCCAGTGCGGCGCTGGCGCTGGTGTTCTGGCAGTGGCGGTCGATCGAAATCTCCGTTTGGTCGGTGGGCCCGACGCCGGCCCGGTTGGCCGTGTCGGTGCTGGCCGCATCAGGCTGGCTGACCGCGCTGGCTGCGACGTTCATGATCGACCACTTCGATCTATTCGGGCTGAGTCAGGTGGCGCATCTCCTGCGGGCGAAGCCGCAGGGCGAGAAGGGGTTCCGGGAGGTCTTCGCCTACCGCTTGATCCGCCACCCGTTGCTGCTGGGCTTCCTGATCGCGTTCTGGGCAACCCCGACCATGACCGCCGGTCATCTGCTGTTTGCCGTCACGATGACCGCTTACATCTTCGTCGCGATCCCGATCGAGGAACACGACCTGGTCGACGCTCTCGGTGAACCCTACCGCCGCTATCGCGAGCGGGTACCCGCCCTCCTTCCCGGACTTCCGCGCCGCAACGGCCGGTTCCACGAAAAGGGCTGATTCACCCGTCGCAGCAAACTCGGCGTTCGCGTTCACGGAGTCCGCAGGATCGCTACGGAATGGCCGGGCAGGGTCGCGCCGTCGGGCGCGACATCGGTCTTGCCCCACCGCAGCAACACCTCGCCGGTGACGGGCACTCGGACCGGCTCCTCGCCCAAGTTGCAGGCGATCGCGATCGGGCCGCGCCGCATGATGATCCAGCGCTGCTCCTCGTCGTAGTCGATGGTGAGGTGTGTCAGCCACGGGTCGGCCATCGCGGGCTCGCTGTGCCGCAGCGCGATCAGGTCGCGGTAGAAGCCGAGCATGCGGGCGTGCTCGGAGTCGGAGACCTCGGCCCAATCCAGCTTGGAGCGCAGGAAGGTCTCCGGGTCCTGCGGGTCGGGGATCTCCGCGGCGTCCCAGCCGTGGTCGGCGAACTCCGCCTTGCGTCCATCGGCGGTTGCCCTGGCCAGCTCCGGTTCGGGGTGCGAGCTGAAGAACTGGAACGGCCGCGATGACGCCCACTCCTCACCCATGAAAAGCATTGCGGTATAGGGTGATCCGAGCGCCAGCGCCGCCTTGATGGCGAGCTGGCCGTGGTCCAGGTTCTGCGACGGTCGGTCCCCGACGGCCCGGTTGCCCACCTGGTCGTGGGTGCAGGTGTAGGCCATCAGCCGGGTGGCCGGGATCAGCGACTTGTCCAGTGGCCGGCCGTGGCGGCGGTGCCGGAACGACGAGTAGGTGCCGGCGTGGAAATAGCCGTTGCGCAGGGTGGTGGCCAGGGCCGACATCGAGCCGAAATCGGCGTAGTAGCCCTGCCGTTCACCCGACACCGCGGTGTGGATCGCGTGGTGGATGTCGTCGTCCCACTGTGCCGTCAGCCCGTAGCCGCCGTGGTCGCGCGGGGTGATCAGCCGCGGGTCGTTGAGATCGCTTTCGGCGATCAGCGACAGCGGGCGTCCCAACTCCGCTGACAGGGCGTCGGTTTCGGCGGCCATCTCCTCAAGGATGTGGATGGCGGTGTTGTCCACCAGGGCGTGCACCGCGTCCAGGCGCAGCCCGTCGGCGTGGAAGTCACGCATCCACCGCAGTGCGCAGTCGATGATGTAGCGCCGCACCTCGTCGGCATCGGGGCCGGCCAGATTGAGGCTTTCGCCCCAGGTATTGCTCACCGACGACAGGTAGGGACCGAACTGCGGCAGGTAGTTGCCCGACGGTCCGAGGTGGTTGAACACCGCGTCGATCAGCACGCCGAGGCCGCGCGCATGGCAGGCGTCGATCAGGCGAACCAGACCGTCCGGGCCGCCGTAGGGCTCGTGCACGGCGTACCACAGCACCCCGTCGTAGCCCCAACCGTGGGTGCCGTTGAACGCGTTGACCGGCATCAGTTCGACGAAGTCGACGCCGAGGTCCACCAGGTAGTCGAGCTTGTCGATCGCGGCGTCGAACGTGCCTGCCGCGGTGAACGTTCCGGTGTGCAGTTCGTAGATCACCGCCCCCTCGATCGAGCGGCCGCGCCACTGCTGATCGGTCCAGCGCGCGGCGGCGGGATCCCACAGCTGGGAGCGTTCGTGCACCCCGTCGGGCTGGCGGGGGGACCGGGGATCGGGCAGCACGGCCGGGTCGTCGTCGAGCAGGAAGCCGTACCGGGCATCGGCGGCGCAGTCCACGCTGGCGCGCCACCAGCCATCGTCGGCGGTCATGTCGTGCACCGTTCCGTCGACGTCGAGTCGCACCAGCTTGGGCAACGGTGCCCACACCGCGAAGTCAGTCATGCGCCTTCTCCAGCAGGGCGACCGGCAGCGAACCGAACAGATCCTCGGCGTGAACCGATCCGTGCAGCCGCGCGCCGGTGAGCCGGTCGGTCCAGGTGCCGTCGGGCAACGCCAACACCGTATCGGCCCAGCCCCGCTCGCGCAGCCGCACCGTCCACCGCGTCACCGCCACCAGGACGTCGTTACCGCGTAGGAACGCCACGACGTGCTCCGCGGCCGAACCGGTCGCCAGCACCGGGAGATAGCCGCCGTGCAGGAAGGTGTCGGGGCGGTCGCGGCGGGCGTGCAGGGCGGCCGCGACCACCCGAATCTTCGGGTGCGCCAGCCGATCCAGCTCGGTGAGCCGCTCGGCGTAGTCGACGGGCCTGCGGTTGTCCGGGTCGACGAGGCTGTCCTCCCACAACTCGGTGCCCTGGTAGACGTCGGGGATACCGGGAACGGTGAGCGACAACAGCTTCTGGCCGAGCGCGTCGTTGTGCGCGTGCGGCTCCAACTGGGTGACCAGTTCGGTGAGTTCGGTGGCGACGGGTCCGTCCAGAACCGCGTCGAGCCAGCCGTGCACGGCCCGCTCGAACCCGGTGTCGGGGTCGTTCCACGACGTCTTGGCGGCCGCTTCGCGGATCGCCTTCTCGGTGTAGTCATGCAGCCGCCCGCGCAGTTCGGCGCTCACCACACCGTCCGCGGGCCACACGCCGAAGATGTTCTGCCACAGGAACAATCCGGTCAGCGAGTCGGGGGAGGCGGCGTGGGTCTCCCAGCGGTTGACCAACTGGGCCCACAGCGACGGCACCTGCGACAGCACCCCGATCCGGGCCCGGACATCCTCCCCGCGCTTGGTGTCGTGGGTGGACAGCGTCGTCATGGTCTGCGGCCACAGCCGGGCGCGCACCGCGGCGCTGCGGTGGAACTCCGCGGCGCTGACCCCGAAGAGTTGCGGCTCACCGCCGACTTCGTTGAGCGACACCAGCCGGGGGTCACGGTAGAAGTAGCAGTCCTCCACCGACTTGGCCGTCATCGCTCCGCACAGCTGTTGCAGGCGTGCGGCCGACTCGCCGCCCGGGTTGGCCAGCGCGGTGGCCACCACCGCGAGCGGTGCGGCCAGACCCGGGTCTGCCGCCGCGGTGTGTCCGATGGCCACGCCCAGGATCTGCGAGAGCACCGGGTAGTCGCAGCGGTAGACGCCGATGTTGGTCAACAGCGCCGCCACCGCGTCGGCCAACTGGGGATGGCCGGCGCCGGATTCCGCCCTGATGGTCCGGCACACCCGAGCCAGCTCGCTGGCCAGCGTCTCGGTGGTCGTGCGAATCTTCAACTCCCGCAGCATGTCCGGGACCGCCGCGTACTCGAAGCCCGCCGAGTCCACCATTGCGGTCAGCGCCTCGGCGCCGGCTGGATCGATGAAGACCCCGCCGACCTCGCGCAGCACGTCGTAGCCGGTCGTACCGCCGATCGGCAGGCTGAGGTCCAAGGGTTCGCCGACCGCGAGGATCTTCTCGATCACGATCCAGGCCTGCGGGCCGAGCAGTCGGCGCAGCATCTGCAGGTAGCCCGCCGGGTCGGTGAGGCCGTCCGGATGGTCGATGCGCACACCGTCGACCAGTCCCTCGGCGAACCAGCGCGCCACCTCGGCGTGGGTGCGCTCGAACACCGCCGGATCCTCCTGACGCAATCCGGCCAGCGAGGTGATCGAGAAGAACCGGCGATAGCCGCACGCCCCGTTGCGCCAGCCGACCAACCGGTAGTGCTGGCGGTCGTGCACCTGCGCGCCGGCGCCGGCGTCGGTGCCCGGGGCGATGGGGAAGGCGAGATCGCCGAGACGTAGGACGTCGCGGTCGACGGCCAGCCCGGCGACGTCGTCGTCGGAACCCAACACCGGCAACACGATTCGGCCATCGGGGTCCAGGTCCCAGTCGATGTCGAAGAACGAGGCGAACTCCGAGTCCCGGCCGTGCCGCAGGACGTCCCACCACCACGCGTTGTTCTCCGGTGTCTCCACGCCGACGTGGTTGGGCACGATGTCGACGACGAGGCCAAGACCGCGGGCTTTGGCCGCCTCGGACAGCCGGGCCAGGCCGTCGGCGCCGCCCAGTTCACCCGACACCGTCGTCGGGTCGGTGACGTCGTAGCCGTGGGCCGACGACGGCGACGCGGTCAGGATGGGGGACAGGTACAGATGGCTCACCCCCAGCCCGTTCAGATAGTCGAGCAACTTCTCCGCGTCGGCGAAGGTGAATGCCTCGCCGCTCTGTGATCCGCGCAGTTGCAACCGATAGGTGGAGAGCACGGGGTAGGCCATAGCGTGCCTTGTTCCCGCTAGGCGGTCTTTTGAAGCACAAGAACCGAGCGGGGCGCGGCGGTGATCTTCTCGCCGGCCTTGATCAACAGATCGGTGTCGCCGCTGGGTTGCCAGGTGTCCAGGACGGCGGTCCATTCCTCGGCGTAATCGCCGTCGGGGGTGACGAAGTCGACCGGCTCGTTGTTCGCGTTGAAACACAACAGGAACGAGTCGTCCACCACCCGCTCGCCGCGGGCGTTCGGCGCGGTGATGGCCTCGCCGTTGAGGAACACCGCCACGCACTTGAAGCCGGAGCCCCAGTCGTCATGCGTCATCTCGGTGCCCGCCGGGGTGAGCCAGGCGATGTCCCGGACCTGGTCGCCGCTGCGGATGAGCTCGCCTTCGAAGAACCGCCGGCGGCGGAACACCGGGTGATGTTTGCGCAGGGCGGTCACCTTGCGGGCGAAGTCGAGCAGCTCGGCGTTGGTGTCGCGCAGGCTCCAGTCCATCCAGGACAACTCGTTGTCCTGACAGTAGGAGTTGTTGTTGCCGTGCTGAGTTCGCCCGATCTCGTCGCCGTGGGCGATCATCGGCGTGCCCTGCGACACCATCAGGGTGACCATGATGTTGCGCATCTGCCGATGCCGCAGCGCGAGGATCTCCGGGTCGTCGGTGGGGCCCTCGACACCGCAGTTCCAGGACCGGTTGTGGCTTTCGCCGTCCCGGTTGTCCTCGCCGTTGGCCAGGTTGTGCTTCTCGTTGTAGGACACCAGGTCGTTGAGGGTGAACCCGTCGTGGCAGGTGACGAAGTTGATCGAGGCGCTCGGGCGGCGGCCGGTGTCCTCGTAGAGATCCGACGAGCCGGTCAGCCGGGAGGCGAACTCGCCGAGGGTGGCGGCCTCGCCGCGCCAGTAGTCGCGCACGGTGTCGCGGTACTTGCCGTTCCACTCCGTCCACAGCCCCGGGAAGTTGCCGACCTGGTAGCCGCCCTCACCGACATCCCACGGCTCGGCGATCAGCTTGACCTGACTGACCACCGGATCCTGCTGCACCAGGTCGAAGAACGCCGACAGCCGGTCGACGTCGTAGAACTCGCGGGCCAGCGTCGAGGCCAGGTCGAAGCGGAAGCCGTCGACGTGCATCTCCAGCACCCAGTAGCGCAGCGAGTCCATGATCAGCTGCAGCGTGTGCGGATGCCGGGCGTTGAGACTGTTGCCGGTGCCGGTGAAATCCTTGTACAGCCGCAGGTCGCCGTCGAGCAGCCGGTAGTAGGCGGCGTTGTCGATGCCGCGGAAGTTGATCGTCGGCCCGAGATGGTTGCCTTCGGCGGTGTGGTTGTAGACGACGTCGAGGATCACCTCGATGCCGGCTTCGTGGAACGATCGCACCATGGTCTTGAACTCCGCGACCGCAGCGCCGGCATGGTGGGTGGCGGCGTACTGGTAGTGCGGCGCGAAGAAGCCGAACGTGTTGTAGCCCCAGTAGTTTCGCAACCCGAGGTCGAGCAGCCGATGATCGTGCATGAACTGGTGAACCGGCATCAGCTCGATCGCGGTGACGTTCAGCGATTTCAGGTGGTCGATGATCGCCGGGTGGCCCAGGCCGGCATAGGTCCCGCGGAGTTCCTCGGGGATGCCCGGATGCGTCTGGGTCATGCCCTTGACGTGCGCCTCGTAGATGATGGTCTCGTGATAGGGGGTGCGCGGCGGATGGTCCGAGCCCCAGTGGAAGAACGGGTTGATCACCACGCTGGTCATGGTGTGCCCGGCCGAATCCACCATCGGCGGGGTGCCGCCGGAGGCCAGATCGTCGGCGTTGAGGTCGTAGGAGTACAGCGCCTGGGTGAAGGTGAAGTCGCCGTGGAACGACTTGCCGTAGGGGTCCAGCAGCAGCTTGCTCGGGTCACAACGATGGCCCGCGCTGGGATCCCACGGGCCGTAGACCCGGAATCCGTACCGCTGCCCCGGGGTGATGGTGGGCAGGTAGGCGTGCCAGACGTGCCCGTCGACCTCGTCGAGCCGGACCCGGATCTCGGTGCCGTCCTTCTCGATCAGGCAGAGTTCGACCTTCTCGGCCACCTCGGAGAACAACGAGAAGTTGGTGCCGGCGCCGTCGTAGGTGGCGCCGAGCGGGTACGGGGTGCCGGGCCACACCGTGATCAGCGTTGAGCCGCTGGCTGGGTTGCTCGACGACATGACTTGACCTTATCGGCGCGCGGGTCCGGTCGCTGGCGTACTCACCACCAGCCGGTGGCCGCGGCCAGCTGCCTGCCGAGCTCCGGGGTCATGGTCCGCATGTACGTCGCCGAGACGTGATGAGAGTCGTGGTAGATGAGCACATTTCCCTCCACCGCGCGGCAGTAGTCGGCTCGGCACACCGCGTCGCTCATGTCGAGCACCTTCATCAGCGGGAACTGGGTGAGGAAATCCAGCGTCTGGTTGCGATCGGAGAGCACTTCGGAGCGCTTGATGCCGCAGGAGTAGGCGTTGCCGCCGCTCGCCAGGCAGTCCGACGGGAAGAACGGCTGGCCGTTGCGCACCAGCCACGGGGTATCCCGCATCGCCAGGATCGGAATCTTGTTGTCCGACAGGGTCTTCCAGATGCCGATGTAGGTTGCCGGCATCACGTCGCCGGGCTTGATGTTCCACGGCCGCGTCGAGGTGGTGAACACGTAGTCCGGGTGGTCGGCGATCAACTTGGCCATCACCCGCTGGTTCCACTCGTGGCACTGCGGGTAGGGGCGGTTGTCGCCCATCACCAGCGGGGTCTGCTCGGTGGTGAGCGGGCAGCCCATCTTCAGGTAGGTAACGACCTTGAAATGGCGCTTCTGGCCCAGCGCGTCCAGCGCGGTGATCCAGTGCTCGGCGTGGGAGCCGCCGGCCAGGGCGATCGTCCGGGTGGCCGACGGGTCACCGTAGGTGCAGTTGATCACCCCGGCGTTGTCGAAGTCGCTGATGCAGCCGTCGCTGGTCGACTTCGGAACGTCGTCCTTGGCCTCCAGCACGGTGGGGCGCATCGGCAGGTTGGGCACCCGGGCGTGGTTGAGCAGCGCACGGGCACCCGGGTACTCGGCCGACGACAGCCCGAGGAGTTCCTTGCCGTTGGCCCGCTGCACGATCACGTGCTCGCGCCAGGTGAACGACGTCGCGGTGAGCGCCACGCCGAGCAGCGCCAGCGTGGTGCCCAGCGCCATCGTGGGGCGGCGCAGGCGGGTACGCCACGGCACCGCCACCGGGGCGGGCGCGGCGGCGCCGCGGCGGTAGCGCAGCGGCTCCTCGACGAACCGGGTGGTCAGGTAGGCCAGCACGCCGGACACCAGCAGGATGACCGTGCCCGGCAGGAATCCGGCGCGGGCGTCACCGCTGTAGGCCAACCAGAAGATCAACAGCGGCCAGTGCCACAAGTACAGCGAGTAGGCCATCGCCCCCAGGGCGACCAGCGGGGCGGCGGCGAGCAGCCGGTTGGGCAGCGGCAGCCGGTCGCGGGTCGACGGATGCGACTGCCGGTTGGCGGCGGCCAGGATCAGCAGCACCGCCGCGCCGACCGGCACCAGCGCCCACGGACCGGGGAACTGCTTGACGCCGTCGATGAGCGCCCCGCACGAGACGATCGCCGCCAGTCCGATCGCGGCCGCCGCCGTGCGCAGCCACATCGGCCAGGTGATGTAGGGGACCAGCGCCCCCACCAAGGCACCCAGCAGCAACTCCCAGGCCCGGGCGAAGCTGTTGTAGTAGGCCGCGGTCTGGTCGGCGCGGTGGATGATCACAGCAAACACGAACGAGGCGACGGTAAGGGCCGTCAGCAACGTAATGAAGACCATCCGTAGGTTCTTGCCGAGCGGGCGGCGCAGCAGCAGGGCAAACGCGAAGACAAGTGCGAGGAACGCGACGTAGAACTGGCCCTGAACGGACATCGACCACATGTGCTGCAGCGGACTAACGGCTTCACCGGCCCGCAGATAGTTCGACGCGGTGGCTGACAGCTCCCAGTTCTGGAAGTAGCCCAGGGTTGCCAGGCTCTGGTCAGCAAACGTCTCCCAGCGGGTCTGTGGCTGCACCAGGACCGTCAACGCCGCCGCCGCGGCAAGAACCAGCACGAGCGCCGGAAGCAGCCGGCGAACGAGCCTGAGTACCTCCGAGGCCGGGGACAGCGTCGAGTCCGGGTTCAGGGCCGTACGCAGCAGCGAACCGCCGAAGAAGAAGCCGGACAGCACCAGGAACACGTCCACGCCGCCGGAGACCCGACCGAACCACACGTGGAACACGGCAACCAGCGCGATGGCGACGCCGCGCAGGCCGTCGAGATCGTGGCGGTAGAACCCCGACGTCCGTGTCCCCATCGCGGCGTTCCGTGCAGGTCGAGCGGCGGGCGCTGCCGACGGACGGGTCGGAGTGAGGGTCATCATGATCGCCCGTCAATGTACCGAACCCGGCCGGTCGGTTCACCTGCAGCGAATCCGCCGTGGCCAGCCGCGCCCCCGGCGAGCAAAGGTTGCCTTCGCGACCTGGCGACGTTGAGACCGCAGTGAGGGCGATCTTCGGCC